>ORJL010241146.1_pt1 | contig 16078 bp, 7 predicted proteins | sample 1779941 | NCBI WGS metagenome assembly ORJL01 (sample SAMEA104232317, study PRJEB22302) | groundwater metagenome | biome: forest; feature: aquifer; material: groundwater | place: USA | collected 2011-08-07 | depth 5.8 m | reverse complement strand
CAGGAGCTTGCAGGTCGGAAAGCTAAAGCTCCACTTGCAGCCGAGCATCTCGCTGTGGTAATCCGCCGGACGCCATGTCTCGCTGGTATCCGCCAGGATGGCCAGGCTCACGACTGGGCGCGCGTACCTGTCGCTGATGCGGTGGTTATAACGCCAGATTCTTTCCGCCAACTTGGCGTCGGGCTGGCTTTGCACTTCCACGTGGATCAACACCCATTCCGAGGTGCCGGTCCTCAGCGTGACTTCGGCCAGGAGATCCACGTAGAGGGTCCCTTGGGCCGCGTCCCGGACGATCTCCTGAAGTTCCTTGTCAAGGAACCGGACGGGGAGGCTCCAGTCGATGTGGCTCGCGACCTCCGGGAAGCAGAGCTGCAAAAACGACGGGAGGTATCGCCCCAAAGCCTCTTTCCAGCCCCCGTCGTAGTCATTTTGAGTTTCCATCAGGCTCGCGCTAAATCACCAAGATCGCGGAGATTCATGTCGCGGGGGAATATCGTCCGCCAGGGCAGGAAGAGCAAGCTCCGTCATGGGTCATCCCTTTTTAACGCAGGCGCAGAGACGCAAAGGCGCAAGAAGAGGAAAGAATCCATTCCTGTGCCTCTGTGGTCCGTTCTCATGGCGCCTCTGCTCTGCTTCACGCGCGAAGTCCTGGTATTGGTTCGCGGTGCGTTCTACGGCCCTCCGCTTCCTGGTTCTCCCGCACGGACGGCCAGGCGCCGCGCGCTTGCGGAGTGTCGGCGTGCTCTCTCCGCGGGCTATCGGTGCGGACCCACCGTGCGAATCGGGGCGGCGCACTTTGCGATGAGGACGGATTTATCGCTTCAACAATGCCTTGCAGGCGCACTGGTTTGCGTATTCGGATCGCGTCCGACAGCCAACCCATCTCCACGACTCATGTCGCCTTTGTTCAGTCCTCATTTTCAGGCGTGAAGATGAGAGAGGACTGGCGCAGTCCAAAACCTGGCGGACTTCCACACGGCCCTGCGGGGCGCGGAGCAGTCCTGGGCCGCCGCGGTCCTCAACCGCTGTTGCCCCGAGCTCGGTGAGGCCGAGGACAAAGGTCTGGCCAATCGCCATTGTGACTTACTCTGGCAGGCCTGAATGCATCCGAGTCTGGCATGGGGTAAACACCCCATGGCGCCCCCAGAGTCTCTGTGCTACGTTGGTACTGTGGGATTCAAAGACTATTCAGCACCAGAACGTCACCCATCACCGTCCGAGGATTTGGCCCAAACTGGGGCTCGTGATGCGGGCGAGGCAGAGAAGAAGCATCAAGACGCGTACGTGCCCGGCCACGACACGCAGATTGCGCTGGCTCGGACGCGGACGGAGCAGGCTGAGGCGCGGACGGAACAGGCCAAAGCGCGGACAGAGCAAGCGGAGATGCGGACGGAACAGGCTGAAATGCGCACCGAACAGGCCAAGACGCGGACGGAGCAGGCTGAGGCACGAACGGAGCAAGCGGAGATGCGGACAGAACAGGCTGAGACGCGGAGTGAGCAGGCGATACGCGCCTCAGAACTGAGTTATCGGCGGTTGTTCGAAGCGGCGAGGGACGGCATCCTGATTCTGGAAGCCGATACGGGGCGAATCAGCGATGTGAACCCATTCTTGATTGAGATACTGGGCTTTTCCCTCGGCGAACTGGTGGGCACACCCATCTGGGAACTTGGCCCGTTCAAGGACATCGTATGCAACAAGGCCAAGTTCGAACAACTTCAACAGCAAGGGTATGTGCGCTACGAAAACCTGCCGCTGGAAACGAGAAACGGTCGCAAGATCGCTGTGGAGTTTGTCAGCAACGTGTATCAAGCCGGCGATCGTAACATGATCCAGTGCAACGTGCGCGACATCACGGAGCGCAAACGGGTGGAGGAAGAAATCCGCGTTCTCAACGCCGAACTGGAACGACGTGTGGCCGAACGCACGGCGCAACTGCAAACCGCCAACGAGGAACTGGAAGCGTTCAGCTATTCCGTCTCGCACGATTTGCGCGCGCCGCTGCGCCATGTGTTGGGCTTCGTGGAGTTGCTGCAAAAAGACGCCGGGCCGTCGCTTTCGGAACAAAATCTCCGGCATCTGGCCACCATTGCCCAGTCCGCAACACGGATGGGGAATCTGATTGATGACCTGCTCGCGTTCTCGCGTCTCGGACAATCGGAGATGCGAAAGACGGAGGTCAATCTCGATCAGTTGGTCCAAGAGACCTTGAGCGATTTTCGGGCCGAAACGAAGGATCGAAGCATTTCTTGGGAAATCCACCCGCTGCCGGCGGTATGGGCCGACCGTGCCCTGTTGCGCCTGGTGCTGGTCAATCTGATCTCCAACGCGGTGAAGTTCACCGGCGCTCGCGCCGAGGCCAAAATCGAAATCGGATCCGCTCCCAGCGGCGATAGCGAGACGGTGATCTTCATCCGCGACAACGGCGCGGGTTTTGATCCGCAGTATGCCCACAAACTGTTCGGCGTGTTTCAACGCTTGCACGCTCAGGCCGAGTTCGAGGGCACGGGCATCGGCCTGGCGAACGTCCGGCGGATCATTAGTCGTCATGGCGGCCGGGCATGGGCGGAAGGCGTTGTGAACGGCGGCGCGACCTTTTACTTTTCAATCCCAAAACAACACGGAGGCATCTGTGGATGCTAAGATAATGAAATCCCCACTGCGCGTCCTGCACTTGGAGGATGATCCCAATGATGTCACTCTCGTTCAATCCGCCCTGGAAGCCGGGGGCATCAATTGTGTGACCGCCTGCGTGCAAAGCCGCGAAGACTTTGTGGCCGCCCTGGAACATGGCGGCATTGACCTGATCCTTTCGGACTTCACGCTGCCCGCGTTTGACGGGTGGTCCGCGTTGGAAATCGTGCGCACCAGATGGCCGAACATACCCTTAATCCTCGTGTCCGGGACCCTGGGTGAGGAACGGGCTATTGATTCGCTCAAGAGGGGGGCGACCGATTATGTACTGAAGGGACATCTCGCCCGGCTCGCTCCGGCGGTGCGCCGTGCCATGAAGGAAGTCGCGGAACGGGGCGACCGCCGCCGGCTGGAGGCGCAGGTTATCGAGGCGCAAAAAATGGAAGTGATCGGCCAGCTTGCCGGCGGCGTGGCACACGACTTTAACAACCTCCTCGGGGTCATCATGGGGTACAACGATTTGATCACGCTGGAGCTTGGGCCGGACAGTCCGGCGGGAAAACATGCCGAGGAGATCCGGCACGCCTCGGAGCGTGCCGTCGGGTTGACGCGGCAACTGCTCGTCTTCAGCCGGAAACAAACGGTGCAACTCGTCGTGCTCGACCTCAGTGACGTAGTGAAAGACCTGGACAAAATGCTGCGGCGGCTCATCGACGAGAACATTGAAATGACGATTGTTCCCGGAAAGCAAGCCGGACGCGTCAAGGTGGACGCCGGCTACGTCGGGCAAGTGCTGATGAATCTGGTCGTCAATGCCCGTGATGCGATGCCCAACGGCGGCAGGCTCACCATCGCAACAAACAACGTCACGCTCGATGAAAACTACGCGCGCACACACACGGGCGCAATTCCCGGCGACTACGTGATGCTCAGTGTCAGTGACACGGGCACCGGCATGACCGAGGAGGTCAAAGGGCACCTGTTTGAAGCACTTTTCACCACGAAGCCCAAGGGCAAAGGCACCGGTTTGGGGCTTACGACCTGCCAGACCATCGTCCGACAGTCTGGCGGTCATATCGGCGTTTACAGCGAGGTTGGCAAAGGAACGACCTTTAAGATCTATTTTCCGCGAGTCGAGCAACCGCTTGATGTCGCGGCCAAGCCGGTCCAGACCGGGCGGTTGCCGCGCGGGACGGAAACCTTGCTGGTCGTGGAAGATGAGCCCTCCGTGAGGCATCTGGCTCGGGATGTATTGGAAACACAGGGTTACAAAGTGCTGTCGGCTCCGAACGGGCAGGATGCGTTGCGCGTGGCGCGAGAGCATAAAGGATCACCGATTCGCTTGGTGGTTACCGACGTCATCATGCCGCTGATGGGCGGCAGAGTGATGGCGGAGTGGCTGAAAACAACTTATCCTGATCTCAAAATCCTCTTTACGTCGGGTTACACCGATGACGCCATTGCCCACCATGGCGTGCTTGAGCCGGGCGTCGCGTTTCTGCCGAAGCCGTATACTCCGGGGATCCTCGCCCGCAAAGTGCGCGAGATGCTGGATGAGGGAGGCGCGCTCCCCAGCGGGATGGAGAATGAAGAATGCAGAATGCAGAATGCAGAATGAAAAACGGAACCAGGACGAAACCCGCGGCTCACAGGATTCTCACGGCGCAGACCCCTCGCACGTCCCGCAGGTTAGGAAACCTGCTGCGATACGGCAGGCTTGGAAGTCCGCGCGGACCCACGCATTCTATGAAATCGAATTCGCCCATCGGCAACGGCGAGAGGGATGTTCGACATTCGTTTAGCACATTCAGGAAGAAGGCTTCATTCGCCGGTTTGCTGCTGATGGTCGGCGGCGTGGGCGAGGCGGCGGATACCGGCTCGCCTTCGAGCAATTCGTTGGCGGACCTTTCCCTGGAAGACCTGGTCAACCTCAAAGTCACTTCCGTTTCCAGGAAAGAGGAGAAGCTCAATGATGCCGCGGCGGCCATTTTTGTTTTGAGCAATGACGACCTGCGCCGTTCCGGCGCAACAACCGTGGCGGATGCGTTACGGCTCGTGCCCGGCCTGCAAGTGGCTGCGATTGATTCCGGCAATTGGGCGGTCTCCGCGCGCGGCTTCAATGCCCAATTTGGCAACAAGCTGTTGGTGATGATTGATGGCCGCAGCGTCTATTCGCCGGTGTTCTCGGGGGTCTATTGGGATGCCCAGCAAGTGTTCCTCGACGATGTGGACCGGATCGAGGTGATCCGCGGTCCTGGCGCGACGGTGTGGGGCGCCAACGCGGTGAACGGCGTGATCAGTATCTTGAGCAAGAGCGCCCGGGATACTCAGGGAGGGCTGATCTACGGCGGCGGCGGGGACGTGCGTCTGGCGTTGGGCGGCGCGCGCTACGGCGGGAAGATCAGCCAAGACACCTATTATCGCATTTACGGCGCCTACCAGCTTAATGACGATTTCCGGCAGGCGAGCGGTCAGCCCGCCAACGATAGCTGGGACCTTGGGAAAGGTGGCTTCCGCGTTGACCATTACACGCGCAACGACGGCCAACTGACCTGGCAGGCGGACGCCTACGCCGGCAATCTGGGCGACCACACCGGCGACCTGAATGGCTTCAACACGCTGGGACGCTGGACGCAACCCATCTCCGAGCGCTCAAGGTACGAGGCGCAGGTCTTCCTGGATCACACGTTTCGGGACGACTCCACGGCGGAAGGCTCGACGGACACCGCCGATCTGGCTTTTCAGCACACATTTGGGTTGGGCGAACGCGACGACGTTATCTGGGGACTGGGCTACCGATTCATCGACACGCGGGCGCGGAAAGCAAACAGCCCGGCGATCACATTCCTCGATGACAACATACCGCTGAATCTCTTCAGTGCGTTTATTCAAAATGAATTCAAGATCATCCCGGACCAACTCGCGTTCACGCTGGGCACGAAAATCGAACATAATGATTTTACCGGGATTGAGGTGCAACCCAGCGCCCGCCTCATGTTCAAGCCGACTGAAAACCAGACCGTATGGGCCGCCGTGTCCCGCGCGGTGCGGACGCCGAGCGAATTTGAAGGCAAAGACTTCATCTCCTACGCCTTGAGCACGCCCGTCGTTGGCCCGGGCGGCGGGCTTTACGTCCCGACCAGTGTCGGGAACCCGGACGTCAAGTCCGAAGTGCTGTGGGCCTATGAACTCGGCTATCGCATCCAGCCCAACCATCGCGTCAGCGTGGATGTGGCCACGTTCTACAACGACTACAGCCGTCTCGTGTGGCAGCAGCCCAGCGGCTTCATCGCGGGCGCGCCCGTGGGCATCATGGAGATCGAGCCGATGAACACGCTCCGCGGCGAATCTTATGGCGGTGAAGCGGTGTTGACGGTCGCGGCGACCGACTCCTGGCGTTTGTCCGCCGGCTACTCACTTCTGATGATGCGCATGCGGGGAGAGCCCGCCAGCCGCGCCGAGTCGCTCGAGTTGAACGCCCCCACACACCAGGTCGTGCTGCGTTCCTCGTATGATTTCACCCGGCATGCCAGCCTGGATGCGCAACTGCGCTATGTGGACAATGTCCAAGGGGTCGCGGCCTGCGTCACGGCCGACGTGCGTTTGTCCTATCGCCCCACGGCCAATCTTGAGTTGTCCATCACGGGGCAGAATCTCTTGGACGATCGCCATCCTGAGCAAACGAGCTACATCGGCTTGCCCACGATCGAGGTCCCGCGCGGGATCTACGGGAGAATCACATGGCGATTCTAACCCGCATCGCTCCCCGCTCGCCACGGGCCCCGCGCGGCTTTCGCCGCCGTGATCGGCCCGCCGTCCTTTGCGCGTTGCTTGTAATGGCAGCGGGATGGATTGCCGAAGCACCGGTTTCCATCGCGGAAGAACCGCTGCCCTCCGAATACCAGGTCAAGGCCGCCTTCCTTGTCAACTTCCCCAAGTATGTGAACTGGCCGGCGGAGGCTTTTGCCGGGACGAACAGCCCCATTGTAATCGCGGTGCTGGGTGAAACCAAAGTGACCGGAGAGATACAGGAAGTGATCGCGGGCCGGGCTGTCAACGGCCGGAACATCGTCCTGAAGCGTCTGGCCTCCGGCGAGGAGTCAGGCGTCTGCCATATCCTGTTTGTTTCCGCGGCGGAACAAAGGCGTTCACCAAACCTCCTCGGCCGCCTCAAGGGCGGCGTTCTGACCGTTGGTGAAAGCGACGATTTTCTTGAGAGCGGAGGGATCATCAACCTGGCGCGCCGGGATCAAAGAATTGCGCTGGAGGTAAACCTGACGGCAGCCGGCGATGCCAGGATCGAAATCAGTTCCAAACTCCTGAGCGTGGCCAGTGTCGTGAAAGGCAAATCGAGGTGACCGGGTTATGCTGATTTTCCGCAACCTTTCCCTCCAGCGCAAACAGATGCTGATCATCATGCTGACCAGCAGCGTGGTGCTGTTTCTCGCCTGTGCCGCGTTCGTCACCTACGACGTGGTGACCTTCCGCCGGCAGTTGGTTGAGGATGTCTCTGTCTTGGCCGACGTGATTGGCAACAACTGCGCGGCGGCGATTGATTTTAATGATCCAAAGACGGCTGCTGACACGCTAGCGGCGCTGCGCGCGAAGGAGAATATCATTTCCGCTTGCGTCTATTCGCGCGATGGCCAGGTGTTTGCGGTTTACCAGCGAGACGCTGGTTTGCCTTTTATTTCTCCCATCAGGCGGGACGCTGTCGAGGAATTTACTGGCGACCAACTGCGCCTGTTTCGGCCCGTCAAACAGAAAGGCGAGGTGGTCGGGACGATCTTCGTCGCCTCGGACCTGAAGGCTATTTCCTCGCGTCTCTTGCGTTACGTGGGCATCGTGGGGTTGGTGTTGCTGGCGTCGTTGCTCGTCGCTCTTGCGCTGTCCAGCCGGTTGCAGCGGCTGGTTTCCGATCCGATCCTCCAACTGGCGGGGGTGGCGCGGTCGGTCGCGCTGGAGAAGGATTATTCGGTGCGGGCGAGGAAACAAAACAACGACGAGCTGGGTCAGTTGGTGGACGGGTTCAACGAAATGCTCGCGCAGATTCAGGCGCGCGACACCGCCCTTCAAACGGCGCGGGAGGATCGGGAAAAGCGCGCCGAGGAACGGACCCGGGAACTGGAAATCATCCACAAGCAACTGGTGGAAGCCTCACGCCGGGGAGGCATGGCGGAAATTGCCAGCAACGTGCTGCACAACGTCGGGAATGTGCTCAACAGCATCAACGTTTCCACCGGCTTGATCGTTGAGAGCGTGAAGAAGTCCAAGGCATCCAGTCTCGCCCGAGTCGTGGTCTTGCTGCGGGAACACGCGCAGGACCTTGGGGCGTTTATTACCAATGACCCCAGGGGCAAACATGTGCCGGCTCATTTGGCGCAGCTCTCCGAGCATCTTATTGCCGACCAGGAGACAATCGTGAGCGAACTGGATTTATTGCGGAGTAACGTCGAGCACATCAAGGACATTGTGGCCATGCAGCAGAGGTACGCCACGTTCGGCGGGGTGAAGGAAATGATCAACCTGGTCGATTTGGTGGAAGACAGCCTGCGCATGAATGAGGGTGCTTTGAGCCGCCACCGAGTGGAGGTCATCCGCGAATATGAAGCTGTGCCGCCCATGAACGTTGAGAAGCACAAAATCCTGCAAATCCTGTTGAACCTGCTGAGCAACGCCAAATACGCCTGCCAGGAATTGGATCGCGCGGACAAACGGCTGACGGTGCGCGTGGCCAACGGTGGTGGCGGGGTCAAGATATCCGTGATCGATAATGGAATAGGGATTCCACCGGAAAATCTGACACGCATCTTTAACCACGGCTTCACGACGCGCAAAGGGGGCCACGGCTTTGGCCTGCACAGCGGCGCGCTGGCGGCAAAGGAAATGGGCGGTTCGTTGACCGTTCACAGTGGCGGCCCCGGCCAGGGCGCTGCCTTCACCCTGGAACTGCCTTGCCCGAAGCGGGAGAACTCACATGAATTGGGAATGAAGAATGCAGAATGAAGACTCCAGAATGAAGAATTCAGAATGGAGAAGGGCAAAAGGAATCTTGCGTTCCACGCTCCTGCATTCTGCGTTCTGCATTCTGCATTCTGCATTCTTCACTCTGAACTCACATGACTAACGTTATGCCTGCCGACAAGAACCGGCCCGTGCTGGTCATTGATGACAATCGTTCAATCCACGATGATTTTCACAAGATTCTGTCCCCCCCCACCGCCATGGCCGCGGCCTCGGATGCCACGGAGGCGGCGGTGTTTGGGCCTCCCACGGACGCGGCCCAGTTAACCCAATTTGAAGTGGACTCGGCCTATCAGGGAGAGGAGGGAGTGCTGCGGGTGAAACAAGCCCTCGAGGCGGGACTGCCGTACGCCCTGGCGTTTGTGGACGTGCGGATGCCGCCTGGCTGGGACGGCATGGAAACAACCCGGAAAATATGGGAGCTTGATTCCAACCTCCAGGTTGTCCTCTGCACGGCCTACTCCGATTATACCTGGGGTGAGATGTTCGCGAAGCTTGGCCATCGCGACGGGTGGCTCATTCTCAAAAAGCCGTTTGACGCTGTGGAAGCGCTTCAATTGGCGCACGCGCTCACACAGAAATGGTGGTTGCACCAACAGTCCAGGGAAAGAATGGAAGAGTTGGAGAGCCGGGTCGCCGAGCGCACCGGCGAGCTACAGCAGACCAACCACGCCCTCCAGACGGAAGCCATCGACCACAGGCGGGCGGAGGAGGCGCTGCGGGAGAGCGAAGAGCGTTATCGCCGGCTGGTGGAGGAATCCCCCGACACCAACTTCATCGGATGCGAGGGCAAAATCGCTTTCATCAATCCCGCCGGATTGCGGCTCCTGGGAGCCAGTCGTCCTGAGCAAGTCCTCGGCAAGCCGGTCTTGGAGTTCATCCACCCGGATTTCCGGGAGATCGTCGCCAACCGCATCGCGGGCGGGGGGGCGGCGCCCCTGCTCGAAGAAAAGTATCTGCGCCTGGACGGCACGGCGGTGGACGTGGAGGTGACCTCCGTCCCCATCGTGTTTGACAACAAGCGGGGCGCCCAGGTGATCGTCCACGACATCACCGAGCGCAAACAGGCCGAGGCGGATCTGGCGCGGGAGCGCAACCTGCTGCGCACGCTCATGGACAACATTCCGGACGCGATCTACTTCAAGGATGCGGAGAGCCGGTTCACCCGCATCAACCCGGCTCTGGCTCGCCGGTTTGGCCTGAGCGATCCCGCACAAGCGATTGACAAGACGGACTTTGACTTTTTCACGGAAGAACACGCCCGTCCGGCGTATGAGGATGAACAAGCCATCGTGCGATCCGGCCAGTCGTTGGTGGGCAAGGAGGAGAAAGAGACGTGGCCCGATGGGCGAGTGGGATGGGTCTCCACCACCAAGATGCTCCTCCGGGACGAGGCAGGGCAAATCGTCGGAACATTTGGCATTTCCCGCGACATCACGGAACGTAAGCGGGCAGAGGCCGAAGTGATCAAAGAGCGTGACCTCGCGATGGAGGCGACGCGCGCCAAGGCCCAGTTCCTGGCCAATATGAGCCACGAGATCCGCACGCCGATGAATGGCGTGATTGGCATGACGAATCTCCTGCTGGAGACGGATATGACGCCGCAGCAGCGGGATTTCGCCAACACCATCCGCGACAGCGGGGAATCCCTGTTGACCATCATCAACGACATCCTGGATTTCTCCAAGATCGAAGCCGGGAAGGTGGCCTTTGAAATCCTCGACTTTGATCTCCAGGAAGCGATTGAAAGCACCCTGGAACTGGTGGCGGAGCGGGCTTACGCGAAAAAGCTGGAGCTGGCCGGATTCGTCCTGTCGGATGTGCCGGTCCTGTTGCGGGGCGATCCGGGCCGGTTGCGCCAAATCCTGCTGAATTTGCTCGGTAACGCCATCAAGTTCACCGACTGCGGCGAGGTCCTTGTGCGCGTGGCCAAAGTCAGCGAAACCGCCATGCGGGCGACGTTGCGTTTTGAAGTCAAAGACACCGGTATCGGCCTCTCGTCAGAAGGCCAGGCGCGGCTCTTCCAGCCCTTCAGCCAGGCCGACGGTTCCACGACGCGCAGATACGGCGGGACCGGCCTGGGGCTGGCGATCTGCAAACAACTGGCCGAGATGATGAACGGCCAGATCGGAGTTGCGAGCGAACCGGGCAAGGGCTCGACGTTCTGGTTTACCGTTCGATTGGAAAAGCAACAAAACGGTACGCCACCGGCTCACAAGGAGAGGCCGAGTCTAGCCGGCCTGCGCGTGTTGATCGTGGACGACGACGCTGCCAATCGCGAGATCCTGGAACATCAGACGCGCGCGTGGAAGATGCGCCCCGCCAGCGCCTCCAGCGCGGCGGAGGTGCTGCCACTGTTGCGCAACGCGTTCCCCGACCCGTTTCCGTTGGTGATTCTCGACATGGCGATGCCGGGGATGGACGGCCTGTCGCTGGCGCGCGCCATCAAGGCCGATCCCGCTCTCGGTGCCCGCACGAGGCTCGTCATGCTCACCTCGCCGGCTCAAAAGCATGACAAGGCGGAGTTAGGGGCCGCTGGCATTGACGCCTGTCTGAGCAGACCAGTGAGACAATCGCTGCTTTTCGACTGTCTGGCCACTGTTATGGGCCACGCTCCGCCGCAGGCCGTTCGCCTCATTTCCCCGCCACCGGCGGTGGCAGGTCCCGCCCGGGATCTCCGTATTTTGCTGGCCGAAGACAGCGTCGTCAACCAGCAGGTGGCGGTGGGCCAATTGCACAGACTCGGCTACGCGGCCGATGTCGTCGCAAACGGTCTCGAAGTAATGGAAGCGCTCCAGCGCATTCCCTACGAGGTCATCCTGATGGATTGTCAGATGCCGGAAATGGACGGTTACGAAGCCACGCGGGCCATTCGCCAGCGGGAGCAAGAGTCGGGGTGCGGGCCGGTTCATGTCATTGCCATGACGGCCCACGCCATGGAGGGCGACCGCGAGAAGTGCCTGGCGGCGGGCATGAACGACTACCTCAGCAAGCCGGTGAGGGTGGTTGAACTGCGAAGTGCTCTCGAACGGGTCGGACAAGGCGACAGCAAGGGCGATCGTGCGGCGAGTGCCCCCGGTGGGCAATCCAAGGCCAGGCTGCCATCTTCGGCTGACCTGGTCTCCGGGGGCGAGGCGGCAACTGCGGTCGTGGCCCGCCAGGAACCGCCGGTGGACATGGACCGGCTGCGGGAAGTCACCGATGCCGATCCTGAAGAGATGCGCCAGTTGATCGGACTGTATCTGTCGGAAGCCGACGAACTCATGCGAGGATTGCAGGGCGCAATCCAGGTCGGCGCGGCTAGCGAGGTGAGCCGGCTGGCCCATCGGCTGGCCGGGGCCAGTTCATCTTGCGGGATGACAGCGGTTGTGCCGCCACTCCAGGAGCTGCAGCGCAAAACAAAACAGGGCCAACTGTCCGGTGCCGAACGGTCGTGGGCCGAGGCAAACCGACAATTGGAATCCATCCGACGTTCGCTGAAGGAGGAATGAAGAAGGAAAGGCAGAATGAAGAATGCAGAATGAAGAAGGGCAAAAGGAATCCTGCACTCCGCGCTCCTTCATTCTGCCTTCTGCCTTCTGCGTTTTGAACTCACATGAATAAGAATATGCCTGCCGACAAGAACTGGCGCGTGCTGGTCATTGATGACAATCGTTCAATCCACGATGATTTTCGCAAGATTCTGTCCCCCGCCACCGCCATGGCCGCGGCCTCGGACGCCACGGAGGCGGCGGTGTTTGGGCCTCCAACGGACGCGGTCCAGTTAACCCAGTTTGAAGTGGACTCGGCCTATCAGGGAGAGGAAGGAGTGCTGCGGGTGAAACAAGCCCTCGAGGCGGGACTGCCGTACGCCCTGGCGTTTGTGGACGTGCGGATGCCGCCCGGCTGGGACGGCATGGAAACAACCCGGAAAATGTGGGAGCTTGATCCCAACCTCCAGGTTGTCTTCTGCACGGCCTACTCCGATTATACCTGGGGTGAGATGTTTGCGAGGCTTGGCCATCGCGACGGGTGGCTCATTCTCAAGAAGCCGTTTGACGCCGTGGAAGCGCTCCAATTGGCGCACGCGCTCGCGCAGAAATGGTGGTTGCACCAACAGTCCCGGGAACAAATGGAGGAGCTCGAGAGCCGGGTCGCCGAGCGCACCCGCGAGTTGCAGCAGACCAACCAGGGGGTGGCTGTTCAAGCCCGCATCGCCGCCATTTTCAGCACCGCTCCCGACGACGAGATGTTCAATGAGGTGTTGCAGGTCGTCCTGGGCGTCATGCGCAGCCCGCTCGGCGTTTTCGGATACCTTGATGAGAACGGGGATGTGGTGGCGCCGACCATGACGCCGCAGATCTGGGACAAGTGCCAGGTTCCCGAGAAGAGGATGCGATTTCCACGGGAAACCTGGGGGGACAGCGGTTGGCCTCGCGCCATCCGGGAAAAGCGAAGTGTCTGCTCGAACGAACCTTCCACCAGCGTCCCCGAGGGGCATGTCGGCATTCAAAGGCACATTTGCGTTCCCATTCTGTTGCAGGGAGAGGTGATCGGGCTGTTTCAGGTGGCCAACAAGGAAACGGATTACACGGAAACGGACATCCACACGTTGGAGGCCATCGCCGGGCACGTCGCCCCACTCCTGAGCGCGCGATTGCGGCGCGAGCGGGCGGAGCAAACCCAGGCGCGCCTGGCGGCCATACTTGACGCGACGCCCGACTTCGTCGGTTTCGCCGATGCCAAGGATACCCACATCCTCTACATCAACCCCGCCGGTCGGAAAATGGTCGGCGCGGGGGCAGAGGAGGACATGACCCAGTTCAAGATCAGCGTTGGCCATCCGGAGTGGACGAACAAGTTGTTTCGCGACGAGATCATCCCCACAGCCATCCGCGACGGCGCATGGACAGGCGAGTGCGCTTTCCTCAACCGGGACGGCCGCGAGATTCCAGTGACGATGGTGTTTCTGGCCCACAAGTCGCCCAGCGGCGAGGTGGAGGGATTCTCCACGATTTCGCGCGACATCTCCCGGCGCAAGCGGGCGGAAGTGGCGCTGCGGGCGTTCAACGCATTGCAGGGACGCCTGCTGTCCCCGAATCCCATCGAGAAAAAGCTCAAGCTCGTCACCGAGGCCGTGGTGCGGATGGTGGGCGCCGACTTCGCTAGAATCTGGATGATAAAACCCGGCGACCGTTGCGAAGCCGGCTGCATTCACGCTCAAGTGGCGGAGGGGCCGCACACCTGTCGGTTCCGGGATCGGTGCCTGCATTTGATGGCCAGTTCCGGCCGCTATACCCACACCGATGGCCGGGATCACAGCCGGGTGCCGTTCGGCTGTTACAAGATTGGAAAGGTCGCCGCCGGAGAGGAACCCAAGTTTCTCACCAACGACGTGACAGCCGACCCACGCGTCCACAATCATGCTTGGGCCAAAGAACTCGGCTTGGTGTCCTTTGCCGGCTATCGTCTGGTCGATGCCGATAATATCCCGCTCGGCGTGCTGGCCCTTTTCAGCCAGCGAGCGATCTCGGCGGAGGAAGATTCGCTCTTGGAGTGGATTGCGTATGCCACCTCCATGGTGCTGAACTCGGCGCGGGCCGAGGCGGCGCTGCGGTTGAGCGAAGAGCGCTTCCGGCAACTCGCCGAGCACAGCAGCGAGGTTTTTTGGTTCAACGCGCTGAATCCCAAGCGCACCCTTTACATCAGCCCGGCGGTGGAAACCATCTGGGGCCTGCCCGCCGAGCGCTTCTATCAGGACCCGCACGCCTGGCTGGCCGCCATCCATCCCGACGACCAAGCGCGCGTTCACGTGGCTTGGGAAGCGTTCGCCCAGGGCCAGACACCTCGGTTTGAGTTGGAATACCGTGTCGTCCGGCCCAAAGGTTCCATTCGTTGGGTGCAGGACAGCGGCACGCCGATTCGCGATGAAGCGGGCGAAATCGTTCGCCTGAGCGGCGTGGCCCGCGACATCACCGAGCGCAAACGGTTCGAAGCTCAATTGTTTCAATCCCAGAAGCTCGAGACCGTTGGCAGGCTCGCGGGTGGCGTGGCGCGCGAGTTCAACAGCATTTTGACGGCTATCATCGGCCAGAGCGAATTGATGCTTGAAGACCTTCCTTCGGGCGATTCGCTTTGCGAGAACGCCACCGAAATCCGCAAAGCCGCCGGGCGGGCGGCGACCTTGACGCAGCAGCTTCTGGCATATGGACGCAAACAAATGCTCCAGCCCGAAATCCTCGATCTGAACTCCGTCCTCGCCGGCATGGAAGCGACCTTGCGCCATTTGATGGGCCGAGGCACGGAGGTGCGCATCGCCCCGGCCGCCGGACTGAAAGCGGTGATGGCGGATGCCGGACAGGTTGAACAGGTCATCATGAACATGGCAATGAACGCCGCCGATGCCATGCCGAATGGCGGCAAGCTCACTCTCGAAACGGCCAACGTCACGCTGGACCAGGAGTATGTCAGCCGTTTTTCTGAGTTGCAGCCGGGAGAATATGTGATGTTCGCCATCACGGACACCGGCGCAGGCATGAGCGAGGAAGTCAAGGCGCGCGTTTTCGAGCCGTTTTTTACGACCAAGGGCGTTGGCCAGGGAACAGGTTTGGGATTGTCCACCTACCACGGCATCATCAAACAAAGCGGCGGTCATATCAGCGTTTATAGCGAGCCGGGGTTGGGCACGACTTTCAAAGTGTATCTGCCGCAGGTTGAACAGCAGACGAAGATTCCCGTCCAGAGTCTTGACTCGCCAGGTCTGCCGCGGGGGACGGAAACCATTTTGCTGGTCGAGGACGATCCCTCCTTGCGGGAGATGGCGGCGACGTTGCTGAGACGACTCGGTTACACGGTGTTGGCGGCGTCCAATGGCATCGAGGCCTTGAGGCTGAAGCAACAGCGCGACATCGGACAGGTGGATTTGTTGTTTACCGACGTCGTCATGCCGCATATGAGCGGGAAGGAATTGGCTGAGCGTGTGCGGGCGTTATATCCGCACACCAGGATTCTTTTCACCTCCGCCTACACCGAGAATGCCATCATGCAGCAAGGCGTGTTGATGAAAGGCGTGGCGCTTTTGCAAAAGCCGTTCACGCCGTCGGCGCTGGCGCACAAATTGCGGGAAGTGCTGGATCAGCCGAACGCTCCGCAACCGGACACCGCGTAGAAAATAGTGAGTTTCACGAGAAGCACAGATGGGGTGTACACCCCATAGCTCCCGCAAGGTTTTCCAACCCAGTATCAGGCAATGAAAGACGACGAAATCCCGCAAACGGGAGAGTCAGTCAGCGCGCCCCTGCAACGAAAGTTCCATTAAGTCTTGATGTCAAAAAGCTGATTTGGCCCTTATTTTTCAAGGGCCTTGCGCTCCTCGTTGATTTTCTTGCGCGTGCCTACCGTGACTTTGGCTTCCGGCACCTTGTCCGGGAGCACTAATTTG
>ORJL010219748.1_pt1 | contig 16078 bp, 10 predicted proteins | sample 1779941 | NCBI WGS metagenome assembly ORJL01 (sample SAMEA104232317, study PRJEB22302) | groundwater metagenome | biome: forest; feature: aquifer; material: groundwater | place: USA | collected 2011-08-07 | depth 5.8 m | reverse complement strand
GCACCCGCGCGCGCTCGAGCCGCGCGCCGGGATGGTTCGGCCCGCGCTCCAGCGCGCGATCGAGGTCGGCGTGCGCTTCCTCGAGCCGCGCATGCGCATCCTCGCCACGCCCGGCGGCGTGCTCGGCCTCCCGCCGCTTCGCCTCCCCCAGCGCCCGCCAGCCGTCCACGTAGTTCGGGTTCACCTTCACCACCTGCGCCAGGTCCGCGAGCGCCGCCGTGAACGCCTCTCCGGCGTATTCGCCGCGGGCCGCCCGGTACGCCGCCCGCTCCAGCCGCAGCAGGCCGCGCCCGAGCCACACCTGCTCCCAGCGGGAGTTGATCTCCAGCGCCTTCCCGAAGTCGGCTTCCCCGGCGGCCCAGGCCGGCTCCGGGTCTTCCCCGCGCCCGGCGCGCCAGACCCCCTCGTGTCGGCCGACCATGCCGAGCCGCATGTGCGCCTCGGTCGCCTCCCGGTTCAGCGCGATCGCCAGCGCCAACGCCTCGCGCGCGCGCGCGGCAAAGGTCAGCGGATCCGCCCCCCGATCGTGCGCCCGTTGCGCCTCCAGGAGCTCCAGCCGGCCGAGCGCCAACCCGAAGCCGAACGAGCCCGCCGCTTCCGCGCGCGAGGCTTCGAGGTCGGCGCGCGCGAGCGCAACCAGCGGCTCCGCATCCCGACTGCGCCCGTGCTCGTGCTCCGCCCACTGGATCCGGCAGCTCGCGCGCTCGATCCGCGGGAACGGCGCCGGCTGCTCCCGCAGCAACGCATCGAAGTCCGCGAGCGCGCGCCCGAACTTCTCCGCGGGCTCCTCGCCGTCCTGCGTCAGGCAGCCCCCCCAGAGCATGTCGTTCTGCGCCCGCAGACCGAGGATCCAGATCGAGCGCGGCTCGAGCTCGAGCGCGCAGTCCAGGTCCGCGCGCGCCTCGGTGAGCCCGACCTGGAACGGCTCGCCGCGCAGCCGCGCGAAGGTGGCCAGCGCCTGGCGCACGACGGCCCGCGACTTCCAGAGGTCGGCGGAGCGCGGATCCAGCGCGAGCGCCTCGGCGTAGTCCGCGAGGGCTTTGTCGTACAGCGCGCTCGGGTCTCCGCCGCGGTTCTTTGTATTCAACCCCCAGTGTCGCCGCACGTCCCCGCGGCCGCCCCCCCCGGCCGCGGCGAGCGGTTCCCGCTCGATCGCCCGGCCGAAGTCGGCGACCGCGAGCGCGTACCGTCCGCTCGGGTCGAGCGCCCGGTCGCTCATCCAGTAGCCCCACGTGCTCTGCAGGAACCCGCGCGCGAGCCATGCCTCGGCGCGTTCCGGCTCCGCTTCGACCGCCGCGGTCAGGTCCCCCAGCGCGCTCGCGAAGGTGGGTTCCGGATCCGCGCCGTTCTCCCCCAGTCGGTCGGCCTTCAGGGCCAGAACCTTGCCCCGGCGCAGTCGCGCCGCGGGCAGGTCCGGTTCGAGATCGAGCGCCCGCGTCAGGTCCGCCGCCGCGCGCTCGCAGGCGGGGATCGGCTCTCCGCCGAGCGACATGGTCCGATCCGCCTCCGCCGCGGCCACCGCCGCCCGGCCCAGGCGGAAGGGAACGTAGCCGGCGTCCGCCTCGATTCCCCGCCCGTACTGTCGCGCCGCCTCCGCGAGCTCCCCACGCGCATGCGCTGCTCGCGCAAGGCCCTCGTACCCTTCCTCCAAGGAAGGATCGGCCGCCAGCGCGCGCTCGACGCGCTGCGCGCCTTCCGCGCGCTCCGCCTCCGTCGCGCCGTGAAGCTGCACCAGACCGCGCAGGCACGAAGCCTCCGCGCCTTCCGGCAGCCCCTGCTCCAGCCGCGCCAGGTCGCCGGCGATCCGGTCCCGCAGGCGCGAGGCTTCCGCGTCCCCGGCCGCCAGCTCGACGTCCGCGGGCGGTTCCGGGAGCTTCTCCCCGCCCAGGCCCGCGCGCGCCAGCAGGCCGCTCTCCGCCAGCCGCCGGCCCTCGTCCCGCACCCAGGCGGCGCGCAGCTCCGCCAGGCGCTGCTCGCAGCGGCGCAGGTCGAGCAACGCCCGCTCGTACCGGGCGAGCGCGTGCTCCGGCTCCTTCTCCAGCGCGCGCTCCTGCTCCGCGAGCGCCGCGTCGAAGCGCAGCAGCGCGCGGTAGAGCCGCCCGAGCCGGTAGTGCGGCTCGGCCGAAGCGGGACCACGTGCCGCCGCCTTCCGCGCCGCCGCCTCGACCTGCGCGAGGAAGGGCTCCTGCGCGGCAATGGGCAGGCCCGCCCGGCGCAGCGCGAGGCTTGCGTCCAGGTTGGTCTCCGCGACCGAGCGCAGAAGGCTCAGCGCTTCCCCTTCCAGGCGCGCCTGCTCGCGGCGTTCGGCACGAGCGCTCCAGGCCGAGCCGCCCGCGAGCGCGAGCGAGACCGCGACCAGGGCGGCGGCGGCGACCACCCCGCGGTGCCGGCGAAACCGGCGGAGCGCCGTCGCCCACCCCGATTCCGGTCGGGCATGGATCGCCTCGCCGGACAGGCAGCGGTCGAGGTCCTCGGCCAGTTCGCGCGCGGAGCCGTAGCGGCGGTCGCGCTCGCGGGCCATGGCTTTCAGGATGATCGTCTCGACGTCGCGGGCGATCCCCGCGTGCACCGAGCGCGGAAGCGGCGGGTCTTCGGCGAGCTTCCGCAGGATCACCACCATCGGGTCGGCCCCCGGATACGGCGGTCGCCCGCACGCGATTTCGTAGAGCACGGCCCCGAGCGCGTAGACGTCGCTGCGCGCGTCGACCTCGTCGAGCTTCCCCGCCGCTTGCTCGGGAGCCATGTAGGAAGGCGTGCCCACGATGGAGCCGCTCAGGGTCAGGCGCGCATTCCCCTCGCCGACCGTGTGCGCGAGGCCGAAGTCCGAGATCTTGGGGCAGAGCGCGCCCTCGGAGCATTCGAGGAGGATGTTTTCGGGCTTGAGGTCGCGGTGGACGATGCCGTGCTCGTGGGCGCAAACGAGGCCGAGGGCGACGTCGCGCGCGAGGCGCATGGCCTCGTGCGGCGGCAGGCGGCCGCCCCGGCTTTCGAGTCGGCGGGCGAGGCTTCCGCCCTCGACCAGCTCCATGGTGAGGAAATGGTGCTCCCCTTCGACTCCGAGGTCGTGGGTGACCACGAGATTCGGATGGCGCAGGCGCGCCGCCGCCTCGGCCTCCCGGCGGAAGCGCAGGAACTGCTCCGCCTGATCGCCGGCGTGGACGCGCAAGAGCTTGAGGGCGACATCGCGCTTGAGCTGGGTGTCGAAGGCCCGGTAGACGGTGCCCATCCCGCCGCGCCCGATCACGCCGCGCAACTCGTAGCGGCCGAAGCGCTCGAGAGCCGCGGCCGGCGCCCCGGACGCGAGCGGGGTCCCCAGGACCGTGTCTCCGAGGCCGGGAGTCGCGGTCGCTCCGGCCGGAGGCACGGTCGTCTCCGGGCCGGCGTCGACGGGGAAGCCGGGCGCGGGCGTTCCGGGCCGCAGGACCGTGGCGGCGGGAGCCTCCCCGCGCTCGGACCCGCCCGGAGCGGCCACCGGCGGTGTCCCGGGAGCCCCCTGCGCGCGGTCGCCGTCGGTGCGGTCCCCGGCTCCCGCTACTGCCCGCGCTCGATCTGAAGCCGCCAGCTCCCGCTCTCCTTGCGGAAGCGCAGCTTCTCCTTCGCGCGGTGCGTCCATGTCGCCTCCTTCACGCGCACGTCGAGGACCCACACCGGCTCGCCCGCCTCGTTGGTGCGCGAGGCGATCGACCAGTCATCGCGGCGCATCGCCTCGCCGTAGCGGGAGAAGATCGCCTGGGCGACATCCGGCTCCTGCTCGATCGCGCGCCGCTCCGAGGCGATATAGCAGGCTGCGAGCGCGCTCGAGTCGTAGTCGAGGATCGCGCGCTTCCAGGCGTCGAAGCAGTCGTCGGGGGAAGCGAAGCCGCCGCCGGTCGTCGGGAGACCCTCGCGCGCCGGGGGAGTATCATCGCGGCGGGCGCCTCCGTCGTCGCCGGGCGTGGCCCCGTCGTCGCGGCGCGGAACGTCGCGCCGGCCGCCCGTCCCCTTGGGCGCGGCGGCGATCAGCTCGACTGCGTCGATCTCGGTCCAGGCGCGGACCTTCTTGGTGTCGATCGTGATCTTGAGCGTGTCGATCGCGCCCACATCCTCGGTCGACATGCACTCCAGGATGTTCTGGCGCGGATTGGCCCGGTCTTCGGCTTCCCACCAAAGCACCTCGCGGCCGTCGATCACCACGTCGAGACGGACCACGAATCCCTGCGCCGAGCTCTCGTGGATCCGGATCGCGCGCGGCACCGCGCGTCGGGGGAAGCGCACGATCACCCATTCGATCCCGCGGCGCGCGAGCGACGGGCACCAGGCCTTGCCGTCCTTCGCCGGGCGCTCGACGTCCGGCGGGCCCACCAGTTGGCCGGCGGAAAAGGTCTTCGCGCCGCCCTGGCTGCTGACCGCGACAATGCTCGACACCCACATCCGCTCCCCCGCGGCGGCGTCCACGCCGGACCCGCCCGAACTGCCCCCGCCGCCCGCGACCGGAGCTTCCTGCGCGGGCAACGGACCGCCGCACCCGGCGCAGAATTTCGTCCCGGGGAGCGCCTTGCGGTTGCACTTCGGGCAGATGCGCTCGCGCGGGGCCCCCGCCGGCGGCTTCTCTGCCGGAGGGTTGACCGACTTCGGCGTGAAGTCATATCCGCACGAACCGCAGAAGCGCGCGCTGCCCGCGCGCACGATGCCGCACTTCGGGCAGGTCTCGGCGCGGGGCGCCAACCGGCTGCCGTCATCGAGGCAGAAACGCGCCCCCGCGGGGTAGCCCCGCCCGCACTGCGGACAGCGCAGTTCGTCTTCCGCCCAGGCGCAAACCCCGATCGCCGCAACCAGCACGACCGCAGAAAGCCACCCGCCGATGCGACCCATGGCTCTTCCTCCGTCAATCAGCCCCCCGACCGCGAGAGATTGTACCGCCCCGGCCCGGTCGACCGCCAAAAAGAAGTGGGCGGACGCGGCGGCCCTGGTATCTTCCGGGGACGTATTTGAGGAGGCCACCATGAAATCGCTCCGCTGCGCCGCTGTGCTTTTCTGCCTCGCCGCGCTTGCGCCGCTCGCGCCCCGGCTCGAGGGCGCCTGCTGCTACTTCGCCGCCAAGGACAAGGACATCACCCAGCCGGGCCAGAAGGCCTTCGTCCAATGGAATCCCGACGAGGGGATCGAAGCCTTCACCGTGCAGCCCAAGTTCGAGGGAAACGCGCTCGACTTCGGCATGGTCATCCCCACGCCCGCGCAGCCCAAGCTCGACGAGATGCCGCGCGACTTCTTCACCGACCTGGCGATCTACACCATCCTCCTCCCCTTGCCCGAGGCGATCTACCCCGAGCTGGTCGCCATGAAGTACGACAACATGACGTTCGGGTCGGGCGGCGTGCAGGAATCGGAGGGCGCGGACGACCGGCAGCACGGCGTGAAAGTGCTCGAAGCCGGCGTGGTCGGCTCGCTCGACTACAAGATCATCGTCGCCGAGCAGGCCGCGGGCCTGTTCGACTGGCTGAAGTCGAACCAGTACGCGTACGCGGGCGACGAGTCGACCCTCGACCACTACATCCGCAAGAAGTGGTTCTTCACCGTCATGAAGATCGACTCCAAGCAGATGAAGAAGTCGGCCGACGGGTCGTACCTCGGCGAGGTCACGCCCACGCGGTTCACCTTCTCCACCAAAGAGTGCATCTACCCGCTGAAGATCACGCAACTCTCGGTCAAGGAAAGCACCGACGCGCTGTTCTACGTCCAGGCGCCGGCGCAGATGGACCTGAAGGGCGACTGGTCGTGGATGCACTCCTATCGCACGATGTATCTGACGTACCTGGTGGGCTGCGGCGCCTCGCCGGAGGAGCAGAAGGAGCTGGAGGAGCGCAATCGCTGGGTCGCGGCGAAGAAGCAGGCCGACCCGCGCTTCGACACAACCAAGCTGGAGTGGGCGCGCAAGCTCGGCGACGCCGAACTCGCCGTCCTGGATGACCCGCTGAAGAACTACGCGCAGGCGGGCGGGGGCGACCTGCCGCCGGGAGCGACGGCGGTCTCGCTGCAGGACTTCCTCAAGGAAGCGTGGACCGAGTACGAGCAGAACCGCGGCAGCGACGGCGACGATGAGTATGCGCGCCAACGCATGAAGGAGATGGAAGCGCAGTACGCGGCGGACAAGGGGAGCATCGTGCGCATCCCCAAGCCCGGCGGTGCCTTCACCCCCACGCCGTACATGTGGTACGCCAACCGCGAGGCGCCGGCGGAGGAAGTCAAGGGGCTGAGCCGGCTCAAGGGCCACCTGCAGCAGGGGCGCTGGGTCACCAAGTTCCGCAAGACGATCCGCAAGGACGAGATGGGCGACGACCTGACGCTGGTGCCGGTCGACGCGGGCAAGGAGCAGAACTACGTGCGGATCATGCCGACCTCGCCGCCGTAGCCTGGACTGCGCCGCCGTGCCGCCGCCGTTGCCCATTGCGGTCGGCGGCGCGGGCGGCGCACAATGCGTCCGATCCCCTGCTCGAACCGGACTCCCATGCCGCAGACCTACGCCGACATACTCGCCGACACGCTGGCCGCCCTGGAGCAGGGGGAGACCCGGCAGGCCTTCCGCATTCTGCGCGGGATCTTCGACTATCCCGGCCTGCTCGATCGCCGCGAGCGCTGGACCGAAGCCCTGGAGACCTTCGCGCGCATCGCGGTGCCGATTGCCGGGGAGGAATTCGCCGATCTGCTCCGGCGCGTCGCCGCCGATCCCGATGACCCCTTCCTCCTCTACGATCTCGGCTACGAGTTGATCGACCACGGCCTCCACGGCCCCGCGGCGACCGTCCTCACCCGCGCCCATTCCCTCCGCCCGGGCGACGAGCGGATCGTCACCGAGCTCGCCTGCGCCTTGGAGCGCGATGGCCGGAGCGTCGAGGCGTGCGAGGTCATCCTCGGCGAGCCCGAGCTGCAGGAGCAGAGCTACCTCTGCCGCTACCTGCTCGCCTTCAACCGGCTCATGTGCGGCGACCTGGGCGAGACCCGGAGCCTGCTTCCCAGGCTGCAAGAGGTCCGCGAGGTGGATGCCGTCCTGATGACCCGCCAGATCGAGGGGATGATCGAACGGGCGGACGCGGTGAAGGGAGTGACCCCGCTCGACCGGCGCGACCTGCGCGGGTGGCATTTCGTGGTCACCGGGACCATACTCCTGCACGTCTCTCCCTACGGCCGCGCCGAGGGGATGAACGGCCGATATGCCTACACCCACGATTCGGACGCCACTTGCCTGGAGGGGATCCGCCGGATGCAGGCGATCCTCGCCGAGCTCGGGCTCACGCCGCCGCGCGTCTTCGCCCTCGCGGAACGCGCGAGCTCGGTGCTGGCCGACGCCGCCGGACAGGTGCTCGGCGTGGCGGTGGAGCCATGGCCGACGCACGGCAGCCCGCAGCCGGGGCTGATCGTGGCCTACGACCTCGGGGCCCTGGAACCCCCGGTCCTGCAATCGCTCCGCCTCCACGACACGGGGCAGGTGCTGTGGGCCCACGCCTCGTGTTGGACGGACGACCAGCCATTCGCCGTGGATTGCGCGACCTTCCTCCACCAGTTCAATGCGTCGCCGTGGGACAAGCACTTGAGCGTGGATCCGGCGACCGGGGAGGCCCGCGAGACCCCGGCGGTCGAGGGGCCGGTGGAGTCGCTCTCGCGGCGCGTGATGTCGGCGGGCATGATGCCTGACGCATTGGCCGACTTGCCCGACCTGCTCGCCCTCGTCCGCGCCGCCCGCGCCGTGCAAGGGGAGCATGCCGCCGGGATCCTGCGTGCGTCCGGCGCCCGCCGCCGGCACTGGAGCGGCTCGCCGGTGCCGAGCAACCGGTTCCGGTAGCGATCCGCGGTCCTCGGCCGAACCTGCCCCGGAACGGCCCCGCGCGCCGCGCGCGGGATGATTGTAGCTCCCGCCCGACCTTTCCCCCAAGCGGGATTTCCCAGCCGCCCAGCCAGAGCGTCGTCGCGCGCCCCCGTCGGGCGCGTCTGAACCCGCCTGGAACGGCCCCGCGCGCCGGTTTTCCTTCCAATTCCGGCCCCGGTCGGATAGGTTTTCGGATCCGGCCCCGGTCTTTTTTCCGCGCGGCATTGGTGTGGTCTGCGACATGGGCGAATCGACGAAGCCGACGGCAGCCTTCTTCCGGGTCGAGGGCACCCTCCTCTCCCGCGGCGCGCTCGCCACGTCCGCGTATTTCGCGGCCAACAAGCAGGGCATCACCGAGCGCCTGCTGGGCCTCGGCCAGGTCGCCCTCGCCGCGCCGCTCTACGCCGTGCTCGGCCAGAACGACCGCACCCTGGCCAACCGCGTCGCGTGGCTCGCCCTGCGCAACATGAGCGAGGACCGCGTACTCTCGCTCTCGGAGGAGTACTTCGCCGAGGTCCTCCAGGGCAAGGTGATGGCGCGCGGTCGCGAGCTGCTCGAGCGGGCGCGCGAGGAGGGCCACCGGATCGTGCTCCTTTCCGAACTCATCGCCCCGCTCGCGGAACCGCTGGCGGTGCGCCTGGGCCACGTCGACCGGTTGGTGTGCAACCGGCTCGAATTCCGCGACGGCGTCGCGACCGGCAAACTGCTCGACCCGGTGGTGGGCGGCTACAACGGCGGTCGCTGGGCGGTCGCGTGGGCGGCGGAGAACGGGATCGACCTCGGGCGCTCGCTCGCCTACGCGTCGCACGGGCCCGACCTGACCCTGCTCGGCGTGGTGGGAAAGCCGTGCGCGGTGAATCCCGATTTCACGCTGCGCAGCGCCGCCAAGGACGCCGACTGGCCGATCGTCGTGTACGAGGTCTAGGATGGAAGCGGAGTCCCTGCGCCGAGCCTATGCCGGGCGCCATGTGCTGGTGACGGGCTGCACCGGCTTCGTGGGCAAGGTCTGGCTGGCCATGGCGCTCGACCGCCTGCCGGAGATCGGCCGCATCTACGTGCTCGCGCGCCGCAAGCGCCAGCAGACGGCGCTCCAGCGCTTCGAGAATATCGTCAGCACCTCGCCGGTGTTCGGCCCCTTGCACGAGAAACACGGTCCCGCGCTCGGCGAGTTCCCCGCCCGCCGCGTCGAGGTGGGGGCGGGCGACATCTCCGAGCCGAACCTGGGGCTCGATCCCGCGGTCGCCGACCGGCTGGTGCGGGACCTCGACCTCGTGGTCAACTGCGCCGGGCTGGTCGACTTCACCCCGGGGGTGGACGAGGCGATCGCCACCAACGCCACCGGGGCGCTGCACGCGCTCACCTTCGTCCAGCGCTGCCGGCGCGCGGCGCTGCTCCACATTTCCACATGCTTCGTCTGCGGCAATCGCAGCGGTCTGATCCCGGAAACGCTCACCCGCGACTACTGCCCCAAGGGCCTGCCGTTCGACGCCGAGGCGGAGTACGCCGACGTCCTGAAGGCGGTCGAGCGGATCCACGCCTGGGAGCACACGCCGGAAGCGGAGGAGGCCGCGACCCAGGAAGCGATGAAGCGGATCCACGGCCGCGGGCGCGACGACCACAACGCCCGCCTGGTCCGCAACATGGTCGACCGCGGGCGCCGGATGCGCACCAAGCACGACCTGATCCAGGAAGGCATGGACCGGGCCAGGCGCTGGGGCTGGACCAACACCTATACGTACAGCAAGAGCCTCGCCGAATCGCTCCTGCTCGCGCGGGCGAACGAAACGCGCATGTCGGTGCTGCGGCCGGCGGTGGTCGAAAGCGCCGTCTCCTTTCCCCTCGCCGGCTGGAACGAGGGCTTCAACACCACCGCGCCGCTGATCTACCTGCTCGGCACCTGGTTCCGCCACCTGCCGGCCGACCCGAAGGTCCCCTTCGACGTGGTGCCGGTCGACCTGGTGTGCAACGGCATGACGATCGCCGGGGCGGCGCTGATGCAGGGGCGCCATGCGCCCGTCTACCACTGCGGAACGTCGGACCGCAACCCGCTCAAGCTCGGCCGCGCCACGGAGCTGACCACGCTGGGCAAGCGGAAGCACCTGCGCAAGAACGGCGCCGGGGCGCTCGAGAAGCACCTGCTGTCGCGCTGGGACTGCGTCACGGTGGACGACGACACGTTCTTCTCGGTGGCGAACATGCGCGACTGGTGCCGCCGCACCGGCGAGTTCCTGCGCTCGCAGCGCTGCCCCCAGTGGCTGCGCGACTCGCTCGACGACTTCGCCCACCGGATGGAGAAGGCGGTGCGGGAACTCGACCAGGTGGAAGGCGCGCTGGAGATCTTCCGTCCTTTCATCCACGACAATCGACCGATCTTCACGGCGCGGGCCTTCGACGCCTTCCCGGTGGCGGAGGAGGAATTCCGCTTCCGGCCGGAGGACCTCGACTGGCGCACCTACTGGATCGACGTGCATATGCCGGGGCTGCGGCACTGGTGCTTCCCCAAGCTCGAGGGGAAGGAGCTCAAACCCGACCGCCCGTCGATCCCGTTCCGCCTGCTGCCCCCGCCGACGCCCGCCCGGGAGCCGGCGGCCGCCACGGGCTCTTGACCCCCCTTCTCCAACCCACGGAGGGCGCCAGACGATGGCGGTGTTTCTCACCGGCACGACCGGGTACATCGGATCGTACGTGGCCGCCGGGCTGCTCGAGGGGCATCGCGACCGCCTGGCGCTTCTGGTGCGGGCGAAGACGAAAGAGGACGCGGAGAAGCGCCTCTGGCAGTCGCTGCAATTGCACCTGCCCTTCGACCGGTTCCACGACTACGTGAAGTCGCGGATCGACATCTACCTGGGGGACATCACGCTGCGCGACCTCGGGCTTTCCCCCGAGGACAAGAAGCAGCTCACGCACTCGATGGACTCGGCGATCCACATCGCGGCGTCGCTCAACCGCAAGTCGGACAAGGCCTGCTTCAACGTGAACCTGCGGGGCACGCTCGAGGTGATCAAGCTCGCGCGCGCGGCGCAGGACCACCACGGGCTGCGACGCTTCAGCGACATCTCGACCGTGGCGGTATGCGGCAGGCGGGAGAACGAGGTGGTCACGGAGGACGGGACGGTCGATTGGGAACGCAGCGATTACGACCCGTACGCGCGCACGAAGAAGTTCTGCGAGCACATGATCCACGAACTGCTTCCGGAAGTCCCGATCACGGTGTTCCGGCCGAGCATCGTCCTGGGCGACAGCCGGTTCGCGCGGACCACTCAGTTCGACATGGTGCGGGCTTTCGTGTTCCTGGCGCGCATGCCGGTGCTGCCGTTCCGGGCCGACTGGAAGGCCGACATCGTCCCGGCGAACTACGTGGGCCGGGCGATCGTCCACGTGCACCAGAAGGAGAAGCCGCAGCACGGCGCCTACAACCTCAGCTCGGGCACGGCGTCGCTCACCTATCGCGAGATCGTCGACGCGATGGCCAAGGCGAGCGGGCGCCGGAACCGGTTCTGGCCGTGGCTCGAGGGGCCGTTCACCTGGGCGGTGAACCAGCTCGCCGACACGCCGCGCGGTTGGGGGATCTCGGGCGCCGCCTCGCTGATGAAGGTCTTCATGCCCTATCTGGTCTTCAACACCGTGTTCGACAATGCGCGCATCGTGAAGGAATTGGGGGAGTCCCCCGCGCCGTTCCGCGAGTACGCGTACGGGCTGTTCCAGTTCGCCCGGGACGGGAACTTCGCCTACCCGTATCAGCCGTGGCCCGCGACGCCGGTTGCGGTCGCTCTCGGGGCGGTGGCCAGTCCGGCATAGGGGGCACTCGCCATCGGAGGACCGCCCGTGAACCAGCAACTGCTCGGTACGCTATTCCAGTTGACCCACTACGCCGTGACGGTCAACACGGCGGGCGTCACCCACGAGGAGAGCCTGCAGGCTCCCCCTGCGGGCGGGAACTGCATGAATTGGGTCCTCGGCCACATCGTCGCGTCGCGCAACGGGGTGCTCTTGGCGCTGGGGGAAAAGCCCGTTTGGACCGCCGAGCGGTTCGATCACTACAAGCGCGGGTCGGACGGACTCGCCGACCGCGCGAAGGCGATCCGCTTCGATGCGATCCTCGCCGATTTCAACGCATCGCAGAAGACGATCGAGTCCGCCCTGGGGCGCATCTCCGACGCCGACCTGGCGGCCTCCCTGGCGCAAGAGGATATCCCCAAGAACGTGGCCACGCTCCACTTTCACGAGTCGTACCACACGGGCCAGTTGGGGATCCTGCGGCGGTTCCTGGGGAAGACGGGAGCGATCCGCTGAGTGGCGGGCGCGGGGCGATCGGGGGGCGCCGGCGGGAGCCGCGCACCCGAGCGGGCGGGCGCGGGCCGATCGGGGCGCGCCGGCGGAAGCCGCGCACACGAGTCGGCGGTCACGGCGGTCTATCTCTCGTGCCGAGAGCCGGACGATTTCCGCCGGATGGTGACCTGCGCGCTCGAGGTCGGCGGGGACACCGACACGATCGCGGCGATGGCCGGAGGGATCTTCGGCGCGCGCCATGGCCTCGGCGCGATGCCGTCCGAGGCGCTGGATCGGCTCGAAGACCGCGCACGGATCGAGAAGCTCGCCCGCGACCTGTGCCAGGTCGCCGGGCAGGCGTGAGTGCGTCGAAGGATCGGTTCCTCGAGGAGCCCCGGACCGCGACCTCCTCCTGCGCGGCGGTGTCGCCGTGCGCAAGCTCGAAGCTCGATCGCGCAATCACCCTCAGGAAAACGAGCACGATTGCCCGCGTCCCGGTATGCTGTAGTTCGACATAGTTCGTCATTCAAGGAAAGGAGCGATGCCATGGCCAAAGACCGGAACGCGGAGATCGTCGCGGCGCTGATCGAGTCGTACTGGATGGAGCTGGAGACGACGCTCAACTACATCGCCAATTCGACCAACCTGGACGGCGGGCTCGCGGAACCGATCAAGGTGGCGCTCGCGCTCGACGTCACGGCGGAGCTGGGCCACGCGCAGAGCCTGGCCAAGCGGATCCACGAGCTCGGCGGGACGGTCCCGGGCAGCCTGGCGTTCAAGCCGGTGCAGAAATCGGAGCAGCCCCCCGAGGATTCGACCGACGTCCTGCACGTGATCAAAGGCGTGATCGACGGCGAGCAGGCGGCGTGCGTGCAGTACAAGAGGATCATCAAGCTCTGCGAGGGGGACGACTACGTCACCCAGGAGTTGTGCATCGGCCTGATGGGGCAGGAAGAGGCGCATCTGCGCGAGTTCGTCGGCTTCCGGAGGGAATACGAGAAGCGGGCGAGCCGCTGAGGCGGGATATGCCGGTCGCGCGGCCGGCCTCACGCCGCCAGGGGCTTGCCTTTCCCCTTCACCGGCCGGCGGCGGCGGGGCGGCGAACTGCTTGCATTCCCGCCCGGGCGAAGCCAGAATGCTGCGTCTTCCCCCTTCCGCGAGGCGGCATGAAGCTCTTCGACTGGGTCAAGGACCGACTCGAACCCGACCACCTCCTCCAAAGCGCCATGGGGTCGCTCATCGACCTCACCGGCATGCGCTACGCCCTCGACCGGTCGCCGGAACGCTGGAAGCCGGGCCGGCCGCTCAAACTCCTCTTCGCCGGGTACGTCGGCACGCGCAACACCGGCGCCGACGTCCGCGTCGAGGAGATGATCCGCCAGGTCCGCCACGTCCTGGGCGACGACCAGCTCGAGCTCACCCTCATGACCGTCGACCCGGCCCTCTCCGCCGGGTACTTCCGCACGGTCCGCCAGGTCGAGATGCCCGTCGTCTTCCCCAAGTTCCTCGCCGAGGAATGCCCGCGCCACCACGGGGTCATCGCCTGTGAAGGTTCCATGTTCAAGTCGAAGTTCGCCGGCGCCCTCTCGACCATGATGGCCGGGGCGCTCGGGATGGCGGCGGTCGAGGGCAAGCTCTCGGTCGGCTACGGCGCCGAAGCCGGCCACATGGAGCCCGCGCTGCGCCGCTTCGTCGAGAAGCACTGCCGCCATTCGCTCGTCCTCTGCCGTAACGAGCCGTCGCGCGTCGTACTCGAAGAACTCGGCATCCGCACCCGCGGCGGGACCGACACCGCCTGGACGTTCGCTCCGGCGCCGCCGGGGCGCGGCGCGGAATTGCTCCGCGCCCAGGGCTGGGACGGCAAGACCCGGGTCCTCGCGGTCTGCCCGATCAATCCCTTCTGGTGGCCGGTCAAGCCCGACCTGGCCAAGGCGGTCGCCCACGGGCTCGGCGGCCACTACCGCAAGGAGCACTACAAGTCGATCTACTTCCACGCCCACGGCCCCGAGGTGGAGCGGAAGTACCATGCCTACCTCGACGGGCTCGCCCGCGCGATCGTCGAGTTCGGCCGCGAGCGCGAGGTCTTCCCGATCCTGGTCGGTATGGAACAACTCGACCGCAAGGCCTGCGAAGCCCTCGCCGGGCGCCTGCCGCAGCGTCCCCCGCTCTTCGTCAGCGACACGTACGACATGTACGAACTCGTGAGCGTGTTGCGCAACTGCGCGCTCATGGTCAGCTCCCGCTTCCACGCGATCGTGACCACGATGCCCGGCCTCGTCCCCTCCTGCGGCGTGACCATGGACGAGCGCATCCGCAACCTCATGACCGACCGCGGACACCTGGACCTGTTCCTCGAAGTCGACGACCCGCAGTTGGCCGACAAGACCCTCACCATGCTGCGCCGGCTCGACCGCGACGGAGCGAAGATCGCCGAGGAGATCGCGCGCACGGTCCCCAGGCAGCTCGCGCTCATGGGGCAGATGGGGATCGACTTCCTCGACGAGGTGCTGCGCGTCTATCCGGAGTTTCCGCGCGCGGATCGGCCGAGAACCTGGGAGCATCACCTCCCCTCCCTGTCCCCCGGAGTGCGCGCGCTCCTCGACCGCTTCCCGCCGCCGAGCCAGACGCCATGACGATGCTCACGAGCCCGCCGGGCGAGGAACGGATGGCGCCGCCGTTCCTCGAACCCGTCTTCGCCAATCTCGGCAAGCCCCCCGACAAGCCGCTGCTGGTCGAGGTGCAAGGCAAGGCCCTGGTGCCGTGCGCCGCCTCCGCCGTGATGGACCTGACCGCGCGCGCGCGCGGCTTCCTGGCATCGTGCGGCATCGCCAAGGGGGACCGCGTCGGCCTGCTGGCGCCGAATTCTGCGCGCTGGGTCGCCGCCGACCTGGCGATCCTCGCCGAAGGCGCGATCGTCGTGCCGCTCTACGCGAGGCAGGAACCGCGCGAACTCGCGGGCATGCTGCGCGATTGCGCGCCCCGGCTGCTCCTGGTCGCGGACGACAAGCTCGAGGCCACCATGCGCGCGGCCTGGCCGGACGCTTGCCGCTTGGCCCGCTTCGACGAAGTCTTCGCCGCGGCGCCGCGCACGGCCCCGCCGCACGCCCCGGGCGCCGCCGATCCCATGACCATCATCTACACCTCGGGCACCAGCGGCGAGCCCAAGGGCGTGGTGCTGACCGCCGCCAACGTCGACTTCATGATCCCGCGCACGGTCGAGGCCCTCGGCGCGCTCAACGGCTCGCGCGGTTCCGACGACAAGGTGTTCCATTTCCTGCCGTTCTGCTTCGCCGGGTCGCGGATCATGCTCTGGACCCAGCTCTTCCGCAACAACCCGGTGATGATCTCCACCGACCTCACCCGGCTGGTCGAGGAGATGAGCGCCGCCGACCCGCACTATTATCTCAACGTCCCCGCCGTCCTCGAGCGCATCCGCAACGGCGTCGGCCAGAAGGTGCGCGAGCGCGGCGGGATCGGGCTCGCCCTCTACCGCGCCGGCTGGGAAGCCTGGCAGCGCATGCGCAAGAACCGGGTCGTGGTCGTGGACCGCCTGATCTACGGCCTCGCCCGCTGGATCGTCTTTTCCAAGATCAAGCGCACGATCGGCCCGAGCCTGGAGTTCCTGGTCTGCGGCTCCGCGCCGCTCTCCGAGGAGACCCAGTCCTGGTTCGAGATGCTCGGCGTCCCGGTCTACCAGGTCTACGGCCTGACCGAGACGACGGCGATCGTGACCATGGACACACCCCAAGACGCGCAGGCGGGACGGGTGGGCCACGCGATCTCGGGCATCGAGACGAAGCTGACCGAGGAGAGCGAGTTGGTCCTGCGCGGTCCGAACGTGTTCCCCGGGTACTGGAATCGCCCGGAAGCCACCGCCCAGGCGATCCGCGACGGCTGGTTCCACACCGGCGACCAGGCGGAGATCGACGCCGGCGGCAACGTCAAGATCGTCGGCCGGGTCAAGAATCT
>ORJL011002523.1_pt1 | contig 16082 bp, 16 predicted proteins | sample 1779941 | NCBI WGS metagenome assembly ORJL01 (sample SAMEA104232317, study PRJEB22302) | groundwater metagenome | biome: forest; feature: aquifer; material: groundwater | place: USA | collected 2011-08-07 | depth 5.8 m | reverse complement strand
GCTGCTGGGGGCGCTGGGGGGCTCGCGGGCCCTGGCCCAGACCGACCCGTTCGGGGGCGGCCACACGGACGACAAGGGCGGCCTGACCGGCGGGGGAGGAGGCGGTGCCGCGGGGCTGGACGCGCTCGACATGGCGCAGTTCACGCAGTTCGAGTCGCTCGGCAACGGTTCGTCCGACCTGTTCGACGGGGGCCTGTTCGCGAACGGAACCGAGATGGTGCTCCCCAGCCTACTTGGGGTGCAGCCTCGTGCGGTGGAGGACAATGCCCACATCGACCTGAATCGATTGCTCGTCGACCCGGCGCGGAATTGGGGGAGACCCCAGGCGTTCCTCCTGGAGCTCATCGCCAGGCACCCGATCGCAGGAATCAATCCTTCCCCCGAGCACTCTGGCGACGGCTCCACTCCTGCGGCCGAGCCGTCCAGTGACAGCCCCGCCGATCCCGTCGTGACCGATGGCCCCCAGCAGAACCCGCAGATTTCATTCGACCCGCATCGCTGGCAGCGGCGGCGTGGCCCCCAGGATCCCATCTGGCGGCGCAGGGGAGGGGATCCCCCGCCCGGTGATCCGAAGAGAGTTGTCCTGGTGATTCCGGACCCGCCGGGCGATCCCTGGTTGCCGGGTGGAAAGGCCCATGCTCGGCCTCAGGTGAGCAACCTCGGGGACCTGGTGGCCCAGGCCGCCGCAGAGGTCGTGAGGAGGCGCATCGCGCGCGAGGTCGACCCCAACGGCCGGTCGAGCCGAGTTCGGTCGGAGGAGCAGCGCGCCGACCGCGCTCGCGTGGGCCTGGTCCTTCTCGACGTGCTGGACGGGAGCCCGCCGAGCGACCCAGATCGCGACTTCCTGCGGGCTCATCGCGCCGAGGCGCTGGAGATTCTCGCGTCCGTCTCCCAGGCGTGGGAGGACAACGCCGACCCGATCTCCGCCGAGGTCGCGACGAACGTCCGAGCGATCATCGACTGGCTGCGCCGGGGCCTGGGCTCCTAGATCCCGGCTCTTCCTCGCGTCTACTTCTCGCCTGCGGACCTCGCCCACTCGTCGATCTCCTGCAGGTGTCGCCCGGCGCGGGGCTCACCCAACGACAGAGCCTGGGACAACTCCGCCTTGGCCGCAGCCAGATTCGCTAGATTCCGCTGCGGGCGGTGGTACGCAGCATAGAAGAGGAGGCCGGCCTTGAAGTGTGCCTCCGCTGTGTGGACACCAGTGGCGAAGGCGGCGAGCCTCACTCCGTCCTCGATCGTGAAATCGGCATCATCGGCTAGCCTGCGGTGAGCGCCGTTCCTGTGTATGACCATCACTTCATTCCCGGTGCACTCGAACGAGACCTCCTCCGCAGTGGACACCAACTTCAGTTTCTGTCGCGCATCTTCCAGAGATTTCGCCCCGAGGTGGATATCTCCGATCGCCCTCTGAACTAGCCCGATCTCCAGCAAGTCCGCCTCAAGCTCCCCCGTCGCCCCGGCGTGAATCGAATCCGATATCGCCTCATTCAGGATCCCTTCCGCGTCGACGTACCGTTCGGCCCCAACTAGGGCCCACGCAGTGTCATGGACCAACTCCCTCTCGTGCTCCGGTGTCAGCGAGTGAATCCACGAGACCAGGCCAGGATAGCCTGAGATTGTTCCAAGCGTGCTGGCACGGTAGGCATCCTCTGCCCGGGAGATCATGGATCGCGCCCAGTGGAATCGAGACGCCGCCACGGAACGCTGAATCACATCGACCATCCGTGAAGCGTCTTCTTGCTCAAGCTTGCCGACCTCATCCAGGACAGCGCGCATGCGGAGCTCGACGGAGGTGCCTTGAAAGTCACGAGCAAGATCCTCCATCTCCCGACGTGCCTTGCAGTACTGGGGCGTCCCTACAAGAGGCTTGAGATTCCAGGTGTTCATGTCGATTCTCCGGACCGATTCCGCCTCCACTTCGATCTGAAACGTCGCCTGCCAACGTCGAGCCGCTGCAATTACTTCGACGGACTTCTCGTTCGATGAGAGGATGAGCGCCCATAGCCTCCGCGCGACCTCAGGGATCTTGTCTGTGTGCTCCCTCCAGTCCTTGGCGTAGGACTTGATCTCAGCAAGCGCCCTTTCTGCTGGGTCCTCTGCCGCCGGAGACGGGGCCGCAGGCTCTAGCCCTTGCGAAGTCGTCGCAGAACGCGCTTCGTCGGAGGGTGACACCTCTGGGCCCCTCGCAACTAGGGCAACTGTAGTCAGTATCCCAGCGACGAGCACCCCGCCAAGTGCGAGTGAGATAGGTCGGCGCTTCGTCCCGTACGGGGGCGGAACTGGAGACGCGGATCGCGACGCGGGCGGCGTGGGGAGGGTCCGGCGCCGCTGGGAACGCGGCACCGCGGACGAGGGTTTCTTGGGCCGCGAGGGGGACGACGGCGCCGCGGCCACGGGCGCGACGGACGGCGCGAGAACCCGCGAGATGTCCCGCGCCATCTCCAGCGGCTTGCGTATCGCTCCTCCGGCCGCTTCGCCAGCGCCCGCAGGACGATTTGATCCACCGCCTCCGACAGCTCGGGGCGCTCCCTCCGCGGCGGCGGCACAGGCTGCATCACATGCTTCATCAGGATCGCCATCATCGACGGCCCGTCGAACGGCGGTCTGCCGATCAGCATGTGGTAGAGCGTCGCTCCAAGGGAGTAGATGTCCCCTCGAATGTCGACGATCTCGCCCCCCTGCTCCGGCGCCATGTACAACGGCGTCCCCATGCACACGCCCGTCTTCGTCAGCGTGTTCCCGCTCTCCACCGCCCGCGCCAGGCCGAAATCGCACAGCTTCGCGACCCCGGCCTTCGTGATCATGATGTTCGCCGGCTTCACGTCGCGGTGCACCACCCCCCGCTCATGCGCGTGCTGCAGCGCGCGCGCCACTTGCAGGACAATCCGCAGCGCCAGGCGCTCGCCCAGGCGCCCCTCGCGGCCAAGCACCGCCTGGCAGTTCTCTCCGTCCAGCAGCTCCATCGCGAGATAGCAGACGTCCCCCGTCTGCCCCAGCTCGTGCGCGATGACGATGTTCTCGTGCCGCAGCATCCCTACCGTCCGCGCCTCGCGAAGAAACCTCGGGACGAAGTCCCGTTGGCTCGTCACGTCCGGGTGGATCAGCTTCAGCGCGACGAGGCGGTCGATCCCGAGCTGCCGGGCCTTGTAGACCGTCCCCATCGCTCCCTTGCCGAGGAACGAGACAATCTCGTAGCCGGGGATCTGAACCGAGGTGAAGTCGTCCATCCCGCCACCACATGGGGCATGGAGGTCGAGGGCCGCACGTCCACGAAGTTCTACGGCCGGCCTGCGCGATCGTCAATCGAACCCACCCTCCCCGGAATGCGCGCGACGCTTGCGGCGACCACCTCGCGACCACAGCATGTGCCTGCCCCGCTCGCAGGAAACGCCCGATGGCCAGACCCTCTCGCGACGTCGCCCAGAACCTCCTCGACCTCGCCCTGAGGACCCAGCTCCTCACCGTCTCCCAGGCCGAGAAGGCCCTCGCCGCCCTCGAGGCCGGCGCCCCCCCCGCCGAGATGACCCGAGTCCTCGTCGAGGAGGGGTGCCTTAGTTCCGATCAAGCCGACCAGCTCTCCTCTCTCGTGCCAGAGGCCCACTCGCCGCGGATCGAAGTCCTCAACGCCCCGGCGCCGCAGGAGTGGACCCCTCCCGACATCTCCGGGACCCGCTTCGGCGAGTTCCAGATCGTCCGCGAGCTCGGCCGCGGAGGCATGGGCGTCGTCTACGAGGCCATGCAATCGCCCCTGGATCGTCGCGTCGCACTCAAGGTCCTCCCCGCGGCGAGGCAGCAGGACCCGCTGGTCCTCGCCCGGTTCCTCCGCGAGGCGCGCGCCACTTCCAAGCTCCGCCACCCGAACATCGTGCGGGTCTACGACACAGGCAGCGTCGGCGACCTGCACTACATCGCGATGGAGTTCGTGAAGGGGAGCTCGCTCGGAGACCTTCTCCGAGCCGACCGCTTCCCTCCTCGCCGGGCCGCGGCGATCGCGCTCGCCACCGCCGAGGCGCTCTCATGCGCCCACGCGGCAGGCGTCGTCCATCGCGACGTCAACCCCTCGAACATCCTCGTCAACGAGGACGGCAACCCGCTTCTCATGGACTTCGGCCTCGCGCGCGACGCGAACGAGGCGGCCGTCACGGGGACCGGCATGGTCCTGGGGACCGCGGCCTACATGTCGCCCGAGCAGGCGCGCGGTGAGCGCGCCGACGAGCAGGCCGACGTCTACGGGCTCGGTGCGACCCTTTACGAGTTGCTGACGGGCAGGAGGCCATTCCCAGGCACGACCTGGATGGACCTCATTCGCCAGGTGCTACTGGAGGACCCCGCGCCGGTCCGATCGATCGCGCCCGATGTCCCCGAGGCGCTGGAGAGGATCACCATCCGTGCGATGGAGAAGGACAAGCAGGCGCGCTACCTGTCGATGGCGGCGCTCCGCAACGACCTCGCGCAGTGGCTGGAGCTCCCACCACCCTCGACCCCAGCGGCCGGGTAGCGGCTTGTGGGGGCTTGTGCCCGGACGTAGAATGCGACGGGAGGCCAGCAAGAGCATGGGCGATATCATCCTCAACTTTGCAGTGCGTGCCGGCTGTCGCGGCGCGGGGAAGCAGACGCGCCTCTATTTCGACTCCGGCTCCCCCTACACGTTCGTCAAGCAGTCGGTCGCCAGACGACTCGGGAAGGTGATGAAGCTGTCCGAGCCGCGTCCGTTCCGCGGCCTCGGCAATGGCGGCTTTCGCGCCTCCTCAGTCGTGGACCTCGAGATCCACTTCCTCGACGTATGGTGTCCCCACATCGCATACGTTGTGCCCGACGAGACACTGGAACCCGACGAGGACATGCTTGTGGGGCACGACCTCATGCAGAGGTTGAACATCCGCCTCGATCCGCGCGGTCGGGACATCATGCTCGACCGCGCCTCTCTCCGTCGCTCCCTTCGCGTTCGGTAGCCCGCCCCCGAGGCCGCCTCCACGTCGGATCTGCGGATCCAACGTCTCCTGGTCCAAGTGAGCATTCCGGATGGTCGACCTCGGCGCCAACACTCCCAGCGGTGTTCCACCGCGGCCGGTGCGCCGGCATCGTTGGCGCCGGAGCCTCACGATCATCGCGATCACCCTCGCCCTGGGCACGATCGCCCTGGCCATCGGTTGCAACACCGCCGCGGCCCGGCACCGGCTCGCCCGGGCCTTGATCTGGGTGACGAACACCAACCGCACGATCGACCCGGCCGACGACCCCTCGCCGGCCGCCCTTCGCGCGATCGGCGTGGACCGGCAGATCCGAGTGGAGGTCGGCCCCCCGGCGGCATCCCTGCACGTGTGGGTCATCGATCCCAAACCCTCCACCACCCCGCGCGCCCGCGGGTGCCTCATCCTCCTCCACGGCATCAACTCGAACAAGCGCGATGCCCTGGAGCCGGGCCGGCGCTTCGCCGAGCACGGCTACCGGGCGATCCTCGTCGACCTGCGCGCACACGGTTCCTCCAGCGGCCAGTGGACGAGCTTCGGCGTCCATGAGTCGCGCGACCTCAAGCAGCTCATCGATGCGTTGACGGCCCAGGGCGTGATCGACGGGCCGATCGGCATGTGGGCCCCCTCGCTGGGCGGGGCCGTGGCGATCCAACTGGCGGCCATCGACGATCGCGTCAAGGCGGTCGTCTCGCTCGACACCTTCGCCTCGCTCCGCGCCATCGCGCCGCGCTACGTGCGACGGTACCTGCCGGGGATCGGCTGGTTCTTTCGCGAGGATACGATCCAGGCCGCGTTGAACGAGGCGGGCCAGATCGCGGACTTCGACCCCGACGATGCCAGTCCCCTCCGCGCGATCGCCCGGACGCGCTGCCCCGTGCTGCTGGTGCACGGTTCGGCCGACGAGCACATCCCGCCGTCCGACGCCCAGCAGCTTCACGAAGCTGCCCCGGACCACAGCGAGGTCATGATCGTGGAGGGCGCAGGCCACAACGACGTGGCGGGGCCGCGGACGTTCGAGGGGGGGGTCGCCCGGTCGCTCGAGTGGTTCGAGGACCATGGCGCGGCCGGCCGGTGACGGCCGGGGATGCCGAAGGAAGCAGGGTCTGGCCGGCCCGCCCACGAGGCGCATCTCGTCGGGCGGGCCGATCCGTCGCCCTACTTCTTCGTTGCGGGCTTGACCTTCTTGGGCTTCTTCACGTTCTTCTGACGAGCGTTGTTGCCCTTCGCCATCGGAGCCTCCTTACTTCACCATGTCCTTGAGAGCCTTGAGGGGCCGAACCTTGACGACCTTGCGGGCGGGCTTCGCCTTGAAGATCTGCTCCAGCTTCGTGAAGGGATTGATCCCCTTCCGCTGAGGCGTCGCCGGCTTGTGGACGACCATGATCTTCAACAGGCCCGGCAGCGCGAAGACGCCGGGACCCTTCTTCCCCACGGCGCCTGCGATCTGCCCGGACAGGGCCTCGATCACCGACCCCACCTGCTTGCGGGTGAGCTGCGTGGCCTCCGCGATGTTGGCCAGAATCTCACTCTTCGTGGCGGGCTTGGCACTTTTCGCCATTCTGCTGCTCCATGAGTAGGGGTAGGACACAACCAACCTGGATGGGCGAGATGCCAGGACCACCCCGGCCTTCCCGTTTCCCTCCGAGGGCGTCGGGGCACGCGCGCGACGACGCAGGGGCGGTATCCTATCGCCGGAGGGCCGCGATCACCATGAAATCGGCATGATCTTCTCCGGAGGATGTCGATTTGACATCCTGCTCCGAGGGGCCTACGATGACGCCGTCCTGCCCCCCAGGAACCGGAGACCCCCATGGCGCGACGACTCCTCCCTGCCCTGGCCCTCCTCCTCTGCGCCGGCGCCTTTGCTCAAGACGCCGACCGGAAGGCGCTCGACCTCGGTCAGAAGACCTGGTCGACGAACTGCGCGGCCTGCCACTTCGTGCCGACGCCGGCGGTGCCGATCGACCGCATGTGGCTCGGGATGCTGAAGACGACGACCTGAATCGAGGAGCCCTCCGGCGGTTCGTCGGAGGAAATCCGCGCGGGGCTCGCGGCCTGGCTCGCCTCGGTGACGCCGACGCGGAGGGTGGAGGAGGGCGCGGCGGCGGGGGGCGGCGCAGGCACCGTCGCGGTTCCGTTCGAGCGCGGGTCGGTCCACCTCGTGCCGCTCGACGGAAAGGGCGAGGCGGTCCGCCTCGTCTGGAAGCAGGGGGACAAGACGCGCGGGCGGCCCGTCGCGGCGGGGACGTACCGCCTGGCGAACTACCAGATCGAGCGCGAGGTCGGCGGGAAGGGATGGCTCGCCTCGGCGACGTCGCCCAGCGGGCCCGAGGTGACGGTGCGCGCGGGGGAGGAGACGACGATCGCGATCTCGCAGCGCGTGAAGATCGAGTGGAATGCGCACCTCGAGTACGGCCTGTACGGGCTCAGCTTCGACTTCCTCGGGCACGAGGGGATGAGCCTGTCGATCTTCGACACCTCGCTCCCGGGGCCCGACACGCGGGTGGCGGCGACCTACCAGCTCTGCGAAGCGGCCGGTGCGGTCGTCTCCTCGGGGTCGCTGACCTACGGCTGAGGCGGCAAGGGCACGGCGACCGGATCGGTCGCCTCGGGCGCGAAGCCCGTGCGTGCGCGCCTCGTCGTGGACCCGGGGCCGTTCGAAACGGACGGCCCGAAGGAGGTCGAGCTCGCGCAGCCGAAGTAGCGCTGAGTGCTGCCGGCGTCGCGAGACCATAGGCTCTGTTACAGCTCGCGGAACTTGGTCGCGAGCCTCGGAAACCTATTCCCCAGATCGTCTTCTTTCGAGCGCTCGCCCGATGGCGTGCTGCGATGAGGGACATGCGGTTGCGGGTATGAGCCCGCGGCCGCCTCAACACCATCCATGACGGCGTACTGGTACCCCTCGTAGAACCACGCGTCCTCGTCGAACTCCTCGTCCGCGAGCGACTCGGGGTCTGCGAGGGCGCGCTCGAAGGCCTCCCGCCCCCGCGAGATGAGGGACGCCCGGAAGTCGGAGAAGGTGTCGTCGCCGCACCCGCCGTTGATCACATACGCGGCGTCCCTTGCCCGCTTCGGCCTGCGGGGCCGTTCGTTTCAGTCCGCCGAGAACGCCGAAGACGCCGAGGCCCTCCCTACCGCCCTGCCGCATCTCGGCGTCTTCGGCGCGCTCGGCGGACTGACCCCCGAACATGGTCATCCTTCCCGTCTGCGCCCATTTCCCGGATGTTCGCGACCTGGCGCAAGGCGACGCGGGTCCGACGGTCCTCCCGGCAAGCCGACGGACTGCGCGGGGACCCTGCAGCAGTTCTCCCAGGCGATGTGAGGCGCCGTTCCTTGCGGCCCCCGTCCGCGCGCAGTATCCTCTCCAAGCTTCGCCCTGGAAGTTAAGGAGGAGACCCAGCATGGCAGCCAAGCATTGCCCGATCACGCGGGCCCAGTTCCGCGAGAACGCCAAGCAGATCCCCGTGACCATCGGCGGGAACCAATACCTCGCAGAGGTGAAGGAGTTCTCCACCGGCTCGCTCGGCTGGTACCTGAACGGGAAGACGACCGTCGACGTGAACGGGACGCTCGTCTCCGTCCAGATCGGGATGAACCTCACCATCGTCGGGAGCAAGGACCTGCCGAAGGAGTAGCCCTTCGGCCTGCGCCTGGGTCGTCGAGGATGCCACGCGAGCGGAGTCCCGGAGTGGCTGCCCGGCGTACGGGATTGCCTCCTCGCGAAGCCCCCTCTCTCCTGCCGCCAGACGTGCAGCGCGGCTCCCGGCATCTGCCCTCGATTCTCTATGGGAGTTGCTATTGACGCTCCTCCTCCCATCGACAAGAATGCGGCTCCCGGGGAGAACCGCGGGCTCGCTGGACCTGAGGTCACCATGGGCCGAGGAGTGACGATCGCCGTGAACCTGTATGCGCCTCACATCGAGGTCCTCGAGCGTCTCGCCGGGCGCTTCGGCTCCCGGGGCGCCGCGGTTCAGCGGCTCCTGGAGGAGGAGACGCGGAGAGAGGCCTACCGCGAGCTGGACCAGGCCTACCGGGCGTACTTCGCCCAGCCAGGGGCGGCGGAGGCCGAGCGCGGCCTCACCGAGCAGATGCTCTCCATCGCGTCCTGGCCCGAGGAGTGGCTTCCGAAGGAGGGCGCACGTGGCGGCAGGAAGGGCGCGAGGAGGTGATGTCTACTCCGCGGACCTCGCCGGCGCCGGAGGGCGGCTGTTCAAGGCGCGACCCGTGGTCCTCCTTCAGAACGATGTCGGCAACCTCCATTCGCCCGAGACGATCGTCGCGGCGATTCGCGATCCGCACGGCGGGCGGATGCTGTCCATCTTCGTTCCCCTCCCCGCCGGCGCGGGAGGGACTGCGAAGGGGTGCGTGGTCGACACGGGACATCTCTACACGATCGCCCAGGACGCCATGGGTCCGAAGCGAGGGGCCCTCTCGAAAGGCGTGATGGACATCGTGGATCGCGCCTTGCAGATCAGCCTGGGCCTGATCTGACGGCGGCCGCGGGCGTTCGCTCCTCCTCCTGTCGGTCTTCACCGGGAATCCGCATGTCCCTCCTCGGCCTCCGCGACGTCACCCACCATTTCGGCACGCGCACGATCCTCGAGCACGTCGAGCTCCAGATCGAGCGCGACGAGCGCGTCTGCCTCGTCGGCCGCAACGGGGCCGGCAAGACGACGCTCCTCGGCCTCATCGCCGGCCGCATCGACCCCGACGAGGGGGAGGTCATGCGGGCCCAGGGGGGCCGCATCGCCTGGCTCGAGCAGGCGGTCCCGAGCGAGCTCCCCGGCTCCGTCTTCGATCTCGTCTGCGGCGGCCTGGGGTCCGAGGGGGAGGCGCTCGCGGCGTGGCACCGCGCCAACGCCCGCCTCACGGACGAGGCCGACGAGGGGCTCCTCGGCGAGCTCGACCACCACGGCGCGGCGCTCGGGGCGATGGGACGCGCCCAGCTCCTGCAGCGCGTGGAGGGGACCCTCTCCCGGATCGGCCTGGAGCCCGACGCCGAGCTTGCGGCCCTCTCGGCGGGGGGGAAGGGCCGGGCGCTCCTGGCGCGCGCGCTCGTCGGCGCCCCCGCCCTGCTCCTCCTCGACGAGCCGACGAACCCCCTCGACATCGTGGCAATCCGCGGCCTGGAGGACCTCCTCCTCCGCAACGCCCCGACGCTCGTCTTCGTCTCCCACGACCGGGTCTTCATCGATCGCCTCGCGACGCGGATCGTCGAGCTCGACCGCGGGCGCGCGACCTCCTGGGGGTGCGGCTATGCGACGTTCCTCGAGCGGAGGGAGGCGGCCTGGGAGGCGGAGGAGGCCCGCTCCGCGGCGCTCGGCAAGAAGCTCGCCGCCGAGGAGGCGTGGCTGAAGAAGGGGGTCAAGGCGCGGCGGACCCGCAACGAGGGGCGCGTGCAGGCGCTCATGCGACTCCGCGAGGAGCGGCGCGCGCAGCAGGCGCGGCCCGGCCGCGTGCGGACGGTGCTCCAGGAGGGGGACCGCTCGGGGGCGCTCGTCGTCGACGCGAAGCAGGCGGGGTTCGCGTACGGGGAGACGTCGATCCTCCGCGAGTTCACCTGGTCGCTGATGCGGGGGGACCGCGTCGGGATCATCGGCCCGAACGGGGCGGGGAAGACGACGCTGCTGCGCGTGCTGCTCGGGGAGCTGGCGCCGCAGAAGGGGATCGTGCGGCTCGGGACGAACCTGGAGGTCGGCTACTTCGATCAGCTCCACGCGCAGCTCGACGAGGACCGGAGCGTGATCGACAACGTCGGCCGCGGCCTGGAGACGGTGACCGTGAACGGGCGGACGAGGCACATCCTCGGGTACCTCTCGGATTTCCTCTTCACGGCGGAGCGGGCGGGGTGCGCGGTGCGGGGGCTCTCGGGCGGGGAGCGGAATCGGGTGCTCCTCGCGAGGTTGCTGACGCGGCCGGCGAACCTGCTGGTCCTCGACGAGCCGACGAACGACCTCGACGTGGAGACGCTCGAGGTGCTGGAGGAAATGCTCTGCGCCTTCCAGGGGACGCTCCTGATCGTCACGCACGACCGCGCGTTCCTCGACAATGTCGTCACGAGCATCCTGGCGCTGGAGGGGGACGGCCGGGTGCGTGAGTACTTCGGGGGGTACGAGGACTACCTGCGGCAGCGGCAGGCGGAGCTCGAGGCGGCGCCGCGCCCCGCGCGGGCCCCCGCGCCGGGGCAGGCGGCGAGGGAGCCTCGCCCGCGCAAGCCCACGCACGAGCAGCGTCGCGAGCTGGAAGAGCTGCTGGAGCGCCTGGAGAAGCTCGAGGCGGAGCGGGACGCGCTGCACGCGACGATGTCGGCGCCGGGGTTCTACGAGCGCGGCGGCGAGGAGATCGTGAAGGCCGTCGAGCGTCTGAAGGTGCTGGAGGAGTCGCTCGCGGCGAGCTACGTCCGCTGGGAGGAGCTCGAGGCCGGCTAGGTAGACGGCACTCTGTTCTCCTGGATGCCCATCTCCACGGAATTTGGAGTCGCGACCGCGAGGGCGCGGTGGACTGAAAGCCGCAAGGCTGTCAGTCCGCGTCCTAACGCCCTTGCGGGCGCTAAATGACCGCGCGCGATTCTCCGACAGTCGGATGCATGGACCGAAGAGCGAAGAGCGAAGGGTCTGACCGCAGGACTCGCTCCTCGCTCTTCGCTCCTCGGTTGGCGCCCGCGCTTCGGCCGGAGAATTGCGAGCGGTGATTTAGGAGCGTGTCGGGGAAAGCCCTTCGCGCGACCAGGATCGCGGTCTGGAGTTTTCTGTCCGCCGAGGACGCCGAAGACGCCGAGCCCACCTCCATGGAAATTGCGTAGGATTCTCGAGGGGCCGCCCGGGGACGGGTCGAGTCGGGCGTGGGATGGGTCCCAGGGGAACTACGACGGGAGCGGAGGCGTCCAGCCGCTGCGGAACAGCTCTTCCGAGTATTGGGTCAGGCACCAGAGGGCCCACTCCGCCCGACCTGCTCGACTCCGCGCATCCAGTTCGTTCCGTCCAGCGCCACGTGCCCCAGCTTCACCAACCCGGCCTCCCGTCAGAGCCGCAAGACCTGGATGAAGAGGCCAGACAGCGCTTCCAGGTGGACGCGTCGAAACTCCGCGATCGTGTCGTGGTCCGGCTTCTGGTTCGCCGACAGTGCGGGAGCCAGTCCCGAAGATTCGGGGGAAAGAGCTGTGCCTGGTCGGGGTCGTACTCCCGGAAGGGCGCACTCATCACCGTCCTCCACGACGCTGAACCGTAGCGTCAGCATCGTACTGAGGGCGGGCACCCTCCGGAAGTGATTCCTCTCGTCTCGGCGTGTTCGGCGTCCTCGGCGGACTGAATGCCGTCGAGTTGGCCGCCGGAGCACGCGAGGGGATTACTCCGACAGGCTCCTGGTCCACAGCGCGCTTGCGCGCGCTACTCCAAGCACCGCGAATGGGTCCCTCCATCCACTCCCCTGAAACTCCCTGTCGGCTACTTGGTTCCTCGACGCTGAGCTCAATCCAGTCCCCGCGCTCCAAGTCCAACTCTCCGACCGCACCGTCGCTTGACCGACATGCGGGACGCGGGGAGAATGTGCGCATGGATGACGGCGAATACCGAAGGTGGCGCCGACTCTCCCCCGCGCGCCGGTTCGAGGAATCGATGCGCCTCTGGGAGACCTTCCTCCTCCTCGGAGGCACTTGTGACCCCGAGCCCGATACCCAGAGTCCTTTCTACTTTGGACCGACATCGGGTCCGCACGCTCCTGATGGGCGGCCAGGCCTGCATCCTCTACGGCGCGGCAGAGTTCAGCCGGGACATCGCCGTCGCCCTTGACGCGCGAAATCTCGCCCGCCTCCGTGCCGCTCTGGCCGACCTGGGCGCCGAGCCGGTGTTTTTTCCGCGGCTGTCCGCCTTCGCTCTTCGACGTGGGCACGCGTGTCACTTCCGATGTCGCGCTCCGGGGTTGCAGGACGTACGTCTCGACGTGATGGCCGCCATGCGGAACGCCTCCCCCTTCGGGGCCCTCTGGCGACGGCGCGTCGAGCTCGACCTCCCCGGTGGCGTTCGCGTGTCGCTCATGTCGGTCGAGGACCTTGTGCGCGTCAAGAAGACCCAGCGCGACAAGGACTGGCCGATGGTGCGCCGCCTGGTCGAGACGGACATCCACGTGTGCCGCAAACCTCCGTCGAGCAAGGTGCGCTTCTGGCTGCGGGAATGCCGCACGCCCGCGTTGCTCTGCATGCTCGCGAAGAAGCACCGCGCGCTCGCCCGGAGCGAGGCCGCGGCCAGGAGCCTCCTCCTCGCAGCGTTGTCTGGCGACGACGGCGCCGTGGAGTCCGCCTTGCAGGCCGAGGAGGCCGTGGAGCGGGAACTCGACCGCGAATACTGGCGCCCCCTCCGCGCGGAGCTGGAGCGGATGCGCATGCGACGACGGAGAGGAGGCGCGCGCTCTCGCCCGAAGAGGCGCTAGCCTTGCTCCATCAGCCGGGGGGCGACGCCTCAGCGCAGTTTCAGGATTCGCGTCTCCAGGCCGTTTTCGTGGAGGACCGCCATCGTCACGCTCTGGAGCTCCTCCGACCACCGGAGATAGAAGCCGAGCGAGTCAGCGTCCCGAACGGTCGCGGATGCGAGTGGACCGGCCATCACGTATCGACCGCTCCCAGGGGACGTCTCGGACTTGCCGGTGGGCGCTGTCACCCTCCAGACGATGTCGCCGACGCGGAGCCCCGCGTCGTCGGCTCGACTGCCGGCCAGGACTCGCCGCACGAGGGCGCCTTCCTTGATGAGATAGGCTTGGCGCTCCGCGGGTCCGATCTCCTGCACCTCCAGCCCTGCTCGGGAGACCTCGTCCAGTCGGTCCCTGTTGTTGCGCTGAATCGATAGTGGAAGGTCGGGCCTGCTGTTGAAGCTGAGACCTCGCGCCTGGTCCCGCACCTCTCGATAGTGGTCGGGGCTCCATGCCTCGAGCACGATGCGAAGGCGGACCCGCACTCCCAGTCCGCTCTTCTCGGTCCCTTCGAAGTACAGAAGGTTTTCTTCAAGGACGTCGTCTCCGAACCGCGAGACGAGCGACTTCCCAAGCACGACCTGGTCGGTCGCACCGAGAAAGAGTCGTCTCACATCCGCCTCCCCGGGGGACTGGGGCGAGTCGGCGGGGACCAGATCGAAGGGCTCAGTCTGCTCCCGCAGTCGCAGGCCCAGGTCCCGCTCCGCGCGTCGCTCGAACTCCGGGACGACGGGGAGGCCGCGCAACGTTTCGGGGAGCGACCCTGCTTCGTGGAGGCGTGCGAGCTCCCGGAGGTGGCCATCCGCCGCGTCGATGGCGGCGCGGAATCGCTCCCGCCTGTCGTGGGACGGCGGCTCGTCCGGCAGCGTCTCCACCGCGTGGAGCGCATCCAGGGCGCGCTGGAACTCCGCAATCCAGGCGTCCGACAGCGCATCGACCTCGAGGATCTCGTCGATCCGCAGGACCGTGTCCGTCAGCCCCAAGCGACGCCGGGCCTCGCTCTCCGCCTCCTCACGCATGACCCCTCGCACCCGAATCCAGACCCTGGGCGCCTGATCGGCGACCCCGTGCCCCTCGAGCCAACGCCCGAATTCGGGTCCGCTGCTTGACCCCCGCCCGAACGCCCCCTAGGATCGCCCCGGCTACCTGTTGACGGAGGGAATCATGAGAGCCGCGATTCTGTGCGTCCACCTGCTCGTCGGCGTGTGCCTCCCGCTGTTCGCCGAGGCGCCGGCGGCCGACCTCCTGAAGAAGGAGGAGAGGAAGGACGTCGAGGCCGTCATCGCCTCCCTCCTCGCCGCAGGCTTTCCCGACGCCGCGAAGGCGACCGTCTACAACGGCCCCCTCTCCGTCCAGGCCTCCTTCGACCCCGCGAAGGAGCCGCCGCCCCTGCCGACCTCCGCGTCGACCATGCAGATGACGAACGGGGGCTCCTCCACGATGACCTACGGGTTCGAGTTCGACGGGCTCCACTTCAAGCTCGCCGACGGGTCGTGGATCATCTCGCTCGCGTACCACTTCCACCCGAAGCCCGACGACACGGTCGACGCCTCCAAGGCCGAGGAGATCGACCTCGCCGGGCTCACCGCCAAGGCGACCGAGGCGCGCCCCTTCAGCACCGACAAGGACGCCCCGAAGTTCCTCGAGCGGTACGCCCCCGCGCAGCGCGAGCGGTCGAAGGCGACGATGGACAGGCTCATCCCGGTCACCTACATGCTCAGGCTCAAGCCCGACGTCATGGCGCAGGCGACCGTACTGCTCCATTGCGCAGGCTGGACCGAAGCCGCCGACCTCACCCTCCTCATCGCCGACCAGCGCGCGATCAACTACTGGCAGATCAAGCCCTGGACCACGCCGGAGGTCCCCTTCGACCCGACCGGCGCCTACCCCGGCGCGAAGGACGAGGAGACGGCGTGGAAGGCGAAGACCACGCAGGTGACTTCCGAGGCGCCGCAGGCCGCCCTCCGTCGCGCGCTCTTCCGCTGGTGCCGCATCCAGATGATCGCCGAGGAGCCCGAGGACGCGATGCTCCCGCTCGAGGCCGCGGCCGCCGCGGCGAAGAAGATGGTCGACGCGAAGGACCCGCAGAAGTGCGGCGCGCAGATCGACTTCCTCCTCGCGGGGCAGAAGCTCCCCGTGACCCCGGCCGAGAAGGCGGACCTCGCGACCCGCCTCGCGAGCTGGGAGGTCAACGTGCGGATGCCGCGGATGTCCGTGAGCAGCGGCGAGGCCGGCGCCGGCAGCCTCACGATGTCGACGAGCTTCGCCGCGCCGGTGCCCGCCTACACGCCCGACAAGGCGGACCTCGATGCGCTGGTGGCCCTCCTCGCGGACGAGCGCCCGAGCCGCTTCTGGGACTTCAACGGGGCGCGGACGCTGGGCGACAACGCCTGGCGCGCGGTCGTCTCGCTCCTCAAGGCCGACCCGCGGGCGCTCGTGGGGTACGCGACGGACAAGGCGTGGACCTCCGCCGAGCGTCGCGCGGCCGCCGCCGCCGTGCAGAAGTGGTGGAGGGACCACGGCAAGGAGTACAAGTAGCGGCAGGGTTCAGTCGGCCGCTGATTCGGGTGACAATCCCGACGAGCGGCCGAACTCCAACTCCAACAGCCAACTCCAAGAAAATCCAACTCCAATTCCAACTCAAAG
>ORJL010227707.1_pt1 | contig 16085 bp, 15 predicted proteins | sample 1779941 | NCBI WGS metagenome assembly ORJL01 (sample SAMEA104232317, study PRJEB22302) | groundwater metagenome | biome: forest; feature: aquifer; material: groundwater | place: USA | collected 2011-08-07 | depth 5.8 m | reverse complement strand
GCTTCTCGCCGGGCATCTACCGGCCGCTGCCGCCCCAGTACGCAAACCCAATGGAAACCGCAAGCCTGCCGCCAAGCCTCTGGGGATATTCGCTCAACCTGCCTGCAGCGACCAAGGTCCGCGTGCCGTCGGACACGAGGTTTGCCAAGAACGCCGACGGCAGCCAAAGCGCTTTTGTGCAAAACTTTGAAGTGCGCGTTCCCCCCGGCACCACACAACCGCTCGCTGAAAGCGGCACTGGCGGGGTCAGGACGCTCGCAGTTGCGCCAAACGGCCAAATCCTGGTAATACCCCTTGCCCTCTCGGACTCGTTCGAGCGCATTGAGCTGACGGTGCCGTTTGACCTGACATTCACGCTATCCCCGGACGCCCGCGTGCTGCCCAAGGCAACTGACGGCAGCTGGGCAATTGAAGTGCCGGCAAAAGGCTCGATTGCATTTAGGCCCGAGGCCGAGCTGGCCTCCAACAAGGTGGCCGTGCCAGCCGGCAGCAGCTTCTTCGCGTCCCGCGAAATTGCGCAGGCGGACAAGTCAGTTGACGATTTCGGCACGCGCGCAACCACATTCAAGTTCACAACCCCCATGGCAATGGCAATCAAGAGCGACGGCCAACCCCAGGGCGCTGGCCAAAGCCGCTCGCTTACTAGCGGCACTGTTGAAATGGCGCTTCCCGCAGGAGTGCAGTCAACCAAGCAGGGCAACGTTTACGTCACTCTAGTGCCTGCAGGAAGCACCATAGTGCTTAAGCCCATTGACGCGAGCTTTGGCCAAAACCTGCAGGACATTTTCCTGCCAGGCGAGGCGGCGTTCCTCCTGCCTGCAGACGCAAAGGCATTTGACGAGGCATCCACAGGCGAGCGGCCGGTCAAGTTTGCAACAGGCCAGGGCATTGTGTTCAAGTCAGGCTCGAGAATTGAGGGCGACGGGGCGGGCAGGAAAGTGGTTGTGCCCAACGGCGCGTCGCTCGCGCCCTCTTACGCGCTCTTGAAATTCGCAAGCCAAAAGCCCGCCGACACTCGAGGCCGCACTGCCGGCGCAGCTCCCCAAGGCTGGCGGTTCGCCACGCCATCGCAACTGACAATCACGCTCACGCCGGCCACCAAAGTCGAGGCAGGCGACAACGGCTTTGCAGTTGCCGGCCAGTTTGAGGAGTACGTGCTGCCCAAAAACGCGGTGCAAACGCTTGGAAGGGACAAGAGCCAAGTGTTCACGCTACAGCCCGGCATGGTGGTCGAGTACAGGCCAGTTGATTTCACCACTACCTCGCTTGCTGAATTCACTTTCCCGATTGCGGCAACACTCACCCTGCCGCCGCGCACGCTCGAGTTTGCCGACCCGGGAACTTCAAGGATGCACTATTCCCTCCCAAGCGGCGAGAAAGTCGTGCTCTTGGGTTCCACTGCAAAGAAGAACGCGGCCGGCGAGCTGATTGCCCAAGTGGAGGCGGGCTCAAGCATCTTCGTCCCGCGAAGCTGGATGAGCAGCACGCCGAACGGCCTGACTCTGCGCTATGGCAGCAGGTGGAGCTTCAGCGTACTCCCAAATACAAAGGCAGAGGCAATAGGCAGCGAGTTTCTCGTGCGCGTGCCGTCTCCAGTCTCGCCAACCGACAGGGCCGGCGTTTTCCTGCCGTTTAACCCGACTTTCTCAAAAACTGGCGTTGAGACCGGCGGGAGGGAAATAAGGAGCCCGTTTGCCCTGCAGGCACCGGCTGGCGCAAGCGGCACAACAACAAGCGGCACCACTGCCAAGGCCGACGGCGTTTCGTTCGTCACCGTACCCCCGGCCACGCTAGTGCGCTTTGAAGTCACGCGCAAGACTGCCGAGGACATTGCAGGCGGGCCGACCGGCACTCTTGAAATCACCCTAGACTTTGACGGCGCCATCCAGGCTGCTGACGAGGCGACTGTGAGCGAGAAGGAAGGCGGGATTGTTGATGTGATGAACACGGGGTGCACCAACCTGCAGGTTGACGACACGGTATTCAAGCGGCCTGGCAAGCGCCTCGTGCACACCAAGACAGTCGAGTTCACCATCGACAAGGCTAAGGTTAATGCAGAGAGCAAGCAAGTCACGTTCAAGGCCGGTGCCAAGCTCACCATCATCGCCTGCAAGCTCTCCGAGCCCGAGTGGCGCCAAATCCAGCTCTTCTTCCCAGTGCAAACCACTTTCATTTTGCCAGAGGACGCGCCCAAGCTCGAGGGCTCGGGCAAGGTGGACTTTGGCAAGTGCACTAACGTCACTACAAACCCTGATGTCATGATGAAGGCCCCGCGGGCGGAAGTCATTGACTTTGGCGCAGTCCCGCCGGTCAAGTCAAGCGACCAGCGGCCGAAAAAACCAAATCCGACTTTCACCGTGCCGGCAGAGCACGGAATCACGCTGACACTGTGCAAGGGCGACACGAAACTAAACTACGGTCCTGACCAACTGACCAAGGTGCCCGTGCCCGACTCGATTGAAGTGCAGGTGGAAGGCGGCAAGTCAAAGGACGAGCTCAACATCGTGCTGGACGACGGGAACCGCAAGGCAAGCGCGCGAATCAGGATGCGCAATTCGGGCCCGACCGTGATTGAAGTCAACCTCAAAGACACTACAGTCAGCGACAGCATCGAGAAGATTTACAGCGACGAGGGCGAAGTGTGGTGGAGCGGCAAGCTGCAGGACGGCGAGGGATGGGTGTGGGAAACTGGCTTCCAGAAGGAAACCCCAGTGTTCCGGCTCTCGCCAACGGACGACTTCAGGAATGTCGTGTCAACAGAAATTTCCCTGCCCCGCTCGAGCAAGTTTGTCAACCCGCTTACCGGCTGCGTCGAGACGGATGGCGTAATCGAGGGGACACTCACTTTCCATGGAAAGCTCGCTGATGACGGCAGGCCGACAAAATCAAATCCCCTCAAGGTCAGGATTGAAGTCAAGAGGAACCCCGGCAAGTGCGCTGCCGACCTGTCGCTCGCACGCATCTTGCGAAGCGGCTTTTACGCAACTCACGCTGCAGAGCTGAAAGTCGGCGACAACACGGCCTCTCCCGGCAACGCGCTTTACTTCAAGACTCCGGACGGCAAGCACGCGCAGTACTTTGCGCTAATCAACAACCTGCAGGAAAAGGCGACTCTCTCTGCCAAGTGGCTCGGCACCGAGATTGCAGACTGCAATGCCATCAAGGACGGCACGCCGGTTGCCATTGACAAGCTCGTGAGCATGGAGAAGGGCGAGGCCCTCATTGTCAAGTGCACGCCCAAGGTTGGCTCTGACCCGCTTGGAGTCTCGCAAGCCAGCCAAGGGCTCAACACCCAAACGCAGCCAACTTCCGGCACCAGCTCCCAAGCCAGCCCCGCACAGGCAACCAAGCTAGACTACGGCAGCGAGACCGGCAAGCAGCGGCTGCAAATCACCGCAACACCGCAGAGCGCAGCTGGAAAAACTGCTTCGGGCCAGCCGGCGGCGCAAGGAATAGGAAGGAACCGGTCTCCGAGCCCGTCTTCTGAACTGCTTGAAAACACAGAAGAGGCAGACTGCAACCGCGACTTGAAGTCCCTCGTCAAATTCGACATGGCCCTGCCGGAGGCAGACCAAAACAAAGTAAAAAATTTGATACAGGATTCTTACTCGGAATATTGCCGTTTCCTCAAGAACAAATACGGAAGCTACGCCGAGCCTTACATTACGAGTATAATCATACAAAATGAAGATCATGGAGGCTATGCGGAATATCCGGATGGAACTCTTACTTACTGTGAGAAAGCCCTTATGAGTAAGGGTTACTGCGTAGACCTAGTATCCGGCAAATTATATACGAGTCCAACTGGAAGCCAGTTTGTCAATCACGAGATTGCGCACGCCATCGAAGCTGAAGGAGGCGAGGACCTTTCACACGTTCTCATCGGCATAGTTGATTTTGAGTTTCAGAAAGTGCTACCCTCAGCAGTGCATATAACGGGCCAAGAGGGAACGTATGCCCTTGCGGACGCTATTGACCGAATTGACAAGACCTCGGGCAAGGGAATGGAAACCCTGATTAAAAGCACTTTTAACAGAAAGCTCAAGCAGACTGTCGAAAGCTACTTGAGCGGCAAAATGGCCAATCCGTTCGGGCGTATCAATAAAATTGTACGAGACGGAAGTCCTGCAGAAAAAGCACAACTGATAAAAGAGTTAAACAATATTGGCCAGCAGGCGGGCGCGGGCGAACAGTCGCAAGCCAAGCCAACGCAAGAGGCAACTCAAACTCCAGCCTCAAGCGGCGCTTCCTTCTTCGGCTCGGGCGAGGAGACCAAGGCCGACATCATCCACGAAGTGCCCGTAGACACTGTTGCAATCATCGAGCTTAATGTGTTCAAGCCCGAGGAGGAAAACTACGGCTTTTACGCCGAGGCAGGCACGCCCCTTGGCACTTTGTGCCCGCTCGGGCAAAATGCGATTGACACGCAGTGCCAAAAGGCGCTCGCCGCCCCAGCCAATGACTTTGGCACCGGCACGCAAAGCCAACAAACCGGCACCGACCAAAACGGCCAGCAGCAAGGCAACAACGGCCAGCCCACCGCCACGCCCCAGCCCGGCCAGTGCGAGGGCGAGACGGCCAAAGTGCCCATTGGCACTTGCTGGGTGCAAGCACATCCGACTTCCAAAGACAAGTGGGACTTGAACGCAGCCAGGGTATGCACTGACAAGGGCAGCGGCAGGGCGGAGTACGAGCTGGCGCCCCCGGCAGGAAAGAAAGAGACAAACAACGTTCCGCTTACCGAGTGCTGCGGCAAAGCAAACTTGATGGCAGCAGACAACAACCAAGGCTGCCAGAGCACGAACACGCAGCGCGGCCAAGTCAAGACAGCGCCGCTAGGGCGCATGGAATTTGCTTCAAGCGATGCTGACACGGAGCTAGTTTCTCGCGCTGGCCTTGAAGCAACGCCAGCTTCCAAGCTTTCGCGCGTTGACTTCCAGGGCGTGCAGAGCGTTGGCAACGCGCCCATGTCAAGCGGGCAGTCCACGACGCCGGGCGCGGCCGCGGCGGTTCCGGCCGAGAAGAAGGACGAGGCTGCCGCAGTCAACTCGGTTTATTACTCGCTTTGCGAGGAGTACTATTGTTCTGACGAGCAGGTTTTGCTTGCCGTAAAGTCGCACGTGATGGGCTACCGCGAGATTATTGACGAGGCAATGGCACCCGACACGGGCGCGCCTCCTGACGACAAGTCGCAGCAAATCAAGGTGCTAAACAAGCTGCGCGAGCGCTTCAAGCTAGGCGGCGAGAGCTCCGCAAGCGGCTTTGAAAGGGCGTTTGTCATCCAAAAGGCCGGCGACGCGCCAGTCAAGGCAAGTGAAATCAAGAAAGTTGCTGAAGAAGCCTTCCCAATCAACAAGTGGCGGCCGTCCGACATCGGCGTGAGCGGCGTTGAAATCGGCGCCTGCGGAATTTACATTGCCGAGACGACCTTCCGCTTCGGCCCCACTCCCTTCAGCAGCCAATCCAAGCCCGAGAAAATCCTCGGCGAATCCCAAATCACCATCAACATCGTCAAGGCAGCAGACTGCCCCAAGAACCTCGCCAACGCGCCAATCCTGATGGGACCGCCCAAGGAGGATGAGGCGGGCAAGACGAACACCGAACTTTGGACAGGCAGGCGCGTTGTCAAGTGGCCGACCGACATCGACAGGCTTACAATGCTTTGGGCCTTCGGCGAGCGGTGGAGCGAGCTGCAGAAGGAAACGGGCGGCGGCGTAATCGGCACCAGCCTCACGCTCTTGTCATATCCGTCGGTCCTGTCGCTAGGCCCCTATGGCGAGGAGTACAACCTCAAGGACGCGGTGATTGCAAAAGAAGCTTACAGGCAAATGTTCGGCATCGAGCCCGCCAAAGTCCTAGCGCACAAGGGCGCAAGCTACAACGACGCGGGCTACTGCTTCCAAAACGGCATGCGGCAACTAGGCGCGATGACGCTGGCGTCAATTGGCGTGTCAGTTGTCGGCAGTCTTGGCGCGATAGTCTCAGGCGGTTCCTCGCTCGCGCTCTCTGCAGCCGGCATTGCAATCGGAAAGGGCGCGGGCCAGTCAATCGGCGCCTGTGCGGGCCTCGGCGCTTCAGTTGCCACCGGCACAGTCCTGACTTCGGGAGTCGGCTCGCAGACGGTGTGCGAAGCGTTCAACGCGTGCGTCTATGGCCAAATCTTCTCGCTAATGACCGGATTTGGCGGAATTGCCAAGGACGCGCCGCAGCCTACAGGCGGCGCGAGCGCGTTTACGGGCGGCTTTGGCAACGCGTGGAAGGAACTTACTGGCTTCAACCTCAAGGGCAAGGGAATCAATGAAAAGGCAATCTTGTCCCGCTTTATCCCCGGTGTGATTGTCGGCGGCATGGTTGGCCTGGGCGGCGACGGAACGCAAAACCTCCTGCCATCCTACTACCTCGGAGTCAACAAAGTGAATACAATCAGGGAGAGCGTCATTCCCAAACCAGAGCAACTAATCAAGGCACTGCGCGATGAAGGCGTGCCGGAAACAGGTACCGGACCGGTTGTTCCAGGTACTAGCTCAAGGGTAGTGACAGCAATTACAGATGCTGAGGCGCGCGCAATTTTCCAAAATTACCAGAGTCTTGTTGAAGGCGTGCCTGCAACGGCAACTACGGCCGCAATTCCTCCAAGATTTCCTGCCGGCGGGCCTCAAGCGTGGCGCGAGGCAACCTTGGCCGCTCTTACTCCAGCTGGAGCAACAGTTAGCGGATTTGTTCCCGAAGCAATGCTTAACAAAATTGCTTCTGCGGGAAGCAGGACGCCGTTTGGCGCACAGGCCAACGCTTATGCCAAGGCCGTGGAAAGCGCACTGAAAAAGGCCGGAACGGCTGAAGGAAAGACGGCCAAGGTAATCTTCGGCAAGTTCGGTCCGAGTGTGCGGGTGCCTGGAAAGCAGCTTACCGACGGGGTCGAGGCGGTGGCGGAGAAAGCGGCTGAAAAAATCAAGGCTGGAACAGAAGCGGATTTGGCCACCTCGCAAGCGCTCGATGAAGTCATGCTGGGCCTTGACGACTCAGTAGTGAAGGAAACAATCAACGATCCTGCAAAGACAGCTCAACTTGAAAGCAGAGCCTCAAGCGCAGCGACTTCACTCGAAGAAGCAAAAACCGCGGCGATCAACATAAGGGCGCTGACACAGGAACACAACTTCGAGGAGACGTTTAACAACATAAAGAGAGCCTCAGCCGCCGACCTTGAGGTTATAGAAAAAGATCTGAAAGCTGTAAGCACGGCCGGGCCATCATCGTCCATTAAAAACAAACTTCTGGATTACATCAGCGAACGCAAGGCGGCGTTTAAGGGAACGTTGGAAACACCAACAAAAATTGCTGCAGAAAACACGAAATTCCAGACGCGAGTCGATCTCTATCGCGGTTCTGGCGGAACACCACAAATCCAAAGCGAAGTGACGAGAATAATCCGCAGAATTGACAGCCTGTCGAGTGCAGGCGACTTAGTGACACTTGAAGCTAGTATTACAAGCGACATCGACTCTTTTGTTTTAAGCTTATTGCAGCCTGATGGCAAACCGGCTACGGTCGCTCAAAAGGCCGCTGCTCGTGCCCAGCTCATAAATGTGCGAGATGATTTGCTACCAGCCAAAGGAAGTGCACTCACAGCACAAGAAGGATTGAGAACCGCACAAGCAGGACTGGAAGCCGAAGAGAGCGCTGCGGAGGGAACCGCCCAGTCCGCAACAAAAGGCAAAACTAGCGTGAAACTGCCTGCAGCTACGGTTGACATTACCAAGGTTGACGAGCTTATTGCTCAAATTGACACCGCTACTGAAACGGAGTTGACCAGAATTGAAGCCGAACTCAGGGCAACGAAACTTTCATCTGTTAGCGAGGCTCAAAGAAAAGTAACCAAAGCAATCACAGACCGACGAGCTTACCTTTCAACCAAGAAGGGCTTGGTTGGCGCAAACGAGTTCAAGACCTCATTCTGGAAGCGATTGTTCGGCGGCAAGAGCGAGGCTGAAGTGATTGGCTTGGTGAAGGGAGTCAAGAAGCCCACCGGCTGGAAAGCCATAGGTGGCGAGAAATTCAAGGAGTTGTTCTTCAAGAAGCTTCCGGGCGGCCTGCTCAAGCTGTTCCTGACGCTTTTGTTCCACGTTGACGTCGCGCCCGTGCAGGCGCCACTCCAGCCGAACACGAACTCGATAGTTGCGACTAACTTTGAGTACCTCACGCGCGCGGGAGTCAACTACATCCCGTCAATACGCCGCTATTGCGATGCTACCGAAGCGGGCTGCGAGAACGAGGTGGTTTTGGATGGCAATGGCGTTTGCAGCCCCGAAACGGGCTTTGCGGCTTGCGCGGGCTTTAGGGAAAAGGCCGGCGGCGGTTACGCGGCCTCGTTTGTCGTCAACGACAAGATTGACGCAAACGCCGGTGCGCAAGTCAACCAAAAGAGCGAAGCGCCGGCAGGAACGATTGACCTTGGGCAGATTGACGACAGCACTGGCAAGCTAAAGGAGCAGGAAGGCGACAAGGAAGAGCAAAAGGCGCAGGAGGCAGTCGGACCGGCTTCAAAGAACCTGATGTCGTCAGTGTTCAACCCGGCCCAACCGCCCTTAGGAAAGGGCTTCGGCAAGATTGGCAATACTGAAAAGAGGGAAGAAAATGGCGGCTAAGCAGAGAAAAACCGGCGGCAAGCTCTTGCTCGTAGCGCTTGCCATCGCGCTAGTTGCAATCGCAGTCGGCTACCTCGCGTTCCAGGCGCCCGGCGCCAACCCCATCAAGCAGGCGCTCAACCCGAAAAGCCCGCTTGAGAAGGCAGGCGCGGTTTTCGAGCAACAGTACGGAAGCGATTTTGCGACTTTCAATGACCCGGACTACGGGTTTTCGCTAAAGTACCCCATTGGCTACAAGGTTGACATGGGCTTTGGCGACGATGCCCGGGTGATTGTCTATGCCGTGTCTATTGAGGGCGCGCCCGAAACATTCACGGTTGGGGTTGACAACGCGACAATCGAGCAAAAGGACTTTGACGAGATTGTCCAGCTTTACGAGCCCCAGTACGTCGAGTCGGCAGTCCAGACTACGATAAACTCGGCAAATGCCTACATCCTCAGCGTGGTCGGGCCCGACGAGTACACCAGCTCCAACTCGACAATGCACCAGGCGTTTGTCAGCTGCAAGCGCGAGGACGGCTCGACCTACACGGCAATTCTCACTGCATCAGTGCCTGATGAGCTGGTCGCCAATGTCCCCATAATGGACTACATGATTTCAACTTTCAAGTGCTGATGTAGCGATGATTTGGGTTAAGGTGCATACGCGCGTGTTCAAGGGGCAGACTAGGGTGGTTATTGCCGCTTGTGACGCGAGGTTGCTTGGGAAGGTGCTTGAGGGCAAGGGCGGCATTAGGATTGACCTCAAGGTCCACCGAAAGTTCTACGAGGGCGAGAAAGTGGACGGCGAGCAGCTGCAGGTTATCCTCAAGAACGCGGGGAACGTCAACCTCCTGGGCGTGGAGACAATCAAGGCGGCGGCTAAAGTCCTGCCCATCAAGCTGGTCCACGCCAAAATCATTGACGGCGTGCCGCACATCCAGTTCTACCGGATTTAAATGAGGCGCAATTCGCCGGCTAGTTCGGAAGTAGTTAGTATTCGGACCCTGCTTTGGTTCTTCAGGCGCTTGTTGTTGCTCCAGACTGCAGCGTCGCAGTACAAGGCGCAAGCGATGTAAAGCAGGTCTTTTTCATCCTCGCAGAGCGTGGAAGCGGCTGGCATAAACGGCGTCAGCTCGAAGTCGGCAACCAGCCGGACGTGCTTGAGCATCGCGTCCGCGAATTCAGTGAAATTACCCGCCCGGGGGTCATACTTGGAGGCCAATTCAGCGCGGTTTTTGACGAACTCGCGAACTATGAATTCCGGCGAGTAAAGCGAAAAATCCGGGTAAAAGAAAAGCTTGCGGCTGACGCCATCTTTCAGCAGGGCTGCAAAAAACGCGTTAGCGTCAACTACCAGCTTCATTTAGCAATTTTCTCGCGTGCCTTGCAGCCGCCCGCTCAACCTTGCGAGTAAGCCGGTCTACATCAGCTTGAGTTATCCGGCTTCCTTTTGCAAGCCTTTCGGCCCGTTCCAAGTCGTCAAGCTTCTCCTCAATTATGGTCCGCACGGAACTCGACCACCTTATCTCAGAGTGCCGGTCCATCCTCTTCTTCAAGTCGTCTGAAATGTAGAGCGTCACATTAGCCATATTCCCACATAAAATTACTGTGGAACCACGTATAAAAGCATTTGGACGGGCCGGCAAGCCACTCCCGAAAAGCGATTAAGCGAGCGCCAGCTGCTTTATTCATGGCTAAGGAAATGGAATTCACTGCAAGGATAGAGAAGTGGGGCAATGCCTACGGCATTAGGATTCCCCAGCGCATAGTGAAGGCGCTGAACTTGAAGCTTGGCGAGCCTATCCTAGTGCGCGTTGAGCCGCTGCACACTCACTCGGGAATTATCGGCGGCCGCTCGTCGGTGACGAAGGAGTAGTACGCGCCCATCTTGTACTGGTAGTCCAAAACCTGCGTAAGGAAGGCCGAAATGCGGGCCGAACGCAGGCCGCGGATGAGCACGGCGCCCAAATTCACTATCCAGCCGAGCATGTAGAGGAAGCTGAGGATGTAGTAGACAATCACGAGAGGAATCCAGTAAACCAGGCGTACTAGAAGCTCGGTGCGCGAAGCCTGTTGCGGCGACTTGACTGAAGTTTGAACGGTTTTCATTGGGCGAACGACCTCCGCCACTATTACGCAGCCCGCGTTTTTAAACCAAGGCGGCCTAACCGTTTTGATGGACAAGCGCTTTCTCTACAGCATCGCGGCACTCATTGCAGCAGCCGGCATTTACCTCGCGGTAACTGCAGCCGGCGTGACGCTTCCCGAAGTCCCGCCACTCTACTACTACGGCCTTGAGGACTGGGGAAGCGGAAAGGCAGCGGGCCTTCCCGGAGTGGTGCTGGCATACCTTTTCGTCGCAGTCGCGTCGCTCTTGTTCTTCGGCCACGCCGCGCCACTCGCCATGGCGCTCGAGGGGCTAAAGTACGCCTCGGCATACAGCCACGCGAGCGTGCACCCTTACGACTTTCTCTTCGCGCTGCCGCAGTTTGTCGCAGTCTACGCCGGCCTGAGGCTAAGCGCGAATGCCGAGGCCGACTTTGACCACAAGGGCACGGTCTTCAGGCAGTGGCAATACCCGCTTTTGCTCTACATCGCGGGAGCGGCGCTCGTGCTCTTGCTCTACATCGTAAGGACGCCGTTTGTCGGCTGAAAACCCAAGAGAAGCCGGCAAGAAAGCAAAGCGCGCACAGCCAACCGGAAGTAGCTGAAAATCCAAGCATGCAAATAGCACAGTGCGCCAAAACATTAATCACCAGTGCCAAACTTCACTCTCACTCCTTTCCCCCTTCCCCGCAAAACCATTAAAAACGACGAGAGAGTGTCCTTAACCATGCTGCCAATCGCGGCCGTCATGCCGCTCTCGATACTCGGCGATTTGGGCGAGACCATAGGGGAACTGGGTTTCGTCCTTAGGCTCATGGCCTTTGTCTACATTCTCTTCTGGCTCTTCGCCACTTTCCAGGACAACCAACTGCTCTTCGGCTTCACCGCCCTCATTGCAGCGTACTTCACGATTTTCTACGCGCCCGTCATCGTCGTGCTAGCCTCGGTGGTGCTGCTCATGGTCAACGGCATGTTCATCCAGCAGTCGCTCATGTTCGGGCTCTTTCCGGCATTGGGCAGGGACCAGCACGGTAGCCCCATCGATTACCCGCAACAAATGGAACAGATGAAGTCACAGGAACTCCACTCGCAGCTAAACGCAGGAAGGCAAATCAGCGAGAAGGACATGCAATTCCTTGCGCAAATGCAGCAGCGCCAGGAAATAGCCCAAGCGCAGGTGGCTCAGGCAATGCAGGGCATGGGACAGCCCGGCAGCCAGCCGCAAGGCGGCTTCGGGTTTGGCCAGCCGCAGCCAAACCAGCTTTCGGACAACCTGGAGAGCATGCAAGTTGGGATGAGGAGGATGAGGTGAGCACATGAGCTTTTTTGAGGACTTTTTCTTCATACTCGACCTGGCAAAGTGGTTCATCATGCTCTACATGGCCTACTGGCTCTACACTTGGGCGCGCGACAAGCTCGTCTTCGCACCAACGCTCGCCATAATCGTCGCGGGCATTCTCATCTACTTTCTCGTCATCGAGCACCCCTTCATCGGCGCGCTGGGCATTTTCGGCTGGATGATAATTACAGGCGGGCTCATGTACGTGATTGGCACTTTCGCGCCCGGATTGTACATGTTCATGCATCGGAGGTAAAACAAATGAGACAGAGGATACACCACTTTTTGGCAGCCTACAAGCAGACGCACTTCAACCGCGCTTTTTGGGTGAACCCCAAGTGGCGCCTCTTCGTCGTGCTCGCGGTAATGGCGTCAATGTTTTTGGTGCAGGACTACCTGACCGGCAAGTACTTGGCGGAATTCAAGGACAGCCCCCTTGCCTATCTCGCCCTCGACAAGGCAATGTACTGGTTCGGCGTTGGCATAGTCGTCGGCGCGGCCGCCATGTTCCTCATGTTCGAAGGCGAGTTCGCAATAGGCGTGTGGAACCAGCTAAAGCGCGCCGAGCAGGCCGCAGTCCATGCATTCGCTAGCCTGCCCAAGACAGCCAGGAAAACGGCGAGAAAGAAAAGAAAGCGCTGAAAGAACGCAAGGAAAAGCGGCGAAAACACCAGCCGGTGACAAGCACCAGAGCGCCGGCTAACCATTTGAAAAAAGCGGCTCCCGGCGCCGCCCTCCCACCACAACGAAGTTGGGTGACGCCGAAAGCCGGTAAACGCATGGCCGGGCTCGCCATCAAGCGCGGGGAAGCAAAAGGCCGGCCGGGCTTACACCATCAGGAGATACGCGAACACGCCAACGAGGATTGCTGCAATAAAGCCGTGCGTGAGCCAGTCCCCAATCCGGCTGATCCAGAAAAAGAACAGGACGACCGCAATGGCTGCGGGAATGGCGCCCAGGCTGGCGAGCGGGGCCAGGACCACCTGGATTGGGACGAGAAAAATGCTGCCCGCCCCCTTCAGGACCCAGTCATCGTGGTAGGAGCCGGCCGCGCCTGTGAAAACCGCGATGGTGGCCACTATGAATACGAAAAAAGCCCACTCGGCGGGAGTGAATTCCGCAAACCAAGCCACCTAAACCACTCAAACCCCAACTTTAGTTACTACTATATTTGAGTTACAAGTATTTAAGGGTTTGTTGTTTAAATAGCCTCGACGAAGGATAATTAAGAAGGCCGGGCTAATTTCTGCCATGTCTGAGTTTTTCGACGCCCTCGGAGTCATCGTGCTAATCATAGACTACGTCATGCTCTTCCGCCTCTTCTACCCGGGCGTGGTGCAAAGCCAGCTCATCTCCATCCTCCTTGCCACCGTCATCGCTTTTCTACTCCTAGTGCCCTACCCGTGGCTCGCGTGGGTGCTGTTCGCGGCGCTCTTTCTCAACGGGTTCTTCGCGCAACTCCAGGAGCACCGGTGGTAAAATGGACTTCACCTTCCTTTTCCTCATCATCCTCATGCTCATGGCCTATACGTCGGGCCTCGGCATCATCGCAGCCGGCCTCTTCGTAGTGTCACTCGTGATGGCGAAAAACAAGTACCTCATGGCAGCAGCGGCAATTGGCGGAATCGCCCTCGGCGCGCTCTTCCTTGGCTTTGGCGAGGAAAGCACAATCATTGTCGGCGGCGCACTCTTCCTCATATTTCTGCTGCTTGCGCGAAAGGACGACCAGCCCCAGATGCAGGGATACCCGGGCGGGGGATACTAGGGGGGATTATGAAATGGACAACGGCGGTTCCCGCAGGCTTTGGACGCTCGAATGGGTGACGGAAAAATGAATTTCCTTCTTGCCGCCTTGCTGTTCTTCCTCACCTGGTGGTTTACCGAGCAGGGGCTCTACTTCTTCGCAATGCTCTTCATCATCGTTTTGGTGATGACTGCGATTGCAGAAGGCAACAAACCCCCGCGACCGGCCGTGATGATGCAGGCGCCGGCCCAGCACGCGCCAGTGCAACACCCCGCGCCACAGTGGGACGACACGGGAGTTGAAAAGTTCGGCCGCGGCCTGGCAAACGTCATCCTGGTGCCCCTCAAGCTCATCTGGAAGATGCTGAACTGGGCCTGGGGAAACAGGAAGTAGAAAATGCTAGACGAAGAAACCGCCTACTCGCTGGTTGCAGCAATAATACTCGCCAGGGTGGCGTCAGGGAAAGAGAAAACCAGTGCCTTCCATATTGAGAGCCTGGACGCCCCCTCACCAAGGCCTAGCTCTTGAGCCGCAATAGGATGTCGCGGCTGGCCTCGAGGATTTTCTTGTTGGTCTCGGCAAGCGCCTTCAAGAGGGCGATTGCCTCGTCGAGCTTGTCGTCGGCACCTGCTGAAAAGGCTGAAACAGCCTGCTTTGAAAACATGTTTTCAGGAGCGGGTTGCGCTGCCGAGGGGACGATGGGAGTGAGCGTGTCGGTCGCCTTTTTGAAAACCGCCTCGGGATTGCCCACGCCAAGCTGGCGGAGGTTTTCAATCACTTCAGGCCCGCCCATCCCGGACTTGAGCATGTCGCGGATGGCGGCGTTCAAGTCAGCCAAAACAGTGCACCGCCATCCATTACTGCGCAAGGCTTTTTATGCCTAGTGACGTAAGAAAAGCGTGGAACTTGATTTCCCATTCGGCCCGTGGAAGCGCGTGGCCTTCGGCACGTGGGGCGAATACCCGACCGGCATTTACTCCAACCCCGAGCGGCTCATCCTCCTCGCCGTCTTCGAACGCGACGAGGCGGGCGTCAAGGGCGTGCTCACCATGCTCACGAAGGCCTTCCTTACCGACGCCGACCTCTCCAAGGCCGCGCGCAGCCAAAAACGCGAAATCACCATAATCGAAAAGCACGGCGTCGAACAAAGCCGGAGATACGCGCTCGTCAGCACCAGCCCAATCTACTCGCCGTACTCGCAAAAAGCCGTTGTCGAAGCCATCAACCGGCAGGCGGGAGAAGTCAAGGCACTTGCCAAGACTATCGAGGAACTCGCAGACGCTTACGGCACAAAGGCAAGGGACCTGGCAACGGCTTCCGAAGAGGAAGCGCAGGCGCTACTGGGCGATCCATTCCTCATCATGGCGCTGGCCAACCCCCGCGCGCCGCCGACAAAGGAAAGCCTGAGCACTACTGCCGCGCACATCGGCGCAAACTCCGCGGGCGAGCCGGTGGCAATACCGCTCCAGTCCCTCTCAACCGCAGTCATCACAGGCGGTCTCCGCAGCCAACGATTGTCCGCAATGCAAGTGCTCTGCGAAGCGGCACTGGCAAACAGCGTTCCCGTCGTCGTCATCGACTCGAGCAACGCCTTTTCCGGCCTGGCCACGCCCAACCGGCAAACAAGGGACTTCACCAAGTTCAAGATGACCGCAATGCCCCTGGGCTTTCCCTACCGCGAGTACAAGCTCGGCAGCGGCTTTTACGTCGATTTGGCCGGCGGGCTGGACGCAAAAACGTTCACCAAGTGCCTGGGCCTGTCGCAAACGAGCCCCGGCGACGCAATCGAAGCGGCGTGGAAGGCCGACTGCCACGCTTTGTCGGACCTGCTCGAGCAAATCGAAGGCCGCGGGAAGGAAAGCAAGGAACCCTCCGCCGCCTACGAGGCCGCAAAAGCCAGGAGGGCGCTCAAAGTCGCGGAAAAAACGCTGCAGGGAATTTTCGCCAAATTCGTCGAAGGCGAGCTCCTCGCGCCATGGCAGGAGGGCATCGGCAGGGCGTTCCACCTCGACGCGTCGGGCTTTGGAGAAGCCGGCCAGAACCTCGCAATCGCCTCGCTCTTAAACGCAGTCAAGCCGCCGAAAGGAAAGCGCCTGCGCGCAGTCGTGGCCTTCGAAGCAGACCTGGCAAGCGTCCAGGACGAAGTCCTCGAGCTAATCAACACCATGCGCGGCAACGGCCTGGGATTCCTGATGCACGCCGAGCACGAGCTTGACGGCCAGCTGATTTCCAACGCCGAGCTCAAGCTCGAGCTGGTGAAAAACGAGGCGAT
>ORJL011421964.1_pt1 | contig 16086 bp, 10 predicted proteins | sample 1779941 | NCBI WGS metagenome assembly ORJL01 (sample SAMEA104232317, study PRJEB22302) | groundwater metagenome | biome: forest; feature: aquifer; material: groundwater | place: USA | collected 2011-08-07 | depth 5.8 m | reverse complement strand
GGCGGCAAACGCCATGCGCGCGGCGGCACTTTCTTCGAGCCGACCGTGATTTCCGGCGCGACGCCCGCAATGCGCCTGGCGCGCGAAGAAATCTTCGGTCCAGTGGCGCCGATCTTCGGCTTCCGTGACGAGGCCGAAGCGGTACGCCTGGCCAACGACACCGAGTTCGGTCTCGCCGCCTATTTCTACAGCCGAGACATCGCGCGTGCCTGGCGCGTTGGCGAGGCGCTCGACTACGGCATGGTCGGCATCAATTCCGGCATGATTTCCAACGAGGTCGCACCCTTCGGCGGCGTCAAGCAGTCGGGCCTGGGCCGCGAAGGCTCGCGGCATGGCATCGACGAATACCTGGAGATCAAGTACCTGGCGATGGCCGGCCTGTAAGGAAGCCGTCACGGCCGGGGTGCTACCATCATCTTCCACCTGACCGGCTGCGCACCATGATCCCCACTGAAATCCTCCTCGCCTTTCTTGCCGCCTCGGCGCTGATCACGATCGCACCCGGCCCGGACAACCTGATGGTGCTGTCGGTCGGCATCAGCCGCGGCCGCGCCGCGGGCATCGGGTTCGGCCTCGGCTGCGCGCTGGGCTGCTTCACCCATACCCTGTGGGCGACGCTGGGCATAGGCGCCGTGGTGCTGGCTTCGGAGGAAACCTTTACGACGCTGAAGATGGCGGGCGCCGCCTACCTGGTCTATATCGGCATCATGGCCTGGCGCAACGCCGGGGGGATGTCGGTAATCGCGCTCGATCCGGGCGCGGTCGAGCCGATCGGACGGCATGTGCGGCGCGGCTTCATTGCCAACGTGATCAATCCCAAGGTGGCGCTGTTCTTCATCGCCTTCCTGCCACAGTTCGTCGATCAGGCGCGCGGCCCGGTCTGGCTGCAGATGCTGCTGCTGGGCGCGGTGTTCGCGGCCCAGACCGTGGTGATCTTCGGCAGCCTGGGCTGGTTCGCCGGCGGCATCGGCGCGCGGCTGCAGCGCCAGCCGGGGCTCGCGGTGTGGCTCGATCGCTGCGCCGGCACGATTTTTTTCGCCCTTGCCTTGCATTTGGCGACGGCAGGCAGGTAGGACGCAGGCCCAGGGCAGGCGCCAATCGCATGCGTTGGCGCTAAAATTGCTTGAAATGTGTCGGCACCAATGCCAGTACACAACAGGGAAGGGGATCAAGCAATGAGACATTCTTGGAGGATGGGAACATTGTCCGCGCTGCTTGCCCTGGCAGCGTCTTGCACGGCGGTGCCTGCTTTTGCCGGCCAGCAGGCGGAGCGGGCCCTGGCGGCGGTCAAGGACTTGATCGCATCGGGCGAGGTGCGGCGCGATGCCTCGATCAAGGTCGCCTTCAAGTCGGGCAATATCGCCGCCCTGCTCGGCCCCGAACTGGAACTGCAGAAGGAATGGGAGCAGCGCACCGGGATCATGATCACGGCGCGGGTGATTCCGCAACAACCGGCGCTGCAGAATCTCAAGGCCAATCCCGACATCGACCTGACCGTGGCGCGCACCCACGAGTTTCCGGACCTTCTGGAGCAGGGGCTGGTCGAAGACCTGGCGCCGCTGCTCAAGGCCTTTGGCTTCAACATCGAAGGCACTCCGCCGCAGGGTTACGTCCGGCCCCGGCTGCAGGGATACTTCGGCGACAAACTGGCCGCGATTCCGGCCGATGGCGATATCGTGCTCATGTACCTGCGGCGCGACTTGCTGGAGAGCCCAGCCGAGCGGGCGGCCTTTCGCAAGGCCTACGGCCGCGATCTGGCAATTCCCAGAACCTGGCAGGACTACGATCGCCTCGTGAGCTTTTTCCATCGCCCGCAGCAGGGCCTCTATGGGTCCGCCGAACAGCGCGAGCGCGACAGCAGCTGGATGCTCTGGATGCCGCGCTACCTGAGCCAGGGCTATCCGCAGCGCAAGCTTTTCGACGACAAGCTGAAGCCACTGATCGATTCCCCGGCCGGCATCGCGGCCACCGAGAGTTTCATCAACACCGTGCGTTTTTCGCCGCCGGAGATACTCGGCGAGGGCAAGGATTACAGCTATACGGTGCCGATCTTCATGCAAGGCAAGGCGTTTTCCACCATGTTCACGATTGCCGGCGCCAAGCTGCTGAATTCGGCCGGATCCCCGGTGCGCGGCAAGTTCATCGTGGCGCCGGTTCCGGGCACCCTGATTGGTGAACGCCTGGTGCGCCGCACCCTGCCGATCTACGGCAACAACCTGGTGGTTTCCAGTCGCGGCGCGCAGCGCAAGCTGGCCTTCCTGTTCACCATGTGGCTGACCGACCCGGAAAACTCGGTGCGCACGGTGGGCGTCAAGGGTGGCTTCACCGATCCCTTCCGCTGGAACCACCTTAACGATGCGCGCATCAAGGACTTGTACACGCCGGAAGCGCTGGCGGTGTTCAGCAAGGAATGGGCGGTCGCCTTGCCGCCTGGCACCGGCCTGCCCGGCGACGGAGACTATCTCGATGCACTCAACCAGAATCTCTGGTTGGCGTCGGCGGGCAAACAGACCGCCGCGGAAGCGATGCGGCGCACCGCCCAGGAATGGGAAAAGATCACCCAGCGCCAGGGCCGCGAACGTCTGCTGCCTTGGCTGCGCATCTTCAATGCCGGGTTCGACGCCAGCGAACCTGGCGAGCGGGCTGCCAGGTAGGCCGCGATCGCATGGGGCTGCCAAAGCGACTCGGTCTGTTGCAGCAACTGCTGCTCGGCTTTGCGGGGGCGGGAGTGTTGGTGGTCGTGCTGCTGTTCTCCGGCAACCGCATGCTGGAGATGTCATCCGAGCGCCTGGTGGGCACGCTGGAACGTCATGTGCGTCCGTTGGCGCGCCTGCATTCGCTGCAGACCCGGGTCGGCAACCTGCGCAATATCGAGCTTGAACTCGGTCACCTCGACGACATCTTCGCCCTGCAGTCGCAGATCACCCGGCTGCGCAACGAAATCGCGGCGCTGGACAAGGAAATCAGCGCGTTTTCCGTGGTTCTGGGCGCGGAATCGCCCAACGAGGCGCGGCGCCTGACCGGCCACTGGCGTGACTACCGCGCGCGCCTGAGCGACCAGGCCCGGCTGGCCGGCGACATGAATCTTGCGGGCGTGCGCGGCATCACCGCCGCCGGATCGCATATTCCCTACCTGTCGATCCAGGCTTTGCTGGCGGAAGTCGCGGAACAGACCGAGGTGGCTGCGGATGTCGCCTATCGGAAGGCCACCGAGGAACAGCAGGCGCAGCGGCGCGACTTCCTCTGGCTGGTGGTCCTGGGCGGCATGGTGATTTTCGCCGGCCTGGCGTATTCCGGACAAACCGTCGTGCGTCGCGTCGGCATCCTCCACGAACATGCGCAAAAGCTCGCCGCCGGCGAGGAAGGCGGGCAGATCACGATCGCGCGCCACGACGAGATCGGCGATCTGGCCGATGCCTTCGGCACCATGCGGCAGCAGGTATTGACACGCGAAAGCGCCTTGCACAACGCGCAAATCGAACTGGAGGTGCGCGTTCAGGAACGCACGGCCGACCTCAAGAGCGCCAATCGTCGCCTGGTGCTGTTTTCGCAGGTGATCGAGCAGAATCCGGTTGGCATCCTGGTCGCGCGCATCGGCGGCGGCGTGGAGTTCGTCAATCCGGCCTTTTCCCGGATCACCGGGCGCCGCGCCGAGGAAATTCTCGACCAGCCGCTGATCGAGGTGATGCATACCGCCGACCCGCTCGATGCCGACAATGCGTTGCGGGTCGCCGTCGACGGAGCCACCTGGGAACTGGAGCAACCCAGCCGACGCGGGGACTCCGCCTACTGGGAACGCTTGCGGTTGGGTGCCGTGCATGACGAGAATGGGCGCGCCACCCATTTGCTGCTGTCCTGCGAGGATATTACCGAGCAGCGCCTGCAGGTGGAGAAGATCACCTACCAGGCGCATTACGACCTGCTCACCGGCCTGCCCAACCGGGTCCTGGCCAACGACCGCCTGGTGCAGGCCGTCAGCCGCGCCCGGCGCGACGGCGGCAAGGTGGGCACGATGTACCTCGATCTCGATAATTTCAAGGAAGTGAACGACACGCTGGGACATGCGGTCGGCGACACCCTGTTGCGTCAGGTGGCGCAGCGCCTGATGGCCTCGGTGCGCGGCGAGGACGTGGTGGCGCGCTTGGGCGGCGACGAGTTCCTCATCGTCGCCGGCGACCTCAGCCACGGTGACGAGGCCGCGGCGATCGCGGAGAAGATCATTGCCGCCTTCACTGCACCCTTCATCGTCGATGAGCGCGAGCTTGCCACCTCGCCCAGCATCGGCATCGCGATCTACCCGGACGACGGCACCGAGCCGATGGTGCTGCTGCGCAATGCCGACCTGGCGATGTACGAAGCCAAGGACTCCGGCCGCAACATGTACCGCTTCTACAACCGCTCGATCCACGACCTGTCGCTGCAGCGCCTGGAAATCGGGCGCTGCCTGCGCGGTGCGCTGGAGAGGCAGGAACTGCACGTCGTCTATCATCCGCTGGTGCGCGCCGACAGCGGCTGCATCATCGGCGCCGAGGCCTTGCTGCGCTGGAACAGCCCGGAACTGGGCGAGGTGCAGCCGGCCACCTTCATCCCCGTCGCCGAACAGAACGGCCTGATCGTCGACCTCGGGCGCTGGGTGCTGCGCGAAGCCTGCGCCACGCTGGCGCGCTGGCGCCTGCAGCAGGAAGCCTTCGTCATGGCGGTGAACGTGTCGCCGCGGCAGTTCAGGAGCAGCGGCTTCGTTGCCATGGTGCGGGACTGCCTCGCCGAATTCCAGGTGCCGCCGCATCAGCTCGAGATTGAAATCACCGAGGGCCTGCTGTTGCGCAACCAGGATGAAGTCAGGGTGATCCTCGACAACCTGCATGCGCTGGGCGTGCGCCTGTCGATGGACGACTTCGGTACCGGCTATTCCTCGCTCAGTTACCTGAGGGAATATCCCTTCCACACGGTGAAGATCGATCGCAGCTTCATCCACGACGTTTCCGATGACCGCAACGATCGAGCGCTGGTCATCGCCGCGGTGCGCATGGCGCAGGCGCTGGGCCTGCAGATCATCGCCGAGGGGGTCGAGACTGACGAGCAGTGGTCCTTCCTCAGCGCGCAGGATTGCGACATCCTGCAGGGCTTCCGCTTCGGCATGCCGGTCACCGAGAGCAATTTCGGCAAGACCTGGGTCAATGCCCGCGTGGCGCGGCCCGAGGGTGACGGCCAGATACGCGCCGTGTCCTCGATTCCGGTTTGAAGCGAGGCGCCAGCCGACTTCGGGATTTCAGTCGGTAAAGCGGCTCAGCAGTTTCAGCAGCGTGCGCTTTTCCGTGGTGCTCAGGCCGGCGCAGACACTGGCCTCGTGACGCGCCACCCGGGCATCGGCTTCGGCCATCAGCGTGCTTCCTTCAGCGGTCAGATAGAGGTGGTTATGTCGGCGATCCGTGGTCGAGGCGCGTCGCTCGACCAGGCCGCGATTGCTCAATTTGTCGATCAGCGGCACCATCGATGAGCGCTCGAGGCGCACCGTGGCGGCGAGTTTCGACTGCGTAAGGCCCGGATTCTGCCGCAGCACCTCCAACACCGAGTAGATCGCCGGCGTGACGCCGAACTCGCCGAGGCGGCCGGCGAAATCCTTGAACACCGCAAGTTGCGCCAGTCGCAGGTGAAAGCCGACCAGATGGTTCAGTGAGCCGAGATCGGTGGCCTTGCGCGAAGTGGGCATGGTGCGGGGTCCGGGTCGGTGAATGGGGACAGGCAGCAAGTGTGCCATGTAGGTTTCAATCAAACAAGTTGACATCGAACAAACCTTGCCTACAATCACTCCGTCGCTTCAGGCCTGCAATCCATCGGCGAGCGAACACAACATCAAAACAATGAGGAGATAGCATGAACGCGAAAAAGCTCGTAATGGGCCAGGCGCTGGCATTGGCGCTTGCCGCCGGGTCGGCCTGGGCCGACATCACCATCGGTGTCAGCGTGTCGGCCACCGGCCCGGCCGCATCGCTCGGCATTCCGGAGAAGAATACCTTTGCCCTGCTGCCGCAGACCCTGGGCGGCGAAAAGGTCAAGTACATCGTGCTCGACGACGCCACCGATCCGAGCACTGCGGTGAAGAACGCGCGCAAGTTCACCGGCGAGGACAAGGTCGACGCGATCATAGGTTCCACCGCGACGCCGACCTCGATGGCCATGCTCGAAGTGTCCGCCGAGACCAAGACGCCGCAGATCGCCATGGCGCCGCTGCCGCCGGCCGGCGACAAGGCACCCTGGGTGTTCACCACGCCGCAGAACTTTACCCAGATGGCGATCGCCATCGTCAATCACATGGCCGCCAACAACGTCAAGACCGTGGGCTTCATCGGCTATGCCGATCCCTACGGCGAACTGTGGCTGAAGGCGATGGTGGGCGCAGCCGAAGCCAAGGGCATCAAGGTCGATCCGGTGGAGCGCTACCAGCGCGCCGATACCAGCGTCACCGGCCAGGCCCTGAAACTGCTCTCGGCCAAGCCCGACGCCATCCTGATCGCGGGTTCCGGAACTCCCGCGGTGCTGCCGCAGGCGACCCTGATCGAGCGTGGCTACAAGGGCAAGTTCTACCAGACCCACGGCATCGCCAACCGCGATTTCCTCCGCGTCGGCGGCAAGAATGTCGAGGGCACGATCTTCCCGGTCGGGCCGATGCTGCTCGCCGAACAGCTTGCCGACAGCCATCCGTCGAAGAAGCCGGCGCTGGAATACATCAAGGCCTATGAAACGGTGCACGGCGCCAACAGCCGTTCCACCTTCGGCGGTCATGGCTGGGACGCCTACCTGCTGCTCAACCGCGCCGTTCCCGAGGCGCTGAAGAAGGCCAAGCCGGGCACCGCGGAATTCCGCGTGGCCCTGCGCGACGCGCTGGAGAACGTCAAGGAGCTGCCGGCCGTGCATGGCGTGTTCAACATGTCGCCGAAGGACCACAACGGTTTCGACGGGCGGGCCGCCGTGATGGCCACCATCGCCAACGGCGACTGGAAGATCCTCAAGTAGGAACGGGCTTGCTCGCGATCGCCGTCGATCGCGGGCAAGTTCGCCGTCGCAGTCCGGGAGGGTGCCCATGAACCGTATCGCCAGAAAGCCGGCGGATCTCTTCGCCGAGCCATCCGTCATCGTCGAGAAGCGTGCCGACGGCAGCCGCCTGCTGCGCTCGGCCATCGTCCTGCCGCAAAGCCGGCTGCGCTGCAGCGGCGAGTGGCTGGAACGCTGGGCGCGCGAGACGCCGGACGCGGTCTTCCTCGCCGAGCGCGGCGCCGACGGCGAGTGGATTCGCGTCAGCTATGCCTGCGCCCTGTCGCGCGTCCAGGCCATCGCCAACGCGCTGCTCGGCCTGCGGCTATCGGCTGAACGACCGGTCATGGTGCTGTCCGACAACGGTATCGAGCATGCGTTGCTGATGCTGGCCTGCCTGCACATCGGCGTGCCGCATTGCGCCGTGTCGCCTGGCAATTCGCTGATGTCGAAGGATTTCGCCAAGCTCAAGGCCAACGTCGAGCTGCTGCGCCCCGGCGTCATCTTTGCCGACCCGATCGAGCGCTTCATGCCGGCCATCGAGGCGGTGAAATCGCTGCACGACGGCGTCGTCGTCGCCGGCGGCAACGGCGCGCCGCCACCCGGGACTTATGCCTTTGCCGCCATGGAACAGGCCGGCGTCGAGCCGACCGGCAAGTACGACGCGGTGCAGCGCGCCTTCGCTGCGGTAACGCCCGATACCATCGCCAAGTTCCTGTTCACCTCGGGGTCGATCGGCGCGCCCAAGGCGGTGATCACCACCCAGCGCATGATGTGTTCCAACCAGGAAGCCAATGCCCTGATCTGGCCCTTCATGGCCAGGCAGAAGCCGGTGATCGTCGACTGGCTGCCCTGGAGCCATGTTTTCGGCGGCAATTACTGTTTCAACAAGGTGCTGTGCTGGGGCGGCAGTTTCTACATCGACGGCGGCAAGCCGGCGCCCGGCCTGCTGGAAAAGACCGTGCGCAACCTTACCGAGATCGCGCCGACCCAGTATTTCAGCGTGCCGCGCGCCTACGACATGCTGGTGCCGCTGTTGCGCGACAACGCGGCCCTGCGCAAGAACTTCTTTTCCCGCCTGCAGATCATCTTCTACGCCGGAGCGGCCCTGCCGCAACACCTGTGGGAAGAACTGGAGCGCCTGGCGCGCATGGAACTGGGCGAGTCCGTCACCATGCTGTCGTCCTGGGGCTCGACCGAGACGGCGCCGGCGGCCACCGACTGCCACTTTCAGGCGGTGCGTTCCGGCGTCATCGGCGTACCCATTCCCGGCACCGAACTCAAGCTGGTGCCGGTGGCCGACAAGCTGGAAGTCCGCGTCAAGGGACCGAACGTCTTTCCCGGCTACTGGAAGCAGCCCGGCCTGACCCAGGCTGCCTTCGACGAGGAAGGCTATTACATGATCGGCGACGCCGTCGAGTTCGTCGATCCGGCGCGGCCCGAGCAGGGCCTGCTGTTCGACGGCCGCGTCGCCGAGGACTTCAAGCTGCTGACCGGCACCTGGGTCCATGTCGGCAGCCTGCGCGTGGCCGGCATCGACGCGCTATCGCCGGTGGCGCAGGACATCGTGGTAACCGGCCACGATCGCGACGAGATCGGCTTCCTGGTCTTTCCCAACATGTCCGAATGCCGCCGCCTGGCGCAACTGCCCGCCGACGCGCAGGCCGACCAGGTGCTGCGCCATCCGGCGGTCAAGGAACGGGTGCGCGAAGGCCTGCTGCGCATGAAGCGCGAAGGCGGCGGATCGAGCACCTATCCGGCGCGCCTGCTGCTGATGGGCGAGCCCCCATCGACCGAGGCCGGCGAAATCACCGACAAGGGTTACATCAACCAGCGCGCGGTGCTGACGCGTCGCGCCGACCTGGTGGTGCATCTGTATTCCGACGAAGTCGACAGCGGCGTGATCACGCTCGGCGCAACCTGAAGGGCAAGGCAGTGACGGAACAACTGGTAAGAACCGCGTTCGCGGATGGCATCTACACGATTACCCTGGCGCGCCCGGCCAAGCGCAATGCCATCAGCGACCGCCTGCTGGCGGCGCTGGAAAAAGCCTGGGACGCAACGCCGGAAGCCAGTCGAGCCGTGATCCTGGCCGGCGAGGGCAATCATTTCTGCGCCGGGCTCGACCTCTCGGAACACCAGCATCGCGAGCCCTTTGCGGTGATGAAGCATTCGCAGGGCTGGCAGCGGGTGTTCAGCCGCATCCAGATGTCCGGGATGCCGGTGATCTCGGTGCTGCAGGGTGCCGTGATCGGCGGCGGCATGGAACTGGCGATGGCCACTCATGTCCGCGTCGCCGAATCGTCGGCCATCTATCAGTTGCCGGAGGGCCGCCACGGCATTTTCGTCGGTGGCGGCGCCTCCGTGCGCGTGGGGGGCATCATCGGCCAGGGGCGCATGTGCGAGATGATGCTGACCGGACGCATCCTCGATGCCGAGGAAGGCCAGCGCCTGGGCCTTTCGCACTATCTGGTGGAGCAGGGCGCGGGCATGGCCAGAGCAACGGAACTGGCGAAACGCATTGCCGAGAACACGCCGATGGCCAACTACGCCATGGTCACCGCGATCCAGCGCATCAGCAACATGTCGACCGACGACGGCTTCTATGTCGAATCTCTGGCCGCCGGCCTGACCCAGACCAGCCCCGAGATCGCCGCCCGCATCGGCGGCTTCCTGAAAGGCAAGAAACCGCGCTGAAGGCGGTCCGGGGCCTCAGCCGCGCGTGTTGGACTGCGCCGGGAATTCCGCCAGTTCTATCCTGGGGGCGGGCTTCCAGCCCTTCTTGCGGTGTTCGGCGACCACGTTGGTGAAAATCCCGCCGCGCACGTAGTAGCGCGCAGTGAGCCGCATGAAACGCGGCTTGACCGCCTTGACCAGGTCGTCGAGGACGCGGTTGGTGACGTCCTCATGAAAATGTCCTTCGTCGCGAAAGCTCCAGATGTAGAGCTTGAGGCTTTTGAGCTCGACGCAGAGCCGGTCCGGAATGTAGTCCAGGGTCAGCACCGCGAAGTCCGGCTGCCCGGTCTTGGGGCAGAGACAGGTGAATTCCGGGATTTCCATGTGGATCTGGTAATCCCGCTGCGGGGCGGGGTTGGCGAAGGTCTCCAGCGCCTTGGCGCGGGTCGGTGGGGCGGGCTTGGGCATGGTCCGGAGGCGCGGGCAAGTGGGGTGGGACGGATTATAATGGCGCGCCTGTCGAACGGCATTTTCGCCTTCACTTCCCGGTTCTTCCCTCGTGCGTCTAAACAAGCTGAAACTCTCGGGCTTCAAGTCTTTTGTCGAGCCCACCACCGTGCTGTTTCCGGGCCAGTTGGCGGGCGTGGTCGGCCCCAACGGTTGCGGCAAATCGAACATCATCGACGCCGTGCGCTGGGTGCTGGGCGAGTCCAAGGCCTCCGAGCTGCGCGGCGAATCGATCCAGGACGTGATCTTCAAGGGCTCGGGCAACCGCAAGGAGGTCAGCCGCGCCAGCGTCGAGCTCTTCTTCGACAACAGTGAGGGCCGTGCCGCCGGGCAGTGGAGCCAGTATGCCGAGATCACGGTCAAGCGCCTGCTCGACCGCGAGGGCAATTCCAGCTACTACATCAACAACCTGCATGTGCGCCGCCGCGACGTGATCGACCTCTTCCTCGGCACCGGCCTCGGTCCCCGCGCCTATGCCATCATCGGCCAGGGCATGATCTCGCGCATCGTCGAGGCCAAGCCCGAGGAACTGCGTTTCTACCTTGAAGAGGCCGCCGGCGTCACCAAGTACAAGGAAAGGCGCAAGGAGACCGAGAACCGCCTGGAAGATGCGCGCGAGAACATCGCCCGCGTCGATGACATCCGCAACGAACTGGAATCCCAGGTCACGCATTTGCAGACGCAGGCCACGGTGGCGCAGCAGTATCGCGGCCTGCACGAAGAGATGTCGCGCAAGCAGGTACTGCTGTGGCTGAAGAAGCGCAACGATGCGCGCAATGACGGCCAGCGTCTGACGCGCCAGGTCGAGGAAGCCGTCACCCGGGTCGAAGGCGAAACCGCGCAATTGCGCGAAATCGAGGCGCGCGTCGAGCATGCCCGGGAAACCCACTATTCCGCCTCCGACGCATTGCATGCGGCGCAGGCCGAGATGTATGCGGCCAGCACCGAAGTCAGCCGGCTCGAATCCGAACTGGGTCATCTGCGCGACTCGCGCAGCCGCCTGGAGGCGCGCCTGGCACAACTGGGCAGCGAGGAAAGCCACTGGCGTGGCCAGCAGGCGCAGTTGGCGGAAGACGCCGCGCGCTGGAATCAACTGCTGGCGAATTCGCGCGCCCGCGCCGCGACCGCGGCCGCGCGCCACGCCGAGGCCGCCACGCGCCTGCCAGCCTGCGAGGATGCGGTGCAGGCCGCCGGCGCCGACGTCACCGAGGCGCGTCGCCGCATCGGCGAGGCCGAACAGGCCTTGCGCCTGGCCGAGGCCGATCGCGGCCACGCCCAGCGTGCGCTGGAAAATCTCGCCCAGCGGCGCAGCCGGCTGGAACAGGATCGGGCTGCGCTCGGCGCTCCGGATCCGGCCTTGCTGGCAAGCGCGCGCGACAACGAAGCGAGGACAACCGCGGCGCTGGGCACGGCGCAGGAAGCGCTGGCCGGCTTGCAGGCATCGGTGCCGGCCGCCGAGGGGCAACTGCGCGCGGCACGCGAAGCCTTGCAGGCTGCGCACCGCAGCCTCACCGAAACCCGTGCCCGCCACGAGGCCCTGGCGGCTTTGCAGGCCAAGGTGGCGCAAAGCGGCGAGATCGGTCCCTGGCTCAAGGCGCACGGTCTGGCCGAGGCCAAGCCGCTGTGGCAATCGATACAGGTTGAGGCCGGCTGGGAGACGGCGGTTGAAGCCGTGTTGCGCGAGCGCTTCTCGGCGCTGACGGCGGATGCCGATATCGTGCGTGCCGCCTTGGCTTCACCTCCTCCGTCGATTCTCGCGCTGGCGCTGGCGCGCGAGTCGGGCGCCGGTGCGCCCGCGACCGCCGACAGCCTGCGCGGCAAGGTGCGTTGCGACGATCCGCGCTGGTCCGGCGTACTCGATGAATGGCTGGCTGGCGTCGCCGTCGCCGACGACCTCGCCGCCGAATTGCCGCTCGCCGCCGGTTGCCGCGTGTCGCGCGCCGGACACCTGCTGACCCCCGGTGGTCTGAGTCTGTACGTGCCCGACGCGAAGACGCACGGCGTCATCGAGCGCCAGCGTGAAATCGATGGCCTGGCCGCGCAAATGCAAACGCAGGCCGTCGCCGAAGACGCGGCGCGCGGCGTGCAGCATGCGGCCGAACAACATCTCGCGGAATTGCAGGTGCAGCTCACCGCCGCCCGGCGCGCGCTGCAGGACGCGCAGCAGGCCCAGCATGCAGCGCAGGTCGAGGCGCTGAAGCTGGCGCAGGCCCAGGCCCGCTTCGAGGAACGCTCGGCCCAGATCGATCGCGACCTGGCGGAATTGCAGCGTCAGGACGAGGCCGAACAGGCGCGCCGGGTGCGCGCCGAGACCGAGGGCGCAAGCCAGCGCGAGGGCCTCGCGGCGATGCGCGAGAGCCTCGAACGTGCACTCGAAGTGCATCGGCAGAAGGATGTTGCCCTGCGCGAAGCGCGCGGCGTGGAAGTCCAACTCGGGCGCGAAGCGCAGGAAGCCGGCTTCTCCGAGCGCGAATGCCTGTCCAAGCTGGACGACAACAGCCGCGCTGCGGCCACGGCCGACAGCCAGTTGCAGCGCGTCGAGGCGGAAACCGCCGCCGCGCGCGCCGAAATCGCCGGCATCAGCGACACGGTATTGCAGGAACAGTTGCACTCGGCGCTGGATGCACGCCAGGGCAAGGAATCGGCGCTGGCGGAACGGCGCAACGTGCTCGAAGCGGCAGCCACCGAGTTGCGCGCGTTCGACGAGCGGCGCCTCAAGCTGGAGCAGGGGCTGGTGCCGCTGCGCGACAGGATCAACGATCTGCGGCTCAAGGCCCAGGCCGCCCAGATCAACGAGGAGCAGTTCCGCGAACGTCTGGCCGAAGTCCGCGTGCTGACCGAGGAGGACGAGGCGCCCTTTGCCGACGAACTGGCCGCCGGCGGCGCCGAACGGCTCCGGGACAGCGTACTCACCGGCGACATCGCGCGCCTGACGGCCGAGATCGAGGCGCTGGGCCCGGTCAATCTGGCGGCGCTCGACGAACTCGCCGCGGCGTCCGAGCGCAAGGGCTTCCTCGATGCGCAATCTCTCGACTTGAACGAGGCCATCGGCACCCTGGAAGACGCCATCCGCCGCATCGACCGCGAGACGCGCGAACAACTGCAGGAGACCTATGACACGGTCAACCGGCATTTCGGCACGCTGTTCCCGCAGCTCTTCGGCGGCGGCGAGGCGCGGCTGATCCTTACCGGCGACGAGATCCTCGACTCCGGCATCCAGATCATGGCGCAGCCGCCGGGCAAGAAGAACACCACGATTCACCTGCTCTCCGGCGGTGAAAAGGCGCTCACCGCGATCGCGCTGGTGTTCGCCATCTTCAACCTGAACCCGGCGCCTTTCTGCATGCTCGACGAAGTCGATGCGCCGCTCGACGACTCGAACACCGTGCGCTTCTGCGACATGGTCAAGCGCATGTCGGCGCAGACCCAGTTCGTCTTCATCTCGCACAACAAGATCGCCATGGAAATGGCGCAGCAGCTGATCGGCGTGACCATGCAGGAGCAGGGCGTGTCGCGCGTGGTGGAAGTCGATATCGAAGAGGCCCTGCGCCTCGCCGACGAACAGAAGGTGGCGTAGGGAACCCAATATGGCACTCAGCGAACTGCATCTTGCCTTGATCGGCGCCGGAGTGGTGGGGGTGGTCATGGTCTGGGCCTACAACGCCTGGCAGGATCGCCAGCACCGCAAGACTGCCGACCGGATCTTCAACGGCGGACAGAGCGATGCGCTGCTGACGGATGACGTGGCATCCCGGCCGGAAAGCGGTGAACGGCTGGAGCCGAGTTTCGCCGCCGCCATCGACGAGGCCGGGGCGGGCGATGATTCCAGCGCGCCGACGGAGATGGAAGCAGGCGCCGCCGCGATGCCGGCCTTTCCCGTCGATTGCGTCGATGAAGTCGCCGACTGCGTGTTGCGGTTCATGGCGGCGGAGCCGATACCGGCGACCGCGGTACAGGCCATGCAGGCAACCTGGGCCGGCGAACTGTCCAAGCCCCTGCGCTGGCTGGCAAAGGGTGATGGGGACGAAGGTTGGCAGCGCATCGCGGCCGACGATCTCGGCCGCTACCGGGATTGGGCAGTGACATTGCAGCTCGTCGATCGCCGCGGCCCGGCCAGCGACGGCGAACTGGCCCGCTTCTTCGACGGCGTCCAGTCAGTGGTGCAGCAGGCGGGCGCGACGCTGGAACTGCCCTCACGCGGCGAGATGGTGATGCGCGCCGCCGCGCTCGACGAGTTCTGCGCCGCGGTGGATATCCAGTTCGTGCTGCACGTGGTGGATGCCACCGGCGGCGCCTTCGCCGGCACCAAGCTGCGCGGCGTGGCCGAAGCGGCCGGCCTGATACTCGAAGACGATGGCGTATTCCGCGCCCGCGATGCCAATGGCGGCGAGTTGTTCACCGTGGCAAACCTGGGCGTCGAGCGGCTCGACGCCGAGACCTTGCGTTCGCTGGCGACCCACGGCCTCACCCTGAGCCTGGACGTACCGCGCGTCGCCGACGGCGTGGCTGCCTTCGATCGCATGCTGGCCATTGCGCAACAACTGACCACCGCGCTGGGCGGCGTGCTGGTCGACGCCCAGCGTGCGCCGCTGGCCGACGCCATGATCGCCGCGATTCGTGCCAAGACCGGCGAGCTGCAGGCGCGCATGAACGAAGCCGGCATCCAGCCCGGAAGCCCCCGGGCACTGCGGCTGTTTTCCTGATGCACCTGCAGGATGCGGCGGCGCGGGCGGAAGTCTTGCGCCGCGACATCGAGAAATACAGCCACGCCTACTACGTCCTCGATCGGCCGCTGGTGCCGGACGCCGAATACGACAGGTTGTTCCGCGAACTGCAGGACATCGAGGCCGAACATCCCGACCTGCGCGGCGCGGATTCGCCGACGCAGCGGATCGGCGGCAAGCCGCTGCCCGAATTCGCGCCGGTGCGCCATGCCGTGCCCATGCTGTCGATCCGCACCGAGACCGACACCGAAGCCTCCGGCGCGCAGGCCTTCGATGCGCGCGTGCGGCGCGAACTGGGACTGGGTGATGGCGATCCGGCGGTCGACTATGCCGCCGAATTGAAGTTCGACGGCCTCGCCATCAACCTGCGCTATGAAGACGGCGTACTGGTGCAGGCGGCGACGCGCGGCGACGGCACCGAGGGCGAGGATGTTACCGCCAATGTGAAGACGCTGGATGACATTCCGCAGAAACTGAAAGGCCGCAACATCCCCGCCGTGGTCGAGGTGCGCGGCGAAGTTTACATGACACACGAGGACTTCATCGCGCTCAACCAGCGGCAAGCCGAGGCGGAAGAACCGGTCTATGCCAATCCGCGCAATTCCGCCGCAGGTTCGTTGCGCCAGAAGGATCCATCGATCACGGCGTCACGCAATCTCAAATTTTTTGCCTATGCCTGGGGCGAGATGGGCGCGATGCCGGAAGAGACCCAATCAGGCATGATGCATTGGCTCGGCGAGCGCGGCTTCGTCATCAATCCGATGTTCAAGCTCTGCAAGTCGGTCGAGGCGATGCTGGAGATGTATCGCGCGATCGAGGAGAAGCGTGCCGGGCTCGGCTATGACATCGACGGCGTCGTCTACAAGCTCAACCGGCTGGACTGGCAGAGCCGGCTCGGCTTCGTGTCGCGCTCGCCGCGCTGGGCGATCGCGCACAAGTTTCCGGCCGAGAAAGCGATGACCGTCGTCAACGACATCGATATCCAGGTCGGCCGCACCGGCGCGCTGACGCCGGTGGCAAAGCTCGAACCGGTCACCGTCGGCGGCGTCGTGGTGCAGAATGCGACCCTGCACAACGAGGACGAGATTGCGAGAAAGGACATTCGAATAGGCGATACCGTCGTCATTCAACGGGCCGGCGACGTGAT
>ORJL010351863.1_pt1 | contig 16087 bp, 14 predicted proteins | sample 1779941 | NCBI WGS metagenome assembly ORJL01 (sample SAMEA104232317, study PRJEB22302) | groundwater metagenome | biome: forest; feature: aquifer; material: groundwater | place: USA | collected 2011-08-07 | depth 5.8 m | reverse complement strand
GCTCGCGAGGTCGCCGGGGTCGCGCTCGATCACCTGCATCAACTGCGTCGCCGCGAGGTCCCACATCTCCTCGTCGACGTAGAGCTTCCCGAGCGTCCGCAGCACCTCGACGTTCCGCGGGTCGACCTTGAGGAGACGGCTGTAGAACTTCATCGCCTGGTACGCGCGCCCCTCGCGGCGGTGCAGGTCGGCGAGCGCGCGGAGCGCCTTCAGGTGGTCGGGGCGCTCCTTGAGGATCTCCTCCGCCGTCGCGGAGACCTCCATCCACGACTGGCGCGCGAGGGCGCTCGAGAGGGCCTCCTCCTTCGGGTCGGGGGAGGTCATGCGTCCCGTGCCGGTCCCCGGGCCCGAGCCCGGACGCTGCTGCAGGAAGGTCGGCACCGGCGCCGGCACTGGCAAGGCCAGCTTGCTGGTCGGCGAGCCGGCCTGCGGCGCGGGACTGGCAAAGCCAGCTTGCTGGGGCGTCGCCGGCATGGTCCCCATCGGCGTCGTCCCGAACCGCCGCGTCTCGGCGGGGGGCGCCTGAGGGGCGCCATACTGCGGAGGCTGCTGCTGCGCGTACTGCCCCTGCGGGGGGTACGGGGCCTGCGGCCCCGCGTACGGCGCGCCGGGGTACGGGGAGGACTGCGGAGGCTGATAGACCGCCGTAGGCGGCTGGTAGTCGGTCGCCGGCTGCTGGTATGTCGGCTGCTGGTAGGCGGGCGTCTGCGCGGGCGGCATCCCCTTCATCATCGTCGGCGGCAGCGCGCCTGCCGCGACGCCGAGGTCGCCGTACCCGCCGTCCATCGGCTGACCGTACGAGGGCGCCACCTGCGCGGCCGACCTGGCAGGGCCAGCTTGCTGGTCGGCCGTCCGCGGGCGGATCTCGGTCGGCCTCGGGAACTCGCCCGGCCGCCCGGCGCTCGGGACCGCCTTCCCGTCCCCCTTCGTCCGCTCGACCGCTTCCGCGAGGGCGCGGTGGTGCTTCTCCGTGATGAGCCCGCGCTCCTTCATGAGGTCGCTCAGGCGCACGAGCTCTCCATTCGCGCTGTAGAAGCGGTTCTTCTGGTCGTTCAGGCACTCCGCGACCTGCGCCTGCGTCGCGAGGCGGTTCTTCACCGAGATCTGCGCGTAGAGCTTGTCGTCCTTCCGTGCGAGCATGTAGGCGAGGGCGCGGTTGACCGTCTCGACCTGGCCGGGGGAGAGGTACCCCTTCTCGCGGAAGACCTCGCCGAGGCCGCGGGAGAGGCCCCTCGCCTGCAGCACCTCGTACAGCTCCGTGCACTCCTGGAGCTGTTCCTCGGAGATGAACTTGTACGCGAGCGCGATGTCGCCGAAGTAGAAGTCGGCCTCGCTCAGCATGGTGGTAGCTTCCCCGAACTGTGCCCCGTTGCCCCGTGCGCGGACCGGCGGGTCGCGCAAGATGATACTTAGGTGATCGACCAGCGGCAAGCGCTTCTTTACGCAATCGTCGCCGGATGGCCGATTTCGGGGAGGTGACGCGCTCTTCTTCAACGCAGAGGCGCAGAGCTCGCAGAGGAACGCAGAGGAGGGGCAAGGTCATCTCCGCGGTTCTCAGCGCGCCCTGCGCCTCTGCGTTGAAGAGTGCGTCCCTGTCGACGGAGCCAGACGATGAGCGCCCCGAGCAGGAAGCCCGGGAGGAGGGTGAGGAAGATGGCCGTGCCGTAGTACGCCCAGCGCGTGGCGGTCCCCTCCTCTCCGGCGGGGGCGGAGCAGGACGAGCAGGCCGAGGCCGCTGTCGCGCACCCGAGGAGGACCAGGGCCGTGATTCGGGAGGACATGACCGCGACTCACACGCAGACGGCGAGGGCGATGACGGGCCACACGCCCGCCAGGAACGTCCAGTACATCGAGCAGACGCGCAGGCGCGAGGAGCCCTCCTCATTCCCTCGCGGGAGGGCGACGACGCCCCCGAGGACGTGGAGGGCGTGCATCCCGAGAACGGCCAGGACGAGCCCCGCGTAGGTGTTCGTCGGCAGGTGGAGTCCTCCGAGGAGCCTCACCGCCACCGCGGCCTGGACGACGAGGAAGGCGAGTCCGATCACCGCAGCGCGCCCGGGGGCGGCCGACTTCCCTCGGAGCGACGCCGCGCCCGCGAGGAGGAGGACCGCCGCCGCGGGCGCCCCTTTCGCCCCCCCCGCCGGCGCCCAGCCGCCAGCAACCAGCAAGCTGGCTTTGCCAGGCTGACCGTGCCGGTTCGAGGCGACCCGCCCAACGACGACGGCGGAGACGAGCCCCGCGAAGAACATCGCCTCGACCATCAGGAAGACGGCCATCCCGAGGACCGGGGGTTCCACCCCGGTGGCTCGGCGCTCTAGTGTTTGTTCCATCCGTCCCTCAGGACCATGTCCGGCAAGAGCATCAGGAACAAGATCGCGATGCACGCCAGCGCCCCGACCAGGGCGAGCGTGACGAACTTCGGCTCCCATCGGAGGTGCATGTAGTTGCGGAGGACGATGATCGCCTTTGCGATCGCCACGCCGAACACGAGGACGTTCGCGAGGAGCGGGATGTCGACGTAGGCAAAGAGCACGCCCAACCCGAGCAGCGCCATCAGGACCAGCCAGATCCGGACGTACTGCTTCACCGAGAGGTGAGGCGCCTCCGCCGCGGCGCTCGCGTGTTCCATCGTGCTTTCCATCATCGCCGCCCTAGAAACGGAATCCGAAGTCGAGGCTGATCGTCCCGAAGTCGTTGTTCGCGTCGCCGACGAAGTTGTAGCGCCCGTCCACCCCCAGGAAGAGTGCCTTCGACAGGTCGATGTGGGCGCCTCCGCCGATCTGGAACCCCATCTCGGGCTCCCACCAGGCGTCCGGGGCGTGGATCGCATCCAGCTCGGGCGCCTGCGGGACCTGTCCCAGCACGAACCCGTTCCGCAGCTTCACCCCCTGGACGTACAGGGCGGGTCCAAGCACCAAGTAGGGCTTGATGCCCCTCATCTCCTCGATCGTGTACTTCAGGCCCGCAAAGATGGTGAGGGTGTCGGATTCCAGCGTGACGTCGTTCATCCGTCCGAACAACGCGGAGGTCACGTCGATGTCCCGCGTCGTCGAGTGGTACCCGAGGAGGATCTCGCCGGACAGGCGCTGCGACAAGAAGGGGTCGTGCCGCAGGATCGTGAGGTCGAGGAACGCCGCGCCCGAGCCGCCCCATCCGGTCCCGAACTGCCCGCTGGCGGCCCCGGCGAGGAAGCCAAACCGGAAGGCCCCGCCCTCCTCGGGCGCAGCCTCGGAGACGGCCGGCGCGCCGCTCTCCATCGGGCGCATCGAGATCGGCTCGGTCCGCGGGAAGCCGCGGGGCGTGCGCTCCGCCTCCAGCTCCTCCACCTTCGCTCGAAGGCGCTCGATCTCGGTCCGCTGATCCTGGACGACGCGCCAGACCTCCTCCATGGACGGGGCGGCGCGGCCCGCCTCTTCGGCGAGCAACGGCGTTGCGGCGAGCGCGAGAAACATCAGGAAGACAATCCGGCCCATCGACCCCTCCTACGATGCCAGGTAGAGCAGCGGGAACAGGAAGATCCAGACGACGTCGACGAAGTGCCAGTAGAGGCCCACCGGGGTCACCCGGCTGAAGCGCCCCGCCGCGGCGACGCCGGCGCAGGCCCAGGCGTGGGCGATCAGCCCCGCGATGACGTGCAGCCCGTGGAGGCCCGTCATCACGAAGTAGAAGCCCCAGAAGAGCCCCGTCGCCGGCGTGAACCCCTCGGAGATCTCGTGGTGGTACTCGAACCCCTTCACGCAGAGGAACCCGAGCCCGAGGAGGATCGTGAGCGCCTCGTAGCGCAGGACGCGCGAGCGGTTCCTCTCCTCCGCGGCCGCGTGCGCGAGGACCACCGTCAGACTGCTCGTGAGCAGGATGAAGGTGTTCAAGGCCCCGAGCGGCATCAGGGTGTGCGAGGCCGCCTCCGCGAAATTCGGGTGCGACAGGCGATTGAGGACGTAGATCGAGATCATCCCGCCGAAGACGGCGATCTCGGACGTGAGGAACCACCACATGCCGAGGCGCCCGTTCGGAATCCCCGTGGCGGTCCGCTCGATCGCTGGCAAGGCCAGCTTGCTGGTGGCCGCGTGCGCGCTCTCGCTCACTGTCCTACTCCCACTGCGGGACGAAGTCCTTCGCCGCCCCCGGGACGCTGTACTCGTAGGGCCCGCGCTGGACCGTCGGCGCCGTCTCGAAGTTCCCGTGCCCCGGCGGGGACGGCGCAAGCCACTCCAGCGTGCATGCGTTCCAGGGGTTCGCCTCCCCCGCCGACCGCTTCCACAGCCCCTTGACAAAGGCCGCGACGAAGGGCGTCTGGAAGAGGAGCAGTCCGTAAACGCCGTAGGTGGAGAGGACCTGCAGCCACTGGTAGTGCGCGAGGAACGGGAAGCGGGTCGGGGCGGCGATGCGGCGGTGCATCCCCGCGGCGCCGAGGAGGAACTGCGGGATGAAGACCAGGTTGAGGAAGACCATCGTCCCCGCGAAGTGGACCTTCCCGAGCGTCTCGTCGAGCTTGCAGCCGAACATCTTCGGCCACCAGTGGTAGAGCCCCGCGAACATCCCCAGGAACGTCACCGGCACCAGCGTGTAGTGGAAGTGCGCGACGACCAAGTAGCTGTCGTGGATGTAGATGTCCGCCGCCGCCGAGCCGTTGAAGATCCCCGTGCATCCGCCGATCAGGAACTCCGCGATGAGCCCGATCGCGAACAGCATCGCCGTCGTGAAGCGGATCGAGCCTCCCCACAGCGTCGCGATGTAGGAGAAGAGGACGATCCCGAACGGCACGGAGATCAGGATCGTGGTCAGCGAAAACGGCGCCGCGAGCCTCGGGTCGATCCCGGAGATGAACTGGTGGTGCGACCAGACGAGGAAGGAGAGGATGCCCGCGACGATCGTGGACCAGATCGTCGCCTTGTAGCCGAAGAACGGCTTCCGCGCGTTCGGCGGGATGACCTCCGCGACGATCCCGAGCGACGGCAGCAGCAGGACGTAGACCTCCGGGTGCCCGAAGAACCAGAAGAGGTGCTGCCACAGCAGCGGGTCCCCTCCCTTCTCGGGCAGGAAGACCCCGGTCCCGACCGTGATGTCGAGCAAGAGGAGGAACGCCCCGGCGATCAGGGGCCCGACGGAGAGCATGAAGAGGAGCGTCGCCGTCATCTCCATCCAGACGAAGATCGGCATGTCGAAGAGCTTCATCCCCGGCGCGCGCAGGTTGAGCGGCGTCGTCAGGAAGTTCACCCCTCCCATGAGCATCGAGGTGAACTCGAGCGCGACCGCGAGGATCCAGAAGACCTGCCCGTACTGATTCCCCGCGATCCCCTTGATCGAGAGCGTCGGGTAGGCGGTCCACCCCGAGGCCGCAGCGCCTCCTGGCACGAAGAACGACGCGATCAAGACGACCGTGGACAGGAGAAAGGTCCAGTACGACAGCATGTTCAGCCGCGGGAAGGCCATGTCCGGCGCGCCGACCATGAGGGGGATGAGGAGGTTGCCGAAGGCGCCGAGCAGGATCGGCATCGCCACCCAGAAGACCATGATCGTGCCGTGCATGGTCACGAGGGCGTTGTAGACCTCGGGGCCGATCTTGCCCATCCCGGGGATCGCCTCCCCCGGGAAGGCGAGCTGGTGCCTCATCCCGTAGGCGAGGTACCCTCCGAGCGCGGCCATCAGCAGCCCCGTGATGAGGTACTGCCTCGCGATGACCTTGTGGTCGGTGGAGAAGACGTACTTGCTGAGGAACGACGGTTCGCTCACCGAGGGACCCTCACTGCTGCTCGAGCGACCACTGGCGGTACTCGTCCTCCGTCTCGACTACGAGGCTCGCCGCCATCACCGTGTGTCCGACGCCGCACAGCTCCGCGCACGCGATCGGGAACTCGCCGGTCTTCGTCACCTGGAACCAGCCCGGGATCATCCGCCCCGGCACGGCGTCCTGCTTGATGCGGAGCGACGGCGAGTAGAAGCTGTGGATCACGTCGAGGGAGCCGAGCTCGAAGCGGATCACCTTGCCGACGGGGACGTGCAGGGCGCCGTTCGTGACGATGTCGTCTCGCGTGTCGAGGATGTTGTCGGGGCCCGGGTGCGTGAACTGCCACGCGAACTGCCGCGCGGTGATCCGCACCGTCACGTCCGGCTTCGGGATCTGCATTTTTACCTCGCGCCAGACCTCGGCGCTGTGATGGTCGATGAAGAGGTCGCAGACCAGCACCATCGCAGCGGGCACCATGACCCACGCGAGCGCCTTCCCCGTCGTGCCGGGCAGGTACGACGCCGTCGGGCGCCTCCCCTGCCGGAAGCGGAACACGCACCAGACCACCACCGCCTCGGCGATGAGGAACCACACGCCGACCACGTAGTAGATGAGGGCGAAGACCGAGTCGATCTTCGGAGCGAACGTCGAGACCCCCTCGGGGAAGTACTGGAACACCGCGCTACCTCCCTGCCATCTGGGGCTGGTCGGAGTTGATGATCGACTGCACGTAGTGGACCACGTCCCACATCTGGTCGCCGGTCATCTGCTTTCCGCCGGGCATCGGCGTGCCGGGGATCCCGCGGTAGATGCGCGTGAAGATCGCCCGCCCGCTGCGGCCCCCCTTGAAGACGCCTCGGCGCAGGTCGCGCGAGGCGAGCGGGTACCCCTCCGCGGTCTTCCACGAGGGGTCCTGCCTCCCGTGACCGTCCTGATTGTGGCAGTTCGCGCAGTTCTTCGAGAAAAGCTCCGACCCCCGCGCGACGCTCTCCGCGTCCGCCTGCGGCTCCGCGGGGTACTCGATCGGGGGCTCGGGCACCATCAGGTCGTGGACGACCTCCTCGGCCTCCGCGGCGTTCTCGACCTTTCCGTCGGCGAGGAGCGACTCCTTCATCCCCTGCCTGCAGACCTCCATGCAGAAGTCGGCGATCAGCTTGAGGTCGTCGGCAGGGATGTGGCGCCAGGCCGGCATCCCCGTGCCGGGGATCCCGTTCCTCAGGGTCTCGAGGATGTCGTTCTCGCTCGGGAAGGGGCCCTGCGCCGTCCCGAGGCGGTACTTCCCGAGGCGGAAGTTCCGCGGCCGTGGGTCGAGGACCCCGGCAGCGGGCCCGTCCCCTCTCCCCTCCTTGCCGTGGCAGATGGAGCAGTTGGCCTGGAAGAGGAACTCGCCGCGGGCGCTCCCCGTGAGCGCGGCGCCCGGCTCGGCCGCCGCCTTCGCGTCGCGCCACGCGAGGCCAAGGACCGTCGTGCCGGTCAGGATCGAGACGAGGATGAACAATGTTCGCATGGGTCGATCCCCTTCGAGTCGGACGTCGGCGGGCCCCGGCGGTCGTCGCGGCAGACCGGGAGCCCGTCCTTCCCCACAGGAAAATTCGAGACCACGATGGCCGCGAGCGAGGCCTCCACCTGCGCCCGCAGCTCGCAGCACAGGGTCGCGATGGCACACTCGGCGCGGTAGGTGCAGTCCCTCCGCCCCATCGCGCAGGAGTCGCCGAGGAGGGCATCTCCCTCGATGCTCCGCAGGACGTCGAGGAGCGTCACGCGGTCCGCCGGGATGGCGAGCTGGAAGCCGTGGCCTGGCGCGGAGGTCACCAGCCCCGAGCGGCACAATCGCCGAAGCGCCTTCTGGAGCACGCCGCTCGAGAATTCGCCGTGCGTGGCGATCTCCTGGGCGGAGACGTACCGCCCCGGCGAGCGAGCCAGATAGTGGATCGCGTAGACGGCGCCGACGGACATACCTTCGAGGCGAATCGTGGCTGTGGACTCTCCAGTACCGTTGCGACCATTGAGCAAAGGTGATGCCAATGGCGGGTCGAGGTCGCCTCGGACGAAAGGACTGAAAAAGTCCTGTTGGGTGCGCGACGCTACTCATTGAAGTGCAACCGGTTTAGCAGCGAGACTGGGATGGGACCTGCACGGAGTCGGACCGCTCGGACCGGAGTTCTCGCGCCGACCGGTTCAAGGAAACGCGGAACTTCGGATCGCCCGTTCCGGCACAACGTTGCCGATCCGAAGTCGCCTTTCCCATCACCCCGGACTGGCCACTGAGGCGAAGTCCGACACTTTTCCCCTCTTCGAGACCTCGCGTATCGATGGATCTCGCGCGCCACCAAGCACTTCGTGATCTCGTTGAATTCTGGCACCCGCGGTGCCTCAACAAGGAGCGACGCCCCATGAGGAGAACCGCCCATGAACGCCGACCTCAACGTCCACGAGCTGCGCGCCATCGCGAGTGCCGAGGCCCCCTGCTTCGGCCTCCTGGAGGCCGACCTCTCGCCGATCCGCTTCCGCATCTACATCGCGCGGTGCGGCGACCAGCACCACCTGCTCGTGCAGGGGAAGGCCGTCCTCCCCGACGACACGATCCTCCACGTGGCGTGCCTGTTCGCCTCGACGAAGCAGCCGTACGAGCGGTACGTCCTGCGCGGGCTGCCGCTGCCCGTGCGCGAGGGGCAGTTCGCCGGGATCCTCCTCAACTTCCCCTCCGCGCCGCGGGCGGGGCACTACACCGTGCGCGTGAAGTTCGCGCCCGACAAGCAGCCCGCGCTACCCGTCGGCGCGCTGCAGGAGGAGGAGTGGTGCGCCGCAGCGGAGATCGTCGTCGAGGCGCCCACCGCGATCGGCTCGCTGCGCGAGAAGCGGATCGCGTGGCAGATCGAGTACCTTGCCGCGGAGCTCGCCCACATCGAGGATCAGCTCGAGGTGGCCTCGCGGGTGCTCGAGGAGGCCAGGAGCGAGTCGCAGCAGCAGAATTGGCGTCTCGAGGTCCTCCTCCTCCACGACCTGGCGGTCATCTACGGGAGGCGTCTCGCGGACCTCGAGCGGGATCTCGAAACCGCCAGAAGTGCTGCGTTGGCATCATAATAGGGCGCCTCATTCCCACAAGCCTCCCCCCGATGGCAGGTTGCGAAATTCCACCGGCGAAGTATGCTAACTCATACCTAACGACCTCCAACCTTTCGCTGAGATAGGGGTTGTATAGAGGCCCAAGGGCCCGGAACGGGGTCCATTCCCTTTGACCCCCCATCAAGCGGGGGCTACGCTAGTGTCGATCTTAAAAGGCAGGGGGTGAAGGACACCTTCATCTCTCGCCCTCTCCGCCCGCCTCACGAAATGACTGATGTACGAACGCGACGGGCGGACCCTCTGAATGAGAATGAAGCTAGAAAGGCCACTGCCATGCGTCGCTCGCAGGCGCTCCTGTTCGGAGAAGACACCCTCAAGCTTGAGGTGTTGACCACACCGATCCATCGCCTCCCCGTCGACTGGGACGGGAGCATCTTCCAGCGGCTGGTCGGACGGGTCGAGTCGGAGATGGACCGCGCGGGGATCGAGCTCCGCCCGCACTTCTACCTCTCGAACGAATACGGCTGCGTCGAGGGGACCGCGAACATCGGCGTCGGCTTCTGGGACGCCGAGCCGATCCTCCGCGACCTGAACGAGGAGTTCCGCGGGTTCCGCTACTGCGAGGACGAGATCCTCGAGACGCTGCGCCACGAGGTCGGCCACGCGTTCTGCTACAGCTACAAGCTGTACCGCCTCGCGGAATTCCGCTCCCGCTTCAACGTGGAGGGGCACTTCTTCCGGACCTACCCGTCGCACAACCTCTACCGCTTCAACCCGTGGAGCCGCGACTTCGTGAACCCGTGCGGCGATCACTACGCGCAGAAGCACCCCGACGACGACTTCGCGGAGACCTTCGCGGTGTGGCTCGGGGACCTGACCTGGAAGCGGACCTACCAGCACTTCCCGGGGGCCCTCCGGAAGCTGGAGTACGTCGGGAAGGCGGTCGCGCGGTACGGCGGGCGGCGTCCGTTCGTGAAGAACGACCCGACCGACGAGCACATCCCGCTCTCCGAGCTCAAGCTCACCGTGAAGGAGTTCCTCCGCGCCAGGCTGCGGGACTACCGCAAGCGGGCGCGCGGGTTCATCGACCCGCACCTTCGGCAGCTCTTCAGCGTGAGGCCGCGGCGGCGTTCGCGTGTGATCGAGGTCCCCCAGCTCGTCCTCCGGCACAAGCGGATGCTCGCGTCCCGCGTCAGCCGCGTCGGCGTGCACGAGGCGGTCGCCGCGGACCTCATCGAGAAGGTCCGCGAGCGGGCGAGCGTCCTCGACCTCGTCGTCCCGCGCGAGGACGCCGAGCGGAAGCTCACCGAGCTCTCCTCGCTGATGCAGGAGCTCTCGGAGAACTACGCCCGGAGCCGCGACTTCCGCCCGTCGATCAACTAGTTCATCGCGGCACAAGCCCTGCCGCGGCCTTCCGTCGGCCGAGGTTTGCGAAGGGCGATCTCAAGAGAATCGCCCATCGCCGATCGACCCCCACAATTCAACGCGGACCCGGGTGTTCTCGGTGGCGTGAAGACATCTCTTGTCGCATTCCTCCTGGCCCTCCCCTGCCTTGCCGGGCCCCCCGAGGCGGTCCAATGGTACGGGACCTGGAGGCAGGGGGCGGCGGAGGCCCGGAGGCTCAACCGCCCGATCTTCCTCTTCTCCGCGGCGCCGCAGTGCCACGGGACGCCCGGGGTCTGGTGACCCGGCAAACAGGACACCGACCCGGGGCCGCCGGGCGGGAAGCAGGTGGGGGAACCTTCAACTCTCAACTCTCAACCTTCAATACACCTTCAACATCAAGATTCAACTTCAAGACCTGCGACGGGGCCTGAAGTTGAATCTTGATGTTGAAGGTGTATTGAAGGTTGAGAGTTGAGAGTTGAAGTTACCCACCGCACATGGTACACCCCCGTCCTCCGGGAGGGGGTCCATGCGCCGCATCCTCGCGCTCCTCGTCGCCATCTGCGCCGTCGTCGGCTGTCGCCACGCGGCCCACAAGGATCCTCCTGCCCCCCGCACGAAGATAGGCGTGCTCCTCCCTCTCACCGGCCCCCTCGCCTCGTACGGCAAGGCGTGCGAGGAGGGAATCCGCCTCGCCGCGGACGCCTATCCGAACCTCGACCTCGTCTGGGAGGATGACCAGGGAAAGGCGGACCTCTCCGTCGAGGCCTTCCGCCGCCTCGACAAGGCGGGCGTCTCCACCGTCATCGGCCCCTTGACGAGCACCTGCGCCCTCGCGGTCGCGCCGCTCGCCGACGAGGCGGGCCTCCCGATCGTCTCCCCCTCCGCAAGCCACTTCGACGTGACCGCGGGGCACCCGTGCGTCTTCCGCGTCTGCTTCGTCGACCCAATGCAGGGGTCGGCGCTCGCCATGTTCGCGCGCGAGAACCTGCACCTCGGGCGGATCGCCGCGCTCCTGCAGCGCGACGAGGCCTACTCGAAGTCGCTCTCCGAGGCATTCCGTACGGCCTTCCACGCCCTCGGCGGGACCGTGGTCCTCGTGGAGGAGTACGACGCGGGGACGACCGACTTCGCGCCGCTCCTGGCGCGCGTGAAGGCTGCCGGGGCGGAGGCGCTCTTCGTGCCCGGGTTCGTGCACGAGGTGGCGGCGCTCATGAAGGAGGCGAAGGCGTCGGCGCCGGGCCTGCGGATGCTCGGCGGCGACGGGTGGGACTCGCCCGAGCTCTTCGCGCTCGCGGGGGCGGCGGCGGAGGGGCACTTCTACACGTCGCAGTTCACGCCGATGGATGCGGACGACATGGTGAAGGGGTTCGTCGCGGCGCATCGTGCGAAGTTCGGCCGCGACCCGGGGATGTTCGCTGCGCTCGGCCGCGACGCGCTCGCACGGGTTGCCGCGTATCTTGGGGACGGGTCGCGCGCCTCGATCCGCGTCGCTCTCGACGCAGGGGCCCCTTTCCGCGGCGTGACGGGGGAGATGACCTTCGACAAGGCGCACAACCCGGTGAAGCCGGTCGTGATCCTCCGCACGCTCGCCGATCGCGCCGTCTTCGAGACGCGCGTGACGTATGGGCCGCGCTGAGGCGCGGCAATTCCAACTCCAACCGCCAACTCCAAGGAACTCCAACTCGAATTCCAACTCCAAGGGCCCTTGGAGTTGGAATTCGAGTTGGAGTTCCTTGGAGTTGGCGGTTGGAGTTGGAGTTAGGCCCGCGCCCGGGCCTCCTCTACCGTATGACACCCGGCATCCTTCCGCGCAATCAACCGCTTCTCGAACACGAGCAGGGCCTCGACAGCCGCCGGCGGCCGCGCCGCGAGCGTCTTCCGCACGATCGCCCCCGCCTCCTTCCACCGCGCCGCGCGGCGGAGGACGTCGGCGAGGACTACCTCTCCGCCGTCGATCGCCTGTCCTGCCGCGAGCGCCCGGCGCGCATACCCGAGCGCGACGCCGCGGCATAGGGAGGCCGCCTGGAACCGGTCGTCGTCGTCGCACGTCCACGCCGCATGGAGGGCCGCCCAGAACGCTCGCGCGTGCTCCCCCGAGGCGCCCCGCAGGAGCGAGGCGCACAGGAACCGGTTCGCGAGGGCGCGGCGCGATCGATCGGCCCGCACCGCGCGGTACGCCTCCGATCCCACGAGCGCCGCCGCGCCTGGCGGCGCCGTCGAGAGGTCGTAGGCGCAGTACCCGCCCCCTGGGCACTCCGCCACCCAGATCGCGATCGTCCCCCGCTCCATCATCGCCGGGCGGGTGTCGAGGTCGTCTCCCTCGAGCCTCGTGCTCTCGGCGAGCCAGGGGAGCTCGACCGCCCGTCCGCAGACGGCGCAGGCGAGCGCGCGCGTGAGGATCCTCGTCATGGCAGCGTCAGGAGGCCCTTGTCCGACCGCCCTGGCGTTGCTAGGATCCCCGCGTTCCATCGGGGAGAGCGCCATGGGCCGCGTCGAATTCACCGGAAACTACCAGGATCTATCGACCGACAAGGGCTTCCAGTTCAAATTCTACTGCGAGAAGTGCGGCAACGGGTTCATGTCGAGCTTCAAGATGAACAAGCTCGGCCTCGCCGCCTCCGCCGCCGAGATCGCGAGCAGCTTCTTCGGAGGCGTCTTCAGCCGCGCCGCGCACGGCGCCTACGAGGCGCAGCGGGCGATCGGCGGGAAGGCCCACGACGAGGCGCTCCAGGAGGCGGTCGACGAGATCAAGCCGCTCTTCAAGCAGTGCACCCGCTGCGGCAAGTACATCTGCGAGAAGTTCTGTTGGAACGCGAAGCAGCAGCTCTGCGAGACCTGCGCCCCCGACATCGACGAGGAGGTCGCCTCCGCGCAGATGCACGCGGCGCAGGAGCAGGCCGTCGAGAAGGCCCGCACGGTCGACTGGATGAAGGGGCGCGACCTGGAGCGCCAGTCGGGCGCCGTCTGCCCCAAATGCGGCGCGAAGACCCAGGGCGGGAAGTTCTGCCCCGATTGCGGCGAATCGCTCATCGCGAAGGCCGCGTGTCCGGCGTGCAAGGTCGAAATCAACGGAACTCCGAAGTTCTGTCCTGAATGCGGCGGGAAGCTGTAGCGGCCTTCGGCAACTCCAACTCCAAGACCCAACTCCAAGAAACGCCAACTCGAATTCCAACCCCAAGGGCCCTTGGAGTTGGAATTCGAGTTGGGGTTTCTTGGAGTTGGCAGTTGGAGTTGGAGTTGCCGTAGGCCGCAGCCTACGGCAGGTCCTTCGCGCACCGGAATCCCAGCCACACGTCGGTCTTCTCCTTTTCGGCATGGCCGCGGTTCGCGCAGTTTTCCAGGTGCTTCCCCTGATTCACACGCTCGTGCCCCCACGAGCTTCCGCGCGCCACCCTCGGGTCGATCTGTCCCCCCGTCCCCATCCCGCGCGAGGAGGCCCCCCCCAAAACATCCCCCGCCATGTCCAGCACGCCGTACGGCGAGACGTCCGTCGCCACCGACCCGGGCGCCGCGCGGTCGCCGTCCATGTCCTCCGTGTGCGAGAGCCCCTCGCGCCAGAACGTCCCCCACGGGTACGGCCTCCCGTCGATCCCCCGCGCCGCCTTCTCCCACTCCTCCTCCGTCGGCAGCCGCCTCCCCGCCCACCGCGCGTAGGCGTCCGCGTCGTACCACGACACGTTCACCACCGCGAACGCCTCCTGGCCCGCGGGCGGCGAGGCCCCCTTCCACCCCTTCGGAGACTTCCGCTGCGTCGCCGTGACGAACCGCGCGTACTCCTCGCAGGTCACCTCGTGCGCGTCGATGAGGAACGCGGGAAGCGTCTTCTTCCCCGGGGGGAGCGCGTAGATCGCGTCCCCGCCGATCGTGAACTCCCCGCCCGGCACGACGATCATCCCCTCCGGAACCCGCTCCTTCGCGACCATGTCGAACTTCGCGACCGTCGCCTCCTGCCCGCCCGCCTCGAGGACCAGCGGGAGCCGGACGCGCGCGTAGCCGTCCAGCTCGAGCTGCACGACGTACGACCCCTGCTTCAGGCGTTTCGCCGTCGCCGGCGTCCGCCCGAGGTCCCGTTTCTCGGAGGAGACCTCGCGCCCCGCCGCGTCGAGCTCGAGCACCGTCGCCACGGCGCCGGGCGGGTTCGTGCGCACCTCGAAGAGGACGTCGTCGTTCCGCACCTTCGCGAGGAGCGACTGGATCGCCGCGTCCCCCGGTCGCAGGTGGTCCGCCTCGGTGAGCTGCGCGAGGGCCTCCAGGCTCTTCCCGTGGTCCCAGAGGCTCTTCGCCCCCTGGAGGAGCGCCTCCACCCTCTGGTCGATCCGCTTCACGGTCTCCGCGAGGAGGGCCTTCGCGTCCGCGCTCGTCGGGTCGATCTGGACCGCCGACTCCAGCTTGGACTGGGCCTCGCGGTATCGCTGCTTCGTGAACGCCTCGTTCGCGTCGGCCCACGCCGCCTGGAACTGCTTCCTCCGCTCCGCCTCGGCCCCCTCCGTCCCCGCGGAGTGCGTGCGCAGGAGGAAGTACCCGAGCATCGAGAGGAGGAGGACGCCGGCGGCGGTCCCCGTGGCGACGAGCTTTCGGTTGCGGCGGAGCTTCCGTTTCCACCGCTCGGTCGAGGAGATCGCCCGCGCCGAGATCGGCTCGTCCGCGATGTACCGCGCAAGGTCCATCGACAGGTCGTTCGCGGACTGGTACCGCTTGTCGCGGTCCTTCTCCAGGCACTTGAGGATGATCGTCTCGAGGTCGATCGGGAGGTTCGGGTTCCACTGGCGCGGCGAGACCGCGTCGTCGCGGACCACCGCCTCCATCGTCTCGAAGTACGTCTCCGCCTGGAACGGCGGGCGGCCGGTGACGAGCTCATAGAGGATCGCGCCGAGGGAATAGACATCCGTCCGGTGGTCGATGCGCTTCGACTCGCCGCGGGCCTGCTCGGGGCTCATGTAGGACGGGGTGCCGACGGCCATGCCGGTGCGGGTGAGCTTCATCCCCTCGGAGAGGTCCTTCGCGAGGCCGAAGTCCATGACGAGGGGGGCGCCGGTCTTCTCGACGATGATGTTCGAGGGCTTGAGGTCGCGGTGGATGACGTTCAGGGCGTGGGCGGCGCCGATGGCGTCGGTGATCGGCAGGAGGAGGGCGACGGCCTCTCGCGGGCGGCTCATGAACCGCGAGGGGTCCTTCGTCACGACGGCGTCGAGGGTCTCCCCCTCGACGAACTTCATCGTGAAGTAGTGCTTCCCCTCGAACTCGCCCGTGTCGTAGACGGGGACGATGTTCGGGTGGGAGACCTTCGCGGCGGCGCGGGCCTCCATGAGGAAACGCTCGATCTGCTGGTCGCTCGAGTGCTCGCCGCCGGTGAGGACCTTGAGGGCGACGACGCGGTTGAGCTTCGAGTGGATCGCCTTGTAGACGATCCCCATGCCCCCCTCGCCGATCTTCCCGAGGAGGCGGTACTCGGCGAACTTCGGGGTCGCGGCGGTCTGGAGGACCTGCTGCGCCTCCTGGTCGGAGAAGACGATGGTCTTGTCGGGCTTCTTCGCGGTGGGCGCCGCGGCGCCGGGAGGGGCGACGAACGCGGTGCCCCCGCGTTTCGGCGGGGAGGCGGCGGGCGGGACGGACTCCTCGGTGGCATCGGGGTTCCTGTTGGGGTTCCCGCGCGCCCGCGTCTCGCGGCGTTTCTGCGTGTTGCGCGGGTCCGGAGGCTTGTTCGGCTCGCTCATCGCGATGTGATTCTACGGCGCGCCGCGGACCGGGACAACCGGGAAGACGCGCCCGGGTATTTGACCGCATCTGCGCTGCTCTGTCGCCCGCTTCGCGGGCTCGGTGTAGCGCTCGCGGGGGTATCTGCGGGCTCGCGCCCGCAGCTACTGTCTGTCGCCCGCTTCGCGGGCTGGTCGCCAGCCCGCGGAG
>ORJL010385529.1_pt1 | contig 16088 bp, 12 predicted proteins | sample 1779941 | NCBI WGS metagenome assembly ORJL01 (sample SAMEA104232317, study PRJEB22302) | groundwater metagenome | biome: forest; feature: aquifer; material: groundwater | place: USA | collected 2011-08-07 | depth 5.8 m | reverse complement strand
CTCGAAGCCCAGGGTTGCGAGGAACGAGCTACCCTGGGTTGACCGTCAACCACACCCCCTACCCCAACGGGGTTTCGTCACACTGGCAACGCCATGCCCTAATCCGAGTTCAGGGCTCTGTTGCAGACACACGGAACGGGATGGGATGAGCGATGTTTGTGGGACTGGGGCAGCGAAGAGGCTGGGCTTGTGCCGGCGACGATTCAGGGCACCGGGACACAAACCCGGTTGGGGTTGTTTTCCTCCTGCGGGCGGTTTACCCAGGGTGGCTCGTTCCTCGCGACCCTGGGCTGGAGGACCGAATCCCGTTGGGATTCCCGGCGGGGATGTGACACCGTGAGGCGTCTTATCCCCTGCCAAGCGATGCGCATCGACGGCGGCATCTGGGACGGTTCTGGAGAGTTCGTTCTCCGCCATGGTCCGTCTTTCTTCAACGCAAAGCCGCAAGGACGCCGCGCAAAGAAATGAGGGAATCCTCCTTTGCGTCTGCGTGTCGGCGGCGGTCGTCAAATCGCGGTGGCCGTGTTCCGCCGCACGCGAAGGGCACGGTGTCTCGCCCCTACAGGGCTTTCGATCCTGAGTGGACCGTTACCCAGGGCGGCGCTTCGCTCTGCCCTGGGCTGATGAATTCACAGCCCTTCAGGCTGACGATCGGGACGGGGCGTTCGGCCGGGGTGTTCAAACAGTCGCATCACAGCGGTCGTGAAGCCTCTCTTCCCCTTCCCCCTCCTTCGCGCTCCTTCGTCTCCTTGGCGGTTACAGATCCGGATTTCCGCCGCACGCGAAGGGCACGGTGTCTCGCCCCTACAGGGCTTTCGATCCTGAGGCGGACCGTTACCCAGGGCGGCGCTTCGCTCTGCCCTGGGCTGATGAATTCACAGCCCTTCAGGCTGACGATCGGGGCGGGGCGTTCAGCCGGGGTGTTCAAACAATCGAATCACCGCAGTCGTGAAGCCTTTCCTCCACTTCCCCTTCCTTCGCGCTCCTTCGGCTCCTTGGCGGTTACAGATCCGGATCTTCACCGCAAAGCAAGGACTCCAAGGCGCGGAGGAGAGCAGATCCCCTGATTTCTTCGCGGCTTCGCGGCTTCGCGTGAAACAGAAAGAGCGGCGTGGGAGAACAAGGAGCGGAGGAACTCACGCGAAGGCGCGAAGCCGCGAAGCGAGAGAATCCTCTTCCCTTTGCGACTCTGCGCCGTTGCGCCGTTGCGCCGTTGCGATGAACCAGCCCACGCCTTGTAGCGAGACCGCACGCCCCTCGTGCCGGCATCCTTCAAGAACGCGGGTGATTTTCTCCATACTCCTCGAGATCGTCGAGCGTCCGCTCGCGCACCAGTTCCGCGACGGGATCCTCTCCCGACTTCAGTTGGCAGCGTAGGCTGTGGCAATCGCTCGCTCCAGGCGGGTGATTTCGTCGTCGGTCAGCTTGGCGAAGGCGGCGAGCTTGCGCTTGGCTTGGGAGAGGCGTCCGTTGTTTTGCAGGCAGAGACGGAGGAAGAGATTGGCGGCGGGCTCCGGCATGTCCACCACCTCGCGCATGGCGGCGCGGGCGGCATCGTAGGACTGAAGGAAGCGGAGTTCCGCCGGGATTTCCTTTTCAACGGTCTCGGCCAGGAAGCCGTGCAGTGCCTCAGCCATCGCGGTGCCATCCAGGTAGCGGAAGTGGTCGAGGGTGGCGTTATGCACGGCCATCTCACCGTCCTCGGAGAGTTCGCAGTCGGTGCGTTGCTTCAAGGGGACGGAGAAGGCTTCCAGCGATGCGTCGTAATCCGCCGGGCGGCCGAGCAGGACCGCTGAAACCGGCAGAAGCACGCCGGGCGGGCCGAAACGCCGGGCGGCGAGGATGTGGTGGATGAGGAAGCGGTGGATGCGGCCATTGCCATCCTCGAAGGGATGAAAATAGACGAAGCTCCAGGCCACGAGGGCGGCAGCGGCTATGGGCGGCACGTCGTCCGAGGTGGCCAGGTGACGGGCTGTTTCCAGCCACGCCTGCATCAGCGGACCAAGGTCCTCCGGGCGTGGGGGCACGAGGTGGATCTCCTCCATGCCGGGGGCGAGCGTGCGGCCCACGTAGTTCTGGACAGCGCGCCAGCCAGTGGCGGCGAACCTCGGATCCACGATGGCGTTTTGCAGGGCGACAAGACCGTTTTCGGTCAGGAAATCCTCCGCTCCGGCGCGGGCGAGCAGGGCCATGAAGCGTTCGGCGCGCTGCTGGGTGGGTGTCTCGTGCTCAATGGCGTAGGAGGTGCGGGTCTCCTTGGCGTAAAGGTAGCGGAGGGCGCGCTGGAAGATTTGTGGCGGCACCTGGCCGAGCAGCTCGGAGCAGCGCTGGTGCAGGGCGGCGTCCCGTTGAGGCGCAAGGGCGGGGGTGCGGCGCAGCATCAGGGAGTAATCGAGCGTGTGCAGGAGGTTATGGTTGATCCGCCAGCGCGATAGCTTCTTGACCGGACCGGTAAAGTAGAGGTCCGGATCAGCCAGCGGCACATAGTTGCCCATAGTGAGGTCGGCCAAGGGCAGGCGCTGGTGGCTGAAGAATTCGTAGAGGTGGGCGACGCGCCGGGCATTGGCCCCCGTGGGCCTGGCACGGACGAACGCCGCCACCTTGTCGGAAGCGAGCCGGGGCAGCACTCCACGCAGGAGTTGCAGGTGCAGGCCTTCCCGCTTGAGGGCGAAGTCCAGATGCTCGAAAACCGTCGTGAGCTGACAGACGCTGTGCGGATAAATCTCCCGGACACGGCCTCCATTCCTTTCGGTCAGCCTGACGCCAGGAGCAGCGGCAAACGACTCGACAAAGTGCGGAATCGGGTCGATCTGAAACTCCCGGGCGAGCCAGGCGTAGCCGAGCGGGCTAAGTTCTCTACCGGAAAGCATGGTGTTAGAAACAGGGTTTCGCCGTTGAAAGTTGTTACCGTTGCTCTGAAATCATTAAAAGGAGTCTATCCCGTGTTTTTCTTATTACAATACTGACCTGTGAGCCGCCGCCGACACCCCTTGCGTCGCGGCTCTGGGGTTCGGAGTCCCGGCTTTCGCCGGCAGGACGGGCCCCTTGCCAAGAGCGCCAAAAGCTCTCAATGTCACCATCCGTCCACGAATCTCACCGCCTGAAGGCGGGACTCCGAACCTGATCCTCGGCTGAACGCGCCTAATCGTCGTCCGTGTGAGCGGTGGTGGCCCAGACGGGATAGGGGGCGTCCGAGCCTTTCATGGCGTGCCAAAGGATGCGGTTGAGGAGGTCTTCCGGGCACTGGTCAGGCTTGTCGAGGGGGAGCCGGGCTGAGGCATAGGCCTGGCGGCGCAACAATCGGTCTGAGACCTTCTTCGGGTCAGGGTTCATCTGGTCCAGCGGGATGTTGTTGGGAAGCGCCACAAAGGGCGTAAAGTCGGGCTGATCGGTGAAACAATCGAACATGGGCGTGGCCGAGGCGTCCATGATGTTCATGGGGGGCAGGCCCAGAATGAGTTCGATGGTGCGGAGGAGGCTGGTTTGGTTGTATTGGGTGCTGACGGTCTGTTTGCGTTTGGTGTAGGGACTGACGACATAGGCGGGGGTGCGATAGCCGCTCACATGGTCCCAGCCAGCCTGCGGGTCGTCTTCGATGGAGAAGACGCAGGTCTCCTTCCAGAACCGGCTGTGGCTGAGAGCCTCGAGGATGCGGCCGAACGCGAGGTCGTTGTCAGCCACCTGGGCGGCCGGGGTGGGCGCCCCGGCGGCGGTGCCGGAGGTGTGGTCGTCCGGCAGACAGATGATGATGAGGTTGGGCAGCTCGCCCGATTGCTCGAATTGGTTGAGTTCCTTGATGAACTGCGAGGCGCGGAACGCATCCGGGATTTCCATCTCCCAGCCGACCGTGTTGGTGCAGAGGTGCGGGCGAAGGGACTCGATAGCGGGCCGGCTGCTGATGTTGATGAGCCCGGTCTGGTTCACGAAGTCGCGATAGTAATCGAGGAACTTGGGCGCCTTCTTGTTCGCCTTGTCCTTCCAGGAACCTTCGGTGATGGCAAACTCGCCGTAGTCACGGAGCGTCCGTCCGTGAGCCAGGGCGTTGTCCCAAATGAAGCCGCCGGGGGAATAGGCGATGGCATCGATGCCGCCATCGTCCATGCCGTCCGGGTAGCTGCGTGGGAAACCGGCGAAAGACCGCTCCATGTAGTCGGTGGCAAACGCGGTATCGGCCCACTGGTGCCCGTCCGCGCTCAGGATGCCTGAGCAGTAGGTGTTGTCCAGGAGCACGAACTCGCGTGAGAGCTTGTGCTGGTTGGGGGTCACCTGCTCGCCGAAGATGCAGAGAGACGGCTCGCCGTTGCCTTCTTTCATGTCCCCGAGTACCTGGTCATAGGTGCGATTCTCCTTGATGATATAGACCACGTGCTTGAAAAGGCTCGGCTCCCCGGTCCGCTCCGGAACAGGGCGGGCAGGCTGCCCTGGGCGCGGAAGAAGGCGTGCCGCCTCGAGGGCTGGAGCCCGGTAGTTGCGCAACACCATCCGTGTATGCGCTGCCAGCGCCTTTTGGCCTGGGACCGGCATCAACGAGAGGGTGCCGAAATACTGGTGCGAATTGCTGCTGATCTTGCCCGTCTTGTCGTCTTTCTTCCCTGGTCCGATGCCTTTGATGTTGGCTACGTAAAGCGCGCGACGTTGGGGATCATGCACGATCGCGCCCGGGAACCAGCCTGTGGGGATCAACCCCGTCAGTTTCGACGCCCCCGGGCGGAACGAGATCACGGCCACGGCGTTATGAGTGCCGTTGCAGACGAAGAGGGTATGGCCTGCGGCATCAAACGTAAGCGCGGTTGGGCTGGCGCCGAACAGGTCGGCCGGGCTGGGGCGTGTCCAGATTGTCTCAACCACCTTGTCGGTGCGCGTGTCGATCACGCTCAGGGTGTCGCTCGCAGCGTTGGCCACCACGACGTGACGTCCGCTGGGGGATCGAGCCATGGCTGAGGAGTGAAGCCCTACGATGATTTCGTCCAGCACACGGTTCGCCCCGAGATCGATAACGCTCACGGACCCCTCGTTGGCGATGTGGCGCACCGGGTCCACCCGCACGCGGGTGCCGTGCCCGGCGGGTCCCGTGAGGCTCCCGGCGCCGGGCCTGCGGCCACCCCAGTTGCTCACGTAGGCCTTCTTTCCAACCAGGACCACATCGTAAGGCGCCACACCGACAGCGAAGGTCCGGAGCACGTTCCCGCTGGCGGCATCCAGCTCGACCAGTTGGTTGGACATGTTCAACACGACGTAGAGGCGCTTGCCGTCGCGCGAAATAGCCAGGCCGGCGGGAATGTCCTTTTTGCGCTTGGCGAGGCCGGTCTCGGGCAGGGGAATCGAGTGGGACGGTGTCACCTTGTAGCCGAAAGAGGGCAACTCTTGCCGAGATCCGCCCGATGTGGATCCCGCTGATTTCGCGGGCGAGGGCTTCCTCTCTACTCTGAACACCTTCACGCTTCGGTTCACGTTGGACAGATAGATGCGGTCACCCTCGGGCGAGAAAAGCAGGCCGGTGAAACTGAGTTGCCCGTCCTTGTCCGGCTCGAGGATACGCGTGGAAACCGCGTCAAGCAGAGGCTCGGTAGCCTTGTCCGAAGGGAGCGGGACGCGGGCGACGATCTTGCCTGAGGCCACGCTCACTACGATCAGCTCGGCGGTCTTCCCTGAGGTGACGAGGATCCGTCCGTCCGGGCTGATCGCAAGCGCCTGGGGCCGGAGCTTGGGCAGATCGATCTGGTCGCCGGCGGGCGTGACGATCTGGTTGGCCGGTGTGACAATCCGGTGAGCACCCGACGGGCCGACCGCTTCGGTGGTGGAGAAGACCGCCGAGGGCACGGTTTGGGCCTGCCCGGAGGCCAGGAAAGCGGCGGCGACAAGGGCGGCGGCAAGGCCCGCCCGGATGGAGCCGAGGGTGGTTTTCCCCGCCTGCTGAAAGGGTTTGACGACTCGCGGTCTCTTCATCATGGCCTGTCTCCGTTCCGGCTGATTATCTGCATTGGTTGCACGGACCGGAGACTAGCCCGCATCATGGGATCGCGCAACCTTGAGTCTCTCCGCAACTTTGCTTGCACCTCGCACAAGTCCAGCTAACCTAAGCAGGACGGGCGGTCACGCGCTTTTCCGTTCGGTTCTGCGAGCAGAGAGTGATCAACAATGCGGCCCCAGCAGCCAGACGGCGAGAGGCCTCGCCCGCGGGCCCAGCAATCTTGACGAATGACAATGCTAGGAAAATGCAACACAGGTAACCCAGCGGTAGTCGCTTGGGTGGAGAAGATGGTGGCGCTCTGCAAGCCGGATCGCGTCTATTGGTGCGACGGTTCGGAGGCCGAGAAGGAAGCGCTCACGGCCGAGGCGGTGGCGACGGGCGTGCTCACCAAGCTCAACCAGGAGAAGCTCCCAGGCTGCTATTACCATCGCTCGAACCCGAACGATGTGGCGCGGGTCGAGCAGTGCACCTACATCTGTACGGAGACCCAGGAGGAGGCCGGCCCCACGAACAACTGGGCGCCTCCCAAGGAGATGACCGAGAAGCTCCATGGCATGGCCGCCGGCGGCATGAAGGGCCGCGTGATGTACGTCATTCCCTACCTGATGGGGCCGCCCGGATCGTCCCTCTCGAAAGTGGGTGTGGAGTTGAGCGACTCGATCTATGTCGCCTTGAACATGCGCATCATGACGCGCATGGGCACGGTCGCGCTCGATCAACTGGGCGCGCGCCACGATTTCAACCGCGGGCTCCACTGCATGCTGGACGTCAACCCGGACCGCCGCTATATCTGCCATTTCCCCCACGAGAACCTCATCATCTCCCTGGGCTCCGCCTACGGGGGCAACGTCTTGCTGGGCAAGAAGTGTCTCGCGCTCCGCATTGGCTCTTACCTGGGCTGCCGCGAAGGTTGGATGGCCGAACACATGCTCATCCTTGGGGTGGAATCGCCCACCGGGGAAAAGACTTACGTGGCTGCCGCCTTCCCCAGCGCCTGCGGAAAAACCAACTTCGCGATGATGATCCCTCCAGCCCACTTCAAGGGCTGGAAAATATGGACTGTGGGCGACGACATCGCCTGGATGAAGCCCGGCCCCGACGGGCGCCTTTACGCCATCAACCCCGAGGCGGGCTACTTCGGCGTCGCGCCCGGCACCAATACCACCTCCAATCCCAACGCGATGAAGACCATCGCGCGCGACACCATCTACACCAATGTCGGCCTGACACCCGACCTGGACGTCTGGTGGGAAGGCAAGGACGGCGCCCCTCCGGCCACATGCACCGACTGGCAGGGCAACCTGTGGACGCCCGAGTCGAAAGAGAAGGCGGCGCACCCGAACAGCCGGTTCACCGCGCCGATGCGCAACAACCCCGCGCTCGCGCCCGAAGCTGACGACCCTCAAGGGGTCCCCATCAGCGCTTTCATCTTCGGCGGACGCCGCGCCACCACCATGCCTCTGGTCTTCCAGGCTTTCAACTGGGGCCACGGCGTTTTTGTGGCAGCCACCATCGGCTCGGAAATGACCGCCGCCGCCGCTGGCGGCCTCGGCCAGGTCCGCCGCGACCCCATGGCCATGCTCCCCTTCTGCGGCTATAACATGGGCGACTATTTCCGCCACTGGCTGCGCATGAGCAAGCGCCTCAAATTCCCGCCCCGCATGTTCCACGTCAATTGGTTCCGCAAGGACGGCAGCGGCAACTTCATCTGGCCTGGGTTCGGCGAAAACATGCGTGTCCTCAAGTGGATCGTGGACCGCTGCCGGGGCCGGGCCGACGCCCACGAGACCCCCCTCGGCTGGGTGCCGGGGTTGGAGGATATCGACCTGACCGGTCTCGACGGATTCTCGAGCGAGCAACTGAGCCGAGCCCTGAGCATTGATGTGGAGGAGTGGCGCCGTGAGTTGCTCCTGCAGGAGGAGCTCTTTCTCAAGCTCTACGCCTACCTGCCCAAGGAGCTGATCTTCCAGCGCGAACTCCTTATCTCCAGGCTCTAATAGCCTTGCTTGGCGAGTTCGCTCTCGAGGATCGCCTGGAACTGCTGCACATCCTCCGCGGGCGGACGGTAGCCCGCCGTCTTGGCGACCAACGCCAAGCGCCCGCTCTGATCGATATACCAGCTTGCGCTGTTGCCATCGCTGAAGGTCACATTGCCACTGACAACCGCGCCGGGGCGCGTCAATTGGTCCACGCTCACCGCCACGCGTCCAGCCCCGGGCGGCACGGGGGTGGGGCTATCGGCGGTCACGGGCTTCAGAGGATCGGGTGTCGTGGTGGGAACGGACGGCTGGGGGCCACCCGGCGGCGGCGTCACAGGCTTGGGAGCGGAGGGAGGCGGAGGGTCCTTGGGGAGCACGTTCAATTCGCTCACCAGCAGTTTCACCTCCATGTAAGTGGGGCGTATGCCAAAGTCCGACTCGAGACGCTTCTGCACTTCCGCCAGCTTGAGGCCTTGGTTCAGCCACGCGGCGACTTGCCGCTTTTGATCATCGTTCAAGTTCATGCCTGTTGGTACTCCTTTTCCCCTTGGTTGGCGAGACGGATTCAACCAAAGTTCCTGCTTGCATTGGCGAAGGGGTGGGGTAGGTTACTCGTCCCGCCGGTGCAGGCTTGCCCTGCCATCGGCGGTCAGTATTAAGATTCCTTAAGATTATATGGCAGCAGCAAACGAACTTCGCCGCGGTATGGCGATTCTTTACAACGGCGAAGTATGCGTCGTACTCGAGACGCAACATCGCACGCCCGGCAACCTCCGCGCGTTCGTCCAGGCCAGCATCCGCAGCATCCGCAGCGGAAAATCCACCGACGTCCGCTTTAGCTCCACAGAAAAGGTCGATGTGGTGCCCATGATGGCCCGCAAGATGGAGTTCAGCTACAAGGATGGGGAAGATTTCGTCTTTTCAGACCCGGACACCTACGAAACCGTGAACCTCGCACCCGAAATCGTGGGGGACGCCAAAAACTTTCTGGTGGAAAACACGCAGGTAACCGTAACCTTCGTCGAAGAGAAGGCCGTCTCCATCGAGTTGCCCTCCTCGGTCACCCTGATCGTGTCGGACGCCCCCGAGGGAATCCGCGGCGACTCCGCCAGCAACGTGATGAAGACCGTCACGCTCGAAACCGGCATCAATGTGCAGGTCCCTCTCTTCATCAAGACCGGCGAGAAGCTCAAGATCGACACCCGCACGGGCAAGTACATGGAACGTGCCTGAGATCTGGTCGCTCCTCCGTTCCGGCCCGGGCGAATCCGCCTACAACATGGCGCTGGACGAAGCCCTGCTGGAGGGGGCCGGACGCTTGGGCCAACCCCTCCTGCGCTTCTATGGCTGGCTCGAGCCGGCCGCCACTTTCGGCTACTCCCAGTGTCACGCCCAGGTAGCGCGGATGACGCCGCTCAGGCCCTTGATCCGCCGCTGCACCGGCGGCGGGTTGGTCCCGCACGACCGGGATTGGACCTACAGCCTAATCTTCCCCCCCAGCCACGCCTGGTTCGCCCTCCACGCTCGAGAAAGCTACTTTCGCGTCCATGAATGGCTGCGGATCGCGTTCGGACGGATGCGGCTTCAAACGGAACTTTCCCCCGAACGCCGCCCGCTCGCTCCAGGCCGGTGTTTCGCCGGCGCCGAGCGGTCCGACCTGCTCTGGCAAGGCTCCAAGATCGCTGGCGCGGCGCAGCGCCGCACACGGTGCGGGCTGCTGATCCAGGGCTCTGTCCAACCGCCGGCACCGGGCTGGGCTCGTGCCGATTGGGAGCGAGCCATGTGCGAGGTGGCCGAGGAGGCGTGGGGCGTGAACTGGGCTGAAACCGTGCCAGACGCCCAGACCCTTGCGCGCGCGGTGTCGCTAACAGCCGAGAAGTACTCCCAAGCGGCGCACAATCAACGCCGATAGTCGGCGGGGCTGGCTAAACCATCGGGCGCAGTTCCATCCAGAAACGGGCGCGGAAGGTCTGTCCGGGGCTCAGCAGCGTCAGCTCGTGATCCTTCGCCCGGGTGAAGCTGTTCGAGAGCGCAGTCCAGGGCTCGACACAGTAGTAAGGTTCATCGAGCGTCTTGGCCCAGAGCGCCAGAAATCGGTAGGCGGCGGCGTCTTCGAAGTTGAACACCACCTCCAACTCGCTCACCGGGTCCACTACGACCACCTCGCGCCTCTTCAGATCTCCCAGGAACATGGTTCCCGAGACATCCTCCTGCACACTCCAGTTCTGGGCCAGGGAAGGCCGGGCGGTAAAGTGATCAGCCCGCCCGTACATCGTCAACCGGCGCCCTTCAGGCAGCTCAACAAAGCAATCCGCCCGCGTGCTCTTGGGCGTGAGCGGCACGGCAAAGTAGGGATGAAATCCGGCGCTGAAAGGCATCGGCTCGGCGGAGCGATTCTCGATTTCCTGCTCCCAACTCAAGCGCCCCTTGGCCACGCGGTAGGTAAGCCTGTGGGAGAAGGAGAACGGGTAGTTGGCGCGGGTCTCGTTGGTGTCCGCCAGCTCCACCGTGATGTCCGTCCCAGTCTGGCGGACGATTCCCCATTTGGCGCGCCGCGAGAACCCGTGTTGCGGCATCTCATGGGTCTGACCCTGCCACTCGTAATGGTGGTCTTTGGCGGCGGTGTGGTTGAAAGAAACCAGCGGGAAGAGAACCGGGCTCCCGGCGTACATGTCGCGCGGGTAGCGGTCCACCACCGCCTGGGAGAAGTGAAGGGCATCTACGGGGCCGTGTCCGGGAAGGTCGCGTGTGTAGCGAAGCAGCCATCCGCCCAGCTCGGGGGCGATGAGGGCGCTGCCGCCCTGGCCGTCACTGATGGTCACCAAGTTGCGTTCGGGCATGGTAGAAAACGGCGAACTTCCGGGCCGGTGCAATCAGGCGTGAGACCGGCGAAGATCGCTCACGACTGGATACTAACATAGCGGCGCCAACGCGCAACTGATTCCAGTCGCCCGCGGTGGACCTATTCCTGTGGGACCCACGGGGGCGGTGGAAGAATCCGCGAGCCTGTAAGGCAACCACTTTCACCTCCCGGCGGACCCTCCGGAAGCCAATCCGGCCAGCGGGATGAAATGGCGGAACGCCCGGGCCTCGCGTAGCGAGGTGATGACGGTAGCCGTGGGTTTTAACCCACGGTACGGTGGCGGGATGGGGGGGCGTGCGTAGCGACGATTGACGCGCGGGTATATCGTGGTGTCGCGACGCGACGCATTCCGGGGGGATGCGCAAACCCGTGGGTTGAAACCCACGGCTACCAGCGGTCCGTCGCTCCGCGACGCGGATTTGGAAATGATTTGGCGGTCGCGCCACGACAGCGTGATCGGGCGGTCTGATCCGGTACGGCTTGGTTGTCAGCGCGCGATTTCATCAAGGAAACTCAAGACCCATCCGGAAAAATGAAATGCGCCGGTTACTGTTGGGACGCGCGCACCACCAGCAAGGGCACCGTCGCTCTGTGGCGCACGCTTTCGATGGTGCTTCCGTAGAGGATGTCACCGATGAGACGGTGGCCGTGCGTGGTCATGGCGATAAGATCGCACCCCTCCGCTTTCGAGGTCTTCAGAATCTCGGTCGCCGGTTCGCCCAACGCCAGATGGAAGGATACCGTCAGCCCCGCCGACCTCAGGCGGCTGGCCGTTTGCTCCAGATAGAGGCGGTCGTTCTTCATCTCCTCGGACTCCGCCAGCTTCAACTGGTTGAAGTTCCGCGCCACCCAGCCGTCCGCCACATGAACCAGCAGGAGCTCGGAGTGCAGGAGCGAGGCGAGCTTCTCGATCTGAGGCAACAGGCTCTGGTCCGCACGGCTGTTTTCCAAAGCGACAAGGATTTTCTTATACATGGGCGCGCGTGGTTCACAGTTTGCCGATCCATCGGCTAAGGCCGCAAAAATCAGAGAGCAGTTTCAAGTTCAGGACGAGAATGACAAGAGCCGTCACCCAGGCAAGCACGTTTAGCCATCGGGCATTCACGAACTCGCCCATCTTGGCCTTGTTCCCGGTGAAAAGGACCAGCGGGAAGACCGCGAAGGACAATTGCATGCTCAGGATAACCTGGCTCAAAATGAGCAGCTTTGCCGTCCCGCTCTCGCCGTAATATGCGCTGACAATCACGGCGGGAATGATGGCAATCAGCCGCGTGATGAGCCGCCTGAGCCACGGCCGCAGCCGGATGTTCAGAAAGCCCTCCATCACGATCTGCCCGGCCAGCGTGCCCGTGAGAGTCGAATTCTGCCCTGAGGCAAGCAGGGCCACCGCGAACAGCGTGCTGGCCACACCTACCCCCAGCATGGGCGAGAGGAGCTTATAGGCGTCCTGAATCTCCGCCACCTCTGTCTTGCCCCCCTGATGGAATACGGCGGCGGCCACCACGAGGATGGCGCCATTGATGAACAGCGCGCCCATCAGCGCCAGCGTCGAGTCGAGAGTCGCGTACTTGATCGCCTCGCGTTTGCCCTCCGGGGTGCGGTCGTAATTGCGCGTCTGCACGATAGCCGAGTGCAAGTAGAGATTATGCGGCATGACCGTGGCCCCAAGGATGCCGATGGCCACGAAGAGCATCCCACTATTGCTCACCACTTCCATTTTCGGCACCAGCCCGCCCAGCATGTCCCAGGCATCCGGATGCGAGAAAACCATTTCCATCAGGAAACAGAGAAAAATGGTGGCGATGAGCGTGATGACGAAGGCTTCGACAAGGCGAAATCCCTTGTGCTGAAGGTACATCACAGCCAGGACATCCAGGGCGGTGACGCACACGCCCCAAACCAGCGGTAGTCCGAACAAGAGGTTCAGCGCGATGGCCGAGCCGATCACCTCAGCCAAGTCACACGCCGCGATGGCAATCTCGCACGCCGCCCACAGTACAAACGATACGGGCTTTGAATAGTGGTCTCGACACGCCTGGGCCAAGTCACGCTCCGCTACCACGCCAAGCTTGAGAGCCAGGGACTGAAGCAGGATGGCCATGAGGTTTGAGAGCATTATGACGAACAGCAACGCGTACCCAAACGCCGAGCCGCCCGCCAGGCTGGTGGCCCAGTTACCCGGATCCATGTAGCCCACCGCCACTAAATAGCCTGGTCCCGAAAAGGCCAGGAACTTCCGCCAGAAGCCCGCATCCCTGCCCGGAACCTTTACGGTGCGAAAGACCTCCATCAACGAAGGCTGTCCACGCCGCCTCCGCCAGCCCGAACCGCTTGGGGACGGGTCTTGCAGGATACTTTTCGACGAGGCCTCTGGCGCCTTGTCATTCAAATTCGCCTTCATTTAAGACCCCAAACGCTCGCCGCTTTCTCAAAGCCGATCCGGTTCTGGCACGAGAACCCCGGGTAACTTCAGGCGTTTCTGCAGTTCACCGAACCGAAATAACCTTCTAATTCATACGCATCGGCATGATAACGTAAAGGAACGGGCCGTTGATCTTTACGACACCAGGACTCAACTCATCGCTTAACTCAAGAAATACCTCGTCGTTGTCCAGCGCCTTGAGCGCGTCCATGAGGAAGGTTGGGTTAAAGGCGATTCCAAACTCATGGCCTTTATAGTTGATCGCCATGGTTTCCCGAGCCTCGCCGACCTCTGGCGTATTGGCGGTAATGGCCAGGTTGTTCCGCGTGAAGTTGAGCTTGACCGAGTTTGACTTGTCGCTCGTCATGATCTCTGCCCGGCGTAAGGCTTGGAGAAGCTCCTCACGGACGATTGGGATGCGTTCCGAGGATTCCGCCGGGATGACCTGCCGGTAGTTAGGGTAGGTGCCATCGACCAACTTGCAGATGACCAGAACGTTGAAGTTGTTGTCTCCCTTGAGCGCAAAGGCTGCTTGATTCTCGCCGAAATTGATTTGGACCTCCCCTTTGTCCATTAACAAACGGCTGAGCTCATTGATGGCCTTGGTCGGCACGATGAACTCCGCGCTTGCCTCAGCAGTGATGTCCACGTCCTCGTCGGTAAGGGCCATGCGCCGGCCATCGGTCGCCACCATGGTGAGCTTATGCTCCTTGACACTCACAAACAAGCCGTTCAGGACGTAACGCGCCTCGTCCAGCGAGACAGCAAAGGCGGTCTTGCGCAGCATGGACTTTACCTTGTCCTGCGGCAGTGAGATTTGCTTCTGCTCCGGCATGGCCGGGAGCGAGGGAAATTCCTCCGCCCCGAGACCATGGATTTTGAAGAAGGACGTTCCCGCCCGGATGCTGCACGCGTTCTTCTCGTCCACATCCAGCTCGATCTCGGGCACACCCAACTCCCGTGCGATGCTGAAGAGCTTCTTTACCGGGAGCGTGGTGGCTCCCGCACGGCTCACCTTGGCCTCGACAATGCAACTGATGGTCACGTCCAGGTCCGTCGCCGTCAGCTCCAGGCGATTGTCTGCGGCACGGAGCAACACGTTGGAAAGGATCGGCAATGTGGTCCTCGTGCCGACGACATTTTGCACCGCTTGCAGGCCGCTGAGTATCTGGTCTTTGGCAATCGTCAGTTTCATGGTTTATTAATGCGCTTCGTTTGACAACAGAAGAAGGTTCTTATTAAGGGCTGTGAATAATGGAAACAACCCTCCGTGTCAAGGTTGGCGCAACAACTTACGTTGATATTCAGTGGAGGATAACTTCCCGGATCTCTCTGGATAGGTGAGGCGTGCATCGGTTCTTGGTTCACAGTTGGTGGCTTGTTCACAGGGTTACCGGCATGATAACCGGGTTCGACGCACGACCTCCGGGAAAACGACTTCAACGACTTCCATCTCGGTTGAGGTGGAGTCGCGCCCGAGGGAAAAGCGGATTAGTGAGCGTGCTAAATCCTTGTCCAGCCCCATGGCGAGCAACACGTGCGATGGCTCGAGTGACCCCGCAGAGCAAGCGGAACCGCTTGAAGCGCAGATCCCTTCCAGATCGAGTCCCGCGAGGATCGAGGTGGCGTCGGTTCCCTCCACCACAAAGCTCACCGTGTTGGTCAGACAGCCTGTTGCCGGGCTGCAAAGGCGCACATGAGACGTTCGGTGCCCCAACTGGACTAATCGCTCCCGAAGTGGCCCGAGGTGCGCCTTGGCGAGTGCTGGAGGCTTTAGGAAGCGCTCCATGGCCTCAACCAAGCCAATAATGGCGGCTACGTTCTCTGTGCCGGCGCGGCGTTCATTCTCCTGCGCGCCCCCGCAAAGGATCGGTTCCGGCTGGAAAGGTGAGCGAATATAGAGCGCCCCGACGCCCTTTGGGCCATAGAACTTGTGAGCGCAAATGGTGACGAGGTCCGCGTTAAACTGGTAAATTGATGTAAATGGCTCTTTGCCAAACCATTGTGCCGCATCCGTATGGAAGAGGACGCCTCTTTCCCGACAGATTGCACCAAGTTCCGCAACGGGCTGAACTGTGCCGACCTCGTTATTGGCAGCCATCAGGGAAACGAGGATAGTATCCGGCCTGATGGCGTGCTGAAGGTCGGTGGGACTCACGCGTCCCTCCATGTCCACCGGAACAGACGTGAGCGTAAATCCCTCGGCTTTCACCAGGTGCTCCATGGGCTTTAGGACCGAATGATGTTCTACTGAGGAGGTAATAAGGTGCTGACCTTTTCCCTTGAGCCGCCGTGCCGTGCCCAGAACGGCCAGGTTATTACTTTCGGTCCCACCGCTGGTGAAAGTAACCTCGCCGGGTTTGCAGCCCCAGACGGTTGCAGCGCGCTCGCGTGCCTCATCCATCGCTACCCGGGCGCGCTGGCCTACGTGATGGATGCTGGAGGGATTGCCGTAGAATTCACCAAGGAAGGGCAGCATAGCGGCTCGCACGTCGTGGTCCAGCGGGGTGGTCGCGTTATGGTCCAGGTAAACTGTACGCATGTTACCGCTTAGCAGCGGACGCCGGGCTTTGAGGGCTTCTGGCGGACGATCCTGCGAAGCCGTATTGCTTTAGAAACGGCTCGCGCGGTGCTTCAATCCTCACAGGCCGCCCATCGAACGGGCTGGCGTAGTGGAGGCTTACTGCGCGCAGGGCGAGTTCGGGCGGGATGGCGGGCTTTGCCATGGCCGGCCTCGGAGCGGAGGACCGTGCCGAGAGTGATGGCGTGCCTTTTCGGGCCGGGGGCCTCCTCCGGAGCGCGCTTTCGGGAGCCCGCCCGCCCGCCGTATAGACTGGCTCCCCCCGCGTGGGG
>ORJL011277319.1_pt1 | contig 16091 bp, 12 predicted proteins | sample 1779941 | NCBI WGS metagenome assembly ORJL01 (sample SAMEA104232317, study PRJEB22302) | groundwater metagenome | biome: forest; feature: aquifer; material: groundwater | place: USA | collected 2011-08-07 | depth 5.8 m | reverse complement strand
GTCGCCTCCCACGACCTGCAGGAGCCTCTCCGCGCGATATCCAGCTATGTTCAACTTCTAGAGCAACGCTACAAAGGCCGTTTGGACCCCGACGCCGATGAATTCATCGCATACGCGGTGGACGGGGCCAACAGATTGCAGGCTCTCATCAATGATCTCTTAAGGTATTCGCGAGTTGGCGCGGCCGGAGCAGCGTTCAAGCCAACCAACTGCGAAGCCGTCCTCGAAGAGTCGCTGTCAAGCCTGAGCTCTGCCATCGAGGAAGCTTCTGCCGTAATCTCCCATGACCCGTTGCCGGTGATACGAGCGGACAGTACGCAAATGGGGCAGCTCTTTCAGAATCTCATACGCAACGCAGTTAAGTTCCGTGGGGAGAAGCCTCCCGAGGTCCATATCGGTGTAGAACGGAAAGGCGATTGGTGGCAGTTCTTCGTGAGGGACAACGGCATAGGCATCGCGCCGGAATTCCAAGAGCGGATTTTCCTGGTCTTCCAGCGCCTGCACGCGCGGGCGGAATACCCGGGAACAGGGATCGGTTTGGCTCTATGCAAGAAGATCGTGGAGCACCATGGCGGGCGGATATGGGTGGAATCCGAAAAGGGTAAGGGTTCAACGTTCTTCTTCACCTTGCCTATCGCCGGGTAATACAAGGGCATCACGTTGCGTGGCCGTCATTGCGAGGAGCCCGCCAGGGGCGGACGACGAAGCAATCTCCCGCATTATCTCCGAGGGATTGCTTCGCTTCGCTCGCAATGACAGCCGCGATGCCACAGGACCCGTTGCGTCTGTATTAGTCTTCCCCCGGGGCAGTTTGACGTAGTAAAGGGCCGCACACTATAATCATGTTCCTGCAGTACTGCCGGGTTTGTTGCCGGTATAAACTATCTGAGAAAGAGGATGATATGCGCGCGAGACCCGGATACACGGGCACAATAACCAGGATTGACCTTTCTACTGGAGCCGTTAGCGGCGTTCCCACCGACGATTACGCTCAGGACTTCGTTGGGGGGCATGGAGTAGCCGCCAAAATCTACTGGGACGAGGTATCGCCGCAGGTCGGGGCTTTTGACCCCGGGAATCGCCTGATCTTTGCCACCGGCCCTTGCGCCGGTTTCGAGGGGGTGCCCGGCGCCCGGTGGGTAGTTTGCGGCAAGTCGCCAGCCAACAACCCGCAGTTCTTTACCCACTCCAATCTGGGTGGAAGCTGGGGGGCAGGACTGAAAGCCGCAGGTTCGGATGCCCTGATAGTCCAGGGATGTGCCGACAAGCCAGTCTACATTCTGGTCCAGGACGGGAAAGTGGAAATCAGGGATGCCGCGGCGCTATGGGGCAAAGGGTCGGTCGAGGTGCGGAAGATACTCAAGAGCGAGCTCGGAGAATCGATTAGCGTGGTGTCCACCGGACTGGCCGGGGATAACCTGGTTGCTCCGACTATTCTTCTAGCTGACAACGATGCCAGCGGCTCCGGCGGACTTGGCGGCGTCATGGGCTCCAAAAGACTGAAGGCCATCGCGGTGAGAGGAAGTGGCAGGGTCAAGGCCGCCCAGCCAGAGCGGCTTCAGGAGCTTGTTGCCCGCGTCAGGGAAATGAGAAGAGATGCGCCGACCGCCGATTCCAACGATACGAAGAACACCCGCCAGGACTCCTGCTCGGACTGCGTCGCCGTATGCAACCGGGGGTTATACGACGCCGAGGATGGCACGGCTGGCAAGTTCATGTGTTCCAGCGCTTCTTTCTACAAGGACTTGGCTAAAAAATTCTACGGCAAGATGGGGGATGTTCCCTACCATGCGACCCGTCTCTGCGACCACTACGGGCTGCATACCAAGGCCATCGGAGGCATGATCGTGTGGCTGCAACGCTGCCACCAGGAGGGCCTGGTGACGGAAAAGATGACCGGCCTTCCTTTGACCAAGATAGGAAGCCTCGAGTTCATACAGGCCCTTACGGGGAACATCGCCCGGAGACAGGGCTTCGGAGACCTCTTGGCCGGTGGACTGGTCCCGGCGGCGGAGAAACTCGGTGGGCGGGCGCTGGATCTGTTGTCTGACGATACCAAGGCCGGGGAGAGCCTCACTTACGCGCCCAAGGCCTTCCTCACCACCGGGCTGCTCTACGCTATGGACCACCGGCAGCCCATCCAGCAGCTTCACGAGGTTTCCCTGACCAACATCATATGGGTCAAATGGGCCAAAAAAATGCCCGGCGCTAACCTCTCCAGCGCTGTCTTCCGGGGCATCGCCCGGAGATTCTGGGGAAGCGAGGTTGCCGCCGACTTCTCCACTTACGAAGGCAAGGCGCTGGCCGCCAGGATGATCCAGGACCGGGAAATGGCTAAGGAAAGCCTGATAGTTTGTGACAAGATTTTCCCCATGCTTTACGTGGAGCATTCTGCCGACCACGTTGGCGATCCGTCCATGGAAAGCCAGATTCTCTCTGCCATCACTGGCCGGGCAATATCGCCTGACGAACTGTTGCGGGCAGGCGAGAGGATATTCAACCTGCAGCGTGCTATCCTGACCAGGGAGGGACACCAAGGCAGACAGTCGGATGTACTTCCTGAAGCTTGCTTTACCGTCCCGCTGGAGAGCGAGCGGCAGAATGAGGACTGTCTTGTGCCGGGCAAGGACGGAGAAATCATCTCCCGAAAAGGGGCCACCTTCGACAAAGCCAAGTTCCTGGACATGCTAGGAGAGTACTACGACCATCGCGGCTGGGACCGGGAAACCGGGCTTCAGAAAAAGTCACAGCTTGAGGGACTGGGTCTCGGCGACTGTGCCCGTGACCTGGCCGCCCGCGGGTTGCTGAAGTAGACCGGCGCTACTGGTAGTCCCCTCCCCGTGGATTCCCGCCTTCGCGGGAAAGACGGCTCGCATTTCCGCCATTTTGATATTTGATTTCTAATGTTTCATCTGTTCTTGTTACTTGGTACTTGAAACTTCTGGTTCCTGATGTTTTCCATCAATGCCAGCAGCCCTAGCATGATTTCGGTGGGGGTGGGGGGATTTCCGGGGATTTTGATGTCTACCGGTATCACCTTGTCGGCGCCGCCGTTAACGGCGTAGGTGCTCTTCCATATACCGCCGTCGCAGGCGTCATCGCCAACGGCGATGACCAGCTTGGGGTGGGGCATGGCGGCATAGGTCTTCTTGACGGCGATCTCCATGTTGTGGGTCACCGCACCGGTGATGACCAGAACGTCGGCGTGCCTGGGCGAGGCAACAAAGGACACACCGAATCGCTCAATGTCGTAGTGAGGCGTTCCCAGGTTGACCAGTTCGATCTCGGTGGAGTTGTCGCTGCCGGAATCCAATTCTCGGATAGCCAGGCTCCGCCCGAAAGTGGACGATATGGCCCTTTTGAGTCGGACGCCCAGCTTCTCGAAGTCCCGGTCGGCGCAGTCCTCGCCCAATTTTGGCTCAAAGATTCTAGTGAATTGTTTGAACATGGCTAAAGGTCGGTCCCGGCGTAAGAAAGATTGAGACTCTTATTGATGAGCGGGAAATCGGGGACGATGTTGCCCATCACCGCGTGCTCGATGGCGCTCCAGTTGCAGAAGGAAGCGGTCCTGACCTTATACCGGTCGATGAGACCGTTCTTGATGTAGACCCACTGGACCGTCTGGCCGCGGGGTGCTTCTACCAGCGAAAAGGCGAAACCGTCTTTGAGGGGTGCTCTTGAAAGTACCTCGCCGGGCTCCATGGCGGTAATGAAGTGGTTGATTAGATTGACCGAATCGAGAATCTCCGAGGCCTTGAGTTCGAAACGGGCGACGACGTCGCCTTTCTCCAGTGCCCGTTTCGACAGGGGCAGCCCTGGGTATATGCCGTACGGGTGGTCTATCCGCGTATCGGTGTCTATCCCCGAGGCCCGGGCGGCCGGGCCGGTGACGTGGGGGGCTTGAGCTATGCCATTCCTGATTATTCCGGTGGTCTCCAGCCGGTCGATGACGGAGGGAGAACGATGGACCATCTCCAGGGCTTCCCTCAATCTTAGGCGGAACCCGCTGGTGTAGCTCCTGAAATAGTCTGACAGTTGTTCGAAAGGGGGTCCCTGGAGGTCGCGCCTCACGCCGCCGATGCAGACGGCGTTCTTCAGAAAGCGCGAACCGGTGAGCGCGGCGTTTTGCCTCAGTACCTCTTCCCTCAGTACGTAGAAGCCGGTTGCCCCGACGGGATAGGCCACGTCTGTTATCATGCCGGCCATATCGCCCAGGTGCGAGTAGATGCGTTCCATCTCCAGGAAGATGGTCCTTAGCTGCCAGGCGCGAAGAGGGACCCGGATACCGGAAATCTTCTCCACCGCGGCGCAGAAGGCGACGGCGTTGGCGGCGCTTTCGTCGCCGCTGATGGACTCGGCCACGGCCACGCAGTCCTGGGGCGTCTTGCCCTCGGCCAGTTTCTCCACTCCACGGTGTTTGTAGAACATGCGAATTTCGAGGTTGAAAATGGTTTCGCCAATGACGCTGAACCGGAAGTGCCCGGGTTCAATGATGCCGGCGTGGACCGGGCCGACGGGAATTTGATATATGCCTTCCCCCTTGAGTTCACGGAATCGGTACTCTTCCCCCGGCAGGATGTCCTTGCGGGTAGTGACCGGCTGGTTGCGGAAGGACTTGAGCAAAGGATGGAACCCTGGCTGGTAGGCCTCGTGCAGGAAAAGCTTCCGGTCGTCGTAGGCGTTGGTAAACGTGATGCCGAAACCGTCGCTGATCTCCCTCTCGTACCAGGAGGCCGAAGCGAAGCGCCGGGCCACCGAGGTCGTCTCGGCGCCGGCCAGCGGCCGGGTGATGACTAGAACCTGGGGACAGCCAGCCTTTTCGAAGGCGTAGAAAAGGGTGAAGCCCTGGTGGCTGGAAAAGTTCTGGACGCAGAATAGCGAGATCAGGTTGAACTCTTCCGAAAGTTTGTAGACCGCTTCCCGGAATTGGTCTTCAGGGAGCGTAACGTATATGTCGCCCCCGGCGCACTCCCTGAAGGACAGTTCGGGAACTCCGAGGAGTTTGGATGTCTGTGAGATCAGTTCAATCATAATAAGTTCTTGTTTGCCTCAGAACCCAAGGCTGGCGACAATTCCGCCAAGCATTATGTTTAACGGTTGCGGGAAGAAGACACCCAGGACGAGAATCAGCGCCAGCAGCGCTATGATGGGGGTCTTCATGCTCCAGGGGACTTTGAAACGGTGTTGTGGTCCGCCCCCGTTGGTCTGGCAGCACATCTGGATGAGGAACAGGGCGAAGGCGGCGGCTACAATCAGCAGAAACAGCAGTACCAGGAACAGGACCGGTTGGGAGTATTGACCCAGTTGTATCAGGATGAAGAGCTTGGAAACGAAAAGCGGGAACATAGGGGTACCGATGATAGCCACACTGCCCAGGATAATGCCCGTCGAGGCCAACGGCTGCAAGACCAGCATATTCTTAATGTTTTGATACCTGTTGCTGCCGAATTGCTGGCCCAGGATGCCGGCTGAAAAGAACAGCAGGCTCTTGATCAGGGAGTGGCCGAGCGTGAGAAACAGGACCCAGAAGATCACCGCTGGAGTTCCCAGTCCAATGCCCAGGATCAGCAGTCCCATGTGCTCGATGCTGGAAAAGGCGATGAGTTTCTTGAGGTTCTCCCGGGTGAGCATGGAAAAGGTGGCGATGCCTATCGTCACGACGCCGAAAACCACCAGGAGCAGAGAAACCGGCTTTACCGAGGCTGTCTGATGGGCTATAGAATAGAGGCGCAGTATCCCATAGATGCCTAGATTCAGCAGCACGCCTGATAGGATGGCGCTAATCACCGATGGGGCCTTGGCATGGGCCGGCGGCAGCCAGGTGTGGAAGGGGACGATGCCCGCCTTGGCGGCAAACCCGATGAACATGAACATGAAAGCCAGGGTGAACAGCGGGGCGGGCAACGATCTTGCCTGGACGATAAGTTCGCTCCAGTTCAGTGTGCCGGTCCCCAGCGCCTGCTGTGTCATGGCGAACACCAGCAGGATGCCGATGAAGGAGAAAAGCATGGCCGTGGAGGCGATGAAGACGTATTTCAGGGCCGCCAGTATGTTCTCTCTGGCGTTTAGTGTGACTATAAGGACTGCCGACAGGATCGTAGTCAACTCCAGAAGGATCCAGAAGAGCGCCAGGTTGTTAGCCAGGAAGGCTAAGACAACCACGATGAGGAGGATGTTGAATGTTCCATAGAACAGCTTGAGGTTGTTCCGATCGATTTCCCTGGACCTCAACAGCCCCCGGATATAGCCGCGCGAGTATAGTGCGGCCAGCAGGAACACCACCGAAGCGATAAGCACCTCATAGATGCCAAGCTGGTCGACGAACATGTAGCGCTCGCTAGAGAAATAGACCGGGAGCGGGACGCCTACCAGAATGAAGACGGTCACGAGCAGGGTGAAAGCCGCGTGGGCTACCGTCAGCGAGTTTATGATACGCCCGCTTCCTGTCATGCGGTGCCGGAACATCACCGCGAACAGTACCAGCAACCCGGGTACGGAATAGGCCAATAGAATCATCGATCGTGTTTCCCGAACCAGATTCTGATGGGATTTATTAGATTCTCGTGGAAGGCTTTCATACTGGAATCGATGCCGAAAGCCAGTATGGCCGACAGCATGATAAGGATGATCAGGTCGAGGATGATCAGCACTTCAATGATAAAGGGCAGTTCGGCAACAAACAGGCTGAACAGCAGTACTCCGTTTTCCATCGTCAGGTACCCGACTATCTTGGTGACCATTTGCTTGCGGCTGAAGATGATCATCATTCCCATCAGCGCCAGTGACACCCCAATCACCGCGCCCAGGAAGAAGACTTTGTCCTGCGACAGGTCCGGGAGAAAGTCCGAAAACGATTTGTAGACCACGAAAACCAGGGCGGCGCTGATCAGGATGGAACTGACCGGCGAAAGGAAACTGAACTCCAGGTCGCGTTTGGTGTAGATGTCTTTCTGTATCCGGCCCAGGACGTAGGGAATGACGATCACCTTGCTCAGGATGGTAAGCCCGGCGATTAAGAGCAGGGCGGTTACTCCTGTCTTGGTGAACAGCAGCAGCGCGATAATCGACAGCAACAGAGACTGGGCGCCGTAGATGGAAAACAGCGACGTCAGGCTTCGCTGAGTGATCATCAGGGCGGCGGTGCCCAGCACCAGCACGAACATAATGCGTATCAGATCGTATTGGGCGAACATCATAATCTCGTCAGCAGCTCAAAGAGCACGGTGATAAAGGCGAAAAAGAAAGCCTGCATGAACAGGCCGGGAAGCCGGAAGAGCCGCATCTTGGCCAGCGATGACTCGAAGAGCCCTACCACGATAGCCAGTATTGCCCCTTTGACCACAAAGAGCACCGCGGCCCGTCCGATGGAGACGAATCCCTGGTCCAGCGCCAGTCCCCACGGGGCGAGGATGTTGATCAGCAGGCCCATCAGCAGGGTCTGTTTGATGGCGTGAGATAACTCCATCAGGGCCAGGTTGGGGCCGGACATTTCGAGGATCATGGCTTCGTGGATCATAGTCAATTCGAGGTGGGTCTCCGGATTGTCTACCGGCACGCGGGATGTTTCCACGATGAGGATGATGAAGAGCGATATCGAAATCAGGAGAACCGACGGGTTGGCCACCAGCGAGGTCCCCAGCGATTGGGCGAACATCTCGTGGAGGTTCATAGTGTGAAAAACGAAGGCCAGCGTGGCCATGACGATGATGACCACCGGCTCGATCACCGCCGACACGGTCATCTCGCGGGAACTTCCCATGCCCCCGAAGGTGCTGCCTGCGTCAAGTCCGGCCAGGGCCATGAAGAACTTGGCGGCGACCATCAGGTACAGGAAGAAAAAGACGTTGCCGATGCCCGGGACGGGCGGCGGTATGAACAGGAGGGGCACAAACAGGGAGGCCGCCAGCATAAAGGTGATGTTCAGATAGGGCGTGATCCGCATGACCAGGGAAGAAGTCGAAGAATAGACCGTCTCCTTCTTCAGCAGTTTGGATAGGAGGTAGTAGGTCTGAAACAACGGGGGTCCCCGGCGTCCCTGGGAATAGGCTTTGGCTTTCTTCACCAGGCTGATGAACAGCGGCGAGACCAGCAGGACGAAGCCCGTGTTAAGGACGAGGTAGAGCGCGACGGAGATCATAGTACCCACCAGGCCACTATCAGCAATATCACTATGGTGACGAAGGCGTACATGATGTGGGCGTCCAGGTCAACGTCCTGCAGGGCGGCTATCCCGCCGGAAAGCCGCTGGACGAAACGGGCCAGCGGCGAATAGATTCTTTCTTCGAAGAGTTTGAAAGTCTTGATCTCGGCGATGCCGCTACGGAATATGGCTTTGCCGGCATCGTAGAAACGCTTCTGGGACAACTTGGTGGTGCGATAGATAGGCTTGAAGATGGTGAGGATGGGCTCGGAAAAGCCCGAGGCGGTGTATTCCATCTTCGAATTCTGCGAGGTCAGGCCGCATCCCCAGGTCTCGGTGACACGGGCCTGGCGCGGGCTTGCCAGGGATAGCACCAGCAGTGTACCCCCAACGAAAGCCACCATAAGGATGCCGACGGGCAGCAGGTCCGGCACCGGCAGGTCGTAACCGGCCAGAGAGAACAACTGGAAGGAGAAGATGCCCAGGGCCATGCAAAGAAAGGCCAGGATCGACGGGCCGATCAGCATCGGAAGGGGTACTTCCCTGGCTTCCTTCGCTTCGCTGGAGCGCGGATGGGCCAGGAAGACCGTCCCGAAGGCTTTGACGAAGCAGGCCGCGGCCAGGGCGCTGGTGAGGGCGAACATCGATAGGGCTATGAACAGAAGAACTTCTACTATAGGCTCTCCTATCTGGTAGGACTGAAAGAAAGCCTGGAAGATCATGAGTTCGCTGACGAACCCGTTGAATGGCGGCAAGGCCGAGATGGAAACGGCGCCTATCAGGAATAGAACGCCGGTGGCCGGCATCCTCTTGATCAGGCCACCCATTTCCTCGATGTTCCTGGTTTCGGTGGCGTGCACCACTGATCCGGCGGTGAGGAAGAGCAGGCTCTTGAAAAGGGCGTGATTAAGAGTGTGGAACATGCCGCCGGCCAGTGCCAGCAAGGCCAGTTGGGGCAAGTTGTAGCTCTGAAAGATGATAAAGAGGCCGATGCCCAGGAGAATGATGCCTATGTTCTCGATGCTGTGATAGGCCAGCAGCTTCTTCAGGTCGTGTTCCTTCAGGGCGTAAATCACACCCAGGAGGGCGGAAACCGATCCGAAAACGAGGACCACGATGCCCCACCACAGTTGGGGTTGCAGGGAGAAGAGAACGAATCTCAGCATGCCGTAGACGGCCACCTTGATCATCACGCCGGACATCAGAGCTGAAATATTGGACGGGCTGGCGGAATGGGCGTAGGGCAGCCATTTATGGAAGGGCATGACGCCGGCTTTGATGCCGAAGCCGATGAACAGGCATAAAAATAGGATTGCCTTGAATCCGGCGGAGATGCCGCCGACGGCGCCTATGTCGAAGTTGCCGCTGGCGTTGTACATCAGGATAAAGGCGAAGAGCAGGAGGACGGTGCTCATCTGCGTCATCACGAAGTAGAACAGCCCGGACTTCTGGGTCAGCTTCTGCTCATAGTCGAACATCACCATGAAAAAGGACGAAAGGGACATTGTCTCCCAGAAGAAAAGAAGCGAAAAAGTATTCCTGGAGGTGACGACGAGAAGCATTGACAGGACGAACAAACTCATCAGCGAGGCCAGCAGGCCCTTGCGGAAGTTGGAGTCGCCATGCTCGTATTTGAGTGAATAGGTCCCGGCGGACACCGAGACCACCGAAATGAGGAATACGAAGAAGGCTGCCAGACGGTCGATGTTGAACGAAAATTCCGTCCAGGGGGTCAGTTGGTACAGTCTTAGGGACAGCGGCTGGTCGGATACTAGGACGACCAGCGAAAGGCAAAGGAAGAGCGCGCTCGCCAGAAGATGGAGCCATAGGGAAACGCGTCTTGCCTTTGTGTCAGGCCTGCGAAGGAAAGGCAGGGGCACCAGGAGGGCGACGGCGAAAGCGAAAAATCCCGAGAGAAAAAGGGTCTGCGGGATCAAGGCTGGTTTACATAATTATTTAGCATTTTGGGTTCGAGGGGCAATTGTAGTGCCGGACGCCCGGCTTGTCAAATGCAACCGCCCGTGTTTGCTCCGGTTTCAGACCCGGGGAATCCCAACGACATCCGTTTGCCGAAAGGTGTCACCCCGAGCGAAGGCGAGAGGTCTTTCGCACAGGGTGGTAGTGTCCACCGTGCTTCGGGGAAAAATAGGTAGAGATACGAATGGCATAGAAGGGGATGAAGGGGCAGAATTGTAAGCGTAACCTGAAGGACTGAATTAGCGGCACTTGCCGCCTGAAAAGGAGAGGAGTCGAAAAATGTTAAGTAATTCTATGGTCGCGCCAACGCTGCCCGCGGTGGACATAAAAAGGGCAAGGAAATTCTACGAGGAAAAACTTGGCCTGAAAGTTGTGATGGAGGACCCTTCACCCGGGTTCATGCTTCAGGCCGGGGGAGGGACAATGATTTACGTCTATCAGCGTGCTGCCACTAAGGCGGACCATACCGTCGCCAATTTCAAGGTGGACAACATCGAGGCCGAGGTGAAGGAATTGAAGAAGAAGGGCGTGAAGTTTGAAGAATACGATATGCCCGCGATGGGTCTGAAGACGGTCAACGGCATCGCCACGATGGGAAACATGAGAGCCGCGTGGTTCAAGGACACCGAGGGCAACATCCTGGGCATGGCACAGATGTAGCCTGCGGTTCACAAGCACATGGTGGACGCCGCCGGTACCTTTGGAGGAACCGGAGCAGGTCTAACTGGTAACCTTTGGGGTGAGAATCGCACGGGTTAGCGTGGAGTCTGGCAGTATCGGAGAAAGATTGATTTTGACTGTGCTGTGGCGGCCGGTCCCGGAGACTTCAGTGCCGACACTTGCACCGAAGTTTCTCGAAGGGCTCCCGCTCCTAATGTGCGGGTGATCGATCCCTGGCCGGCCGCCTTAGCAAAGTTAAAAGAGGAGGGGGTTGGTGGTCAAGATTGCTCAAAAGGCCCGGACGATGTTCATGACAATATAAGACCGAGTTTAGAAATCAGTTCATCGATGTCGAACGGCTTGGTCAGCAGGTCCGGGGAATGGAGGTCCAACTGCCTGACTTTGTTATCTCCGGCGTCAGCCGCGCTGAGAATGAGGATCGGCGCCTGACACCATCGCCTGATACTTACGGAACTTACAACTCCCTGCAATCCTGGTACAACCGGATCGACGATTATCAGGTCGGGCGCCACATCTTCTATGGCTTCCCACAGCTCGTCTTCGTAGCTCCTCGCGTTTGATACTCTGAAGCCTCTGCATTCGAGACTGCGGGTCAGCCGGCTCTGTAGAATGGCGTCCGCGGTGATAACGAGAATCTTCTTTTCCTTCTTCATTTGATGCTCCTGCTATTACTGCTGCCTTTGTTTTCCTTTGCAGGTTAAGATTACTACCGCTGCCATAAACAAACGACAAACGACATGGCCGGCGCTATAAACGATTTATAAATACCGATAGACAACGGAAACCGGCAGGTGGCTGTTACAGTCGTGCTCATAGGCACGGTGGCTTGCACGTTTGGGTTGGCGTGAGGAGTACAAGTGAAGTATGAAACGGACTGAGGAGGCCCGTCAAAGGGCGGGTGTGGGGAATGGGATCCAGGGTGGGATTATTGTTGCCGGTTGCGAATTGGTGCTAATTGATGTAATAGCCGACGCCGGGGACAGTGAGGATATAGCTCGGTTTTTCGGGGTTGGGTTCGAGCTTTTTTCGCAGGCGGCCGATGAAAACAGTTACATATTGCTTTTCGGAGTCGTAATCGCCGCCCCAGACCTGTGAAAGAATCATCTTATAGGTCAGTACCTTGCCGCGGTTAGTGAGGAGGCACTGCAAGAGGGAGAACTCCGTGGGGGTAACCGGTACAGGGGTACCGGAATGCGTTAGCACCCTTTTGGCCAGGTTGACTTCCACCTCGCCGAGGGTGAAGCTGGCCTGGCGGGAGTCGGCTTTGAGGTTGCCGTGATGACGTAGCACCACCTGTATTCGTGCCAGTAGTTCGTTAACGCTAAAAGGTTTGGTTAGATAATCGTCGGCGCCGCCGTCAAAACATTCCACCTTGTCTTTCTCTCCTGCCCTGGCGCTGAGCATGATGATGGGCACCTGCGACCACTCTCGGATACGGCGGCACACTTCGATGCCGTCCATCTCCGGCATTCCGATATCCAGAATGATCAGATCTACGGGATGTTCTTCGGCGGCGGCCAGGGCCGATTTGCCATTATTGGCCGAAATGACGTCGTAGTTCTTGGATTTCAGGCTGGCAGAAACGAATTTGCTTATCGACAAATCGTCGTCGGCGACAAGAATGCGCAATTTGTCCATGGCGTTAAAACCTCAGTTCTTGGTTGGCAGAGTAAAACTGAACCTGCTCCCTTTGCCCGGTTCGCTGTCGACCCATATTTCTCCGCCGTGCTCTTTCACGATGCTCCGGCATATGTTCAAGCCCAGGCCGGTGCCCTTCTTGCGCCGGGCGTCAGGATTACCCACGCGGAAGAAGCGGTCAAAGACCTTTTCGCGAAATTCCGGGGGAATCCCCATGCCCTCGTCGGACACCGTGGTCGTGATGTGGCCGTTGGTCCGGCTGGCCTCAAGTGTTATCCGGCTCCCTTCCTGGGAATACTTGGCCGCGTTTTCCACCAGGTTGGTCAACACCCGCCCGATATGGGTACTGTCAACCTCGATGGTTCCGAGGTCATCGGGGACTGCGATGGTCAGCCGGTGTTTGGCGGCCAGGTTGGTGAGACGGTCCGAGACGGACTTCACGATGTCGGACAACGTTTGCTCTTCCCTGTTGACCTCCAACGTGCCGGCTTCGATGCGCGAGCCTACAAGCAACTCCTCTATCAGATCGTTAAGTTTGTCGGCTTCACGCTCTATGGTTTTGAGGTATTCCCGGCGAGACGGCTCGTCGATATCCATCATCAAGAGGGCGCCGGCGAACCCCTTGATGGGAGTCAAGGGGGTCCGCAGTTCATGTGCAACGTTGGCCAGGAGTTGGGACCTGAAGTTGTCGATTTCTCTCAGTGCCCTGACGCTGGACGCTTCCTCGTAAAGCTGAGAATTACGAAGGGCGATGGATATCTCCCGGGCGATAGCTGCCAGAAGTTCCAGGTCGTCACGGCTGAAGTCTTGCCGCGATTTGCTCTGGACTCCCATCATCCCCATGATGCCTTCTGCCGTGGCCAGGGGCAAATGTGCCGAACAGCAATAGCCTTCAACAGTCAACAGATGCAGAGCCGGGTCGGGGTCTGGGCGGCCCAAACTGGCGACCACCGGCTTGCCTTCGGCGGCGAGCCGGGCGAGGAGGCCGTCGCGGGCGGCATAGCCTTCCATCGTTTCCACTGCCTGCTCATCGAGTCCGTAGTCTCCTTTCAACACCAACCTGTCCCGTTCCAGAAGGTAGATATAGCAGGCTTCGGTACCCATTTGCCCGGCCACCTGCCGCAAGCCGGCTTCTACAATCGTCTGAAAGTCCAGCGAGCGCGAGACTGTCTGGGACACCGTGAGAAGTATTTCAATATCGCGGTTCCGTTTTTCCAATTCTTTGACCAGGTGTCTGTTCTCGAAGACCAGCCGCTGCCGCTCGAGGCCGCGGTTGATGACTGACAGAAGATGTTCGGGGTCGACCGGCTTCTCAAGGTAGGCGGTGGCCCCGTAGTTCAACGACTTGATGGCATTGTTAACGGAGGAGTGCCCGGTGAGCATTATGGCGACGGTATCCGGCTGGGCCTTGACCAGCGCAGAAAGTAGCTCGGTGCCGTCAATATCTGGAAGGCTTATGTCCAGGATGGCCACGTTGTGAAAGCTCTTCCTGGCCTTTGATACTGCTTCCTGTCCTGAAGAGGCGGTTTCGACGACATATTCTTTGTGGCGGAGAATGGCCGCCGCGACTTGCACAAAGCCCCGGTCGTCGTCGACTATGAGAATGCTTTTCCCGTTCACCAGTGTTCCTCCGTGTCTACTCCGGCTTCGCGTGCAAGCCGACGAGTTCCATGATCTCCGATGGCTCGAAAGGCTTATAGAGGCACTTTTCCGCAGACGTGGCCAGTGCCCCATTGACCATTTCCTGAACCTCGCCACGGTAAGCGGTCATCATGATATTGGCTATTCCCGGTTTCAGGGCTTTCAGACGGTTGGCCGTTTCCGGCCCGTTCATTGAAGGCATCATCACATCGATGAAAGCCATGTGAACCTGTTTGTGCAGCGCGATCTTTATGGCTTCTTCGCCGCTGGCCGCGGCATACGCCTTGTATCCAGCCAGTTCAAGCATTCGCGTCAGGGTCTCGGCTATGCTTCTATCATCATCCGCCACGATAATAGAGAACTCCGAAGTTGCTTCGTCGATTATCTCTATGAGTTCCCTGATGTCGACAGGCTTATGCAGAGCTTGCAGCACTCCTTCGGACAGCGCCTTTTCCATCTCATCCTCTTCGTAATAGGCCGTCATCAGGATTACTTTAGCCGAGGGATTGCTCTTCTTGATGGTCCTGAAGGCCTCAATGCCGTTCATTCGCGGCATGATGATATCCATCAGGATGACATCGAAATTGGCCTCGCTGGCTTTCCCCACCGCATCGAGGCCGTCTTCAGCCGTTTGCACTTTGCATCCGTGCAGGCCCAATATCTGTGAAAGCGTATTCAGCAGGTCCGCGTTGTCATCGGCCAGAAGTACGTTGGTTTGTTTCATTATAGCTCCTGTCCATTTCCATAAACTGGCAATTTGACGGTGAAAGACGTTCCTTTTGAGATCTGGCTGGAGACCTCAATCGTGCCGGCGTTCTGCTCGATCAGTCTCTTGGTGATGGCCAACCCGAGCCCCAGCCCTTTGGGTTTGGTGGTAAAGAGAGGCTCAAATATCGAGCCGATATGTTCCTGCGGGATTCCGCAGCCGGTGTCTTCAAACTTGATCCAGACGTTCCTGGCGGCGGCTTCTGTGCCGGTGCCTACTCTTATCTCTCCGCGGCCGTTTATGGACTGAATGGCGTTGGTGATGATGTTGACGAAAGCCCGGGTGATCTGCTCCGAATCGGCGAGGACCTGGGGCGATCTCCCGCCATAGCTCTTGATCATGGAGACGTTGGCGTTTGGGGGGACTGACTTGAGACAATCTTCGATCAGGGAGTGAAGGTCAACCTTCGCCAGGTTCGGTTTCCGGATGCGGGTGAAGTCGAGGAGGTCTGCTATTATCTTGCTGGATGTGTCCACTTGCCTGTCCAGGAGTTTCAAGGTGTCGGAAAACTCCTCGCCCGCTTTTCCATCTGCTTTCATGTTGAGTAGATAGACGCAATTCTTGATCACATTCAAGGGATTGCGAAGTTCGTGGGCAACGCTCGATGCCAGTTCGCCGACGGCAGCCAGTTTTTCGGATCGGACCAGTTGTTCCTGGGCTCGTTCCAGGTCTTTGGTTCGGGCGCTGACCATGTTCTCAAGCTCGTCCGAATAGCGTCGGAGAGACTCTTCTAACTCGAGCCTTTGCAGTACTCCGCCCACCCTTTCAGCCAGGGAAGCCGCAAAAGAGAATTCCCCCGCCCCGGCCTGGCGCAATGAACGGCTGGATATCTGAATTTGGCCCGCCACCCGGCCGCCCATGATAATGTCGGCACTTTCTACAGTGCCTGAACCGTCGAAATTAGTGCTGACAAACGTCTTGCCCCCGACCGATATCCTTATGCCGGCTTTGTCTCTTCCGTTGGCGTTCCTTTGTATTATTCCTGTCACCGAGCCTAGAAACTCTGCCGTTGACCTGGTGCTGTCAGCGGCCATTCCGACGTCGTGGAGACATTGGAGCTGGCGGATCATGGCGTGCCTTTGAGAATCGCTTCTCTGGACGAGGGCGACCGTGGCGCCAACGGAGCTCAGAATGATGGCGTATGCCGCGGGCTTGAACAAGAACGAGGGAAATGGCTGGTTAAGACTCTTCTCCGGCATGATGACGAAAACCGACGCCAGGGCTATCTTCACGGCGGCAGCTATGCCC
>ORJL010434773.1_pt1 | contig 16094 bp, 15 predicted proteins | sample 1779941 | NCBI WGS metagenome assembly ORJL01 (sample SAMEA104232317, study PRJEB22302) | groundwater metagenome | biome: forest; feature: aquifer; material: groundwater | place: USA | collected 2011-08-07 | depth 5.8 m | reverse complement strand
TGGCGTCAGCATCGTACTGAGGACAGCGGCCCTCCGGAAGCCATTCCTGCCGGCTCGGCGTATTCGGCGTCCTCGGCGGACTGTTCCCCGGTGCGTCGGGCGCCGAGGCGCGCGAGGAGATTACTCCGACAGGCTCCTAGCATCGCCTCACGAGCCAAGCGGTAGGCGCGCTCGTCCCGGAATCCCTGGAGCACCTCCTGGATCACGGGAAGGCAGGTGACGATTGCGTCGGGATCCACCACATCTGCGAGGCGCAGGGGGTTCCGTGCGCGGAAGGTCTCAATCCAGACGGACGTGTCCACGATGTGCACGGCGACGGCTCACTTCCGCTGGCGACGGCGGAGGTCGCCGCGCATCTCCGCCAGGTCCCCCTCCCAGAGCCCGCTGCCCGTCAGATCCAGGATGCGGCGGGCCTTCACGCGACGGATGAAGTCCTCCAAGGCCTGCATGACGGCCCTCGACCAGGTCTTGGCCCCGGAGAGGCGCGTCGCCTCCTCCAGGACCTTCTCATCGAGCACAAGATTCGTACGTTTCATGCGCATAGTGCACGGTGCGCACTACGCAGGGTCAAGTCCGCGGACCGCACCGCAGCCGCGCCCAGTCTCCCTCGAAACACAGAGCGGGCGGGATAGGTGGTCCATCGCGCGCATGGGCGCAACCTGCGTCCCCTACAGGCCACCCTCGCTGAACCACTCCTCGCGGAGTTCCACGCGCCGTCGGGCATTCATCTGGAGCAGGCGCACTGTTGCCCGCCCGGTCGGGGTCAGCCCCACAACCGCGCCGCGGTCGAACATGAAGTGATCGTTCCAGGCGTCCTGTCGCGGATGGAACAGTGGCACGAGGTCGCCCGAGTCGGGGTCGACACTCGTGAGGTTCGGACCCTTGTAGGCGTTGCACCGGTCGCACGCAAGGGCGAGCTGGCCTGGGTCGTCCATTCCCCCGTGTTGCTTCGCGACGATGTGCTCGATGTGGAAGGGAATGACGGGCGTGGCTTCCTGGGGGATGCGGCAATACTCGCGCGTATTGCGGGCGCGTCGCCGAACGAGCTCGCGCGTGCGCTCGTCCATGCTACGCGGGGTGCTTGGCGAGGAAGCGACGCGCCTTGGCTTGGATGATCGAGATGACGTCGACAGCTTCCACGAAGTCCTTGTACTCGGCGTCCTCTTCCGCCGTCAGCGTGCCGTCGTTCGCCTTTCGGCGGAGGTCATCGATGCGGGCAAGCGTTTCTTCGTCCGCCCGGAGATCCGCGATGGCGCGCGCCACCTGCGGCGTGAGCGCCTCCGTCACGGGCTCGAGGAAACGGTCCAGGTAATTCGTCGCTGCCATGCCCTCACGCTACCACATCGGCAGGGAACGGAGGAAGGAGCATTGGGCACGAACTATCGCTCATGCAGCTCGTCCCGTCGCCACTTCGCGCGGCCGACCTCGAGCGGCGCCGCGGTCATGAGGCGCCGCAGTGCGGCGGCGCGGCGCGCGGGCCGCGTCAGAGAGACGTCACGCCCAGGATCTGCTTCACGCACGCGAGCGTCTTGGGGAGGGGGTCCTGCCAGAGCCAGGAGACGTCGATCCAGAATCCCGGCAGCCCCGTGGAGTCGAGTCTGCCGCTCCGCACGACCGTCGGCGAGGACAGCCCCTTGCGTCCGCGGAACACCGTGACCCGGCGTTTCCTCAAGTGAACGGACCAGTAGTCTGGGACCCCTCGCGCCACGTACTCGAGCGGCTTGTCGACCAGGTCGCGACGCTCGCTGTCCGAGTCCGTGACCTCGAGGATGAAGCACGGGCACGCCTCGATCCTCGACCCGCGGGCGCGGGCGGCCTCCTCGGGCGGGAGGACGAAGATGTCGGGCTCGCGCGCCAGGTCCACCCGGAGGCGCAGGGCGGCGGGACCGTTCAGGACCTCTCCCGTTCCCTGCGCCTCGGAGACTGCGCCGGCCAGGAAGGTCAGGAACTTCACCATCCTCTGGTGACGGATGTCGACCGGCGAAGCCACGACCACCTCCCCATCCACGAACTCCCAGAAGCGATCGCTCGGGGCGTTCCGCCAGTAGCGCTCCTCGGTCCAGCCCGTGAGGCGCAGCTCGTACCCGCCGTCGAGCGGCTCCTTGCCCTGGGCGTCGATGACGGCATACTGCTTGCCCATCTCCATCTCCACACGGCGACAGAGGGATTGTAGTCCTGCGCCGGACTTCGCGCAATACGGAGGGGGCGCCGAGGGGGCAACTCCGCGGACCGCACCGCAGCTGCGTCGAGGCGCTCCATGCATCTCGTGTCCTACGGGAGCAGGTCGCGGACGGGGACCAGAACGCGCTTGCCGGGGCCGCAGTTCAGGGAAAGCGAGGCCCCCGCCTTCAGGTGGGCGACGTGCGCGTACTTCCCGAGCTTCACGCGGGGCTGCGTGAAGACTTCGATGCGGTCGTCGACGAGATTTACGATGACGTACTGCGGGATGCCCGCCGTAGCGTAGAGCCTCGCCTTCCGTGTGCGATCCTGCTGCAGAGAGCTGTCGGAAACCTCGATCATGGCGAACACGTCAGCCGCAGTCGGATGATCATTGGGATAGTCCGTGAGCTTCCCGCGCACCACGGCTCCATCCGGCTCCGGCTCGTCATTCGGAGCCAGAGTGATGGGCGCTTGTGCGAGCAGGTGGCAGCGATGCTTGCGAACGGCGGGATTCAGGTCGGATAGCATGTTGACGGCCATGACGTGCCGCCTCCCGAGGCTCATGGGATCCTCCCCTCGCGCGCTGCGGTCCTTGTAGACCAGCATGCCGTCCAGCAGTTCCACCGGGTCGCAGTCCTTCAGGATCCCCACGTCGAGCATGCGGTGGTATTCCTCCACCGCGATCCGGCGCGGTCGGAAGGGAGGGGCAAGGAGGGGTTGGGGCATGGCGTCGTCCTCGAGACTCCCGCGAGTCTAACAGCGGTCGCGACCAGGGTCAACGGCGGCTGCGGGGGGTCGCCACGCATCTCTGCCAGGTCCCCCTCCCAGAGCCCGCTGCCCGTCAGATCCAGGATGCGGCGGGCCTTGACCCGGCGGATGAAGTCCTCCAGGGCCCGCATGACGGCCCTCGAGAAGGCCTTGGCCCCGGAGAGGCGCATCGCCTCCTCCAGGACCTTCTCGTCGAGCACAAGACGGGTACGTTTCATGCGCGTAGAGCAGGTCGCACTTCGCGCGGGGTCAAGTCGGGAAACAGAGCGGGCGGGACGCGTGGTCCGCATCCCGCCCGCCGAGTCGAATAAGGAGGGTGAGTGTTCTAGAAGTCCCAGAGGACCGAGATGAACCCCGCGTGCGACTCGTAGTCCTGGGGGTCTACGTTCAGGCCGAGGTAGCCATTGTAACCCCCGGCGGGATTCGTGGAGACCGCAGAATACCCCTGGTTGCGGTAGTCCTCGTGGTCGAACTTCTCCCAGAGATAGCCGAACACGACGGTCAGGTTCTTCCGCACGTGCCAGCGGAACTGTGCACGGGCGTTGTGCCAGGTCGAGTTGTCGGCGTTGGAGAACTCGAAGAGGCTCTCGTCCCGCGGGTTGTTGTCGTACTGGCTCACCGGCGCCACCTGGGCGACGTTGGTTCCGACGTTGGTCCTCCCCATGGGGCTGTCAAACCCGACATTCTCGCCCGAGTGCCGGTAGGTGTAGAAGGTCTCGAACGCGAGCTTGTCCGCGATGAGGTCGAAGATCATCGAACTGTTCAGAGTCAAGGTGCGATCGAAGATGTTCGACTGCCAGTTGCTGAAGGAGAACTCACCGGTGTCCGTGAAGTACGGGTCGCCGACGCCGCTGCCGGCGGTCCCGATCTGCGCGACCGGGAGGGTCGTAAGCGGGCTCCACTGGCGCGACCGCTGTGACGCGTCACGCCACTCGAGGTTCCCGCTCACGCCGACGTGCATCCACGGGCACGGATCGGAGTCGACGCCCGCGTTCACGCCGTGGGCGATGTCGCTCATGAGGCCGAAGCTGGCGTCGTAGTCGGTCGCCAGCAAGGAGTAGCCGCAGGTCGGCGTGACGATCTCGGTCGGGAAGGTGAACTGCGCGTTCAGCTTGTCCCGGTCGTACTCGCTCTCGTCGAACCTGCGGAGGAACGGGAGGACAGCCGGTTCCGAGCCAGGCACGATCGCCTCGCCCGTCTCCTCCCGGTCCCGGAGCTCCATGTCGAGGTAGCCGTCGTTCCGCCGCCACGTGTGCTCGTATCCAATCCGCGACTCCAGCCATTTCACCGGGTTCGAATCGACGGACGCGACGAGGGTGTGGTCCCACACCGAGTCGACGTCGCGGGTCTCCCGCAGCATGTCCACGAACTTGTATCCGATCGTCGCCCGGGTGTCGTCCGTGAAGGCGTAGGTGAAGTCGATGCCGCCCTCGTGACGTGAGTACTGGTGGATCTCGTTCGTGATCTCCTCGTTCTCCCAGACGACATCCGCCCGGACGTAGCCCGGGAAATCGATCTGGTCGTTTTGGTTGTCGAGGTTGTAATAGCGGTACCTGGCGCGGATCTCCAGGTTGTGGATCGCCGTGTTCGTCAGGCCGAGATTGAACCGCTGCGTCTCGATGAGCCCGTTGAAGTCCTGCTGCGGCAGGTTCGCCTTGTCGAACGCGTTGAACGGGATCGTGTACTCGTCGCCATCGGGGAACGGGGGGGGGTCGAACGGTGGGTTCGGGTTGAAGATGTCGGTACTGCCGTCGGGGTTGTACGGCAACCCGCCGACGAGCGCCGTGTTCACAGTATAGGCGTGCAGCCTCGGGTCGTCCTTGCGCCACGTCAGCGTGAAGCCTGCCGTGACCCGGGTCTCCGCCGGCGCGTCGTACCCGAACTCGAATCCCATGCGGTGCTCGAGGTTGTCGGAGGGGAGGGACTGCTTCCCCTCGCGCGAACCCTGCGTGCGGTTCGACGTATAGGCATTCGCCAGGAAGTTCGTGGGAGCAGCGGGGGTCAACGCCGCCGTAATGCCGTCCGTGTTGCGGAACGGGTTGTCGAACGAGAGGCTCCCCTTCCGGTTCTCGAAGTAGTTGAACCCGTAGAACGCCTTCAGGTGGAGCTCCGCCTTGTCGAAGGCGACCCAGAACATGGCGTCTGTGGTTCCGTAGTCGATCGGCTCGATCAGTCCGAGCGCGTTGCTGAAGCCGAACCCGCTGCCGATCGGACGCGTGCCCTGCCGCTCTTCATGAGACAGGTCGATGCCCATCGTCACGGGGTCGAGCTGGATAAAGGCGAAGTTGACGTCGAACTGGTCCCGCTGGAGCCCGATGCGTTCGACCGACGGCGAGTCATGCAGGCTCGAACGGAGGAGCGACACCATCGCGGGATCGGACGCCGTCGCCTGGACCGCGGCCTGGAGGGCGTCGGGGATCCGCAGCTCGGTCGTCCCGGCCCCGGAGAACAGGGTCCCGACGTCGTTCTGGAACCGGTGGGGGATCCGGTTGAACTCGAACGTCATCTTCCACTTTCCGTACTCCTCGCCCTTGAAGACGAGGTCCATGTCCTCCAGCCCCGCGTTCTTCACGGAGAGGTCGAAGTCGTATGTCTGTTTCTCGTTCTCGAACTGGAGCCCGATGAAGTCCGCCTGCCCGCCTTGCGGGAGGTCCCGGTACTCCTGGTACTTGGCGGTCCCGTTGGGGCCGCCGTACCCGACACCGGTGAATTGCAACTGGGAGTGAAGCCCCGGGAAGAGCGATTCGTCCTTGCCTTCCTCTGCGAAGACCATCCCCGCGAGACTGAACATGAGGAGGCCGGTCAGGATCGTCGCCAGGGCGATGGGGTCACGGGTCCGCATGGGCACGCTCCTACCTCATGAAGAATTTGCCGGACGGATGGTTGCTTCCGTGGATGTTCGAGTGGCAGTTGACGCACCCGGCGGCGAAGAAGCGATCGCCAGGGCTCGTGCCGCGGAACGAAGTCGTGTTGTCGTAGATCGTGCCAGGGTGCCGGCTGTTCGAGTGGCAACGCTGGCAGATGAACGGCCGGTCCGTGGTCAGCATCTTGTCGTGCTGCGTGCCGTGCGGCGTGTGGCAGTTCAGGCAGTTCTCGACGACGGGCGGATGCTCCCACATGAACGGCCCGCGCTTCTCCGTGTGGCACTTGTAGCAGAGCTCGTTCACGGAGTTCGCCTTGATGTTCTTGTCCGCCGTCGACGACCCGTGCGGGTTGTGGCAGTCGGAGCACTTCATCTTCCCCTCGCGGATCGGATGGTGCGACTGCCTCGCCAGCTCGGCGCTCACCGCCTTGTGGCACTTCAGGCAGACGTCGGGCTCGCACTGGAATTCGAGGTGATGCTCGAACTCGCCGTGGACCTTGTGGCAGTCCATGCACGCGAGGCCGCGCGTCGCGTGCTTCCCGTTCTTCCACTCGGGCCACATCTTCTCGTGGCACTGCAGGCAGACGGCCGCCTTCTCCGGGGCGGACAGGGGGGAGTCCTTGGTGAACGTGCGGATGTTCCCCGTTCCCTTGCCGCCGCCGGCCTCGGCATGGACGCTGCCCGGCCCGTGGCAGGTCTCGCATTCCTGCTTCGCGGCCGGCGTGCGCGGGTCGTTCTTCTTGCCGTGGTGCGACTTCTCGAAGGCCTTCGCCTCCTTGTCGTGGCATCCGGCGCACACGTCCTTGCCGACGAAGGTCGCGCCGGGCGGGGGCGACCAGGCCACCGCCACGACCGGCGGGACCGCGTCGCTCCGGCGGGCGGGGCCGTCGGAGGAGCAGGACGTGACGAGCCAGCACGCGAGGCTCAGGCCCAGGATGTACACCGGGGCCCAGAGCCAGAGCGACGGGGTCCTCTCCTGCGACGGAGCGGACCTACGGAAGGGGTTCCAGCGCATGCATCGCCCTCCTGGTGGCGGACGGGGAATGGACATTGAGCGAGGAAAGACTGCTGTGTTTCGGAAGGGTGGGAGGCGTGCCGCGCAGCACCTGCGCTGCGCATTGAAAGGTCCCGGCAGACCCCACGATGACACCCTCTCCCGGTCGACTTGGCGAGGGAGGGCTTGTATCGGGGCGACCGGCGCGCGTCAAGCAATTGCGTGCTCTCGCGCCGATGTTTTTCTTCGACAGCCGGTCCTGGACCACCCAACACCCTCCTCATCCGTCGGGCCCCACGCCGCCAATCCGATCGTGTCGCTTCAGCGTGGTCGTTTTTTTCCTGCGGCAGAGGCGAAAGTCGCGCCCCAAGTCCTGCCGATAGAGTGGAGAGGACGCTCCACTCCGAAACACATGCGCTGCAAATCGCATTCCACTCGCCGATTTCCGGTGCATTCCGCTCCGATTCGCGGATGTGCGTTCCAGGATGAAGTCTGCCCGCTTTGTCGCAACCGGACGTCGCCGGCATGACGACTAGCGCGAATGCAAGCCAGGCTTGGAGGGATTGACACGCGCCGAAGTGAGCGATCCCGGCGCGAGTCACGCAGACGAGATCACGGGGGCATCGCGGACTGTAGAGCCCGACGAGACAGGGCCGAATCCTCGACGACGTGTGGGCAACAGTCGCAACCGTTCAGACCCGCGAAAGGGGTCGTTGCGGTGAACGGCCGTTGCGGGCGTCGTTCCCCGGAATGGCCGCGGACGGGATGCGTGAGCCGCATCCCGCCCGCGGAGTCGAATAAGGAGGGGTTTTCGGTGCCCTGGCCTAGTACTTTCCCGTGAACCCGAGGAAGCCCAGCCAAGCGTCGTAGTCATTCACGTCGCCGTCGTTGTGCTCGTAGTAGCTCTCGCCGCCGAACGTGGCATCGACCGAATAGTGGTCGTTGATCTTGTACACCGCGCCGAGCGATCCGTAGTGGCGGTACCCCTTCCAGAGCGACTCCTGGCGCGAGAAGGCGTAGTAGAGGTTGAAGGTCCAGTTGTCGACCTGGAAGCTGACCAGCTCCGAGACGTTGTACCAGTTGAACCAGATCGGGTCGTACAGCGAGCCGCGGAATCCGTTGTTCACGCCATTGGGCGGCCATGGAGTCTTGCGGAGCGACTGTGTGAAGCGATCCGCCCGCGTCCAGGTCTGCCCGTCGACCCAGTAGGCATCCGTCGTCGCCGACAGGTGCTCCACCGGATCGAGGCGCACATTCAGGCCCCACAGCCAGGACTGCGTCTCCGCGATCTCGTCGTGGGTCTGATCCAGCGTCTCCTGGCCAGTCCACGTGAACGCCGTCCGCGGCGCCACGACCAGCCAGTTCGTCGGCGTCATCTTGAGATCGAGCTGCGCGTTGTGCGTGCTGCGCTGCGTGTCGCCGATGCTCCCGGGGTAGGTCCAGACGGTCCAACCCGCGTTGACCGCCGCCTGGGGGAGGAAGTCCGGGTCCCCGACCTTCGACTCCGCGTAGTGCAGGTCCGTGTCGTGATTGGTGTCCCGGAAGGTGTACCGATACTTCAAGTTGGACTCCAGCCAGTCGCACCATCTGGAGTTCAGGTGCACCTTCGCGGTGTACTTGTCATAGTGCCCGGTGTCGATCCAGTGGAACGCACCCGTGTTCGGGTCGAGCGCGGGCGCAAACACCGGGTCGGGAACTGGCGCAGGAACCGGCACGCCGGCCGCGAAAAAGGTCGTGCTCTTCCAATCCGCGTCGACGTCGATCTGCTCGAACTCCCCCTCCGCGACGAGCTTCGACTTCGGGATGTTGCGCAGCTCGAGCCCGATGCTCTCCGCGAAGCCGGTCTCCTCGTTGTTGGTTCGCATCACGTAGATCTCGTCGGCGAGCCCCGGCCCGTTGAAGTCGGTCTCATCGCCTCCGCCCAGCGGCACGCCCCCGTCCTGGTTGCGGTTGGCGTCGTTGTCCTGGCGGCCGTTGCGGTATTGCCACGCGAGCCAGGCGCTCATGTCCGTGGACGCCTCCCAGGTCGCCTGCATGAAGAAGCGGTGCATGTACGAGTCCGAGTTGTGCGTGTTGTCGATGTAGGTCTGGGACTTCTCGATGACCGCTTCCTCGCGCCCCGCCCTCGCCCGCGACTCCACGTTGTTGCGGTTCCACGCCCCTTCGAAGTGGTAGCCGACCTGCAGGTCGACCTTGTCCTTCACGAGCGGCCCCTTCGCGAGGACGTCCACGACCGCACGGTCGTAGTCGTAGATGCTCTTCCGCGGCCGGAAATTCACGATCTCCGGGGGGCCGAATGCCCCGTTGTCGTCCGCGAAGAAATTGTCGACGAACTTCGATCCGCGCACGAGCTCGTACTGGGGCAGCACGGAGAAGTTCCACTCCCCCATGTCCCACGAGATCCCCGCATAGATGCGGTTGAAGTCGTAGTCCACCTCGTCCGCAAGCGGCGCGACGCCCCACTCGACGGTCTCGGGCTGGCCGGCGATCGCATTCATGTCGGTGCTGATGCCGCGCTCCGTCGTGCTCTGGTCGCCGTCCTTCGCGTTCCGCTCGTACCCGAGCCACACCTTCGGGAAGTTCTGGAGCGCGAGGCCGACCTCGAAGTTCAGGTTCAGCGTCCGCATCTCGAGCGTCCCCGGGTTGATGGCCTGGAACACCGGGTTCACCGGCAGCCCCACGGTCGGATACCCCGCAGTCTCCCTGAACCGGCCGTCATAGTAGGTCTTGTAGTAGTCGAGCTTGAGGTGCGCCCAGCCGGCGTTCTCCTTCTCGAGCTTCGTGTCGAAACGATAGTCGTTCGGCGCGTCGATCGACGCCGTGCCGTAGAGCAGCAGCCCGTCGGCGCGCTTGTAGCCGAACTTGCCGGCGTCGATCCCGCCGTTCAGCCCGGCATTCTGCTGGTGGTACTGCTCGAACGCGGGGCTGTCGCCGCTCACGCCGTAGTACTTCAGGTCGAGGCGTCCCGTGCCGCCCCAGCCCAGGTACTGGTCGTCGCCGCCCGCCGCGGCCTCCTCGGCGCGGAGGGGAGCGATCGCCGCGAGCAGCAGGGCCGCCCCCGCGAGAACGCAGAGTCTCCTCACGATGTGCATGGTTGCTCCCTACTCGCTACGGAAGGACTTGTTGAAGTTCGAACCGTGGATCCCGCTGTGGCAGTTCACGCAGTTGTTCGGGACGGGGTTGCCTCCCGCGCGGTGGCGGTACTGCCCGATCGACTGGTAGGTGAACTCGTTGTAGTGGCACTTCAGGCAGAGCTGCCCCTCGGGTTCCGTGAGGAGCTTGTTGTTCATCGAGCCGTGCGGCTTGTGGCACGTCACGCAGCCGTCCCGCATCGCCTCGTGCTCGAAGGTCCACGGCCCGCGGTACTGCTTGTGGCAGGAGAGGCACTTGTCGTTCTCGTTGAGCGAGGTCTTCGCGGCGCCGGCCGTCGCGTGGACCGTGTGGCAGTCCGCGCACTTCATGCGCCCCTCGGGGACGGGGTGGTGGTAGTTGAGCGCGAACTCCGCCTTCTTCTCGCGGTGGCACTGCTCGCAGTTGTTGACGTCCCCCTTCAGGATGAAGCGGGGGTCGCCGCCGTTTTCGGCGTGCTTGCTCCCGGGCCCGTGGCAGTTCTCGCAGGAGACGTGCGTCTCCTCCCCTTCGACCTTGACGAAGGCCTGCCCGTGGACCGTGTGCTGGAACTCCTTCGCCTGCTTGTCGTGGCAGCCGGCGCAGGTGTCCTCGCCCACGTACGCGGCCCCCGCGATCGGAGTCCACGCAGCGCGCTTGGAGTCGTACGATGCGCGCGCAGGCCCGCTCGAACAGGACGAGACGAGCCAGCACGCGAGGCCCAGGCCCGCGAAGTACGCTGGGACCCAGAGCCAGGCACGGTGCCTCCGGGCCCCCTCGCCCTGGCGTTCTGCCCGACGGAGCAGGTTCCACCGCATGGTCCACCCTCCTTCCGTGACCCGCGGAGGCCCGCCCAATGATGGGCGATGCGTCTCGTTCGCGGGATTACTGTCTCACTGACGTGACGTTGCAATGCCGGCACCAGTCAGGAACTTCCGGTGACCGGAGGAGAGTCGCGGCAGTGCGACCGCGCGGGTGGCGCCGAATCCGGGCGTGCAAGGACCGCCAATGGGCTGCGCACCAAGGGCCTACGCCCTCGCGTGAGTGAGTCGTCCTCGCATGATACGGAGGTCGTTCACTCGATCCGGGTCGGAGGAAACGCCGCCCTGCGCGCCCCCCGCCGTTGCTGACAACGGATCACGCAGAACGGCGACTCCACCGGGTCGTTTCCTTGAACGTCCAACCCATTCGGACTTTTGGCATCCGTCATGCAAGCGATGGCGGCCACCGGCGCGGGTCCCGCCGCACCCTGCAACGGAGCAGCTATGTCCACGATGGATGTCCGCGAACACGAGGCAGCGTCGGCCGCGGGCCGCGACCTCGTCCCCTACGCGGCCTGGCTCGTCCGCCTGCGTTGGATGGCGGTGGCAGGCGTTGTCGTCGCCGCCCTGCTCGGCCGCTTGGCGTTCCACGCCATCTCCGACTTCTCCCTCGAGGTCCTCCTCGGCTGTGCGGTCGCGATGCTCGCGTACAACACCTGGCTCAGCCTGCGCGCGAGGAGGATGCCTTTCGGTGCGCAGGTCGTCTCGCTCCAGATCCTCTTCGACCTCGTCGCGCTCACCCTCATGCTCCACGTCACGGGCGGGATCGAGAACCCGTTCCACCTCCTCTACATGTTCAACATCGTGATCGCGGGGATCCTCCTCCCCAGGGGGGCGGCCTACGCAGTCTCGTTCGCCTCCTGCGTCTTCCTGGGCGGGACGACAGTGCTCCAGATGGCGAAGATCGTCCCCGCATTCCTCATCTGGCCCGAGGTTCGCCTCCATGGGTTCGACAACGAGCCCGGGACGTGGATGCACGCGTCGGGGGAGCTGATCGCCTTCGCGGTGATGTCGTGGGGGACCGCGTACCTCGCGACGACGATCGTCGCACGGCTTCGCGCGCAGGAGCGGGAGGCCGCGGCGGCGCGAGAGGCCCTTCAACGCGAGCGGGCCCAGTCGGAGCTGCAGCTCGTCCGCGCGGCGAAGATCGCAACGGCGGGCGAGCTGGCGGCCCACGTCGCGCACGAGGTGAACAACCCGATCGCCATCATCAGCGCCAAGGGCCGCCTCCTCCTCTCGGACCACCGCGGCGAGATCTCGGAGTGGGTCGCCGCCGATCTCGTGAAGATCGTCGATCAGGCCGACCGCGTCGCGCGGATCGCGCAGGGGCTCCTCTCCTCCTGTCGCCCGACGGGCGGGGCGAGGACCGCGATCGACCTTCGGGACCCGGTGAGGAAGACCCTCGCGCTCGTCGAGCCCCGGGCGCGGGGCCGCGACGTGCAGATCGAGGAGCGCCTCCCCGAGGCGCCGCTCCTCGTCGTCGCGAGCGAGATCGAGATGGAGCAGGTCTTCCTCAACCTCTACATGAATGCCCTCGACGCGATGCCCCGCGGAGGGCGCCTCACGGTCGCCGCCGGGCCCGCGGACGGCGGCTGGGTCGAGGCGACCGTGAAGGACACGGGCGACGGGATCCCCCCGGAGGCCCTGCCGCGCCTCTTCGAGCCGTTCTTCACGACGCGCGGGAGCGGCGGAGGAAGCGGCCTCGGGCTCTGGATCTGCCGCGGGATCCTGCGGAGCCATGGGGGCGACATCGACGCGGACCCCTCGCCCGGCCAGGGCGCCCGCTTCGCGCTCCGCCTCCCAGCCGTCGCGCTATTGCCTCTGCCGCTTGCCTGCAATACAATGCACTGCGTTGGGAGGCAAGTCGGATGAACGAACAGTTGACCCTGCGGCTCCCCCGGGAGTTGTACTACGCCGTCTCGCAGGAGGCCTCCAAGAAGGGGCTGAGTCGGGCGGACATCGTGCGTCTGGCGATCCGCAGGTACCTCGGGATCGACACTCAAGGCCCGGCGCCCCGACCCTACGATCGGGTCAGGGACCTGGTCGGCTCCCTCGACTCCGGCATCCCGGACCTCGGGAGCGACCATCGCAAGCACCTCAAGCGGGGATTCGGTGGACGCACGTAGGGTCCTCCTGGATACAGGGGCCTGGGTGGCCCTCCTCGACAGGGCGGACAGGGACCCACTAGTTCACCGTTGACGAAATCCCGCGACATTTTCGACCGCCGTAACTCCCTTGCGGGAGTTACTCCATAGCGCCCTTGCGGGCGCTACTTCAAGAGCGCTTCTGGAGTAGCGCCCGCAAGGGCGCTGTGGACTGACACCCGCGAGGGTGTCAGTCGGCTGCAACTGGCGCAGGACCTCTTCAACAAGACACTAGATGGCCCGGGCTCGGTGATTGCCCCGGTCGGCCAGGCGCTTGGATTCCGGACGGACTTGCGTGCGCCTCCCCACTCGGCTCCCCGCGCACGCGTCGGAGGCCCAGCATGCGTAGGGCGCGGATCCTGGTCGTCGACGACGAGGTGGGGATGCTCGAGGTCTGCTCCGAGACCCTCGCCCACCTGCCCGACGCGACGATCGAGACGGAGAAGGACAGCCGACGCGCGGAGCGAAAGCTCCTCGAGGGAGAGTTCGATCTCCTCGTCACCGACATCCGCATGCCGGGGCTCGACGGGATCGGGCTGCTGCGCTCGGCGCGCCGCACGCACCCCGGCACCGCCGTGCTCCTCATCACCGCCTATCCCTCGCTCGAGACGGCGGTCGACGCCCTCAGGCTCGGCGCCTCCGACTACATCGTGAAGCCGTTCGTCCCCGCCGACCTCCTGGCCGCCGTGCGCCGACTCCTCGAGACGAAGGTCCTGAAGGAGGAGAACGCGCTGCTCCGGCGGCAGGCGGACCGCGAGTACGGGTCGGAGGAGATCTTCGGCGAGTGCCTGGCGATGCGTCGGGTGATGGAGGCGATCGACAAGGTGGCTTCGACCGACGTCGACGTCCTGATCGTCGGGGAGCCGGGGACGGGAAAGGAGCTCGTCGCGCGCACGATCCACGCCCGGAGCGCGCGCGCGGCGGCGCGGTTCGTTCCCGCGGACTGCGGGGCGATTCCCGAGGGGCAGATCGAGGCGGAGTTCTTCGGGCGCGGCGCGGGCGGGGACGCGGCCTCGCCTTCCTGGACGCTCGGGCTCCTCGAGTTCGCCGAAGGGGGGACCTTCTTCCTCGACGAAGTCTCGCAGGTCCCGATCCCCCTCCAGGCGAGGCTCCTGCGGGCGCTCTCGGAGCGGTCGATCCGGCGCGCCGACGGCCGCCAGGAGCGAGGGGTCGACGTGCGCATCCTCTGCGCGACGGCCCGGGACCTGGAGGCGGAGGTGCGCGCGCGCCGGTTCCGCGAGGACCTCTACTACCGCGTCGCCTCGGCGCGGATCGAGCTTCCGCCGCTGCGGGAGCGCGGCGAGGACCTGCCGCTCCTCGTGGGGCGCTTCACGGAGCGATACGCGCGGGAGATGGGGAAGGGGCCCGTGCGCGTGGAGCCGGAGGCGATGTCGCTGCTCGCGCGGTACGCATGGCCGGGGAACGTGCGGGAGCTGCAGAGCGTCCTGCGCCGCGCCATCGCGATGGGGACCGGAGGCGCGGTCGCGATCGACGACCTGCCGGAGGGAATCGTGGCCCAGTCGAGCGAAGGCTCGCCCGACGAGGAGGGGGGGTTCTTCCGCTTCCGTCGCCAGCGGGTCGACGCCTTCGAGAGGGACTACCTGGCGACGCTCCTGCGCACCTGCCAGGGGGACGTGACGCGCGCCACGCGCGAGGCGGGGGTGCCCAGGGGGACCTTCTACCGCCTGCTGAAGAAGCACTCGCTTCTTCCCGAGGAATTCCGGGTCTGAGCGCCTCCCTCCGGGTTCGGCGAGTCTGAAGACGACGGCCCGACCGGAGTCAAGCCCCGGCCAGCGGCCGGTGGAAGCGACCCTCATGTCGTCCTACTTCGAACCCGCTCTTGGCGAGTGCAGCCGGAGGGGGAGGTGCTTCGCATACCGGTGGAAGTCCTTGTCCGTCGTGAACACCGGACACCCGTACCGGTGAGCGACCGCGCAGATGAGCAGGTCGACGTGCGTCCCGCCGAGGCCGCGCGCCTGGCAGACGTTGTAGAAGCGCGCCGCCTCGACGTGGTCGACGGAATCGACCCGGAGGTCTTCGAAGTCCGCGAGGTGATCGCGCAGCCTCTCGAAGTCGGCCTCGCTGCGGATGCCCGAGAGGACTTCCTGGCGGATGGCGCCGATGGACTGGGCTGCGCCCTCCCGCACCAGCTCTCTCCATTCGAAGACAATCTGGCGCTCGGCCGGGCTCAGCTCCGATCGCCGTCGTCGCATCGCGAGCGACCAGACGGACGTGTCGACGAGCACGTTCACGCGCGGGTCCCTCGTCGGGCCGCCTTGTAGTCGTATGACGGCTCATAGTCGATCGTCCCGACCAGGTCGAGGATGCGAAGTTGCCGGCGACGTCGGACATACTCCTCCAGCGCCGCCGTCACTGCCGCCCTCTTGGTCCTGTGCTTCCCGATCCGGCGCGCCCGCTCGATGAGCCGGCTGTCGATCGCGAGGTTCGTGGCCATGGGGGTGCCTCCGCCTACCGACTGAATCCTACACATCCGAGTGTGTAGGTGCAACCATGTCCGATGACGGTAGCTTGACGGCAATGGGCCCGAGCGTCCCCTTCCGAGAGATGGGGGTAGATACGTTGGAAGCTGGCCGATAAGGGAAACGCCTCGCGGCGTCCCAGGGGCGCAGCATGCCGTCTCCCGGAACGCCGCGCCGAGCCCGCCTCGGCGGCGAGGGTGGCCTGCGCCGCAGTCGACCCGCAACGACGCCCACGGGCCGACATCATCGGATGCCATCAAGCCCAGGCGCATGTCTCATGTTGTTCGCGACTTGCGATCCCGCCCGCGTCCTGGCGACGCGTTTCGGCTGCGGATGCCACCCCCGAATCGGGCGTCGGTCGCCTGCTTGCAACGGCATGACGTCTTCCGGACGGCCGCCCATCCCGCGTCGATTGGGGAACCGCATGAGCAAGGAACACGGCACGGTGATGGACCGCCTCGTCCCGCTCTTCGCCTCGTCGCGGGACCCCGGGCGGAAGGCGGCGATGACGCTCCTCCCCGCCGCGGCACGGGAGGCCGATGCACGCCGGGCGGAGCGGCTTCGTCAGGGACGGCCCGCGCCGTCGACGCTCTTCGTCTCCGTGACGACGCGATGCCCGCTCGCCTGTGGCCACTGCAGCGCGGCCGGGTACGCCCCCGGCGTCGACTTCGAGACGCCCCGGCTCGAGCAGCTCCTGGAGGAGGCCGCGCGCCTCGGGGTCTTCTTCGTCGGCGTGACCGGGGGCGAGCCGCTCCT
>ORJL010639014.1_pt1 | contig 16096 bp, 13 predicted proteins | sample 1779941 | NCBI WGS metagenome assembly ORJL01 (sample SAMEA104232317, study PRJEB22302) | groundwater metagenome | biome: forest; feature: aquifer; material: groundwater | place: USA | collected 2011-08-07 | depth 5.8 m | reverse complement strand
CGGTTGGCGTCATCGTGCTCCAGGAACGGAATAAGCGCCGTGGACACGCTGACGATCTGCATGGGAGACACATCCATGTAGTCGACCCTCTCCGGGGACTCCAGAGCAAACCGCTCGCCTTGGCGTATCTCCACTCGGTCTCCCACAAACTGGCTCTTCCCATCCATGACCGAGTTGGCCTGAGCGATGATGAACTGTTCCTCCTCGTCGGCTGGAAGGTATCGAATCTCTTCCGAGCCGGATGAGACGAAAGCTTTGACCTTTAACATCTGTTGAGGCAACGCCCGGACTCTTGAGACTGCCCGCTTGGAGATGGCATCGCCCGCCTTGACTACAACCTTTCCGTCCGGGCCAGTCACTGCCTCTCGGACCGTCCGTCCCTCCAGATCGGGGTAGTCATTGGGGATCTCGCGGTGCACTTTTCTGTACGGCGTCTCAATAAACCCAAACTGGTTGATCCTTGCGAAGGTTGCCAGAGAGCCCAGAAGCCCGATGTTCGGCCCCTCGGGCGTCTCAATTGGGCAAATACGGCCGTAGTGGGAGTGGTGCACGTCGCGCACGTCGAATCCGGCTCGCTCCCGGGATAGGCCTCCTGGGCCCAGAGCGGAGAGTCGTCTCTTGTGTGTCAGCTCCGCCAGCGGGTTGGTCTGGTCCATGAACTGGGATAGTTGGGAACCCCCGAAGAACTCTCGAACCGCCGCCACAATTGGCCGCACGTTCACCAGGGCGCTGGGGGTAGCCTGCTCCGGCTCGTTGAGGGTCATTCTCTCCCTGACCACTCGCTCCATGCGCAGGAGCCCTACCCGCATCTGGTTCTGGATCAGCTCACCCACGGCTCTGACACGGCGGTTGCCCAGATGGTCGATATCATCAGAAGACTGCAGGCCGTTGTTTATCTGGATCATGGTACGTACCACGGCCACGATGTCTTCCTGAGTAAGAACGCGGTTATCTATGGAAAGTTCCAACCCCAAGCGCCGGTTCAGTTTGTGCCGGCCCACCCGGCCAAGGTCGTAGCGCCGAGGGTTGAAGAACAGGCTGTTAAGCAGGGCCTCCGCATTCTCCAGGCTGGGAGGCTCGCCGGGGCGCAGATGTTTGTAGAACTCGATCAGCGCCTCTTTCTGGGTCTTCACCTGAGAGTCACGCTCTATGGTGGACTTGATATAGCGGTGTTCTGGGTGCGTGTCCACAGCTTCGAAGGCGCCCAATAGCTCTTCGTTGGTGGCAAGCCCTATGGACCGTAGCAGAGTGCTGGCCGGTATCTTCCTCTTCCGGTCAACCTTGACAGAGATCACGTCTCGGGCGCTGGTTTCAAACTCCAGCCAGGCCCCTCTGTATGGAATGAACTTGGCAAGGGAAAGCGAACGGCCTGTAGCCGGGTCCTCCTCTGTGGTGAAATACACCCCTGGAGAGCGGACTAGCTGGCTGACCACCACGCGTTCGGCGCCGTTGATGATGAACGTCCCGTTGCCGGTCATCTGGGGAATGTCTCCCAGGAAGAGCTTCTGCTCCTTGACCTCGCCTGTCTCCTTCACCACCAAGCGGGCAGTTACAATGAGCGGTGCCGAGTAAGTGGACTCCCTCTTCCTGCACTCCTCTTCGGAGAACTTGGGCTCCAGAAACTCGTGATCCAGAAAGGAGAGGTCGAATCTCCCCCCAGTGAAGTCCTGGATAGGAGAAATCTCCTGGAATATCTCCTGCAGTCCTTCCCCTTTGAACCACTCGAAAGAGGCCAGTTGCGTCTCTATCAGGTTGGGGATATCAATTACCAGCGGGATACGTGCATAGGACTGCTGTCTGCGGGCCAACGCGACTGTAGCCGAGGGAGAAAGTGCCACCATAAAGTTCACGCTCCTTGCGTAGCTAAAGAGACAGCTACCTTCCAGATCTTAGAAGGCAAGAAGGCAAAATAGAAATGTGGGGTTCGCTATAGATCGTGGGATACTTCCGCAGGTCTTGAGGGCACAAACAGACCAGTACTGAACTATAGCAAGCCCACCAGGTTTTGTCAAGCACGGTGTGTGCGTCTTGCAGCGCCTTCCCGCACTGCAGGCACCACCTCTGTCAGAAAGGTGTGTAGCTGGGCCAGGGGAGCCAGGGAAGCCAAACGGACTATCACTTCCTGGGCGCCGGCCTGGGCGTACTCTAAAATGCGTTGCGCCACGTCTTGCGGCGGCCCGAAGGGCCCCCAACGCTCCGCCCAGAAGTTGAGCCCGTAATAGCGGCGTATGAAGTCGTCGGCATCCCGGAAGGCTGCGTCTTTGTCACGGTTCAGGTTGACCGTCATGTAGAAGGCGGTGCGGAGCCCGGCCGGGTCGCGTCCGGCTTCACGGGCAAAGCCGCGCACCTTTTCCAGCACCTCAGCGTACTGGGCGGGGGTGTCGCTGATGCCCATAACACCGCTGCCGTAGTAGCCGGCGCGCCGGTACTGGGCCACGGAGCCAGTCGCAAGGTGACAAGCCATGAGCACAGGTATTCCACCGGGATGCACAGGTCTGGGCTCCATGGCCACCGCATCCATGTTGAAGTACCGCCCATGGAAGGTGACTTCCTTCTCGCTCCAGAGGCGGCGGCACACCTGCACCAACTCCGTCATCCGCCCGCCCCGCTCCTGGGGAGGCACGCCAATGGCCAGCCACTCTTCCTTCTGGGCATCGGTGAACACGCCACCGACACCCATACCCAGAACCACGCGGCCTCCGGAAAGTACGTCCACGGTGGCCGCCATCTGGGCGAGCTGCACCGGCTGGCGCATGGGGGCCAAGAGCACGGCGGTGCCTAGGCTGGGGCGGCTGGTTCTCATGGCCAGTGCAGCCAGGGCGGCGAGAGGCTCCAGGCGCGGCTTCGATACCAGACTGTCTCCCACCCACAGGGAGTCCAGGCCTGCTTCCTCTGCCTGCTCAGCCATGGTAAAAATTGGCGAGAGATCTGGAGCGGCATCGCCCTTGAGGAGGACGCCACGAGTTGGCAGCAGGATACCCAGCCGTGGAGGTCTAGTACCCGTAGCCATGGTCACCAGCCTTTCTTGTCTGGAAACGGTTCATTGATAGAGTTGATAGAAAAGGGCCAGGATGCAGGAAGAGTCCGATACCCGTGTCCCTAGCCTGTGGCCGCCCGTGCTTTGAAAAGCAGCCGTTGGCGCCAGGCTGCCAGGGTTGTATCCATGTCAGGGCAGGCACTGCGGTACGCCGCCATGTCTTGAGGTGTGTCCAAGTCAAAGGCAAAGCCCGGGGACTGAGACACCTCCACCGGTGCGCCGGAATCTCGCGCCGCCTCCAGGTGCCGCAGAAAGCTGCCGCGACCGAAGTACGGGCCCACCATCATGCCGCGAGGCGCCAGGATTGCGTTGGTGCCACCGTCGCTGGCCGCCCGCGCCAGGACGACACGCCGCAGGCCGCTGGACAGGGCAATCAGGTCATCCACATCCTTCGGTGCCAGCAGCCCGAGGTCGCCCGGGGCTACCAGGACAGCCGCCGCCGCTGCTGCAAAAGCCGCATCCACGGCGTACCGAATCGCTCCATTCAGCCCACCGCCGGGTTCCTGCTGCCATTGCGCGCCTGTCTCTACAGCAACATCGCGCACCCACTCATCACCGCCTATCACCACCATCTCCACAGACGTAGAGGCACCGGAGAGAGATTGCAGCACGTGTTGCAGCAGATGCAAAGAGAGAGCGGCGCGGCCTTCGGCATCCAGCACCTCGGCCAGACGGCTCTTGCCCTGATAAGCAGGCTTCATGGGGACAACCGCTCGTATGAGCACAGCGTTGCTCATACCTTAAGCCTCTCCTCCGCCAGACGCATCACTTGAGCTGCCAAGCGCTCCTTGTCCGCATCCGTCTCCATGATCGTGCCGAGAACCACCGGCTCCAGGCCCGTAGCCCTTACCTCGGTGGCGCGGTGGGCGTCCTGAGTATCTATGACCAGCACATCACATATGTCCGCTAGCCGGCGAGCAACGCCCACGCAGCTCACCTCCTCGCCCAACTCAAGAAGCATCTTGGCCGCAGGGCCTCTTAACGCCTGCTCGCCAACTATGGGGCTGACGGCGATGCGCGGCCCCTTGAAGGATGCCACCCGCTTCCTGACGCCGGGGAGTGAGAGGATTGGCCCGATACTTACCACTGGATTGGAAGGGCAGTAGACGATGACCTGGGCAGAATCCAGCACCCGCTCAAAGCCTGGAGACACGCGGGCATCCTCAGCCCCCTGGAAGCGAACGTCCTGGATGACGGGCTCACATCCGAGTCTTACGAAGTAGTCCTGAAAATGGAGTTCTCCCTGGGAGGTCTTTACCGTGGTGCGAACCGGCTGGTCCGACATGGGAACCAGATCCACCTTCACGCCCAGCTTGCCGCAGAAGTGCCGCGTCACCTCCGACAGGCTCCATCCCTGTCTGAGCAGCCGCGTGCGTTCTATATGGGTGGCTAGGTCGCGGTCGCCCAGCCCGAACCAAGCGTCGGCGCCGTAGCGTTTCAGCATCTCCAAAGCACCGAAGGTATCACCGGCCAGCCCCCATCCAGTGGCGGGATTGGCCAGGCCTGCCAGGGTATACATCAGGGTGTCCAGGTCCGGCGACACGTTGAGGCCATGGAAGACCTCGTCGTCGCCGGTGTTGGCTACAACGGTGACCTGCCCACTGGAAAGTGTCCGGGATAGCCCCAGCGCCAGCTTGGCTCCTCCCACGCCTCCAGCCAAGGCCAGGACTCTAACTTTCACAGGATGAACCTCCAACCAGAGGCAGACGGATGACGAGGCAATGCTTCAGGCCCCTCGGTGGCTTGCTAGTCCGCAGCCGCCTGCTCAGCCACCTTGGGATGCTTGAAGCGGAACTGGTCCATCTTGATGAGGCGGCGGTAAGAGCCAAACCGGGACTCAGCGTCGTCTCCCACCCCGTCCAGGGGGTCTATGGCATTGTCGCCCTCCTCGAACACTCGCCGGATTCTGTAACTGGTTTGCCTCTCTGCCGGAACACGGCCAGCTTCGCGGATAAGGGCCCTCAACTCCTTTGGCCGCAGCAACTGCCCAAACTGGGCCCCTGCAGATGTGGAGATGCTTTCGTTGATGAGAGTGCCCCCCATGTCGTTGGCGCCGGCCCCCAAGATCACCTGGGCCAGACGCGGGCCTTCTTTGGGCCAGGAAACCTGGAGGTTGGGAATCCAGTTGTTCAGCATCAACCTGGCTAGGGCGTGGACTTTTATCACCTCCGCGCCGGTGGGGCCGGTGCGAATGCCTTCCACCAGGTGCTTCTGGTACATAGGGGCTTCCGTGTGGACGAAGCTCAGGGGCACGAACTCTGTAAAGCCACCCGTCTTCTTCTGGATGTCCCGGAGCAGGCCTATGTGGCGGGCGATGTGCTCGCTGGTCTCCACGTGGCCGTACATGATGGTGGATGTAGTGGGTATGCCCACCTCATGAGCCGTGGTGATGACCTCTATCCACTGGTTGACGGTGATACGTCCCGGGGCGATCTTGTCCCGTATCTCCTGATCCAGGACCTCCGCCGATGTGCCTGGCAGACTGCCCACGCCTGCGGCTTTGAGCTCTTTCAGGTACTCCCGGATGGTGCACTTAGAGCGGATGGAGCCGTACAGCACCTCTTCCGGAGAGAAGCCATGGATATGTATTCCTGGGATCTCTTCCTTGATGGCGCGGCATATCCTTATGTAGAGGTCGCCCTCCATTTTGGGCGGAAGGCCTGCCTGAATGCAGACTTCGGTAGCGCCCAGAGCCCAGGCCTCTTTGGCGCGCCGCACGACCTCTTCAATAGGGAGGAAGTATCCCTCCTCCTCGCGGTGGTCACGGCTGAAGGCGCAGAAGCCGCAGCCCTTGATGCAAACGTTGGTAAAGTTGATGTTCCTGTTGACCACATATGTGACCATGTCGCCGATGGTGCGCCGCCTCAACTCGTCAGCCACCATCACCAAGGCATTGAACTCCAGCCCTGAGGTGCCAAGAAGGGTTACACCCTCCTCCACTGTGGTATCGCGGCCTTCCAGTGCGTCGTTCAGGATGCGAGCTACCTGAGGGGTAACAGTGCTCAACAGCCGTTCCATGGGTGTCCCAGCATGTCCGTTAGTCTGTGGTTCCAACATAGCGCCCAACACCCCCTTTCACGTAGCCGTCTCCGTCCACCAGGGACTTGACGCGCTCCTTCAACACCTCGGGTAGATAGCCGTCCTTATGGTTTATGTACTCTGGATATACCGGCAGCCGTGGCTTCAATGTAAATCCTAGTTTCTCCGTCTGTTTGCGCAGCGTAGCAATCTGAGGCCAGGGCGCCTCCGGGTTCACGTAATCTATGGTCAACGGTGATATCCCGCCCCAGTCGTTGATTCCCGCCAGCAGGAATATAGGGTAGTCCCTGGCGCTGAGGTTGGGAGGCACCTGGATATTGGCCTCCGGCCCCAAGACTAGGCGGGCCATTGCTACCGTCCAGAGCAGGTCCTGGGTCTCAGGCTCCAGGTGGCCTTTCATGGCCGTATTGGGCTTGGCCCGGAAGTTCTGGATGATGACCTCTTGGATATGCCCATAGCGCTGGTGAATGTCGCGTATGGCCAGCAGAGATTCCACGCACTCTATCCTCGTTTCGCCGATGCCGATGAGGATACCAGTAGTGAAGGGTATCTTCAACTTCCCCGCCGTCTCTATGGTCTTCAACCGTGCCCGGGGCCACTTGCTGGGGGCCAACTCGTGTGGGCCGCCAGGCCCGCAAAGGCGGTGGCTTATGCTCTCCAGCATAACCCCCATAGACGCGTTGGCCGGCTTCAGCTTCTGCATCTCCCGCTGGCTCATGGTGCCAGGGTTGCCATGGGGGAGCATGGAGGTCTCCCGCAACACCAGGTCGGAGACATCGTAGAGGTACTCCAGGGTGGTCCTGTACCCGTGGCTTCGGAGCCACTCTTTGGCCTCGGGGTAGCGCTGCTCAGGCCTCTCACCCAGAGTGAACAGGGCCTCGGTACAGCCCAACCTCTCGCCAGCCTTGGCCACCTCCAGCACCTCCTCCGGCGTCATGTACAGGCGCGGAGCGGTGGTTGGGTCCTGCCGGAAAGTGCAGTAACCGCAGAAGTCGCGGCATAGCATGGTCAGGGGAATGAACACCTTGGGGGAGAAGCTGATATCCCTTCCTTTCTCTCTCTCGCGAAGGACGGAGGCTGCCTTGCACAGGAAAGGCAACTCTTCTGCGGAGCACTCCGCCAAGCGTAGGCTGTCATCGGACGAAGGGACGTCGCCATCCAGCGCCCCGGCCACGACGCTTTTCAGGCTATCGCTGAGCCCGGCCAGCGGGTCGTCCACTTCCAGAAGGGGAGCGGCCAACTCAGCAATCTCCGCCTCTTGAACAGCGACCCTTGCGGTCATTGTTGCTGTGTCCTACGGCTTAGCAGTTTCCCCATTGGTAGCACCCCTTCAGCTTTCACTGGATGGCGAGAAACGCAGTCACCTGAAGGCTCCCATGAAGCAAGCTCTGGGAAAACTCGCTGCATTGCACCGAGTAATGGACTAGTGTAATGCACGGCACTACGGGAATGCAACGCGCAAGTTTCGGAGGGGTGAGCCTCTCTAAATACACAAAGGCTGCTTGTTCGCTTTGGGCCGTGGCATGTATATTAGGTCAATATCGTACCGCTGGATTGGAGTAAGTCCATTGCCCGCATTGCGTTTGTCTGGTCGTAGCTACAAAGTCGCGGCACGCCTGAGCGTGTGGCTGCTACTGGCTATGGGTTTGGTGTTGACCATACTGGCTACCCTCTTCCCGCGTTTACCTGGAGACCTGCCGGTGGCGCACTGGGTGCAATCGCTGTCCACGCCAAGGATGGACGGCTTAATGGAGAAAGTAACCCTATTGGGAGAGACGTACGTAGCTGTGGCCAGCATCCTGGTGGTGGCGGCAGTGCTGGCTTTGGCCAGGCACCGGCGAACCGCAGTCGCATTCCTGGGAATCGCGGTGCTGGAGATCATGATGGAAGCGCTGAAAGCCATCGTCGATCGCCCCAGGCCGTCCGGCGAGCTTGTCCTGGTATTTGAGAGCGGGACTAGTGGGAGCTTCCCCAGTGGCCATACGTACCATGCTGTGGTCTTTGGCGGGCTGTTGCTGGCACTGGTGGTCTCCCAAATACGCCAGCCATGGTTGCGGCGCAGCGTTACAGCAATCGTGGTAGCGTTGATCCTAGCTGTGGCGCTCTCAAGGGTCTACCTAGGAGCGCACTGGCCCAGCGATGTTCTGGGCAGCGTGGTTCTGGGCATTCCATCCGTTGCGTTTCTTGTCTTCGTATGGCGAAGGCTCCCTGGCGGAGCAAATGCCAGATGACTGGCATGGCAAGAACAGGGCGGAGTTTCCATATCAAAATCGCCCGTGGTACACTGAGTCAAACGAGTCAAGGGACACAAGTAACAGCGAGGAATTCCTAGTGACCACAGGACTGGAAGCAGAAACCAGCACGGGACCGAGAGTAGTAGAGTTACCTTTACTACCACGGAGAGACACGCTGGTGTTCCCCAGGCTCATCAGCCAGCTAGTGGTCATGCGCCCGGCTTTTCAGCGTGCTGTGGAAGAGGCCCTCTCAGGAGACCGGCGCGTCCTGGTGGCCGGCCGTCGAAACACGGACAGCCGGGATTTTGCCGCTTCAGACCTGTACTCGGTGGGCACGCTAGCCACCGTGGCAAGAATGCTCAAACTGCCCGACGGCTCTGCGACGGTGTGGCTCCAGGGCGAGGCACGAGTGCGTATTCTGGAGATCACACAGAGCGAGCCCTGGTACAAGGCCAGAGCGGAGATCATAGAAGAGCCCCGAGTTGACACCCTCCAGGCCCATGCCTCCATGCGCTCCGTGCTTTCTCTGTTTGAGAAGTGCGTCCAGCTTTCTCCCAACCTGTCCAGCGATGCCTACGTGGCGGCGATGAACGCCGAAGGCCCAGGCCATCTTGCCGATATGGTCTGTTCCTCCCTTAACCTGGCGCTGGAGGCACGCCAGAAGGTCCTGGAAACCGTGGATCCGGAGGAACGGCTGCGGGCAGTGAACATCCTGCTGGCCAACGAAGTGGACGTTCTGGAGGTTCAGAGCCGCATTGAGTCCGAAATAAAAGGCGCCATGGACAAGTCTCACAGGGAATACTTCCTACGAGAGCAGATCCGGGCCATTCAAAAGGAGTTGGGGGAAACCGACCCGCAAGCTCAGGAGTCCGAGCGGCTCAAGAAAAAGATAGAAGAATCAGGCATGCCTGAGGAAGCGGCCAAGAAGGCCGGTGAAGAGCTGGAACGCCTGATGCTGATACCCCCCGCCTCGCCTGAGAACTCCGTGATTCGAGGCTACCTGGACTGGATCACCGCGCTGCCATGGAAGACGCAGTCCGAAGATAACTTGGACATAGCCCAGGCTGCCAAAGTGCTGGACGCCAACCATTACGGCCTGGCTAAGGTCAAGGAACGCATTTTGGAGTACCTGGCGGTCCGTAAGCTCTCCCAGGGGAAGCTTCGGAGCCCCATTCTGTGCTTTGTAGGAGCGCCGGGCGTGGGCAAGACCAGTCTGGGCAAGTCCATTGCCGCAGCTATGGGACGGCGCTTCGTGCGTGTGAGCCTGGGAGGAATTCGCGACGAGGCGGAGATCCGAGGCCATCGCCGAACATATGTAGGAGCCTTGCCAGGCCGCATTATCCAGACCATGCGGCGGGCAGGCACCATCAATCCTGTCTTCATGTTGGATGAGATCGACAAGGTAGGGATGGACTTTCGTGGCGACCCATCGTCGGCGCTCCTGGAAGTCCTGGACCCCGAGCAGAACCACTCCTTCAGCGACCACTACCTGGAAGTCCCTTACGACCTATCCAAGGTACTGTTTGTCACCACCGCCAACGTCCTGGATCCCATCATTCCAGCCCTTCGCGACCGCATGGAGGTTATAGAACTGCCCGGTTATACCGAAGAGGAAAAGTTGGAGATAGCCAAGCAGTTCCTGGTACCCAAACAAATACAGGAGCACGGCCTGACATCGGAGCAAATCCGGATCACTCCCAGCGCCGTGCGCAGGATCATCCGGGAGTATACCCGGGAGGCCGGCGTAAGAAACTTGGAGCGGGAGATGGGCACCGTATGCAGGAAGGTGGCCAAACGCGTGGCCGAAGAGCGGCAGGCCTTCAGCCTTATCTTGCCTCAGTCGGTCTCCAAGTATCTGGGGCCTACCAGGTTCACTTTTGGCATGGCGGAGGAGCAGGATGAGGTCGGCGTGGCTACGGGAGTGGCGTACACCCCCACCGGGGGCGACGTCCTCTCTATCGAGGTGGCGCTCCTGAAGGGCAAAGGTAATCTCATCCTCACAGGCCAACTAGGGGATGTGATGAAGGAGTCAGCACAGGCGGCTCTGAGCTACGCCAGGGCCAAGGTTCAGGAAAACGGGGCCAAGCGAAGCGAATCCTTTGCCACCCGGGATATTCATATCCATGTCCCTGCGGGAGCTACTCCGAAAGACGGCCCATCGGCAGGCGTGGCCCTTACCACGGCGCTGGTCTCCGCCCTGACACGGCGTCCTGTCCGCAAGGAGGTGGCCATGACAGGCGAGGTCACGTTGAGGGGGAAGGTGTTGCCAGTTGGTGGAATCAAGGAAAAGGTCCTGGCCGCTCACCGCGCCGGCATCAAGACGTTCGTGCTGCCAGAGGAGAACCGCAAGGACATCGCGGACATTCCATGGCGGGTTCGGCGTGACATCAAGTTTGTCTATGTCAAGAACGTTGACCAGGTACTGAATGTGGCGCTGCGGCCTAGCGAAGGTGCCGAGGGAGGCGCGCAATGAACTGGCTGGACTTTGTCATTATCGGGGTCGGCATTGTGGGAGTCTTCATAGGCTGGCGTGTTGGCCTGATAGGCGCTATCTTCAATGCGCTGGGAGTAGTGGTAGGGGTGTTCATAGCAGCAAACTTTAGCGGCGCCATCTCTGCCTGGGTTACGGAGCAAGGCGCCAGCGACGCCATAGCCACGGTGATAACTTACTTGATAATAATAGTCGGAGTGTTCTTTGCTGCGCAGGTTGCTAGGGCCATCACCAAGAAGGCGTTGAGCCTGGTCCTGCTGGGATGGGTGGATTCCGTGGGGGCCGTGGCCGTAGGGCTGCTTCTGGGAGCCGCCCTCATAGGGGCGGTGATCTTGGGCGTTGCGCGTCTTTCCGTTGACGTGCCTGACACTGGAGCTGCAGCTCCTCTGATCAAGATGACCGGAATTCGTGGAACCCTCCAGGATGCCCTGGTTTCTTCCAAGACTGTGCCTGTGTTCATTGACGTCGTCAACGGTTTGCCAGCCAACGCTCTGGGATTCGTGCCAGGAGACTACCGTGCCGCCTTGGACCAGGTGGAGCAACGTATCAAACTGGCAAATGGGTCATCATAGAGAGTCGTAGCAGCTATGAGCGTCCAGCTAGTCAACGCACCTGTTCTGGTATTGAACCAGAACTACGAGCCGCTGAACGTATGCAGCGTGAGGAGAGCGGCAGTGCTGCTGGACGTGGGAAAGGCGGAACTGCTGGTCAACGGCCGTGGTGAGCTGCGTACTCCCAGCAGGTTATTTCCGGCGCCGTCGGTCATCCGGCTGGTGTACATAGTAAGGCGTCCCCTCTTGCACCGGCGACTGTCCCGCCGCGAGATTTTTGCCAGGGATAACTACACGTGCCAGTACTGCGGCAAAGAAAGCCGGGGGCTTACGTTGGACCACGTCATTCCAAGGTTCCGCGGGGGTGTCCATACGTGGGAAAACGTGGTGGCAGCGTGTATCCCGTGCAACCACCGCAAGGCCAGCCGTACACCCAAAGAGGCGGGAATGGTTTTACTTAAGGAGCCGCGAGCCCCTCGGCCGAACCCGTACTATCGCTTCTACCGGCGTCCGCTCCAAGAGGAGTGGTTGCAGTTCATACCCTGGGTCGACCAGAAGCGGCAGGCTTGAGTTCACGTTGTCTGCGTGGTGGTCGACTGACATGAGCCGAATCTAGGCCGTCGTCACGCCAGAGCTTGGCAAGGACAGCATAAAGACGTCCAACGCCATGCGGGCGTTGGCGTTTTGCTCCAGGCGCTCCATGGTTTCCCGCAGCTTATGGATAATTGGGGCGATCTGCGCTTCCGTGAAGCGGCTCGCCGTCTCTTCCAGCGTTTGCCGCCAGTCCACGTTGAACACCAGATCCGGCGTTTGCTCCTTCAGCATCAGCACGTCCCGCCACCACAGCAGCCAGAACTCCAGGACTCCCAGGGCGGTGGCCCTGTCCCGGCCAAACTGTTGCGCCAGCTCTTGAGAGAACTGGAACCTCCGCTCCAGGCCTCCAGCCATTACCTCTAAGAGGTTGTCCGCCCTTCGCTGCCGCTCCTCCAGCACCTTCGGATCGGTGGCGGCGGACAGCGCCCATCCCAACCTGCCACCGGACAGCCTGGCCAGCAGTCGTGCGTCCTCAGGACTCACGCTGTGCTCCCGGGTTAACACATCCGCGATAGTGTCCTCGGACAGGGGCCTCACCTCCAGGCGGTGGCACCGGGAGCGGATGGTAGGCAGCAGGCGCTCCTCTTCAGATGTCACCAAAAGCATCAGCACACGTGCAGGAGGCTCTTCGAGGGTCTTGAGCAAGGCGTTGGCAGCCTCCTGGCTGAGGCGCTCCGCCCCATCCACAATGAAGACCAGGGACTTCCCTTCGTACGGCCCCAACGCGGCGGCGTGTTCCAGCGAGCGGACCTGGTCTATGCTGATCTCGGTGCGTTGCCTGCCCGTGCGCTCATCCCGAGCCGGCGCGACGACCTGGACATCCGGGTGGAGATGGCGCTGTATGCGCTGGCACTGCTGACAGTGGCCGCAGGGAGGGTCGTTTTCCAGGCAGTTGACGGCTTGGGCCAGTTGCATCGCCATGGTGGTCTTGCCCACCTGAGGCAGGCCCACCAATAGATAAGCATGGGCAAGCTGGCCTGCGCCGAGGGCTTTGGTCAGGTTTCCATGGCCGTGGAGCGCCCAGGGGAACATACCGTTGCTGACTTTCGGGCTGTGGTCCGCCAAGACTACCTCCGGCTACACCACATCCGCCGACATGAGATCCTGGTAGGTCTCCCGGCGGCGTATGAGCCTGGCGGCGCCGTCTCTAACCATGATGATGGCCGGCTTGGTGGACATGTTGTAGTTGCTGGCCATAGGCACACAGTAGGCGCCCGCAGCGGGTAGTGCCAGCAGGTCGCCTGGCTGGGTTGCCGGAAGTTCCACGTCCTTCACCAGGATATCGCCGGACTCGCAGAACTTGCCCGCGATGGTCACCACTTCCGCCGCCGGCTCGTTCATGCGGTTGGCCACCACCGCTTCGTAGACGGCCTGGTACAGGGCCGGACGTATGTTATCGCCCATGCCGCCGTCCACACTCACGTACGTCCGGATGCCAGGGATGGCCTTCCGTGAGCCTACCGTGTACACGGCAACCCCTGCCGAGCCGACGATGGATCTACCAGGCTCGATGACCATGGTGGGTTGCTCCAGGCCAGTCCGCTGGCAGCCTTCCTTCAGCGCTGAGGTCAAGGCCTCAGCATACTGGGCAGTGGTCGGCGGGGACTGGTCGCGGGTGTAGGCGATGCCGAAGCCGCCTCCAGGGCTGAACTCCTGAAGCTTCAGGCCTTCCTCCCGCATCCTGGAGGCAAACTCCAGCGCAATGCGGATTGCTTCCCGGTACGGCTGGGTCTCGAAGAGTTGTGAGCCGATATGGCAGTGAAGGCCAACAAGACGCAGGTGGGATGAGGCAAGCACCTGCTTGATGGCCTGCTCCGCCTGCCCAGTGCCGATGGGAAAGCCGAACTTGCTGTCCAGGATGCCGGTGGATATGTAGGCGTGGGTATGTGGGTCCACTGCAGGAGAGACCCTGAGCATGATGTCCTGCGTATGGCCAGCCGCCTGTGCGACCTCGTTGAGGAGGGATAGCTCGTGGACATTGTCCACCACGACACGTCCCACACCCCAGGACGCGGCCTCCTCCAGCTCTTTGCGGCTCTTGTTGTTGCCATGGAAGTAGACGTTGCGGGCAGGCATGCCGCCAGCTTTGGCAGCGGCCATCTCGCCGCCGGAGACTACGTCCATCCCCAGGCCTTCCTCCACCAGCAGGCGGGTGAGCGCCAGGTTGGTGAAGGCCTTGGAGGCGTAGATTACGCGAGTCTTGGGATAGCGGCCCTGGAACTCTCGCAGGTAGGACTGGCACCGCTCTCTGAGGGTGCGCTCGTCGAAGACGTAGAGGGGAGTGCCGAATTGCGCCGCCAGGTCTGTAACGTCGCAGCCGCCCAGGGACAGGTGGCCGCGGGCGTTGACGGCGGCGGTAGCTGGAAAAACATTGCGGGCAGGAAAGTCGCTCATGAGTCTTCATGGTAGGGACAGGGCTTGAGGCTGTCAATGTCGAGGGAGGTGAGCGTAGTGGCGGAGGATTCGTTTCAGGCGTTATGTCTAACAAATGAAGCTATTTTTGGCGGCGAAATTTTTCTGGAGAAACGAATCCGCTGTTTCGTAACGGGCGCGGAGGGTGCGTAGTGGGACTGTGGTTGTCCTGGTCATGTCTCAAGTGTAAGCGTCGCACAGGGGTATGGGAAAGGAGTGGATGGCAGGGTTTGACCCCCATCCTGACCTTCCCCAGTGCACGGGGGAAGGGACTGTTTCTCTCACACACTATAGGTTGCCTGGCTTGGTGGATTTGTTTGTTACAGTGAACAGGAAGGCCAAGCATTGGAATTCCGGCGAGTTCCGACAAAAACAAATCCGAGGCAGATAGGTGTTTTATTCGTTTGTCCGGCGGAGGGGGTGGCAGGGAAGGGGGCGATACGGGGTTTAAGGATGCGCGTTACAAATAGTACTCCGGCGATTGTTGCCTGAGGAATGACGATGCCGATCACGGCAGACAAGATGCTTCACTGCGTTCAGCATGACATGAGGGAGCAGGGGATGCCCATAGCCCAACCCCGCCAGGGTTGCCACTACCCTCGAAGCCGCCACTTCGGCCAAACACAGTACTGCGGCCTACAGATCTTGTCGCTAGCGCACGGGGCGGAACTTCGGCAGCGTGATCTCGTCCGTTACGTCTTCGAAGACCACTTCCAGCGGCATTTCCGCCCGAAGCTCTTCCAGCGGACAGTCAAGTACGTTACTCACCATGCGTACGCCTTCGTCCAGCGTCACAACGGCAACGGCGTAGGGCACTTCAGCCACCCAGGCCTCGCCTATTGGATGATGGACGATTGTCCAGGTATACAATGTGCCTCTTCCGCTGACGCGGGCCCACTCGGTATTCATCGAGGAGCAGTTGGCGCACATGGGACGGGGCAGCCAGCGGTAGGTCCCACAGTCTACGCAGCGGGGGATGCGCAACTCATGCTGCTTGGTGTAGGTCCAGAACTCCTTGCCTTCCTCGAAAGACAGGTCGGGTAGTGGCTTTCGGTATTGTGTAGTCATCTTACTCTCCTGTCAGCACCAGAACGCTGCCCCATCCAGCCATGTCGGTGAAACTCAGGACTCCCACCTGGGCGTTGGGCACCTGTGCATCGCCTGCCTGCCCGCGGATCTGCTTTACTGCCTCGGCGACATGGTTAATGCCCCAGATATGGGCCTGGGACAGCAGCCCTCCGTGGGTGTTGACGGGCAACTCACCGCCAAGCTCGATCCGCCCTCCTTCGACGAAGGGGCCGCCCTCACCTTTCTTGCAAAACCCCAGGTCCTCAATCTGAGAGAGGACGACGAAGGTGAAGCTGTCGTAAATCTCAGCGAAGTCAACGTCGGCGGTGGTAACGCCGGCCTCGCGGTAGGCCAGCGGCGCCGCCAGGCATACGCTATTGATGGTGATGTCGGCGCGGTTGAGTATCTCGGCAGGGGATGGGCCATAGGACTGCGCGCCGCCAGCAATGTAAACCGGCTTCCGGGGCAGGTCCCGCGCCCGCTCCGCCGTAGTCACAACGCACGCTCCAGCGCCGTCGGACTCCAAGCAGCAGTCCAGCAGGTGAAAGGGATCGGTGATCATACGGGAGTTGAGGTAATCTTCCATGGTGATGGGCGTTTTCATGGTTGCCCTGGGATTGAACTGCGCATGCCTGCGCATGGCAAGGGCTATGGCCCCGTACTGCTCCTG
>ORJL010984387.1_pt1 | contig 16105 bp, 18 predicted proteins | sample 1779941 | NCBI WGS metagenome assembly ORJL01 (sample SAMEA104232317, study PRJEB22302) | groundwater metagenome | biome: forest; feature: aquifer; material: groundwater | place: USA | collected 2011-08-07 | depth 5.8 m | reverse complement strand
TCAGCCGGATCGCGATTAGAGCAATCCGCTAATTTGCCCGGCAAAGCCAAACCTTCCAACAAGCCTTTTCTGATAACTGTCTCCCGAGCGGCTTTGGCGGCCTCGCGGGCTTTTTTGGCTAAAATAGTTTTTTCCAAAATAGCTCTGGCGCTATCAGGATTTTTTTCTAAAAAATCGGCCAGAGCTTCGGCCACCACGGATTCCACAGCGGTGCGGGCTTCGGGGTTGCCTAATTTAGCTTTGGTTTGGCCTTCAAATTGAGGCTCGCGAATTTTTACCGAAACCACCACCGTTAAGCCCTCTCTAACATCTTCTCCGGTTAAATTATCGTCGGCGCTTTTAATAAACCCATTTTTTCTGGCATAGTCGTTAATAGTTCGGGTGAGGGCTGTTCTAAAACCGGTCAAATGCATGCCGCCGTCGGGAGTATGAATATTATTGGCAAAAGAATATTCCGAAACTTGAAAATCATCGGTATATTGAAAAGCAGTTTCCACATTTACTCCTTCCACATTTTTTTCGCAATAAAAAACCGTATCCTGTTTCTTATTTTTAGTACGATTTAAATATTGAACATAGGCGTTTATTCCGCCCTCAAAATAAAAACTATACTTCAAAGCCGGGCCTGGGCGTTCATCTGTAATTCTAATTCTAACTCCTTTGGTTAAATAAGATTGTTGGCGCAGATGATCCAGAACGCGAACATATGAAAACTTTATTTCTTTGAATATTTCGGGGTCGGGCTCAAAAGTAACCGTGGTGCCGTTTTGCCGGCACGCCCCCACTTTTTTTACCTTGGCCTTAGGCACGCCGCGTTCGTATTCTTGCATCCATAATTCCCCATCTCGGCAAACTTCAGCTGTAAGCGATTTAGAAAGAGCGTTAACCACCGAAACGCCCACGCCATGCAAACCGCCGGAAATTTTATATGATTCCCCGCCAAACTTGCCGCCGGCGTGCAGAGTGGTCATAACCGTTTCCAGCGCCGATTTTTTTGTTTGGTGATGAACCTCCACCGGAATGCCCCGCCCATCATCCACAACTTTCACTTTGCCTTCATCCAATATAAAAACATCAATATTTTTAGCGTAGCCCGCCATAGCTTCATCAATGGAATTGTCCACCACTTCCCAAATCAAATGATGCAGGCCGTCCACGCCCGTAGAGCCGATATACATGCCCGGCCTTTTGCGCACCGGTTCCAGACCTTCTAAAACATAAATATCTTTGGCGGTGTAGTTATTATTATTGTTTGCCATATTTGTTAAAATTTCCAAACAATTACCGAAGGAAACATCGTCCCGAGCAGCATCCCGCCAGAGGCGGGCAGGCATGGAGAAGACCCCTTTTTTACCCTTTACATCCCCCTTTTCTTCCATGTCGTCTGCGAGGGGTGATGTTTCCTTCACCTTAATTCTGCCTCAAATTGAACCTTTGTCTCTTTATATATTTTAGCCTGAATCGGATCAATTTCTACTGTGGTTAACGTCCGTTCATTGGAACGGTATATAATGCGATAGGTATAACTTACCTTATCCGCGCCGAATTTTTCAGAATTATCATATTTATCCAACAACTGAACCTCTTCAACCAAATCGCCGCCGATATCGCGAATCAAATCAAAATAATTATTGGGTATAAAACTTTTACCAACCACAAACGATATGTCGCGGGTAATTTGCGGAAATTTTGAAACTTCCGTGAATTTATTACCCAGCTTAAGCTGGCGCTTCACCCGTTCATCGTTGGACCACAACAGTCTGATATCGGGCAGGTCCATACTGACAATAGCCAGCCGTTCCAGACCGAATCCAAAAGCCCAGCCATTGTATATATTTGAATCTACGCCTAATTTATCCAGCACACTGCCCTTAACCACGCCACTGCCTAAAACCTCAATCCATTTGTCCCGATTTTCTCTTCCGACCTTGTCGGAACCAGAAAATCGAGGATCCTCGGCGGCTTTGCCGTCGGGACCGCTCAAGCTATTTGTATCAACTTCCATCTCCAAACTCGGCTCGGTGTAAGGAAACGTATCTTTATTAAAACGATATTTAACTTCCAGACCAAAAACAGCTCGGGCGATACTAGCCAGCACTTCTTTGAGATCTTCAGTGGTAATAATTTTTTGATCCTTAGGCACAAGATACCAGCCATCCATCTGATGAAAAACATTCATATGCTTACGGTCAATTTCGTCTTTGCGATATACCTTGCCAAATGAAAAACAGCCTGTAGCCTCTTTTTTAGCGATTCTGGCTTTAACCATTTCATCTTTAAGATAGTAATACCACATCACCGTGGTATGTGTTCGCAGAATATTATCATCATCAATATAATAGGTGTCGGATCGGGAACGAGACGGATGATCGACCGGAAAATCAAACAGGTCAAAACTGATTTTTGAAGGCACGATTTCCGGAACCTCAATAACATCAAACTCTTTAAAATTAGGCTGTTTCAAAATATTATTAACTATCTCATTTATTGGATTTCCGGGCGCGCGCGACAAATCAGGCATGGCCAAAAAACGTTTTAAGCGCAAACTTTCTGGATCAATTTTTGATTCAAGCGCTTTCTTAAGCGCCTCGGCTTCGTTTGATTGAATTAAAATTCGTGTCATTCGAGTGTATTCGTCCGCCAGCTGGCGGATTGGCGTCGCGTTATAAAATAATATTCCATCCCGACTATTAAAAATAAAACTGGAAAAACTGTCCAAATCTTAAATATATTAAAATGGCTTAGCCATAAATAAGTTACTCCCAAAATACTAACCAAGGCCCCTTCTCTAAAAGCAATTTTTAAAATTCGGCTATGGTTGTTTTCGCTAATAAATTTATTTCTTAACAAAATGCCTATCCAGGAAAACAAGCTAAAGAGGACCAAAAATAATACCGCCGAAAAGAGAATAAAACTTATCAGTTTAGCGCTAGCCGGGTCAATAAAAACAACAATGGCTCCCACAGAAGCCAAAGAAACCAAAAAAACAGAGCCCAAACCAAGCTTTATAAGCTTCAAGTCCACAGTTAAATTTTAGCAGTTTTATAGCTTATAATCAAGTATATGTTATGGTTTAATATCTTGGAACCACCCAATTGTACCAAGCTAAGCTTGGTACAAGCCTCACTGAGAAACGTTGCGAAGCTATTGATTAGAAAACAGTATAGGTTACAACGATACCGTCAATGATTGAAACGTGATTTGGAAGCGGCGCGCTGGCCGGGTTTGGTATAACTGCGGCGGGTAGAACCCAGATCCTTGCCTAAAGACAATTTCTTTTGAGCCATATTTTCGAGTTCCTTAACCTTACCCAAAACTTTTTGAGCATGTCCATTAGCCTTAACTTCCGCCCAAATATGTTTTATCTCGCCATCCCGCCCCACCAATAAAGTCGTTCTTATATAACTGCCGCTTTCTTTTAATAAACCAAGTTTCTGACCATACGAACCATCTTCGTCTGACAATAAAGGAATCAATAAATTATTTTTGTGGCAAAAACGTTCATGCGAAGCTAAATCATCTCGGCTCATACCTATAACTTTAGTATGCGATTTGGCAAAATCTTTATTCAACTGCGAAAAATCAACGCCTTCAACCGTGCAACCGGGCGTATCGTCTTTGGGGTAAAAATACAAAACTATATTATTTTCTCCAGCATATTTAGACAGATCAAATTGCTGGCCATCAAATGTTTTACCGATAAAGTTAGGAAGTTTTTGGTTAGTTTTGATATTCATTACTTTAGAAGAAACATCATTCCGAGCAGCATCATGGAGATGGCCGAAAATATAATTGAGCGTTGATCTTGCTTGAGCAAGGTCAACGCCATGTCGTCTGCGAGGAGTGATGTTTCTGAAAGAAAAAATAATTAGGTAGAACTGACCCGGCCGTACAACTCATCAACTTTTTTCCAATCTATATTTTTGAAAAAAACTTCCAAATAAGCTTTGCGGTCGGAACCGTGATCTATAAAATAAGCGTGTTCGTAAACATCCACGTTTAGCAAGACTGCGCAGTTCCAAACTCCGCCCTGGTTTTGAGCGTCAGCGGTGTAGATGTGAAGTTTCATATCGGAAAAATCCCAGCATAAAATCGCCCAGCCGCGCGCCGCCATAGCCGAAGCCGTAAACATATTTTTAAAGTTCTCAAAACTGCCCCATTCTTTTTCTATGGCCCCTGCGATTTTAGTTCCCGACGAATTTCCGTCTCCGCCCAAAATGCTAAAAAACAACTGATGCAAAATCATGCCGTTAGCGGCAAAAGTTTCCCCTTCTTTCAAGCCTCTCAAATAAGAATAAGTCTGATTGCCGGCGCCAAGTTCTTCCGGGGTTATTTTGGATAATTTTTCTTCAACTTCATTTCTTTTGCTGACATAACCGGCATAAAGTTTTTTCTCGTGAATCTCGTTGGTCTTGGCCGAGATGCCGTTTAACTCGCCTAAGTTGAAAAGTTTGGATTGGTGCATATTTTTGAACATCTAATTACTAATATCTAATCAATGACTAATAACTGAATGTCTAATGTCAAAATTTAGTCATTTGGCATTTGGGGTTGATTAGAAATTAGAAATTTGTCATTAGAAATTTATTTTAATTTATTTATTTCACCGACAAATATTTTAATAAACCTCTCTACATCTTCAAAGATGGTAAACCGACCCAAAGTAATCCGCACCGTGCCCCAGGCCTCTTCATCGCTTCGGCCAATGGCTTTGATAACATGCGGCGGTGTGAGATTTTTGGCGTCGCAGGCCGAACGGGTTGAAAGAGCGAAACCTTGCTCATCCATAGCCAGAACCAATTCCTCGGCTTTGATGCCCGGAATTGAAAAATTAACGTTGTTGGCCAATCTGTCTTGAGGATGTCCGTTTAATAAAACCTCCGGCACAGCATCTTTGATTTCTTTTATAATTTTATCACGAAAACCGGCCAACCAAGCATCCTCGGTTTCTCTTTCTGACTCTATGATTTTAATTGCTTGAGCAAAACCGACTATTCCGGCCACATCCTGCGTGCCCGGTCTTAAACCGCTTTCCTGCGAACCGCCCAGCATAATTGGGCTTATTTTTGTTCCTGTTTTTACATACAAAGCCGCCGCGCCTTTGGGCCCGTAAATTTTACTGGCGCTAAACGACATCATATCCAAACACAGGTCAGATACGTTTATTTTTATATGCGGCGCAGCTTGAGCGGCATCGCTAAAAAACAACGGCAGCCCATTTTTTCCCTTTTCTTCCCCTTTCACTCCTTTTATTATTTGTCCTATCGGTCTTACCAGATTTATACTTCCAATTTCGTTAGAAGCAAAAATAACCGAAACCAAAATTGTATTCGGCCGAATGGCTTGTTTGATTTGATCGGCGCTGACTCGTCCATATTGATCCACCGGCAAATAATCAACTTTAAAACCATCCGACTCCAAGCGTTTAAAAACATTAAGCACCGAAGTATGCTCCGCTTGAGTGGTGATAAGATGCCGGCCGTATCCTTGATTGGCCCGAGCCGAACCTAAAATAGCTAAGTTGTTAGATTCGGTGGTGCTGGAAGTAAAAATAATTTCGTGGGTTTTGGCGCCGATAAAACCAGCCGCGGTTTTTCTAGCATCTCTTAATGCTTTTTGCGATTCCCGGCCTTCTTGATATAGACCCGAAGGGTTGGCTCCGCCGTGCGCCAAATATCCGTCCATTGCTTTTTTGACACGCGGGTCCAAAGGCGCGGCCGCGGCGTAATCCAGATAGATTCGGTGATTCATCCCGTTAGAAACTTTTTTATCCATATTGTATGTATTTTCCAAACTTTATTTGATATTATTAAACTTTGACTTTATTTGTTTTCCGACATAGGTTTCTAACGGGACTCATTTGATTTTAAACTTTAACTTGATTAATATAACATAATAAGTTTTCCCGACCAAAAAATTCTCAAAGGAGAATCACCAGATGGAAATAAACAAGACTGATTTGATTTTTTCGGGAATCATATTCGGAGTGATCGGCGGATTCATCGGCCACCACCACGAAATCGGAGTGGTTTCGGGAATGGCGGCAGGCATAGTTGCGGGACTAGTTCTTTGTTTTTTTATAGAAATCATCAAGGTATGGCTGGACGATGTTGTTTTTGATAACCGCCAAAAAGATGAATAACCCATTCAGCCCCGCTCAAACCAGCGGGGTTTTTTTATTCTAAAATTCTATAAATAAATACACCCGCGGCCACGGCTACGTTCAAAGATTCTTTTTGGCCTCTCATAGGAATATGCCAAACGGAATCCGTTCGCTTGATGATACTTGGCGACAAACCTTTAACCTCGTTACCGATAATCACGGCTAGAGGAAAAACCGGTTTAAAATGCCGGTAATCCCGACTATATTTTGATTGTTCCAGCGCGATTACCCTCATGCCCTTAGATTTTAATTCCTCGAGTAGCCGCCAGGCGCTAAATCTTTTTTCCCAAGCCACCGAGTTTTCAGCGCCCAGCGATGTTTTAGCCACTTTGGGATTGGCGGGCGTGGGCGTGTAACCGCACAAATATATTCTAGAAACCCCGGCCGCATCGGCCGTTCTAAAAATCGCGCCTACATTATAGGCGCTCCGGATATTGTGGAGAATCAAATAAACCCTTTTTTCACACTTAGCCATAAAAACTTATGTCTTATGTGCAAAACTTGGTTTTGCACAATTCACTCCTCAAGCAACTGCTCTATATCCAAATAGCGCGATGTTTTAGCACTGCTATTGTCTACAAATTTTCTATACTCTTTTGAACTTTTAAATTGTTCTAAAATAATATCCCGTTTCAGAATATCGCCCCATCGATTGACATCTACATAGTCCTGTAAACTTGACCAGGGATACAAACCCTCTTTATTTTTCCACGAACTTATCTCATTAGAGTTACGATGAATATACGTAGATAAATAAAGTAATTGATTATTATCAACCACATGAACCGCTTTATAATTTCCTTGAAAATGATGGCCTGTTTTATTGTTTTTTATATTAAAATATCTTGTGTAGGAAATCTGAAGTCTATGCATATACTTTGCAATTCCACCTTCTTCTACTTCGCGAATTAGTAAATGAAAATGATTAGGCATCAATGTAAAACAGACTAGCTCAACATATCTATTAGAGATAATCTCATTTATCATTTCATCATCTATTTCCCTGCTGTGTAAAACTGGGTTTTGCACAAATTCTTTAACCACCCTATCCATATTCTTAATCACTAAAGGAGATTGGAACAATAAAATTGAAAATAAAAACCTATTTCTATCAGCATTATTGAAAAATATTGTTTGTTTATTATTTCCGCGATTCAAAATATGATAATATTCGTTGGGAACAATAATTATTTTTCTCATAATGATATTTTAACAGCTTAAAAAGATTTGTGCAAAACCCAGTTTCGCACACAGTTTCGCACATTTTTTAGTTGCTATTTGTTTCCAACTTCAAAAATAAAAAAGAGCGTCGGTCTCCCATTGGGAAACATGACGCTCTTTAAGGAACAACTGGTTCAGTCCTCCAAACTGAACCGGGGTTACACTTTATCTTAGCTTGCGCCGCGGCGCACGACAAATTTTATTTTGTCAAATGGCGGATAGACGGTTACCCGCCCATTGCGGATGTCGGCAAAACGGTTGCCTAAGTACACGTCAATCACCTCGCCTTCGGCGTCCGGAGGGAGCAGTTTCGGATCCCACACGAACGTGGCATCCGAATAAGTACCATACTGTATCCATAACTCGAAGACCATTTCTGTGGTCTCCAAGCTTCGAATGTCGCGGGCGAATCGGTCAAGGATTCCGTCGTGCAACATCATGAGGGTAAAATCTAACATTTCTGCGGGCGGGGGCGGCGGATACAGTATGTCAACCGGCATCCCTTCTTTGAAATTGATCCATAGAATCTCGTCCACTCCGTCGGTTGCCCCGGCATACTGCCCAATGGTTTTCCAAAACCCATCATAGCACCCGCTTGTGCCTGGCACTTGTATACAAATCGGCATCTCCCAACCGAGCCGTTCCGCTTCACTGTCTTCGTCCACCAGAGTGTACATTGACGGGGGGATAGTAATCGTGCCCACGACGACAGACTCGGATGTGGACTGTGTCGGCGGCTGGGTGTGGTTTGAACTTCCACCGTGGCCGTTACTGGAAACCACGGTAGTGGTTCCAATACTACCAGGACCTGCACCGCCACCTGTGTTGGTGACCTTCTCGATCTTGGTAACTGTTTCGGTCTCGGTGACCTCCACATAGCTCGCCAACACTGTTTGATTCGCAAGCTGATCTGGCGACGTGTACACGGACTGGACAAGTATCCTACTGTCCATACCGACATTGCCGGCCATATCCACCACAGGAACCGTCAAGGCGACGGTCTGGGATTTGCCGGTCGTGTTCTTGGGACACGCGTCCCAGTAACCCCAGAACCAGAGCGTGTCCGATTCATCTGACATCGGCGACAGGCCACGGGGGCTCACCACCGCAGATCCATCCGCGCATTGCACCTTGAGCGTGCACGGATTTGCGCGCCGGATCTTGATGCCTCCGGCATCCACGGCCTTCACGCCGACATGCAGACGGCCATCGGCATCCATTCGGACATCTCCTTCCGGAGTGTTGTCCGAGATGATGACTTCCGGCGCCGTGGTATCCGGCGCCGCCATCTTGGCCGTGGGCTGGACGTCATAATCCGGCCCGTTGGGGTTATCGCCACATGCGACAAAGAGCGTCGCGAACACAGCCAGAACAGCGCACTTCAAAAAAGCCCTCATTGGAATTTCTCCTGATTTTGGCTTATTCCTCATCCGCGACGTTTGTCGGGACCCCAGATAAGCCGATTTTAGGTACTATATTAAGTATATCAGATAGTTAAGACGAAGTCAAGGAGCTGTTATGGTTCAATACCTTGCCCAACTATCGAGGTTGAACCTCGATAGTTGGTGGAAAAAAATCAACTGTGCCAAAAGAAAGTTCTTTTTTCAACGTGCCGCAATCTACTAAAAACTTTAAGCGAAAAATATAAAGAAAAAATCGTTAAAAAACCGGCGACAAAGAAGGGCGAGCCGCTGCCCAAGGTGTCAAACAAAATGCCGCCCAAAATCGGTCCGACAATCAAAGCCGCGCTTATCAGACTCTGCACTATGCCAAAAATCCTGCCTTGTTCCTGATCGGAAGCGTTTTTAGAAACCAGCGCGTTGACCGCCGGCAAGTATAAACCGGCGCCCACAGCCAAAAGCCCAACCAAAACAACTATAAGCCCCAGGTGTTCTATAAGTGGCATAAGAAAATAACCCAACAATAAAAAAATTGTTGCGATCACCAAAATAAAAGACTCGCCCAGCATTTTTTCCAGCCGGCCCACTAAAAATCCTTGAGTCAGTATTATAACCAAACCTATCAAAGCAAAAAAATAACCATTTTCCTGCAAAGTTAAATGGAATCTTTCTTCGGCAAAAAAGACAGCAATGTTTTGAACCACGGCAATAGCTAGAATGGAGATGAAATACGTGCTTAAAATCCGGCCCATCAAAGGATGTTTTAAAACCTCTATAAACTCTTTGACGCTGAAATCCAGCAGTTTGAATTTACCCTGTCCGGTTCTTGATTCCTTGGCCAACGATTCCTTGAGGAAAAAAATTATGAACGCCGAATTTAGCAAGGTGATGGCCGCCGCGCCCAAAGCCGGTCCGCTAAAACCAAACCCGCCCAAAAAAGCCGAAAGCACCGGGCCAAAAATAAGTCCCAACCCCAAAGCCGCTCCCACCACGCCCATACCTTCGGCGCGCTCATGTTTACCTGTAATATCGGCAATATAGGCCTGGGCCACGGCTACACTGGAACCGAAAATACCATTCAGAATTCTAGATAAAAAAAGCATCCAAGCGGCCGTGGCCAAACCAAAAAAAATAAAGGAAGCCGCCGTGCCTAAAGAACTTATAACTAAAACCGGTTTGCGGCCGATTTTGTCGGAGATTCTTCCCAATATGGGTGAGAATATAAACTGCATCAAAGCGTATGAAGCCGCCAATAAAGTAACCGACAGAGCCGAAAGATCAAATTTATCGGTCAGTTCCGGATATAAAGGCAAAATAAAACTCAAGCCTAAAAAATCAATAAAGGCGACTATAAATATGGCTGTCAACTTGCCCTTTTTAAACATAATAGAACTAGTATAACAAATCCCGCCCTGAACCTTAGTCGGGAGGGCGGGATTTAAAAAATTACCTAACTGCTATTGAGCGTTTATTTCCGTTTCTATATCAAGCAATTCCTTATCTAAATTATCAACACCGGTATTATTTAAATCGGCTTCAATATCGGAAACCTCATCAGAACTAGACAAGGGTTGCTCCTGCATATCTTGATCTTGGGTATTTTCAGCTTCGGTATTCGCCGGAGAGGCTTGCTCTGAAGAATTTCCCGGCCAGAAATAAAAACCCAAAGCCGCCGCTATTATTACCGCTCCTGTTACCACCCAGGCCCATTTTCCGGCTGTGGGTTCTTGGTTGTTATTTACTTCATCCATATTTTTAGTCCCGCCCTGGCGGGATTATTAATTTGTAATTATTTCTGTTGATTATTATCGCTTGAACCCGACTTTTCTTTAACGCCAGATGAGCCTTTTATGGAGTTAATAACATCCACCAAAGCAGTATGGGCGTCTTTAACGGCCACTTTTACAACATCCAATTTTTCTTTAGCGGATTCCAACGCGGATTTTGGAGTTTCCGAAGAAGCTACCGCCTCTAAAGCTGTCTTGGCGTCGCCTAAAGCGCCTCTGGCCAATTCTATTTTAGCCTTAGCAGTATTTAAAACCGCTATTGAGGCGGCGACATCTTTACCGTCCTGCGACAACTTATCCAACCTGCCTCCAATTCTTATTGCCAGATTATCCAACCGCTTTATGGCCGCTTCAAATTTTTGAACCATTCGTCCGGCGAAAGCGGCCACCCTTTCGGCCTTTTTAGCTTCCAGTTTATTTTTAGCCTCTTGGCGCTTTTCCTGAACCCTCTCTTTCAGTTCAACCCTTTTTTCTTGCGCCTTTTCTTTAAGCTCCGCCGCTCTTTCGCGCAAATTCATTTTTTTATCTTCTTGAGCGCTGGCATGGTTAATAGCCTGGGCGCCGCTGGCGATAACAAGACCCCCAAAAACTAGAAAACAAATCACTTTTTTTGTCATAACTGGTTATAAAATTTAAATTATAAATATGCCCGATGGGTATGCTAAAATAGCATTGTCTTTTATATAGCACAAAGACCTAAATGAAGGAAATAAAAGTATCCACAGAATCGTTTGGCCTAAGATTAGACGTGTTTTTGCACGGCCAGTTTTTTGATTTTTCCAGAGGCTGGATCCAAAAACTTATTAAAAAAGGCAATGCCGAGGTAAACGGAAAAATCCAAGATTCAAAATATAAAATAAAAACCGGCGACTTTATAAAATTCAACTTGGAAACACCCCCAGAAATATCTTTGGAAGGAGAGTCCGGTTTTGATTCAAAAATAAAAATCGTTTTCGAAAATGACGACTTTTTGGTGATAGACAAACCGGCCGGAATTTCCGCGCATCCATCTTCAAGCGAACCTAAAGGCACTATAGTAAACTGGGCGCTCTGGAAATATCCCGCTATAAGATCGGTGCGCGACAGCAACGATAATCTTCGCCCGGGGATAGTTCATCGCCTAGATAAAGACACTTCCGGCCTAATGCTTATCGCCAAAAATCAAAGAATGTTTAATTGGCTTAAAAAGCAATTTCAAGCTCATTTAGTAATCAAAAAATATATAGCTCTGGCTAACGGAACCGTTAAAAATGATGAAGGCAAAATAGATCTAAACATAACCCGATCTAAAAAAGATCCTACCCAAAATAATGTGACTAAATCCAAAACCATCGGACGCTCCGCCCTAACTTTTTGGAAAGTCTTAAAAAGATACGCCGGTTATACCCTACTGGAAGTAACGCCCCAAACCGGCCGGATGCATCAAATAAGAGTTCACCTAAAATCTATGGGGACGCCGGTGGCCGGAGACAAAAAATATTTCTCTAAAAACTTAAAATCGCCTAAGCATCTGGGGAGAATGTTTTTGCACGCCGCCTATTTAAGCTTTAATGCCCAATCCGGCGAAAAGTTCTCGTTTCACTCACCCCTGCCAGCAGAATTGGAATCAGCATTGCAAAATTTGCCTTTTATGATAAGATAGCCGATACCAATGCGGATCAGCATCGCGTCTATGAATAAAATCCAAGAATTTATAGCTAAAGAACAGGCCATTTTGAAAGATCAGCCGGCTCCCCGGACTGATTTTAGAGTTGGCGATATTGTTAGGGTTCACCAGTTAATTAAGGAAATAGTAGTTCAAAAAAAGATTTCTAAAACCGCCAAGGCCATTAAAAAAGCCGAGGGCGGTGGTAAAATCGCTACCGAAAGAATCCAAATTTTTGAAGGCGTGGTTATTACTAAAAAACACGGCTTGGAACCCGGAGCCAGTTTTATGGTTAGAAAAATAGCTGCCGCTTCGGTTGCTGTCGAAAAAATATATCCTTTATTCTCCCCTAGTATAAAAAAGATAGAAATTGTTTCCAGGCCCAAAAATGTAACTAAATCAAAATTATATTTCCTAAGAAAGCGAGTCGGCAAATCAGCGAAAAAACTGGGGCTGGGCGAGGCGGTAAAAGAAACCCCACTTGAACCGGCATTAAAAAACGAAGTCGCCGCTTAAAAACAAAACTGTCTCTTGATAAACTCGGGACAGTTTTTTTGTGTCGTGGTATAAATAGTTTATTAGCCCGGGTGGCGAAACCGGCAGACGCACTACCTTGAGGTGGTAGCGCCCGTAAGGGCGTGGGAGTTCGAATCTCCCCTCGGGCACATTGATTCATACTCAAAATCAGATTAAAATAAAAACATGCCAACCATAACTATACCTAAAAAAATTACCCGAGGGGCAGAACTTGTGGTTATACCTAAAAAAGATTACGAGAAGCTTTTGTTCGGGAGAATCATAAAGGAATATCAACCTACAGCCAGTGAAAAAAGAGCGCTAGCCCGTGCTCGAAAAAACAGGGCGGCTGGCAAGTTTCTCACTATTGATGAACTCAAACAAAAATTGGGTTTTGCAGATTGATACTTATTACTAAACTCAAACCATAAAACCGGTAGAAATGACTTGTTCCCGAGCTAGCCGAAATGCTGGTTTTTTGTCGGGCTTGACTTCTATATCACAAGCCCCTTGCGAAACGCGTTTTCGCAAGGGGCCTTTCTATTTGACACCGTAAATAGTTTGCCATAAGACAGAAAAATTGATACCATTTTGTTATGAAAAAAAGAATTAAAACACAACCACAATATTATGTAACTTACGAACATGATGGCAAAAAAGGTTATGTGGCTTCGGCGCCAGCCATCACTGGTTGTGTTGTTTATGGAAAAACACTCCAAGAAGCTCACCAAAATATAAGTTCGGCCATTAAAGAATGTTTAGAAGTGATTCATCAATTCAACAAAGAGACACCTAAAGAAATTATGGAACCGAAAGAATTACACAGAATTTCTTTCGTTAAAGTTAAACAGCGTGAGTATGCCAAAGCTTAAACCGATTGGTTATGATGAGTTCGCAAGAAAACTGATTCGCGCTGGCTGTGTTCCTATTAGAAAGTCTAAACACACCATCTATTTCCACCCTGTAAAAAATATAACTATACCATTTCCTTACAAACATCCTCACGACATACCTACCGGCCTGTTAAACAAACTTATCAAAGAAACGGGTCTGTCGCGCGAGGGGTTTAGTCAGCTTTAGAAATTTAATTTTGTTTTAACGGATTTCATTAGTGACCTTTCCCGCGCGTCACCATAAACTACAGCGAGAAAGCGATCGCTTTCTCGCTGTAGTTCTTCTTCCATAAGACTTCTCGTCTCCAACAACATGATACCCATGGATTTTGTCCCTCGGGACTTTATTTTTTTCTAAATGTGTTCGATAGTTCATACTATTTATCTACTTCAAGAATATCAGACCAACATACGGTGACAACAACGATCGTATTTTCACCGTATGAATCTGCTTACGGCTGGGCTGTTTGATGAAAAACTTTCAATTTCAATGCTAGCTGGGTTGATATTATTATTTATATGGAGTAACCTATAAACTAATTAAGGGTTCCCCAAAATCCGTAAAAGAAAGGAGGTGATGAGGCATGGAGGTCATGTGCGTCTGTCGGGAAGTTTTTATGATTCTCGGCCGGCGATATGATTACCGCTGGCTGGAGTTAAACCAAGAAATCTGGCCTAAGCTGCAAGCCCAAGGCGTAAGCTGGGTCAAGATGAAAGAGGTTTTGGCTCGGATGATTTCAGCCGAGCTGGTTATAACGCAAGAGCGGTTGGTGGAATGTAACCGGAGGGCTCTGTTCTACCGGCTCTCGGAATTGGGCTGGCAAGAACTTCGGAAAATCACCGAAAAATCAAAGGGGAAAGAAAGCTATGCCGACGCAACGTCTTTTTGTGGGGAGAAAGAGTGTTGCTCCAAAGCCGCTTAACGGTAAAGGGCGCGAGTCAACCAAGCTAAGCTTGGTCAAAATGACGAGCGCCTTTATTATTGGTTTTAAAACATCTAAGTGATAGAATTAAATCAATATGAATTCATACAATCTCCCCGCTTCTAAATTGCCGGAACATAAACACGACAGCGCTAAAGATTTTAGAGAAAGTTTTCATTGGCGAGTTTTTAGAATAATGGCCGAGTTCGTGGAAGGCTTTCAGTTTTTATTTGATTTCAAAAAAACTGTAACTTTTTTTGGATCGGCCCGTTGCCAAGCCGATAATAAATGGTATCAAGAAGCCGAAAAGCTGGGCCAAAGATTAGCCGATGCCGGTTTTGCGATTATTACCGGCGGCGGCCCGGGCATTATGGAAGCCGGCAACAAAGGCGCCAGCGAGGTTAACGGCGAATCGGTGGGCATAAATATTCAGCTTCAACAGGAACAGCGCATCAATCCTTTTGTTAAAAAAAGCATCGGCCTGCATTACTTCTTTACCCGCAAAGTCATGCTCTCTTACGCCTCGTGGGCTTATGTTTTTTTTCCGGGCGGATTTGGCACGCTGGACGAAGTCTTTGAACTGATAACTTTGATTCAAACCAAAAAAATAAATTCTCAAATTCCCGTGGTTCTGGTGGGTAAGGATTATTGGTCGGGACTTTTAAAATGGATAGATGAAACCGTCTATCAAAAATACCAGAGCATTGATAAAGAAGAAATGAATATATATACTCTGGTGGATACCGCCGAGGAGGCTTTTGAAATAGTCAAAAAGTGCAAACAGAGAGTGGAGTTTTAGATTTTACGAAATACGAATCATTACGAATATACGAATGAATGTTCAGATAGGGGGGGGCAATTAGCTCAGTGGTAGAGAATAAACTGTATAATATACAGTTTATTCGTTTACATCCAATCCAGAGTGGACGGTTAGCTCAGTGGTAGAGCGACTCGTTTACACCGAGTAGGCCGCAGGTTCGAGCCCTGCACCGTCCACTGTGGATTGGATACCCGAGTATACATTGCCCATTGTTGCCCAAAAACCTCTTAATAGAATACATAATATTAGAACAAAATATTAGAACAAAATAAAAACCCTTGTTTTATAAAAGCCGGATTGCTATTATCTAAAATGACCTATAAGTCCACAGCTCTAATTAAAAAAAATTATGTTTAATTCCCAAATATTTATTATATCGGCCGGAGTAGCTGGTCTTATTTACGGAGTTTTTTTAGCGATCTCCATCCTTAAAAAGCCGGAGGGTCCCGAAAAACAGCGGAATATTTCTAATGCCATAAGGCAAGGCGCCTCGGCTTATTTAAAGCGCCAATACAAAACAATCGCTGTTATAGCTATCGGACTCGCCGCGGCAATTTATTTTGCTTTAGATCTAGAAACGGCGGCTGGATTTCTGGCCGGAGGTTTTTTATCCGCGCTCGCGGGCTATATCGGCATGAATGTCGCAGTCCGTTCTAATGTGCGCGTGGCCGAAGCCGCTAAAAACGGTTTGAAACCGGCCTTTGATCTAGCCTTTAAAGGAGGAGCGGTCACTGGAT
>ORJL010299558.1_pt1 | contig 16105 bp, 14 predicted proteins | sample 1779941 | NCBI WGS metagenome assembly ORJL01 (sample SAMEA104232317, study PRJEB22302) | groundwater metagenome | biome: forest; feature: aquifer; material: groundwater | place: USA | collected 2011-08-07 | depth 5.8 m | reverse complement strand
GCTTTTTAGCCTTTGGCGGGTCCGGTGGGGGAGCCTCTCCGGGCTGCTGTAGTAGGATTTTTCTTTGACCCCCCCGCCGCTCTGATGGATATCCCGGAGGCTTTTGAAGTACTCTTCCAGTAGATGCAAGTTCTCTTTCATTTAGATCACTACTTTGGCGGATAGAACAAGCCGATAATTATCCACGCGTCGGGATGCGCGTGTACCGTCCCAACAAAGAAATGGGTATCCTTTACCAAGATCATCTCAGTTTCAAATCGGTCACGGAACTTCTGTTCCCATTTCGAGCCATACTTCGCTCTGAAGCCACGGAATGCCGCGCCCATTTCCCAATCAGTACAAGACAACCTGTGCCCGCCGCAACCTCCTTCGTCGCACCGGAACTCGTAGCTAAAGGTGAAAGGCAGCTTTTCGAGCTGGGTTGTTGGCGCGTTTCCGAAGAGCTGGTATTGTCTCAGCCTGGCCAGTTCCTCTTCCGTCCATTCGCTGCTTGCCGGTTCAATTTTCAGGCCGGATATCGTCTTTGGCCGGAAGAAGCCCAGCGTCGGTTCTTTGTTGCGGTCTCGTTCGGACTGCAGAAAGCACAGGGACCTGGCCCTCAGAGGCATGACTTTGGCCTTGCGGGCGTCCCATTTGTCTTTCGTAGAGATGGCCTCGGAAAGAATCTTGATGGAATCGATGTCCACCTTATAACTCTCCGGGCGTGGGTCGGATTCGGACTTGGCAACGCTCGCCTGTATGGATTGGTACTTCGCGAAACGCTTGTCAGACCCGAGGAACCGGTAAGGAATCGGAAACAGGCGAATCCATCTTCCTTCGTCGGTTATTCCCGCGGTACAGGAAACCTCGATTCCCTTCCTGGCGGGGGAAGGATAGGTGCGCACGGTGACCAGTACTCGCTTGTTCGTCCATCCCTGGTTGGTTGTCATCCATTTCTCCCTCTGTTCCCGGGAGCCTGCGCTACAGGTCGCAACCTCGAAGCCCTAGCCGCTCAAGTCCCAAGAACAACCGGTGCCTGTGGCACTCGGTCGGATCATATTCCACACACATTAGAGCGATAGGATGTTCCATTGAGTTGAAGAACTCATCCATATTCTTCCTGGCCACATGCGGCAGGACATTCGCGTCATACCAGGTCCAGATTTCGTCACGGGTCGGCTTGTCGACGCTGCCGGCTCTGATTTCCCTCGGCACGCCCCAGTCCGGCCTGTGGACGTAAGTAATCCCTTGCTGTTCCGCTGCACGCTTCAGGTTGTTCTTGCTGAACTCGGGCTTGAAGCGACTGACGGGCGAGTACCTGATGTCAACCAGGGTTGCCACGCCCGCCCTCTTCAGAGTGTCGATGAAACCTTGAATATCCCGGCCGGAATAGCCGACCGTGAAGAAATCCGGTTCTGAAACGCAGTGTTTTGTGTTCCAGGAATCCTTGTTTTGCCTTTGCTCCACTACCGACCTTTCTGGTAGCTTCAGAGCCGACTGCTGTAACAAGAAAGATGCCTCCTGGTTCAGGGAATTCGCCAGCGCATTATACCATTCGCGTCCCTTTCGCGAATCAGCCCGAAGTCTTTTTCCATCCGGCGGACCCACTGGTTGTTGGGAAACGCCTGCGGAAGCTTAGCCGTGGTCCGTACTTCGGTCCATGTTATAGGTGTCTTGGAGGATTCGATGGCAGCCTTGATGCGGTCCCGGAATTCCTCGAACTGCATCGCTGTCTGTTTCTTTGGCTTGTCCCAGGAAGCGCTGCCACATTTGGGGCACGATCTGGGTTCCCGGCTGGTGCTGCGGGGAACCCATTCGTGACCGCATCTTTCGCATCTATAACCCATGACGGTAATAGGAACTCTTCCGATGATCTTCTCCTCGGGTGGTATCTACCTGGCACTGTTTTCAATCATATCTTGAGATAAGAGTAATATTGTTTGAAATCGCTGTCAATCCTTCAGCGGCGTCTCTGTTCTGAATTCCGGTTGCCTTTTCATTCTGGTTGTGGCACAATGCGCCGATGATTGGCGCGATATTGGGCACGGCGTATGCCGCATTTTTCGGGGCGAACAATGTTATCGTCCGCCGGGGCATGCAAAAAGTAAGCTCGAACTACATGGCCACCCTGACCGTGTTCAGCGGGCCCATCTTTTTCTTCTTTCTGGTCCTGGCCACCGGCGAGCTGTTCAAGATTCCCGGCTTCAACTGGAAAGCGACTCTCTTCTTCGCCGCTTCCGGGGTAGTCCACTTTGCCATAGGGCGGACCTCCGGCTACCGGGCAACCCAGATTCTCGGGGCCACCCGCTCCGGCGCCTTGAGCGGCCTGAATGCCATTGTCAGCGTGATCCTGGCAGTAGCCATCCTCAAGGAGACACTCTCGCCGCTCGCCATCCTCGGCATTTTGTTCTCCCTGTCGGGCCCCGGCATCATCGCCTGGAGCGAAGAGAGAGCCATGCGGACGCGGAAAGTGCGGGCAAACCCCCAGATGGCCCTGGACCGGAAGACGTTCTACAAGGGCGTGTTCTTTGGACTGGGCGCCGCCCTCTTCTGGGGAAGCAGCGCCCTCTTCATTAAGCTGGGCCTGGACAACGGAGGCTCCTCGGTAGCCGGGAGCTTTATCGCTTACTGCGCCGCTAGCGTGGTGGTGAGTTTCTCTCTGCTGAATAAGAAGACCAGGGACGAGATATTCACCTTCAACAAGCCAGCCTTGAAATTGGCCGGCTTAAGCGGCATGACTACCAACCTGGCTCAAATGATGAGGTACCTGGCGCTGAATTACGGTTCGGTTATTACCGTCAGCCTGGTGAGCCGCACCATGCCGATGTGGACGCTGCTTTTTTCCTTCATTTTCAACCGGAAGATCGAAACTTTCAACCGCTGGGTGCTCATCGGCAACGCCATGCTCGTCGTCGGCACCATTCTGGTAATCCTTTAGGGTCCTGACGGGCCTTCAAGCGACGCTGCCAAACGGTAGGAGCATGTGCTCCGGCGATGTATAATCTTGAAACGGTTATTACATAGGGAAAAGGAAACCAGCAGCCTAGAAGGGAGAATCCCCCTTAGTCCCCCTTCGAGAAAGGGGGAGATTGAAATCGTTTCGATTGGAGTCATAACATGGCTAAACCGACCCGTTACGGGCCCGAGACAATCAATGAATTCTTCAAGAAAGGCGATTGGCTTCATCTTTCGATGGGCGACGTCTGGGACAGGAACGCCGCTCTCTATCCCGACCGCGAAGCCGTCGTCGACGAGAAGAACCGCTATACCTGGAAGCAGGCGCAGATGGCTATCAATCGCTTTGCCCTGGGACTGGCGGAAATGGGCTTCAAGAAGGACGACATCCTGGTGTTGCAGCTTCCCAACGTGGCCGAGTTGCCGCTGCTGCGAGTCGGCTGCGAAAAGGCCGGCGTCATGTGCCTCCCGGTCCTGCGGAACCTCCGGACCAGGGAAGTGGAGTACATCCTGTCACATCTCAAGGTGCGGGGAATCGTCATACCCTGGAACTATCGCGGCTTCGATTACTTCGAGATGGCTGCCCAGCTCAAGCCCGGGCTGCCCGAATTGCAGCACATTATCGTACTGGACGACAAAGTGCCCCCGGGGGCTGTTTCCGCCAGGGAAATGCTCAACAATCCCCTGGAAAAGAAGTATCCGGCGGACTCCTTGAAGGGCAGGTCATACCTCCCGGAAGAAGTCTCCCTGGTGAACCATACCACGGGCACCACAGGCTTTCCCAAGTTTGTGGAATACCCCATGGCCGCCCGGCTGCGGCTGGGCCGCGGGTTTATCGAAACGCTGAAACTCAGCGACAAGGACGTGATTGGCGCCCTGGGCGCGGTGCCTGCCGGCGCCAATTGCGTGCCCTATTTCGGCGCTCCTCAAGCAGTTGCCAAAGTTGTCGTAGTTGAACATTTCGAGGCTGAAACGGCGTTCAGGATAATTCAAAAAGAGAAAGTCACTGTCGCCTGCGGCGTTCCGGCCATGTGGAGCATGATGGTCGAGCACCCGAAAAGAAAGGACTATGACCTCAGTTCGGTAAGGCTCTGGTGGAACGCGGGCGCCTTTCTGCCCCCGGCGCTGGGGGCCGAAGTAGAGGCCAAACTGGGCGGCGCCATCCTGAGCGGCCTGGGCGCCTCCGACTTCGGCGGCACCATCATCCCGGACCTGGATGCTCCCGCCGAAATACGTTTCATGACCCTCGGCAAGGGCAAGGCCGGCACCATCTCCAAGATCGTTGACGATAGCGGCCAGGAACTGAAAAAGGGAGAGGTGGGCGAGATATGGGGCAGCGGCCCGAGCACCGCCAGCGGCTACTTCCGTGACCCGGAGGCCACCTGGCATGCCTGGACCGGGGACGGCTGGTTCAAGACCGGCGACCTGGGGAGACTGGACGAGCACGGAAACCTGATCCTGGTGGGCCGCAAGAAGGACCTGATAATCCGCGGCGGTCAGAACATCTATCCGGCGGAGTTGGAGACCCTGCTACTGACTCACCCCAGCGTGGCTGAAGCAGCGGTGGTCGCCATGCCCGATACCGTGATGGGAGAAAAGGCCTGCGCCTACGTCGTCCTGAGGCCGGGGCGAACCCTCAGTTTCAAGGAAATGGTCAAATTCCTGACCGACCAGGATATCGCCCTTTACAAGATACCCGAGAGATTGGAGAGCATCGAGACGATGCCGACGGTAGGCGGCGGCATAAAGATAGATAAGAAGGTGCTGCAAAAGGACATCGCGGACAAGGTCAAAGCTTAGACCAACGACGAGGTCATTCGCCCCGCTTGATCTCCTGGCTGACCGGTAACGGACGACTCAGCAGAGCCCTCTTTTTCAACCTGTTGAGCAGAACAAAGAAACCGGTAATCGCTATGGCCGCAATGATAGACACCATTATCACCAGCCAGTGGGGCTGGGGGAACCTGGCCTCAACAAAACCGTCTTCCAGTACCATCTTGGAGGCAGTAAAAGTTATGGCCAAGGCGCCCAGATAGACCACCCACTTGAATCGGTCAATCAGCTTCGATATGAACCCGCCGGAGGTCATCAGGAGCGGCATGCTGATGAGCAGTCCGGCAATTAGAAGCGCGACGCTGCCATCAGCGGCTCCCGCCACGGCGAGAACATTGTCCAGGCTCATCATAAAGTCTGCCGCCAATATGAAGGTTATCGCCTGCCTGAAGTTCCTGGCCTCCTTGGACTTTTGTTCCTCGCCACCCTCAGCCTCGCCGGTATCGAGTTTCAGCAACTTGTAGGCCACCCAGATCAGCACCAGGCCACCAATAGCCTTAAGTAGCGGTATCAGCATCAGCAGAGTGGCAACGGTCGTCAGCAAGATGCGCAAACCCACGGCGCCGGCCCCGCCAATGATGATCGCCCATTTTCTTTTTGCCCTAGGCAGCGAAGCCGCTGCCATGCCGATGACAATGGCGTTGTCGCCACTCAGCGCCAAGTCGATCAACGTAATGTTGAGGAATTTCACGATATAGTCCCAGTTGAGGGAATCAAACATTGGTTGCTCCCAGGTAATCGTTAATTCAGATGGTACGACCTCCGGAACTGACTGTCTGCTCCGGAAGCGGATTCCAGGGACAAAAAAAGGGGCGTAAACTTCCGGGACAAGCACCCCAGAAAGAATTACACCCCGTTAGGTCCCCTAGTATTTATACAATATGTTACAGAAGAAAGGGGACATTTGCAAACCGCCTATCTATGAAGGGGCAATAACTCCCTCCGGCGGCCTTGATGGAAGGCCCGCTCAGGGGTATTATTCCAACTTGAATAGTCTACTGTGTAATTCCGTCTTCGCCTATGCACATCGATAGCAAGACCCTGGCAAGAGTCAAGAGGGCACTGAAGTTCTCGACCGCGGAAGGAATGGCCTACGGCGCCTTCCTCGGCTTCGGCGACCACTACATAACGGCCTACGCGGTGGCCCTGCAAGCGAACAGCCTGCAGATAGGAATACTCTGCTCCATCCCGGGGTTCCTGGCTTCCACAGCGCAGATATGGGACGTGGAACTCACGGGTCTGATGAAGAGCCGCAAGGCAGTGGTGTTGACCTTTGCCATGCTCCAGGGGCTGATGCTGCTGCCGATGCTGGCTTTGAGCCTGGGCTTTCGCGGCGACCCGAACTGGTGGCTGATTTTCTTCGCCACCCTCTACTCGATTTTCGGCGCCATGATTTCCCCGGCCTGGGGCAGCCTGATGGCCGACGTCGTTCCCGACCATCTCAGGGGCCGCTACTTCGCCGTCCGGGGTAAGCTTTCCACCGTGACCACTATCGCCGCTTTCCTGTCGGGCGGGATATTCCTGAACCTGCTGGTGCAGAAATCGCTCTGGGGCTTCGCTGTGCTTTTTGGCCTGGCTTTCCTGGCCAGGCTGACATCCTGGGTATTCCTGACCAGGCTTTATGAGCTTCCGCTCCAGATCAAGGTCGCCCACGGAGTCAAAATAAGCGAATTCCTGGCCAGCCTGACCCGGACCAACCTGGGAAGATATATCCTTTTTCTGTTTGCTATGAACTTCGCGGTGAACATCGCCAGCCCCTATTTCGCGGTATATGAGTTGCGGGACCTGCAGTTCAGCTACGTGACCTACGCCGCGCTGGAAACGGTCTCTTCCATAGCGACCATACTGGCCATAGGCTACTGGGGACGCGGAGCGGACCGGGCGGGAAATCTCAGGATGATGATACTGTCTTCCGCCCTGGTACCACTGGTGCCTCTGATGTGGATGCTTTCGGCGAATCGGGTCTATCTGGGTTTTGCCCAGGTCTTTTCCGGATTCGCCTGGGCGGGTTTCAACCTGTGCTCCGTGAACTATCTCTACGATGCCACTACCAGCGAGAACCGCACCCGGTACCTGGCCTACTTCAACGCGGGTAACGGCATTTCGGCAGGCATCGGGGCGTTGCTCGGAGGCTTCCTGGCGCCGCGGCTGCCAGCCGTGCTGGGCTACCAGACGCTGGGGCTCTTCCTGATTTCGGGAATACTTCGGGCAGTCGTCTCATTGATCTTCCCGCCTGGCCTGAAAGAGGTGCGCAAATGCGGCCCGGTCCCCGCCGCGCAGCTATTCCACACCATGATGGGTGGCCGTCCGGTCAACCGCAGGCTCAGCCACCGCGGGCCATCGCACGTGCACCATCACAAGGGACCGGACGAGGAAGCCTGCAGCGGGGAATAGCCCTCACCAATCCAAAGCGTTCTCGACTATCTCAATGCGCCTGGTTTTCCCCTGCTGGTCCAACTCCACCGCCACCACATCAACCCGCCACGATTCGGGCAGCCCTGAATGGGTCTGAATATAATGCTCGGCCAGAGCGGCCAGCTTTTCCTGTTTGGCCGGGGTGATTGATTCCTCCGGAGTGCCGAAGGAATTCGAGGTCTTCGTCCTCACCTCCAGGAACACCAGCTCCTTTTTGTGCATCGCGATGATGTCTATCTCCCCCAGTCGCCCATCGCGATGGTTGCTTTCCAGGATGCGGTAGCCCTTCTTTTTGATGAACTCCCGGGCCAGCTTCTCTCCCAGCGCGCCGACTTCTTTCTTGGTGAAACTACGCCCGGTCTCCGTCATTCCGGCCTCTCCAGATAACACAGATCGCGCACCGGCGCGAAGGTGCGGCGGTGGATCGGGCAGGGGCCGAGTTTCTCCAGGCTGGTGAGGTGGAATTTGGTGCCGTAGCCCTTGTGACGGGCAAACCCGTAGCCGGGATACGTTCTGTCCATTTCCGTCATCAAACCGTCGCGGGCTACCTTGGCCACGATGGAGGCGCAGGCGATGGACAGGCTCAGGCTGTCGCCCCGGATTATCCCTCTCTGGGGAAGTTTGCTGGCAGGCAGGGTGATAGCGTCAATCAGAAGGTACTGGGGAGCTTGAGAAAGGCTCTGAAGTGCCTGGATCATGGCCTGCCGTGTTGCGGCGACAATGCCGAAGGTGTCGATGACCTGCGAGGGGACAACACCGATGCCGAAAGTGACGGCAGAACGCTGTATGTTCTTCGAAAGGCGGCGTCGTACCAGGGGGGTGAGGACTTTGCTGTCACGGACCTCGGACAGCCATCCGGCTTTGAGGTTCAGGGGGAGAATGACGGCGGCCGCGGCCACCGGTCCAGCCAGGCAACCCCTGCCCACTTCATCCAGTCCGGCAATGAGCCGGTAACCCTGTTTGACCAGGAGGCGCTCTTCTTTGAAAGTGGGTATGGTCTCTCTCTTCACAACTAGAAGATTCCAATCACGATTAGAAGATTCCAAGATTGAAGATTGGAAGATTATAGACTTCGGCTGGCTTATGTTCAACCGCACTACTTCCTCTGGAAATAGCCTGTAGCACAGGCATCCCTGCCTGTGACCGCCCCATCTTTAGTGTTCGCGGTCGGTACTGCAAGTACTCATGCCGCGGTGTCAATCGTCCCCCCGCCCAGCACCGCCTCCCCCTCGTAGAACACCACCGCCTGCCCGGGAGTGATTGCCCTCTGCGCCTGGCGGAACTCCACCCGTGCGGTGTCCCCTTCCAGGAAGAGAGTTGCTTCGGCGGCGGGAGCTTTGTAGCGTATCTTGGCAGTGATGTCCAGGGGTGTCGAGGGGGCTTGTCCACTGACCCAACTGAGGCGACCAGCAACCAGCGCGCCGCCGTAGAGGTCGGCATCTCCGGCCACCACCACGGTATTGGCGGCGGCATCGATGCGTTGAACAAAGAGCGGCGCCGGAGAGGATATCCCCAGGCCCCGGCGCTGCCCGATGGTATAGTAGGCCAGTCCCCGATGCCGGCCCAGAACCCGGCCTTTCATGTCAACCAGATCCCCAGGTGTGCAAGTCGAACGCGCGGCCACGAACGAGGAATACTCGGCTTCCGGCACGAAACAGATTTCCTGGCTGTCGGGCTTGTCGGCGACGGGAAGATGGTGCTCCGAGGCGATTTCCCGGACGCGGGCCTTGGTGTATCCCCCCAGTGGAAAGAGAAGATGGCCTAACTCCCGTTGACCAAGGGTGTACAGCACGTAGGACTGGTCCTTGGTTGGGTCCACGCCCTTCATGAGCTGAAGGCCGCCGGGTCCGGTGAGTACCCTGGCATAGTGGCCGGTGGCGAGGTAATCGCCACCCAGGGCCAGGACGCGGTTCAAGAGCAAATCGAACTTCATGCGTTCGTTGCAGGCGAGGCAGGGGTTGGGCGTGCGCCCGAGGGAATATTCCTTCACGAAATAGGCGACCACCCTTTCCTGGAATTCGTCTTCCAGATTCACCACATAGTGAGGGATATCCAGGATGCGGCACACTTCCTGGGCGTCGTGCACGTCTTCTCTGGAGCAGCATGGCCGCTGCCGGGCGCCGCTGCCCCGCTTGTCCTCGCACCAGAGGTGCATGCTGACCCCCACGACGTCATGGCCGGCGTCCTTGAGGAGGGCCGCGGCCACCGACGAGTCAACGCCGCCGGACATGGCCACAAAAACCCGTGAGCTCATATGGCCGGGGCCATTCGGACATCGTTCAATCGGCTGCACATGGACTAAATGATACCAAAAAACAGACGAAGAAGGGGGTACCTACCCTGGCGGCGCAGGCACCAGTGCCTGTATGGCTTCGTTTCACCAGTGTGGCATCAACTACTCGGTGATTTCCGCCGTTAGTTTCCTCCGCTCTTCGAAATGAACGCAACATCCTGCCGATCGCCCGTTTCACGCACTACGGCCTTTGTGAGTACAGCTCTAAGCCTAGGAACGTTCACCGCCGTTTGTGGTTGGGCACCGCTCTTCGTGAGAGCTTGCACCAATTGCAGTGCCGTTTCAGCATACGTCGCTCCGGGCGAAACAGGGCGAAACCAAATGTCAACGGGCAATGAGTAGTCATCCTTCTGCTTACTAAGCACGTCGTCCAACTCCGGGTCTACACCACCAAACGCAAGGGCTAGTTTCGCCCGTCGGCTTGCTTCGTTCATCGCGATTACGTCTCTTTCGGCAACGAGACGGCCATAAGAATCGACTACAGCCGAATACGACTTGCCTGAGACCTTATCACTGAATTTCACTCCGTACAGACGCACCCCAAGCCCAATGGGGCTGTCAGGGGTCGCACTTCCACTCGGATCGAATTCCAAATTGGCTGCTGGCACGTTGTTCGATGTAGCAACCTTCTGTCTTACGGCATCGAAGAAAGCGACCGTGTTGCCGCCAGAGACATCCTCCAGCCCGAGCACGCCTTGCCCTAGCTTCCTGATTACAACGCTCTGCTCGGCTTGCAGGACACCGTTGACCAAAAATCTAACGTCTACAGCTTTCCCCTGCGTGAAGAGGTTCTTGCTCAGCACCTCCATGTCATAGGGGGAGGCGCTCTTCGAAGCACCTACGATCCCGGCCAGCGGTTCGGCAGCCTTGACACGGACGTTTAGCCAATCCTTGCCGTTCCCGTATTCAATCCCTTCAATGAAGAATCTCGCGCCCGTAGACTGGTGCCTTCTATCGGCAACAAATACGATGAAATCAAGGTTGAAATCAGTGTGGAGAACATCGACCGCCGACCGAGTCAGGAAAGGTCCCCACGGCCCCCACGGCTGACTCGGTACCAACCCGGAACTGCGCAGTCCGTCAATGCCAGTTTTGTCGTTGACCAACCGGAACATTGGCTGGTCGCTGTTGTTGATCAATTCGGAAGTTACGATGTGGCCACTCATACCTATCGGCAACGCGTCTCCTAAGTTCGTGGCCGGTCTCGGCGGGGGCCTATAGTTGCCTTGGGAGGCGGCTATCCGTGATCCACCAGAGGCGGTTACCTGAAGACCTATCGCGGAGCTGCCGTTGTGAACGGGATACCATGCCTTCCGTTCCAGTTGTCCATCGGGTCCGCGGCGGTACTCTCCTGCTTCCGCACCCGCTGAGAGAACCCACTTTCCCTCTTCTACTATTGAGAGCTTGGTGGTGATCGTAAGCGGAACGCCCTTTCCGGCCGGCCCACGGTACTTCCAGTCCCCGTCAAGGTAAACGGCCCCGCTGGGCAAGTTAACATGCGCTTCCATATCAGGCTCGTCATAGAGAAGGGGCGTAAACGTAGCATACAGCAGGAATGGTTCGTTTAGCTTAGGGATCTTTGACAAGCTGAGGCTTACATCGATCTCTTTGTAGGTGGGTGCCTCGGCACCGCCCACGGGGCCAGGGGACAGCCCCGGCACCAAACAACCCCCAATGAAGACTACGCTCATCAGGAAAGATATGAAGACCATAATTCCTTGATGTCTCATTTTTCCCTTTAGGCATTCCACCGAATGACCCGGCATAAGCAAGAACCAGACTGTCGCAGACCGGCCCTTTACCCCGCAGAGCAACACACTCCCCCGCATCAACCTCCGTCGTATTGCCAACGGCTGGAGGGACGTTGCCTACCTTATGACTTAATTAACTTGCCGACCCGTTCCCAGATGACACTCGCGACATCCTGAGGGCTTCGGCTGGCGTCCACTACAAACCACCTTCCGGGTTCGGCCCGCGCCATTTGCAGATAGCCTTCGCGGACCTTGCGGTGGAAGGCCAGCTCCCGACTGTCGAAGCGGTCGAATTTCGACCCGGATTCCGAGGGCTGCTTCCGGCGAAGACCGAGTTCGGGTTCAATGTCGAGGAGCAGTATCAGGTCGGGCCGCAGCCCGCCGGTGGCAAACTTGTTGGCCGTCCGGATGAAAGCAGGGTTCAGGCCGATGGCACATCCCTGGTAGGCCAGGGTTGACTCAGCATAACGGTCGCAGATGACCGTCAAGCCCTTATCCAGGTTAGGCCGAATGATCTCCCGGACGGATTGCGCCCGCGAAGCCAGAAAAAGGAACAGTTCGGCCTGGGGTTTGATATCGGCCTTCCTCTCCTTCTTGAGAAAACGCCTTACTCGCGCGCCCAGTGCGGTGCCGCCGGGCTCGTGGGTCAGCAGGGCCGGGATGCCCTCTTTCTTCAACCGGCGATAGAGGGCCTTGGCCTGGGTGCTCTTGCCGCAACCCTCACCGCCCTCAAGGGTTATGAATAGGCTCACTGGTTTCCAAATCCCAAATACTGAACCACAAATACGAAATCCTAAGCACGAAATACGAAATCCTAAACAATATCGAAATTCAAATGACCAAAAAGGACCGGTGCCCGGGATATGAACAAGGCGGGCGATTCGCGAATCGCTCCTGCCGGCCTGCCGCCTGCCGGGTGCGTCCGGTAATCCCCCTTAATCCCCCTTAATCCCCCTTTGAAAAAGGGGGAGAGCACCGACCGCCGACTGCTCGACTGCTTGACTGCTTGACTGCTCGACTGCTTGACTAGTTAGTACTTGTTCTTCTTGTACACCCTGACCCTGCGGATGGGTTCCTGGCCCGTGCTGGCCGAGGAGACGTTGTACCTTTCCGCCAGGATGTGTTGCAGCCGGCGCACGTAGGCGCTCTGAGGCGTCAGGTCCACGGCGTCTTCGCCGTTCAGGATGCGGTCTATGGCCACCTGGGCTTCTTCGAGCGCTCCGGTCATGTGACCTTCGCTCTTCTCCCTGATCAGCGGCCGCCCGGTGATGCTGCTCAGTGCCTGCTTCATATGGTTGGTGGTATTGCCGCGCAAGACGAAGATGGCCAAACCGGAGGCCTCCGCGTCCCGCAACTTCTGCGGCTTACGGCGGAAGTAGTTCTTGGAAGTGATCAAGACGTTGGCTTCTTCCGTGGCTTCAGCGACCACTATCGGAAGTTGCATCTCCCTGGCGGCCTGCTCCAGGCGGCTGCGGTTGATGCCGAACGGGAAAATCCGCGGGACCTTCCCCTGCATTTCGGGGGGTACGTGCGTCGGAGCGGGAGCGGACCTGACTTCGCCGGGCTTCTCCTCGGCTTTCTGGGTCTGAATCTGGACATCTCCCTTTTCGTCCAGCCAGCGAACTTCCTGCGGGACGGTTTCCCCTCGAAGTATCTGGTCCACGGTTTCGGCGACGTCGGGATGCACCACCACGCGGTTCCGGTCCTGGATCTCGACGACAACGCCAAAAGTCGGCGGCGCCTTCCGTTCCAGCACTGACTTCTGAGTGCCTCTTCTCCGGGCCTCTTCGTCGCCCAGAGTGACCGTCTGAATGCCTCCGATGAGGTCGGCCAAAGTGGGATTCATGATAATGTTGTCCAGGGTATTGCCGTGGGCCGTGCCCACGAGCTGTACGCCTCTTTCGGCGATGGTCCTGGCAGCCACGGCTTCAAGCTCCGTGCCGATTTCATCGATGACGATGACCTCCGGCATATGGTTCTCCACGGCCTCGATCATGATGGCGTGCTGCAGGTTGGTGGTAGGCACCTGCATACGCCGGGCGTGCCCGATGGCCGGATGGGGTATGTCCCCGTCGCCGGCGATTTCGTTGGAGGTGTCTACGATAATGACCCTCTTCTTCACGTCGTCAGCCAGCACTCTGGCCACTTCCCGCAGCATGGTAGTTTTGCCGACTCCCGGACGGCCCAGCAGAAGCACGCTCTTGCCAGACTGAACCAGGTCCTGGATAATCTTGATGGTGCCGAAGACAGCACGCCCCACGCGGCAGGTAAGGCCGACGATGCGCCCCTTGCGGTTGCGAATGGCCGAAATCCTGTGCAGCGTGCGTTCGATGCCGGCCCGGTTGTCGTCACCAAAAGGACTGATCCGGGCCACCACATATTCCAACTCCTCCTCGGTGACTTCCCGCTGGCAGATAATCATCTCCCGGTTGAGAAATCGGGCCTCCGGGGTCCGCCCCAGGTCCAGGATTATCTCCAACAGGTTGCTGACGTCCGGCTGCTGCCTCAAGGGTTCGGTGATATGCAGGGGAAGCGTATTGAGAAGGGCGTCCAGTTCATCGAAAGTTGATTGTGTCAAACTGAAGTTACCTCCTCTCCTGAAGTCTTGAACTTATTCAACAAATCCATCAACTCGAAAGGCCCGCCGGCACCAGATAGGGTTCCTTCACCCGGACGACCTGCTCGCGGGCAAAGAGGCTGTGTTCCTTGACCGCCTCGAAGCCCCGGTCTTCCAGAAGCCGGCAGAGCCTGGTCTGATGGGCATAAACCAGGCAATGGATTTCGGGCGCAGGGGCCGCCGCCGCCACGGCCCAGGACAATATCTCTTTCAAGACCGGTTCATCGCCTTCTGAAGCCACTATCTCCAGGCAGACCTTCCCACACCTCTTCCTAAAGTTTACCCAACCAATTGCCTTCCCTTCCCGTTCACAGAAATAGCTAGTGCCCCGGAGTACCCGCTCCCGGCTTTCACGCCATTCTTCGAAAGTCATGCCTTCCGACGCGCGAATGCGTTCAGGAACAATCCGGCTGTAGATCTGAAACTGCTGAAAGTCATCACCGGGGAATTTCCGGCGAAAACTAACTCCCGCCGTGATGGGCTTCTCCAATTCACGGGAACGGGGGGACAACTCGTACAGGCGCTGCGAGGCATAAAGCGAAAACCCCGTTTGCCTGGCCGTCTCCAGAAGCCCGCTATCCTGAGGCAGCCTCATGAAGAACCGGCTGATCGGCAAAGTTTCGGTAGTCATTGCCAGTGAATCCAGCAGATTGAACCCTATCTTCTCAAGTCTCTGGTCCAGGTAGACGCCGCTTATCTCCCAGGCAGATGGCCCGCTCCGCTGCCTTATCGTAAGCAGTCCCCGTATCTCGTTTTGTTCAATCCATGCCCAACTGTACTGCAATTTTCTGAGGTAAACAAATTGGCCCAGCAATGAAAGGGTAAGAGAGGCGGGGGGCCGTTCTCCTCCCAGACAATCGCCCGTCCTGACATAGTTGGAAAAGGGGCTTCCATGAGCCAGGACAGAAAGTATATCCGTGGGTCTCAAAGAACGGATCATTACAGATAAGTCAGCACAACATTTTTACTTTCATTATATGCTTAAGGGTATGGCAAAACAATACGGGTAGGAGGCGAAACCGTCTAGCAGCACGAATCTTCCCAATTTGATACAAATCATTGATAACCATGTTGTCGCCGACATATCATAAGCTCCGGACATCGGCTTTCCGGGAATCGCCGGCCCCGGTCAGCACCCCCGTCATTCCTGCGAAGGCAGGAATCCAGGCAAAATGTCAATCTTGGCTGAGCGGTCTGATCACTGGAGCAATGCCGGACGCTCGCAGGGCACAGAGACCCGCGATACCTGGGGTTCGGGCGCCCAAAGGCATGGACGCCAGTGCCGCCATCTATTTCCAGGCAACGGAGCAAGTATATGGAAAGTCCTCCCGGGGCGGGTAAGCCCAAAGTCCTCGTGCTGGTAGAAAGCACCGGACCCAATATTGCCCCTATTACCTTCGAGCTTCTACGGATCGGAAGAGACCTCGCCTTCGCCAGAGCAGCGGAGCTCGGCGCGGCAGTCCTCGGCCATGAGGTCGCGGCAGTCGCCGGTGAAATCGCCCGTTTCTGCGATGAAGTCTATGCCGTTGATGCGAAATTGCTGGCTGCCTTTCAGGTAGATACTTACACCGCCACTCTGCTGAAATTGTGTCAAAGCATCAACCCGATCGCGGTCCTAATGGGTCATACGCCGGAGAATCTCGACCTGGCGACGAAGCTTTCTTGCAGACTCGCCACCCAGCTTGTCACCGACTGCGTCGGCCTTGCCTTCCAGCCCGAGACGGGCTACCTGCTTTGCACCAAACCGGTCTACGGCGGCAATGCCGTGGCCACCTTTGAAGTCGAAACAAGACCCGTGCTGGTGACTTTGAGGTCTAAGGTGGTGGAACCGATATCGGAGAGCCCCGGAAAAGGGAAGGTCACCGGCTTTCCGGTGGACCTGGATGGATCCCTCGTCAAAGTGGAAGTTCTCGCCACGGTGGCAGGGGAAAGCGTCAGCCTGGACAAGGCCGACGCCATTGTCTCCGGCGGCCGGGGCATAGGTAAGGTCGAAGGGCTGAAGCAGTTGGAGGAACTCGTCGAGGTTCTGAAAAAGTACTTCAGCCGGGTGGAACTGGGGGCCAGCAGGCCGTTGATAGACAACGGATGGCTGCCTTCTTCCCGCCAACTGGGATTGACCGGCGAAAAGGCGAGCCCCCAACTGTACTTCGCCATCGGCATTTCGGGGTCTTCCCAGCATATGACCGGAATCTCCGGTTCCAGGAGAATCGTGGCCATAAACAAGGACTCCCGTGCATCGATATTCAAATCGGCGGATTACGG
>ORJL010201213.1_pt1 | contig 16109 bp, 15 predicted proteins | sample 1779941 | NCBI WGS metagenome assembly ORJL01 (sample SAMEA104232317, study PRJEB22302) | groundwater metagenome | biome: forest; feature: aquifer; material: groundwater | place: USA | collected 2011-08-07 | depth 5.8 m | reverse complement strand
TCGACTTCAAGAAGGGGGACTCGGTCCGGATCAAGGAAGGGCCGTTCGAGAACTTCGAGGGGACCGTCGAGGAGGTCGTCCCCGCCAAGGGCCTCGTGAAGGTGGTCGTGACGATCTTCGGTCGTCCCACCGAGGTCGAATTGGAATACTGGCAGATGGAGCACCTGTAAACCCCGCGCATGGTCGGCCGCTGTGGCTCCTGCGCAACCCCGCTGTGTAGGGGCGGCCCTTGTGGCCGCCCGCTCGTGGCGGCCGGTGGTGGCCGCCCGTCAATGCGGATGGAACCATGGCCAAGGAAGGGATGGCGAAGGTCAAGCTGCAGTGCCCCGGCGGTCAGGCGACGCCTGCGCCGCCGGTGGGGCCCGCGCTCGGCCAGCACGGCGTCAACATCGGCGAGTTCGTGAAGCGGTTCAACGACGCGACGAAGGCGTCGCCGGGGTTGATCTTCCCGGTGATCATCACGATCTGGAAGGACCGGACCTTCTCGTTCGAGGTGAAGTCGCCGCCGGCCTCCGTCCTCCTGAAGAAGGCCGCGGGGGTCGCCAAGGGCTCCGCCGTGCCAAACAAGGAGAAGGTGGGGAAGGTGACGAAGGCGCAGGTCCGCGAGATCGCGCAGATCAAGATCAAGGACTTGAACACGAAGAACGTCGACGCGGCGATGCGGATGATCGAGGGAACCGCGCGCTCGATGGGCATCACGGTGGAAGGCTAGGTCATGAAAAAGCGCTGCAAGCGGTACAAGAAGGACGTCAAGTTCGTCGAGGAGGGCAAGAAGTATCCCCTCGACGAGGCCGTCTCGATCCTCAAGAAGTTCACCGCGACGAAGTTCGACCAGACGGTCAACTGCGCGATGAAGCTCGGGGTCGACGTGAAGAAAGCGGACCAGCTCCTCCGCGGCTCGGTCGCCCTCCCGAAGGGGATCGGCAAGAGCCGGAAGGTGATCGTCTTCGCCGAGGGGCCGGAGGCCGAGGCGGCCAAGGGCGCCGGGGCGGACGAGGTCGGGAGCGAGGACCTCGCGGCCAAGATCACGGGCGGGTGGCTCGACTTCGACGTCGCGCTCGCGCTCCCCTACATGATGAAGAAGATCTCCAAGCTCGGGAAGGTGCTCGGTCCGCAGGGGAAGATGCCCTCGCCGAAGTCGGGCACGGTGACCGAGGGCATCGCGCAGGCGGTGCGGGAGTTCAAGGCGGGGAAGATCGAGTTCCGCACGGACGCGGGGGGAAACATCCACGCGCCGGTCGGGAAGCTCTCCTTCTCCGCGGGCGACCTGAAGGTGAACATCGAGGCGTTCATCGAGCACATCAAGGCGGTGAAGCCCGCGGCCGCGAAGGGCGTCTATCTGCAGCGCGTCGTGGTGTCCGGGACGATGACCCCGGGCGTACACATCGAGGTCTCCTAGGGATTCCCATGTAGGGGCGGCCCGCCGGGCCGCCCCTACGCATGAACATCGAGGACGGTTGCCATGGCCAAAGCCCTTCGCCTGAAGATCGCGGACGAGTGGAAGAAGAAGTACGCCGGCATCGACACATTCGTCGTCGTCGAGTACAAGGGCCTGAAGTCGCAGCAGGCCGCCGACCTCCGCTCGCACCTCAGCGACGGGAAGATCGGCATGACGGTGCTGCGGAACCGGGTGGCGAAGCGGACGTTCGAGGGGCTCGGGATCGCGAAGCTCGCCTCGTTCCTGAAGGGGCCGACGGCGATCGTCTGGTCGAAGGAGGACCCGGCCACGGTGACGAAGCGGCTCCTCCAGTGGACCGACAAGCACAAGGTCCTGGTGATCAAGGGGGGCGTCGTCGGGAAGCAGGCGCTCGACCCGGGCCAGGTGAAGGCCCTCTCGCAGCTCCCCTCGCGCGAGCAGATGCTCGGCATGACGATCAGGACGATCGTGGCGCCGCTCTCGGGCCTCGCGGGGGCGCTGAACGGCGCGTTCGCGGGCGTCGCGGGGGTCATCCAGGCGCTGGCCGACAAGAAGGGGAAGGAACCCCCGGCGGCGAATCCGCCGGAATAACGTTGACCCGGAAATCTCCGGCCTGTAAGCTCTCTCCGCTTTCTCCTGTCCTCTTTCCGAACGAAGCTCCAAGGAAGGAGTCTCTCCGATTCTGGATCCGGCGTGGCGCAACGTCGATGCCATGCCGGCAATGAAGTTGTATTTTCGACGAGGGTAGCTGGCCGAGAGGGCGACCGCGTCGTCCCCGTGTAGGGGCGACGGGATGCCCGCGCAAGCGGGCCGGGTCGTCCCTGCGTCATTGATGGAGACAAGTCATGGCCGTCGCTGAAGTGCTGAGCCAGGTGAAGGGTCTGAGCGAGGACGAGCGGACCGAGGTGCTCCTCGGCGTCATCGCGGAGTCGAACGTCCTCTGGCTCTCGAAGTTCAAGAAGGCGTTCGAGGACAAGTTCGGCGTGACCGCCGCCGCCCCGATGGCGATGGCGATGCCGCCCGGCGCGGCCCCCGCCGAGGCGAAGGAGGAGAAGACCACCTTCGACGTCATCCTCAAGGAGGCGGGCGCCAACAAGATCGCGGTCATCAAGGAAGTGCGCGCGATCACGAACCTGGGCCTGAAGGAGGCGAAGCAGCTCGTCGACGAGGCCCCGAAGCCGGTGAAGACGGGCGTGCTGAAGGACGAGGCCGACAAGCTCCTGAAGCAGCTCGAGGCCGCCGGCGCGAAGTGCGAGATGAAGTAGGGGCGTCCCGACGGGACGCCCTCGCCGGCGTCCCGTTTCCCGCTCGCCAGGACCGACGGGGGTGTGCGGCCGCGCGCCCCCGCCCCGATCCCCCAAACCAGCAAGCTGGCCTTGCCAGCCCGGAGGCGGAATGGACACGGTGAATTTCGGAAGGGTGAAGGACGCCCTGCCCGTCCCGAACCTCGTCGAGATCCAGACGAAGAGCTACGAGCGCTTCCTGCAGAAGGAAGTGATGCCCGACAAGCGGGAGAACATCGGGCTCGAGATGATCATCCGCGAAGTCTTCCCGATCAAGAACTACGACGGATCGGTCACGCTGGAGTACCTCGGCTACAAGCTGGGGCAGCCCCGCTACTCGCCCGAGGAGTGCCGCCGCCTCCGCCTCACCTACGGCGCGCCCCTCAAGGTGAAGCTGCGCCTGAACCGCGCCGAGCCCGTCGAGGAGGAGGTCTACCTCGGCGACGTGCCGCTCATGATCGGCGGCGGCGAGTTCATCATCAACTCCGCCGAGCGCGTGATCGTCAGCCAGCTCCACCGCTCGCCGGGCGTCGACTTCATGGAGGAGAAGACGGGCGACCGGAAGCTCCACTCCTGCTGGATCGTCCCCGAGCGCGGGAGCTGGATCGAGCTGTCCGTGTCGAAGAAGGACGTCATCTCCATCCGCATCGACCAGAGCGGGAAGATCCCCGCGACGACCTTCATCCGCGCGATGTCGCCGGAGTACTCCACGCACGCCGACATCCTGCGCCTCTTCTACGAGACGACGCAGATCAAGATCACGAAGAACACCACGGCGGAGGTCCTCGCCGGCAAGTTCGTCGTGATGGACGTGGTCGAGCCGGAGTCGAACAAGGTCCTCATCGAGGCGGGGCACCAGATCCCCGAGGCGGTCGCGAAGTTCCTCGTCGGCGCGTCGAAGGTCAAGGAGTTCGAGGCGATCGCGAAGATGGAGGATCCGCTGATCCTCAACACCCTCCTCGAGGACACGACGAAGACGCACGAGGAGGCTCTGATCAAGATCTACAGCCGCCTCCGCCCCGGCACGCCGCAGCAGCTCGAGCGGGCGAGGGCGCTTTTCCACGAGCGCTTCTTCGACGCGCAGCGGTACCGCCTGGGCCGCGTGGGACGCTTCCGCCTGAACCGCAAGTTCGACGCGCAGATCCCCGAGACGGACCAGACGCTGACGAAGGAGGACATCGTCAACGCGGTCCGCTACATCGGCAAGATGCGCCACGGCGAGGGGCACGCGGACGACATCGACCACCTGGGGAACCGCCGCGTGCGGACGATCGAGGAGCTGGCGGGTGAGGACATCCGGAAGGGGTTCCTCCGCCTGCGCCGGACGATCAGCGAGCGCCTGAATCTCGAGCAGCAGGAGCAGGTGACTCCGCGCTCGCTCGTGAACTCCAAGACGGTGTCTAGCGCGATCGAGTACTTCTTCGGCCGCGGCGAGCTGTCGCAGGTCGTCGACCAGACGAACCCGCTCGCGCAGCTCACGCACGAGCGGCGCCTCTCGGCCCTGGGCCCGGGCGGCTTGAATCGCAAGCGCGCGGGGTTCGAGGTCCGCGACGTCCACATCAGCCACTACGGGCGGATCTGCCCGATCGAGACGCCCGAAGGGACGAACATCGGCCTGATCAGCTCCCTCTCGATCTACGCGACGATCGACGAGTACGGGTTCCTCATTACGCCGTACCGCCGGATCCGGGACGGGAAGATGACGGACGAGATCGAGTACCTCCGCGCGAACGAGGAGCTCGACAAGATCATGGCGCCCGCGGACGTCGAGATCGACGACAAGAACCGGATCATCGGGGACAAGATCCTGGTGCGGGTGAACGGCGAGTTCATGTACGTCGAAACGAAGAAGGTCGACTACATGGACATCTCGCCGCGGCAGATGATCGGCGTGTCGGCCGCGCTCATCCCCTTCCTGGAGCACGACGACGCGAACCGCGCGCTGATGGGCTCGAACATGCAGCGCCAGGCGGTGCCGCTGCTCCGGACGGAGCTCGCGGTCGTGACCACGGGGATGGAAAAGTTCGTCGCCGAGAACTCCGCGATGGTCGTGGCCGCGCGCCGAGACGGGACCGTGCGGAAGGCCGACTCCAGCGAGATCGTGATCGACGACGAGATCTATCCCCTCCGCAAGTTCACGGGGCTGAACGAGCGCACCTGCCTGAACCAGCGCCCGATCGTGAAGATCGGCGACAAGGTGAAGCGCGGGCAGGTGATCGCCGACGGCGCGGGGACCTGCAAGGGGGAGTTGGCGCTCGGGAAGGACATCCTCGTCGCGTTCATGCCGTACGACGGCTACAACTTCGACGACGCGATCGTCGTCAGCGAGACGCTGATCCGCGACGACAAGTTCACCTCGATCCACATCGAGGAGTTCGAGATCGACATCCGCGAGACGAAGCTCGGCCGCGAGGAGTTCACGCGCGACATCCCGAACCTGTCGGAGAAGTCGCTCAGGAACCTCGGCGAGGACGGGATCGTGCGGATCGGCACGCGCGTCCGCTCCGGCGACATCCTCGTCGGGAAGGTCGCGCCGAAGTCGAAGAGCGAGCTGACGCCCGAGGAGAAGCTCCTCCACGCGATCTTCGGCCGCGCGGGCGAGGACGTGAAGAACGACTCGCTGGAGGTCCCCTCTGGCGTGGAAGGGATCGTCATCGACGCCACCCGCTTCTCCCGCAAGGTCCACATGACGGAGAAGGAGAAGGAGGAGGCGAAGAAGGAGACGAAGCGGATCGAGAAGGAGTACATCTCCAACGTCAACGTCGCCCTGGAGCAGGTCCTCGCGAAGCTCGTGGACGCGCTCGGGAAGGACGTCGCGCCGAAGCGGTTCGAGTTCGGGCCGAAGGGGGTCGTGAAGGAGCTGAAGGAGCTCCGCGAGATGCTCGACATCGAGCGGCTCGACATCCGCCTCCGCCGCGCGAAGGAGGAGGCGAACGACCTGGTCCGCAAGTTCCTCGACAAGGCGGAGGCCTACGAGGTCGAACGGGACCGCAAGGTCGAGCGGGTCCAGCGCGGCGACGAGCTGCCGACGGGCGTGCTCGAGATGGTGAAGGTGTACGTCGCGACGAAGCGGAACCTCTGCGTCGGCGACAAGATGGCGGGGCGCCACGGGAACAAGGGGGTCATCGCGCGGATCCTGCCGGTGGAGGACATGCCCTACCTCGCCGACGGGACTCAGGCCGACATGCTCCTGAACCCGCTCGGCGTGCCCTCGCGTATGAACGTCGGGCAGATCCTGGAGACGCACCTCGGCTGGGCGGCGAAGACGCTCGGCTTCCGCGCGATCTCGCCGGCCTTCGACGGATGCAGCGAGGACGACATCGAGCGGTGCCTGGAGAAGGCGCAGCTCCCGAAGGACGGGAAGACGCCCCTGTACGACGGCCGCAGCGGCGAGTCGTTCAAGGAGTTCGTGACGGTCGGCTACCTCTACATGATGAAGCTGCACCACCTGGTCGACGACAAGGTGCACGCGCGGGCGACGGGGCCGTACTCCCTCATCACGCAGCAGCCGCTCGGCGGAAAGGCGCGCTACGGCGGGCAGCGGTTCGGGGAGATGGAGGTCTGGGCGCTGGAGGCGTACGGCTGCGCGAACATCCTGCAGGAGCTGCTCACGGTCAAGTCCGACGACGTGGACGGCCGCACGAAGATCTACGAGAGCATGGTGAAGGGGGAGAACACCCTGGAGCCGGGCACCCCGATGAGCTTCGAGGTGCTGACGAACGAGATCAAGGGGCTTGCGCTCTCGCTCAAGCTCGAGAAGAAGAAGGCGCCGTAGGTGGGTCGCGCAGGCGTGGTGGACGCGGAATACACGGTCGTCCTCGACTCGCTCGAGGACGGCGGGTACCGGGCGTGGTGCCCGGAGCTCGACGGGTGCTTCGCCGAAGGCGGGACGTACGACGAGGTGCTGGACGCGACTGGCAAGGCCAGCTTGCTGGTTGGGCGGGCGATCGAGGGGCGTGTGGCCCCTGCGGCGTTCGTCCTGCGCGCCGTGCCGAGCTAGGACCAGGCTTTGGAGAGGGAGGAAACCATGAAGAAGTTCGTGATCGCGATCGTCGCCGCACTGGCCCTGCCGGCCTTCGCGGACGACCTGTCCGACCAGATCCGGAAGCTCGAGCAGGAGCAGAAAAAGGCCGAGATCGAGCACGCCAAGTCCGAGGCGAAGTACCAGGCGAACCAGATCAAGATGGAGGTCGAGATCAAGGAGCTCGAGCTGAAGCAGCTCGCGCAGCAGGCGACCGACTCCCTCGGGAAGGGCCCCGAGCTCCCCCCGGACGCGAAGGAGCAGGTCGAGAGGCTCCAGGCGGCGTTCGAGGAGTACGTGAAGTGGGCCCAGGATCGCCTGAAGGAAGGCGTGAAGAAGGCCGTCGACAAGGTACGCGAGGGGAACAAGCCCGAGGAGGAGCCGGCGGTCCACGAGGAGCCGCCGAAGGAGAACCCCCACGCGAAGCCGCCGAAGAGCGACGGGCAGACGATGTACCGCGACGCGGTGAAGAAGTACGACGACGGCTCCTTCGAGGATGCCGCGAAGATGTTCGCGAAGGTCGCCGAGATGAAGTACGAGCCCGCCGCCTCCCGCTACAACGAGGCCTGCTCGTGGGCCCTCGGGGGGAACGCGGAGAAGTCGATGCAGGCGCTGTCGCAGGCGGTCGAGGCCGGCTACGACGACGTCGACCACATCGAGGAGGACTCCGACCTGGAGTCGCTCCATGAGAACCCGAAGTTCCAGGAGCTGGTCAAGAACCTGAGGAAATAGGTGGGTCGCATCTTCACGAATATCCGCATCGGCAAGCGGGACCGCTGGACGCTCTTCGACTCGGGCGCCGAGAACACGTACGTCGTGAAGGGGGTGGCGCGGGGACTGAAACCGCGCCGGCTATCGAAGACATGGCCGGCGCGGCTCGGTGGCCGCGTGCACGCCATCCGTCAGACGTGCATCCTGGACGCGACGGTCAAGGGGAAGCAACTAGAAACGCTTGCGTTCGTCATCGACGAAATCGGGTGCGATCCCGATGGGCGGCCCATCGTGATCCTCTTCGGCAAGTGGTCGATGAAGCAATGGAACGTCGTCCTCGACATGAAGAGAGAGGCGCTCGACTTGAGCTGGTCCCCCAAGCAATTCGTCGAGTTCTGACCTCGTGAAGAAGTTGCAGAAGCAGATGGGCCGAATCTTCGCAAACATCCGCGTCGGCAGGCGCGACTGCTGGACGCTCTTCGACTCGGGCGCGGAGCGCACGTACGTCGTGAAGGACGTGGCGCGCGAGCTGAGTCGTGGGCGCTTGAAGAAGACCTGGTCTACGCGGCTCGGTGGGAGCGTCCATCGGATTCGCCAGGATTGCACTTTGCGAGCGACAGTCGAGGGGAAGCAGCTCGATACGCGCGCGTACGTCATCGATGAGATCGGCCACGACCCGAAGGGTCAGCCAATCGATATCCTCTTCGGCGCGTTGTCGATGCAGGAGTACCAGATTGTCCTCGACATGAAGAACGAGGCGCTCGACCTCAGCCACTTCCCCAAGGAATTCGTCGAGTTCTGACGAGGAGCGACATGGATCTGTTCTACGACCGGATCAACGACTACAGCGCGATCTCGATCAAGCTCGCCTCCCCCGAGGAGATCCGGAGCTGGTCGTACGGCGAGGTGAAGAAGCCGGAGACGATCAACTACCGGACCTACCGGCCCGAGAAGGACGGCCTCTTCTGCGAGCGGATCTTCGGGCCCGAGAAGGACTGGGAGTGCTTCTGCGGGAAGTACAAGGGGATCAAGTACAAGGGGATCGTCTGCGACCGGTGCGGCGTCGAGATCACGCTGTCGCGCGTGCGGCGCAAGCGGATGGGGCACATCAACCTGGCGGCCCCCGTGGCGCACATCTGGTTCTTCAAGACCATCCCCTCCCGCATCGGCACGCTGCTCGCGATGAAGACGAGCAACCTCGAGCGGGTCGTCTACTACCAGGACTACGTCGTCACCGAGGTCCGCGACACGAAAAAGTGCTCGCTCAAGGAGAAGATGCTCCTCAACGAGGAGCAGTACAAGGAGGCGAAGGACCGCTTCGGCGACATGTTCGAGGCGGACACGGGCGCGGGGTCGGTGAAGACGCTCCTCCAGAAGCTCGACCTGCCGAAGCTCTCCGAGGACCTTCGCAACGAGTACAAGAAGACCGCCTCCACGCAGAAGGCGAAGGACATCATCAAGCGGCGCCGGATCGTGGAGATGATCCTCCTGTCGGGGAACAAGCCGGAGTGGCAGATCCTCGAGGTGGTGCCGGTGATCCCGCCGGACCTGCGGCCGCTGGTCCTGCTCGAGAGTGGCAACTTCGCGACGAGCGACCTGAACGACCTGTACCGGCGGCTCATCAACCGGAACAACCGCCTGAAGAAGCTGCTCGACCTGAATGCGCCGGAGGTAATCATCCGCAACGAGAAGCGGATGCTCCAGCAGTCGGTCGACGCGCTGATGGACAACAGCCGCTGCCGGCGCCCGGTGCTCGGGACGAACAACCGGCCGCTGAAGTCCCTCACGGACATGATCAAGGGGAAGCAGGGGCGGTTTCGCGAGAACCTCCTCGGCAAGCGCGTCGACTACAGCGCGCGTTCGGTGATCGTCGTGGGCCCGGACCTCAAGCTCAACCAGTGCGGGCTTCCGAAGAAGATCGCGCTCGAGCTGTACCAGCCGTTCATCATCCGCCGCCTGAAGGAGCTGAACCGCGCCGACACGATCAAGAGCGCGAAGAAGATGCTCGAGCGGCGCGACGAAGGGGTCTGGGACATCCTCGAGGAGGTCATCAAGGACCACCCGGTCCTCCTGAACCGCGCCCCCACGCTGCATCGGATGGGCATCCAGGCCTTCGACCCCATCCTCGTCGAGGGGAACGCGATCAAGATCCACCCGCTCGTCTGCGCGGGGTTCAACGCCGACTTCGACGGCGACCAGATGGCCGTGCACCTGCCCCTCTCGTGGGAGGCGCAGATCGAAGCGAAGACGCTGATGATGTCGGTGCACAACATCTTCTCGCCGTCGCACGGGAAGCCGATCATCTCGCCGACGCAGGACATGGTGCTCGGGCTCTTCTACCTGACGTTCGAGCGGCCCAAAATGCTCGGCGAGGACATGAAGTTCTCCACCAAGGAGGAGTGCTTCATGGCCTTCGACACGATGAAGGTCGACATCCACGCGCAGATTTGGATGAAGTTCCCGGAGGGGACGGAGGTCCGCGGCAAGCACGGCGTGACGATCCAGCCCGAGCACGGCCGCTACCGCACGACGCCCGGGCGGATGCTCTTCAACGACGTCATGCCGAAGGGGATGCCGTACTTCAACTATTCACTCGACAAGAAGGGGACCCAGGAGGTCATCCAGATCTGCCACAAGCGGCTCGGGAAGGACGCGACCCTGAAGCTGCTGGACGACCTGAAGGACACCGGCTTCAAGTCCGTGACGATGGCCGGGCTCTCCTTCGGGAAGGACGACCTCAAGATCCCGAAGAAGAAGATGGAGATCCTGAAGGAGTCGGAGGACCAGGTCGAGAAGATTGAGAAGAACTACCGGAAGGGCGCCATCACGCACGGCGAGCGGTACAACCAGATCATCGACTGCTGGACCAACTGCCGCGACAAGGTCGGCAAGGAGATGATCGGGGAGCTGCAGAACGACACCCGCAACGGGAAGGCGTACCTGAACCCGATCTACCTGATGATCGAGAGCGGCGCGCGCGGATCGGTCGACCAGGTCCGGCAGCTCGCGGGGATGCGCGGCCTGATGGCGAAGCCGAGCGGGAAGATCATCGAGACGCCGATCAAGAGCAACTTCCGCGAGGGGCTCGACGTCCTGGAGTACTTCTCCTCCACGCACGGCGCGCGGAAGGGGCTCGCGGACACGGCGCTCAAGACGGCCGACGCGGGGTACCTCACGAGGAAGCTCGTCGACGTCGCGCAGAACGTCGTGATCACGATGGAGGACTGCGGCACCCTCGCCGGCGTCACCAAGATGCCGATCTACAAGGGCGAGAAGGTGGAGGTCGCGCTCTCGCAGAGCATCTTCGGACGGATCGCGCGCGACTCGATCGTGAACGTCGTCACGGACGAGGTGATCGTCCGCGAGAACGACGTGGTCACGGAGGAGATCGCGCGGAAGATCGAGGACATGCAGTTCCCGAAGGTCCGGGTGCGCAGCCCGCTCCTCTGCGAGGCGCCCCTGGGCATCTGCCGCCGCTGCTACGGCATGGACCTCTCGACTGGCGAGCTGGTCGAGGAGGGGCTGGCGGTGGGGATCATCGCGGCGCAGTCGATCGGCGAGCCCGGCACGCAGCTCACGATGCGGACGTTCCACATCGGAGGCGTCGCGGCGCGCCTGGTCGAAGAGTCGAAGATCGTCGCGAAGTCGATCGGCGCGGTCCAGTACTCGAACCTGAAGACCGCGACCCTCCGCGACGGGACCACGGTCGCCCTGAACCGGAACGGCGAGATCCTCGTCGTCGACGACAAGGGGAGGGAGCTGGAGCGGCACCCCGTGTCCGCCGGCGCCATCCTCCACGTCCGCGAGGGGGAGAAGGTGAAGCCGAAGTCGGTCCTCGTCCAGTGGGACCCGCACAACGTGCCGATCCTCGCGGAGAAGCCCGGCGTGGTCCGCTACGAGGACATCGTGAAGAACGTCACGATGCACGAGGAGGCCGATCCCCGGTCGGGCGTGAAGCGCAAGGTCATCATCGAGCACAAGGGAGACCTCCACCCGCAGATCGTCGTCGAGGACGAGAAGGGGAACATCGTCTCCGCCTACACGGTGCCCGAGAAGGCGCACGTCGAGGTCTCCGAGGGGGAGCGCGTGGAGCCTGGGCACGTCCTTGCGAAGACGCCCCGCGAGATCGTCGGGACGCAGGACATCACGGGGGGCTTGCCCCGCGTGACGGAGCTGGTGGAGGCGCGGAAGCCGAAGGACCCGGCGGTGATCAGCGAGATCGACGGCTACGTCGAGCTGGGCGAGAAGCGCCGCGGGAAGCGGACGATCGTCGTGAAGAACGACGAGACCGGGATGGCGCGCGAGCACCCGGTGCCGCACGGGAAGCACATCCGCGTCCACAAGGGGGACCGCGTCCGGGCGGGCGAGCCGCTCATGGACGGGAGCCTCGTGCCGCACGACCTGCTGAGGATCAGCGGCGAGGAGGCGTGCCAGGTGTACCTCCTCCGCGAGATCCAGAACGTGTACCGCTCGCAGAACGTGACGATCGACGACAAGCACATCGAGATCATCGTGGCCGCGATGCTCCGCAAGGTGAAGGTCGTGCGGAGCGGCGACACGGAGTTCCTCCCGGGCGCGGTCGTCGACAAGCACCGCTTCAAGGTGGAGAACCAGCGCATCATGGACAAGGGCGGAAAGCCGTCGGAGGCGAAGCCGCTCCTCCTCGGGATCACCAAGGCCGCGCTGCAGAGCGAGTCGTTCATCTCGGCCGCCTCGTTCCAGGAGACCACGAAGGTCCTGACCGAGGCCGCGCTCGCCGCGAAGCGCGACGAGCTGGTCGGGCTGAAGGAAAACGTCATCCTCGGGCACATGGTGCCCGCGGGGACGGGGTTCAAGAAGCACCTGATGATGCGGGTGCAGAAGCCGCTGGAGCTGCCCTCCCCGCCGCCTGCCGGATCGGAAACCGTCGCGTAGGAAGGGAACCATGCCGACCATCAACCAGCTCGTCCGCTTCGGCCGCAGGAAGCCGAAGTCGAAGTCGAAGTCGCCGGTCCTGGAGAACTGCCCCCAGAAGAAGGGGGTGTGCATCCAGGTCAAGACGATGACCCCGAAGAAGCCGAACTCCGCGCTCCGGAAGATCGCGCGCGTCCGGCTGTCGAACGGGCGCGAGATCACGGCCTACATCCCCGGAGAGGGGCACAATTTGCAAGAGCACTCCATCGTGCTCGTGCGCGGGGGCCGCGTCCGGGACCTGCCCGGCGTCCGCTACCACATCGTCCGCGGCATCCTCGACTGCGCAGGCGTCGAGGACCGGAAGCAGAGCCGCAGCAAGTACGGCGTGAAGCGCCCCAAGTAAACGGGCCTGGATGGATCCCCTGTAGGGGCGGCCCGCTGGGCCGCCCTCCCCTGGCACGAAGAGGACTGATAGATGCCGACCAAGTTCAAGTCGTTCGAGGTCTACCTCAAGCCCGATCCCCGCTTCCAGAACCGGCTGGTGGCGAAGTTCGTCAACAGCCTCATGTGGGACGGGAAGAAGTCGATGGCCCAGCGGCTGTTCTACGAGGCCCTGGAGCTGATCAAGAAGAAGGTCCCCGGCGTCGATCCGGTCGAGGTCTTCACGAAGGCGATCGAGAACGTGAAGCCCCGCCTCGAGGTCCGCTCCCGCCGCGTCGGCGGCGCCACCTACCAGGTGCCGATGGAGGTCACGCCGAAGCGGCAGCTCTCCCTCGCCATCCGCTGGATCGTCGGGTTCACCCGCAAGCGGAAGGGGAAGCCGATGGCCGTGAAGCTCGCCGACGAGCTCGCCGGTGCGTTCAAGAACGAGGGCGAAGCGATCAAGAAGCGCGAGGAGCTGCACAAGATGGCGGAGGCCAACAAGGCCTTTGCCCACTTCGCGTGGTAGGGTCCACGAAGGCACACAAAGACGCACGGAGGGGCGACCCAGCGGGTCGCCCCTACATGTTTAACGCCGCCTCGCCGATGATCTGATCTGACAATCGATCGAAGGACGAGGAGACGGACATGCGGAAATACCTCTCGGCCACCATCGTCGGCGGCCTCGTCAGCGGCCTTCTCTACCTGGCCTCCTTCCAGATCCCCATCGTGCGCTACCTGTCGTTCTGCCTGGGGCTCTGGTGCTGGGTCGGCGCCGTCCTGTCCTCCTGGATCGCCACCCAGGGGGACATTCGCCCCTCCGTGCGGAAGGGGGGGGTCGGAGGGCTCCTGGGAGGCCTCCTCGGCGCGGTGATCGTCACCGGGGTGGTCGCCTGGATCGTCTACCACGACCGGGCGAAGCTCGAGTCGACGCTTGCCACCGCAAAGGCCGAGCTGAAGGACCGGGGCGACTACGACCGCCTGCCGCCGTCGCTCAAGGAGGCCTACGACCACCCCGAGGTGGTCCAGCTCAACGCGGTCATGCTCGCCGCCGCGGTGCTCACGCTGCAGTTCGGCGTGATCGGATTCGTCGGAGGGTTGCTGGGCGTCGGGTGGATTGCGCGCCCGCGCAAGGCCCCTCGCGCGCCCGTCCCCGCGGCGCCCTAGGCGGGCCGGCGCCCTATTTCGCCCACTCGCCGCGCTGCGCGAAGCGGAGCAGCTCGATGCGCGAATGTGGGTCGAGGTCGTAGAACTCGATCCCCATCCCCTTCCCCTTGCTCGCGTCGCCGATCCATGCCACCCGCCCGACGACGCTCATCGGCTGCATGCTCGTCGGAACCATGAACTCGAGCGCGAGATAGGTCCCCGGCGGGAGCGGCTGCTCGGTTGGGACGAACATCCCTCCCTCGCCCAGGTCGAGCTTGGAGGGGGCCGTCTCGAGGTGCGATGACCCTTCCTCGCGGAGGGAACGGTACCGGACCGAAGTCACGAGCGGCATCCGGCGGTGCTTGCGGCGTTCATCCATGCTCTTTTCCGCAGTCGTCATCATCGATCCTCACGCCCGCGAGCGAGGCAGGCTCCGTTTTCTGCTGCAAGTCGCGTGCCACATATGTGCGTTATCATGCGCCAGGGGCCTCGTGCGGATCGTGCGTGCCGGAAACAGGTTGAGCCATGGAGGCCCGGGAAGAGGGGGGCCCTTGTCCTTGAACCGGTCCCCCGGACGCTACAGACTGTCGATCTCGTTGGACACCCGCCCCGCGCTCGACAGCTCGATCCCGTGCAGCCGGATCTTGTTGTAGAGGGCCCCTCGGGAGATCCCCAGGATCTTGCAGGCCTTGGACTTGTTCCACCGGACGCGATCGAGCGTCCTGAGGAGCGCCTCGCGCTCGACCATCATCGTCGTCTGGGCGATCAACTCCCTGAGCGGCATGTTCTCGCTCGACCGCGGGAGGGAGGCGGCCTCGGGGCCGACCAGATCGCTCGGGAGGGCCGCCGGCGTGATCTCCGGCGCGTCCGAGATGATCACCGCCCGCTCGATCACGTTCTCCAGCTCGCGCACGTTCCCCTTCCACCCGTGCTCGAGGAGGAGCTTCATCGCCTGTGGGTGGACCCCCTTCACCGTCTTGTTGTTCAGCGTCCCGTATTTCTTCAGGAAGTGCTCGACGAGCGAGGGGATGTCCTCGCGGCGGTCCCGGAGCGGCGGCAGCGAGAGCGTGATCACCGCGATGCGGTAATACAGGTCCTCCCGGAACCCCTTCTCCTTCACCGCCTGCTTCAGGTCGCGGTTCGTCGCGGCGAGGACGCGGACGTCGATCTTCTTCGTTTCGTTCGAGCCGACCGGCTTGATCTCCTTCTCCTGCAGAACCCGCAGCAGCTTGCTCTGCATCGACAGGGAGATGTCGCCGATCTCGTCGAGGAAGAGGCTCCCGCCGCTCGCCTCCTCGAAGAGCCCCTTCTTCGTGCGGATCGCCCCCGTGAAGGCCCCCTTCACATGCCCGAAGAGCTCGCTCTCGAGCAGCGACTCCGGCAGCCCCGCCGCGTTGATCGCGATGAACGGCTGGTTCTTGCGCGGGGAGACGTTGTGGATCGCGCGCGCGAGGAGCTCCTTCCCCGTGCCGCTCTCCCCCGCCACCAGCGCCGTCGAGCTCGACTCCGCCACGCGCCGGGCAAGGCGGAACAGCTCCTGCATCTTCCGCGACTTCCCGATGATGTTCTCGAAGCTGCCCTCCGTCGCCGCCGAGTCGCGGAGCCGCCGGACCTCCCTCGACAGCTCGCCCTGCTCGAGGCCGCGGCGGATGACGATCTGGATCATTTCCCACTGGAACGGCTTCTGGATGTAGTCGTAGGCCCCCTGCTTCATCGCCTCCACGGCCGTCTCGACCGTGCCGAATCCCGTGACGACGATGAACGGCGTGAGGGGGTGGAGCACCTTGGCGTGCTTCAGGAGCGCGAGGCCGTTCATCCGCGGGAGCGTCAGGTCGGAGATGATGAGGTCGAACTCGCGCTGCTCGAGGAGCGTGAGGGCCTCCTCCGCCGTGCCCGCGGTCGTGACCGCGAACCCCTCGTTCCCCAGCATGCGCTGGAAGAGGGTCCGCATGTTCGGCTCGTCATCGGTGACGAGGATCTGCTTTCCGTGCAGCATCGCCGTGCCCTATCTGCCCATGTCCATGCCCGTAGACATTCTACCGCCCGGGACCGTTCAATCAAGGGGCCTTTTTGTTCAGTCGCGTGAACAATTCCGGGTGAACGGAGTACCTCGCGGCAATGACAGATGAGGCGTGGTTCAGAACGGGACCACAGATTCTCCCCGTTCGTAGTTGTAATCGTAGTCGTAATCGTTCAGGCCAAAACGATTACGACTACG
>ORJL011468874.1_pt1 | contig 16110 bp, 10 predicted proteins | sample 1779941 | NCBI WGS metagenome assembly ORJL01 (sample SAMEA104232317, study PRJEB22302) | groundwater metagenome | biome: forest; feature: aquifer; material: groundwater | place: USA | collected 2011-08-07 | depth 5.8 m | reverse complement strand
GGCCTCATTGTCGACGAGTTGCCCGGAATGAGGCAGCAACTCATAGGACTGCTCTCCAGCGTGGCTAACTTCGGAGCTATTGTCGGGCCTAACCTTGGCGGCATAATGACCGAATCATGGGGATGGCATTCCATCTTCTGGATGAATATCCCGCTGGGACTGATTGCCATCGTCCTTTCCAGGTACTTCATCAAGGCCGACAAGCCGGGGACCAACCAGCCCAGACCGGACTACCTGGGAATAGGCTTGATGACCGGCTTCGTTTCAGTGGTAATGATTACGCTTACTTTGATGGGCAAGGCCTACCACATTTCCCCTGGGGTGACATGGGTCATGGTTCTGCTGGGGATTCTTCTTTTGATATGGTTCATTTATCACTGCCGGAAGACATCAGGAGCAGTTATCAGCTTGCAGTTGATCACGCGGCGACCATTCCTGGCCGCCAACTTCTACAGCTTCGTTTACGGGGTCTGCGCTCAAAGCGGTGTTCTCTCATTCCTGCCTCTTTACGGAGCGACTATCTACGGCATGAGCGCCGTAGAGAGCGGCTTGATGATCACGCCCAGGTCCTTCGGGATGATGGCAGCTTCGATAGTCGCCAGCCTGGCCCTCCTCAAGTGGGGCTACCGCCGCCCTATCATAGCAGGCACCGTGGTGATGTCGCTGAGCATGGCGGTGCTGGCCTTCCCTCCTGAACAGATAGGTTTGGGGGGAATGACCCTCACCCCGCTCGTTTTCATGATGTTAGTGGCCCTGGCGCTGGGAATAGGGGCCGGTGTGGTTACCCCCGCCTCCAACAACGCCTGCATCGAGCTCATGCCTGACAAAGCTTCCAGCATTACCGGATTGCGGCAGGTATTCCGTCAGGCAGGGGGCGCCATAGGCATTGCCGTCAGCACCCTGGTGCTCGAATCCAGCGCTGACGTGGCGCAGGGATTTACCATCCTCTTCATCAGCTTCAGTTCATTGCAGCTACTGTCTATTTTGGCCGTGTTCTTCATGCCGGAAAGGGCTAGGAGCTAGTCGCATCTGATTAACCCGACCAAACGGATGGTGTATAATGAGAAATGTACCAATAACATTACAATAATGCGTACACACAGGGAAATCGGAAGGGGAACCCAACCATGGCAAATACAATCTTTTCGGATAACATAGTCAAGCTTTCGGATCTGCGCAAGCGCCAGAGGCACTGGTTGGAAATCGCCTATCATCACCCGGTGACGGTCACCTACGGGCAGGACAATCTCACCATCATAAACCGGACGGAAGTGGCGCGGCTGTATGAGCAGATTCAGCACGTCATGCCACTAGTGGAATACCTGGATGAAATGACACACGGGAAAAAGAGCAATGTATTCCCGTGGGCGGAGAATCTGACCGAAAAGGAAAAGGGGCAATTCGTCGATGATCTTCTGGAAAGCGCCAGGAAATGCGCGGCTATCAAGGAATGGAGCGACTTCGACGATCTTCTTAGGGACTGGATAGCCACCGCCGAGGCGGCTGGGAACAAGGAGATGCTGGCGGTACTGGAGAAGCGAATCCCCACCGTTGAGTACGTAGCCCTCGATGACTGAGAAATACTCCATCAGGCTACGGAACAACCGCCAGAAGAAGAACTGGAAGAGCCTGGAAAGGGATATCCCCGACGCAATGGAATCCTGCCAACGATTCCTTATCGAATCTCCTGAAGACAGGCTGAAGTCCGGCGGCAAGCTCAAGAAGCTGAAGGGAAGATTCGAAGGGATACTTCAATACGACATAACCGATGAGGCGCGAGTACGCTACCGTGTGGATAGGGAAGGCCGCACCGTCTATGTCGAGTACGTCGGTCACCATCCATAGCCGCAGAAATCGCGGCCATTCTTGCCCTTCACAATAAGGAAGATTTTTGAGAGCACCTGATTCTACACCTCGGACGGCTACGGACTGGGACGTCAATCAGGGTTGAACTCCACCCCATAGCAAGCATTCGCTGCCTCCAGCCTGGCCCGCAATCTATTGACTTTGATTTCCCGCCATGCTAAATTAACCAAGGTTGGGATTGCGGGGCTGCGCAAATACGGCATTTTGCGCAGGTAATCTAGTCGGGTATCCCCAGTACTCTTTAGTCAACAAAGGCAAGCTTTTCCCAAATCGAAGAAGTCCCTCTAGAGTAACAGACTTCGCAAGACGAGATACGTAAAAGCGGCAACGCCTGATGAGAACGGATAACTATTGGGACAAGACGGTTGATGTTGCTATTATCGGTTACGGTGGTTCGATCAAGCCAATCGCTAGACAGGAGACAAAGCAATGGTAGAAAGACTGGGGGAGAGGAAAAGGGAGGCCGAGCCCGCGGAGACGCTTTACGACCAGAGCAATCGCGATATAAACGAAAAAGCCCGGAGGAGGGAGCAGGGCAAGGTAGTTATCCGGGGCAAAGAAATCCCGTTTCAACAGAGCCGCCATGCGTTGCTGAAGTATTTGCTGCACCGCAGTGATTGGGATAAAGTTTCGGTACCCTACTGGTCGATCTTCATTAACCATGTCAAGACTCACTCCGGAAGGCATACCCACCAGGGCGGGATGGGCTTATACGTCCTGGAGGGGAGCGGCTACACCATTGTTGATGGGATCAAGTATCCGTGGAAGAAGAACGACCTCATTCTGCTGCCCATCAAGCCAGGCGGAGTGGAACACCAGCATTTCAATGACGACCCCGATAAGCCCTGCCAATGGATCGCTTTCTCCTTTCAACCGATGAAGGAAGCAGCCGCTCACCGCGTAATACAAAACGAAGAGCATCCCGATTGGATGAAGACGGGATAGAAAGCATCGCTAGCAGCCGGTAGCACGCCAGAACTCGAATAGAGGTCTCATCACATTATGTCAAACAAAGGCAATACGAAAACCAGCCCGGCCCGGAAGAAGAAGGACCTCCTGGAATCTCTATTTCAGCGCCGCGACCGCGAAAGAGAAAGAATGGCCAAGGCCACCATGGTGGTGGACTGCGACAAGCAGCCCCTGGAAAACAACCGCATGGGCCTGTTTCAGTGGTACCTCCATCCGGACATGGAGGACGTATCCGTTCGCACCATGCTGTTCTGGGCGCAGGAAATCCCTCCGGGCAGCCGGTCCGGAAAACAAAAACACCAGGGGGGTCGTCTTCATTATGTACAGGAAGGTCGCGGCTACACCGAAATCGACGGGGTCAAGCATGAATGGGAACAGGGAGACCTGGTTCTCCTGCCCATTAAGCCGTTTGGGGTTGTCTTTCAGCACTTCAATACCGACCCCCAGAAGACAGTCAGGCTGGTGTGCGCTGAGCCTAATTGGTTCGATCCCCTGGGCGTTGACCTCGGGTCCGGTTTTGAGCAAATTGAAAACTCACCCGATTTCAAACCGGAGTAGTAAGCCGCCACGGCAAGGCAAGATATTCATCCATAGAATCAGGTTCCCAAGACAGAAAAGGAGGCAACCGTGACTAACATGGCAAAACCAGCAAAGCTCCTAGCAGTGTTTCTCTCCCTTTTCGCCCTATTGGCCCTCTTTGCCTGCGCACCTCAAGCAACCCCGACGCCTGAACCAAAGGCGACCACACCGCCGCAGGCCGTGACGCCCCAGCCACAGGCGAAGGGTGAAGTTACCGTCACGCCTGCCCCGCAACCCAAGACCACCCAACCGCCGGCGGCGGCAACCAAGCCTTTCTACGAGGGCAAAACCATAACTCTGGAATTGCCCCACACTCCTGGCGGGACTGCCGACACATACCCCAGGGTATTGGCGAGTTATATGAGCAAGTACATTCCGGGCAAGCCTAACATCGTGGCCCAGAACCACGGCGGAACGGGCATGATCTGGGCCAACCACATGTTCAAAATAGCCAAACCCGATGGCCTCACCTTCGGTATGGCCCCCAACGGACTGTACAATTCGGAGCTGGCTGGCGACCCGGCCGTCCAGTACAAGTTTGCCGAATTCAACTGGATTGGCAACATGAATTCGAAAGCCCAGATCATGGAGGTCCGGGCCGATGTTGGAATCAAAAACGTCAAAGACCTCCAGGCCTACACCGGCCCTGTCCTACGCAATGGTATGCCCGGTAAAGAGGCCGGAGGCTATGCCCAGTCCCGCGTCATCGAGCAAATCCTTGGAATCAAGTTCAGATACGTCTTCGGCTTGCCCAGCAGCCCCGAAATGGCCCTGGCCATGCAGCAAAAAGAGATTGACGTCATGCTGGAATCAATGGACGGCCTGCTGTCAGCCCGTCCGCAGTGGATCAAGGATGGCTACATTAACATCCTGGTGCAGACAGGAGCAACCCGGCACCCGACAACGCCGGATATCCCCTGTATCGGCGAGTTTGCTACCAACGACGCTGACAAGGCCATGGCGCAACTGGCCAATGCCGGGCAACTTATCGGACGTGTCTTCTATGCTCCGCCAGGGATGGCGCCAGACAAGGTGCAGATACTTCGGCAAGCCTTTGCCCAGACGCTCAAGGACCCGGATTTCCTGGCCGCCGCCGCTAAAGCGAAGCTGCCGATAGATCTCACCACCGGGGAAGAGGTGCAAAAGATAGCCGCCAAAATCATCGCTGACGGCAATGATCCTGCTATCAAGGCTAAATATCTCGCCCTGTTCCAATAGATCGGGCTTCGCCTCTTAAAGAGCCTCCATGTTTGAAGCTTTTGTTTCAGGCCTGACCCAGGTGCTGAGCTTCCCGGCATTTGGGTTCATGCTGCTGGGCATGGCCATAGGATGGTTCGTGGGCATTCTCCCGGGGCTGGGAGGAGCCACGACGCTGGCCCTGATGCTGCCTTTTGTCTACACCATGACTCCAGTGGGAGCGGTGGCCTTCCTTCTGGGAATGTACTCGGTAAGCGCCACCACCGGCGACATCACCTCGGTGCTATTCGGGGTGCCAGGCGAGGTGTCATCCGCCGCCACCATCATAGACGGTTACCCCATGACCAAGAAAGGGCAAGCCGGCCGCGCTCTGGGGGCGGCTCTGGGTAGCTCTCTGGTGGGGGCCCTGGTTGGAGCTGTGGCTTTGGGTATAAGCATCCCCGTGGTACAGCCCCTGGTACTCCTCCTCGGTTCACCGGAAAAATTCATGCTCTGTTTGGTGGCCATCGCCTGCATCACCGCGGTGTCGGGGCGTTCCCTGACCAAGGGCTTCGCCGCCGCCGCCGTGGGCTTCATGGTCTCGATGGTTGGCGTGGACAAGCACGCCGGTATTTACCGCTATACATTTGACTGGCTGTATCTCTGGGATGGCATAAGCATTATCACCGTGGCCCTGGGCCTTTTTGCCATCCCGGAGATCATAGACATGGCGGTGAGCGGTACCAGCGTCGCCAGGACAGCCACGGGGAAGATAACCGGGGTAATGCAGGGGCTGAAAGATACCGCTAGTCACCTGTGGCTGACGGTGCGTTGCAGTCTCATCGGGCTCTGGACCGGCATGGTGCCAGGCGTTGGCGGTGGGGTATCCCAGTGGCTCGCCTACGCTCACGCTGTTCAGGGAGTTAAGGACAAATCGCTCGTCGGCCATGGGGCCGTAGAAGGTGTTCTGGGACCAGGGGCCGCCAATAATTCCAAAGAAGGGGGACATTTGATCCCCGCCGTCGCTTTCGGCGTTCCGGGCAGCGCTGCCATGGCCATACTCCTGGGTGCGCTGATGGTGGTTGGCGTAACTCCCGGCCCCGATATGCTGGGGGAACACCTGAACGTGACCTTCGCCATGGTATGGACCATGGTAATATCCAACGTCATCTGCGTCGCCGTGACCCTGCCGGTCCTGAACCAGGTGGCCAAGATTTCTCTGGTCAAAGTCTCCCGGCTCATTCCGTATATCTTGATGCTCGTCTTCCTGGGCGCCTTCGCCGCCAAGAACCACCTGGGTGACCTCTGGATGATGTTGGCCTTCGGCGCCATGGCTTGGATCATGGGGAAACTCGACTGGCCCCGCGCCCCGCTGATCCTGGGCGTAGTACTTGGTGGAATCGCTGAGAACAACTTCTGGGTTTCGGTGGAATCCTTTGATATGGGCTGGTTGACCCGGCCTGGAGTGCTCATCCTCTTTCTGCTTGCCGTCTTTGTTGCCGTCTGGCCCTTCTGGCAGAAAAGGCGGGAAAAGGGAGAACGCGTCAAGCAACAGGAAACAGAAACGGTATCCGGAACCCATATCGCTTTTACCATCTTCCTGGCCCTGGTACTGGCCTGGGCGGTGTTATCAGCCAAGGACTGGCCTCTGGGCGCCCGGCTGTTTCCCTGGGTGGTCGGCATTCCGAGCTTCTTCATGGCGCTGTTTCAACTGGCCAGGGAGTTGAGGCAGTGGACGGCGAGACGCAAACCGGCTGAGGTGAAGGGCCCCATCACAAGCAGCGCTGAATGGCGACGGACGGTGACCATCGGCGGCTGGATTGCAGGCTTCTTCGCCGGCATCTGGTTAATCGGATTCGTCATCGCCCTGCCGCTGTTTGTCTTCCTCTACATGAAACTGCAATCGCGGGAGAAGTGGCTGTTCAGCCTGCTTTCGGCTGCCGCCGGGTGGGTGTTCGTCTACAGCCTCTTCATTAACATCCTCCACTTCTCTTTTCCCGACCCTCAAATCCTGTCGTGGCTGGGTCTCTAAGAACAAAAATAGGATACCGCGCCGGGCCGGCGCGGTATCCTATTGCGCTATCTCACACGAGTAGGCTTCGGCCTATTTCTTGATAATGGCGAAGTCCTCTTTGGCCCACTCGAGCATGGCGTTCAACTCTTGATAGCTGTCTTCATCCTCTCCAAGATCACCCGCGCGAGGTATTATGTACGGGGTCAGCCCTTCGGTCGGGACGTCCACCCTGGTCATGGGCAAGCCGGACGCCTTCGAAACCGCGGCAAGGTTCTCTCTTGTCATTAACCAGTTGATAAACACCTGGGTCGCTTTAGGATGGGGTCTGTTCTTCAGAGCCTCGATGGTACCCCATGACGCGCCTATTCTTTGCGGGTCGCTGGCGGATTCCACGAACTTGATGGGCGCCCCTTCGCGCATGAAAACAATCGCTTCATCAGCCCGCACCGGGACCGCGATGGCATACTTGCCGCGGGCTACCCATTCGTTAAGCATCCGATAGTCCATAGTAGTCGCCGCCACGTTCTTGGCCAGTTCCTTCATGTAGGCCCTGCCTGGCTCGACGCCACCAAGTTGCTTTCTCAGGGCGAACTGATACCAGTTGGTAGCTGAACTGAGAACGGTGGGGTCCATCATGACGATTTTCCCCCTCCACTTCGGATCGGCGAAGGCGCGGATAGTGGGCAGTTCTCCTTCCTTCACCATGTCCGTGTTATAGATTTGAAATGAGGCACGCTGCCCGATAAACGCCAGGATGTCTCCTTCTCTATCGAGTATCGGTAGTTTTCCTCCAAGCCATTTGGATGTATCGGTAACGTCAGGCCGCATCAGCAGAGGCACCACGGGGTCCATCATAGACCGGAGATCATTGGCTACGAACTGCTGGACGCTCAGGGTGGCCGCGTCTCCCAGATAAAGTCCGGCGCGTCTCTCAGTCTGCAGCTTCTGTATTACCTCGGCGCCCCTGCCGGTGACGAATTCCAATTCGATGCCAAACTGATCGTTAAACCGTTTGCCCAGGTCCCGTGATATGTCCGCGGGGATAGTCGAGTAAACGGTTACTTTGCCCTCTTTCTTTCCTTCAGCGACGAGGTTGGCCCAGGTTGTCTCCCAGGCGGGCTTCTGCTCAACCTTTTGCGTAGGCGCAGACGCCGGCGTTGCCGTCGCTGGCGGAGCAGGGTTGCACGCTGCGAGCAGAGAAATTAGCACTACTAACACTAGCGGGGCAAGATACTTGCTACTCATGGCCTGTGTCCTTTCATTTTCCAGGGAAATATCGAATGAGGTGAAGCTGACAGTCTGCTGAGCCCGTTTGCTTCTCTATGATCAACTCTTGGGAAGCTATTTGATGACAAGTTTCCAAAATTATATCACTGCGAGGGCGCCGGGTACAATTCAGGGTAATCTTGACAGTAACTACAGGCAGAGTGTAGCATTTCCGGGTTACTGACCCGCACTGAACGTCGCAAGACGCCGTAATTTCCCGTACCCGCTTGGCTGACCCCCTGAAGGGCCTAGTGAAACCAGGAGATAACCATGGGCGATTTACTAAAGGACAGAGTAGCTATCATAACCGGCTCCGGTCGGGGCATCGGCCGCGCCGAGGCCCTGGCGATGGCCGCTGAAGGGGCCAGGGTAGTTGTCAATGACTACGGTGTCACCCGTGAGGGTGCTGACCCATCCAGCAGCCCGGCGCAGGAAGTCGTGGAAGAGATCAAGAAGATGGGCGGGCAAGCCGTGGCCAGTTTCGAGTCCGTAGCCGATTTCCAGGCCGCCAAACGGATAGTCCAGACCGCCCTGGATAATTTCGGACGGCTGGACATACTGGTCAACAACGCCGGCATCTTCCGGGACAAGTTGTTTACCGAACTTACCGAGGACGATTGGGACAGCGTCATCGCCGTTATCCTTAAGGGCGCTTTCAACATGTGCCGCCATGCCGTACCGGTTATGAGGCAGCAGAAATACGGGCGCATCATCAACACCACCTCCGGCCAGTGGCGCAACCCTGAAGGGCGGGCGAACTATGCTTCCGCCAAGGGCAGCGTGGTCAGCCTCACCTGGGACCTGGCCTGGGAACTCAGGAACGACGGCATCACGGCCAACGCTATCGCCCCGTTTGCTATCGGACGTAACAACCAGGCGGCGTTCGCCCACGAAAAGGCCATCGCGGACGCCGGCCTCAAGATGCAGGTGCGGCGGCCCCCCGAGCGCGCCGGCCCGGAGTTCGTCGCCCCCATGGTAGTCTACCTGGCCAGCGAGCAGGCGGGTTACGTCAACGGCCGAGTCTTCTATGTTTCAGGGGGCACCATAGCCCTGTACAGCCATCCCGAGGAGGGCCGGGGCATATACAAGGACCACGTGAAGAATGGCCCCTGGACTATCGAGCAATTGAAAGACCTGCTGCCCTCCACCGTGCTGTCCAAAGACACCAAAGCCGCCCATATCCCGTAGAACCAGGCGCACTCGCCTTCAGTTAGGCTCTTGCCGGGCGGCGTTCTCTCCGGCGATCCTGCCCGAGGCGATGCACTCGCTCAAATTGCCGCCTCCGACCGGGTACAGCATGCCGAAAATGGAGCCCAGTTCACCGGCGCCGTAAAGCCGCCGTATCGGATCGCCGTCGGTGTTGATTATCTCACTGCGTGCGTTGCGGCAGGGTCCGCCCTGCGTGTTGGGGCCTCCGGGCCAGAGCCGGCAGGCATAGAAGGGCGGCTTATCCACCGGGGTCAGCGTCGCCGGATGCCGGCCGAATTCGGGATCTCGCCCTTGCTCGCAATGGCGGTTGTAATCCGTTATCGTCTTTTCCAGGTTGGCTTCAGGTATTCCCAGTTTCCCGGCGAGCTCTTTTACCGTCCCGGCGGTGATAATCCATCCCTTCTCCAGCTCCGCGCTATTGTCGCTACTCCAGTGATACAACTGATGAGGGCCGGTGACACCCCCCATGTCACTGGACAGCTTCCCGCCCTCCATACGCCTCTGGTCGAAGATCCAGAAACTGGGTACCCGCGGGTAGACCAACCGCTGAGTATCAAATAGTCCGAGTTCGTAGTAGAAACAGTGCCCCTTGAACTCTTCGCTGGTATATCTCTTGCCGTCGCGGTCCACCATAACGTAGCCCGCCGGCTCCTGCTCCGATCTCTGCAAACCGCGGAGCATCCGGCGCTTGGTCCATCCGCCGGCCCCCAGATTGACAGGCACCGACCAAGGCATTTCGGGGAACTTCAGCACGATGCGCGCCGACACGCAATTCATGTGCCAGAGATCGGCGCCGACATCCATGGCCATGCGGACGCCGTCGCCGGTATTGGTTTCAGTACCTGTGAAATACGTGGGATAGACCTTGAGGTAGTTCAGCTTCATCCGCTCGTTGAACTCGAAGCCGCCGCAGGCCAGCACCACCGCCCGGTGCGCGGCAATGTCCATCTGCTTCCCTTCCCCGGTCTTGACTCTGACGCCGATAACCTCCCTCCGCTGGTTGGTGAGCAGATATCTAGCAGCGGTGTCATATGCCACCTCGATACCCCGCTCGCTTACTTTGCCATAGAGGAATTCCATCATGCGCAGGCCCATCCCGGCGTAGTTCCCCCGCTCCAGGCCCTCCACCCCGGGAAGCTGCGGGTGCTCGCCTCCCTTGGCAAAAAAGGATACGTTGCCCCCCAACCGCTTCAGCCAGGCAGGGCTGTCGGCGAGGTGCTCCGCCATACCCTTGATGATTTCGGGATCGGTCCAGGGAGTCTCCCCGTTTATATGGTTCAGCTCGTCGAGGTGCTGAATCGTCTGCTTAATGTCGCTGGCACCCAATATGACCAGCCCGGCCATGCTGCTGTTGGAGTGAATATTGTCCTGCCGGGACTTCTCCAGTATCAGCACTTCACTTCCCGAGTCGCGAGCGGTTATCGCTGCCGAAGCTCCGGCCAGTCCATAGCCAACAACGACCACATCCACCTTTTTATCCCAATTGCTATCCGCCTTTATCAAGTGGTGTCTCCTTTCCATGCTCTAAGTTATGCGAAATGCCTCGACCAACAAAGGTCCTCGAACTAGGAAAAGAATCTGGGGGTCCGTTACTTCCGGTGGAACGTGGCACGATACCATAACGGTTCGAACCTGTCAAAGGTTGACGTTGCCGTAATCTTTATCTTACAATGCCGAAACATCATCAGGGCCAAGGCATTCATACAGGCCGAACCGTAACCAATCTGCGCCAATAGCTCACAATTCTTTCGACGGGTTTTCATACTACCAAACGAGGAGGGCTCCCCCGTGGATGACTTAAGAACCTGGTTAAGAAAAGCTAAGGAACTAGGGCAGTTAGACGAGGTAAATGGAGCGGACTGGGACCTCGAAATAGGCGCCCTCACCGCCCTCAACTGGAGGAAGCCGGACTACCATGCCCTTATCTTCGATAACATCATCGGTTACCCGCCGGGATACCGCGTTCTAACCAGTTCCACCTCCAGCGGCCCTCTGGTATGCTTGACGTTCAACCTTCCCACCAATGTCAGAGGACTGGAATTGCTCGATATCCTGCGCCCGAAAATACGCGAGTGGGACGACAATCTTCAGAAAAATGATCCCCAATTCGTCAAAGACGGACCGATCCTGGAGAACGTACTTTCCGGCGACAAAATCGATCTCTATAAATTCCCGGTGCCAAAATGGCACGAACTGGACGGAGGCCGCTATATCGGCACCGGCGACGCCGTCATAACTCAAGACCCCGACAGCGGCCGGGTCAACCTGGGGACCTACCGGATAATGGTACACGACAAGAAAACCACCGCGCTATACATTTCCCCTGGAAAACACGGCAGGGTGCATTACGAAAAATACCACGCCAAAGGGCAAAAGGCGCCAGTTTGCATTTCGGTGGGACACCATCCCCTCGTCTTCCGCGCGGCCTGCCAGCAATTGCCGTTCGGAGCGGAGTACAACTACATGGGCGCGGTCACAGGAGCGCCGGTCCAGGTTATCAAGGAAGAAATCACCGGGCTCCCCATACCGGCCAACTCGGATATTGTCATCGCCGGCTTTTGCCCGCCTGGAAAGACGCGGGTTGAAGGCCCCTTCGGGGAATGGACCGGCTATTATGCCAGCAAGGACCGGCCTGCCCCCATCATCGAGGTAGAGCGAATCTATTACAGGAAAGATCCGGTGATAACCGGTTCTCCTCCCGGCAAAGCGCCCAGCGATTCCAGCTATTTCAGCGGGATCATGGCCAGCGCCCGGGCGTACACCGACTTGGTCCAGGCCGGTGTGCCGGACGTAAGAGGAGTCTGGATGGGCCAGGGAGGACAACAGCAGCAGTTCATCGTCGTTTCCATCAAACAACGATATGCCGGGCACGCCAAACAGGCAGCCGTGCTGGTTTCTCAGATGCGGCGCGGCGCCTACATGGGCCGGTATACCATCGTGGTTGATGAAGATATCGACCCGACCAACCTCCAGGAAGTACTGTGGGCCATATGCACCAGGTCAGACCCGGAAAAGGACATAGACATCATGCGCCGCTGCTGGAGCACTCCGTTGGATCCCACTATTCGCAAGCCCACCAACGCCTATTTCAACTCCAGGGCCATAATCGACGCCTGCAAGCCGTTTGAATGGAAAGACGAGTTCCCCCAGGAAATAAAGATAAGCCCCGAACTGGCAGAGAGAGTAGCAACCAAATTTAAGAGCGTTCTCCGGTAGCCCCCTGCGACAACTGTATTTGAAAGCGGCACACCCATGAGAATACTTACGGGTTTACTCGGCATAATTATCATAGCGGCAACGGTACTGTCGTCAGTTCCCTGGCCGTCAAATTACGCCGCCGCCCGGGGACAGGCCGGCGATTTCCTTCACAACCTGACTCCCTCAGACCGAGGAGCAGGCAATGCCCCTGTGTCTTCGATCACTCACGGCGCAGAGAACCTTCTTCAATTCACATCCGCGGGACATGTGGTTGGCTTTACCGGAAATAGCGTCATTGTCGCTTCACAGCGCCACGTCCTGAAAATAGACTTCCTCAACTCGACGGCGGTTGCGCCTGAGGCCGACAGCCATATCCCGGGAGAAGACCTTGCCGCCGCAGTTGGCGGCTCTGGCCGCGTCACTTATCGAAATCTGTGGGACGGAGTGACCTTGGTTTATGAGGCTGGAGAGGGCGGAATTCTGAAAAGCACCTATTATGTAAATACAACGGAAGAGGGGGCTCCTGTTGACCGCATCCGGTTAGGCTACAACCGTCCGGTGCGGATTGACGAACAGGGTAACCTTGTTGTGGCCTATGAAAACGGGACGCTGGTTGAGGCCGCACCAACGGCCTGGCAGGAAACCGAAAACGGGAGAAACCCGGTCGCGGCGGCCTTTGTGCTTCACGGGGAACAGCAGGTCGGGTTGTCTATCGGTGGCCATCTGCCCGGCGTGCCTGTTGTGATTGACCCTGTCATGACCTGGAACACCTTCATGCCTGACCAGGGTAGCGCCGAGCCTGCCTACGCCATAGCAGTTGACAGCAGCGGTAACGTCTACGTGACTGGAAAGAGTGTTGCCTCATGGGGGTCACCGGTGCGGGCTTACACGTCCGGTACGGATGCGTGGGCGGCCAAGCTGGACGTTAACGGCGCCCTCCAGTGGAATACGTTTCTGGGAGGAAGCGGCACGGACCAGGGCGAAGCAATCGCCCTTGACGGCAGCGGCAATGTCCATGTCGGTGGGTCCAGCTCTGCCACCTGGGCATCGCCGGTACGGGCTTATGCCGGCTATAATGATGGCTTTGTGGCCAAACTAAGCGCCAGCAATGGCACGTTCCAGTGGAACACATTCCTGGGAGGCGCCGGGGATGACTTCGGCAGGGCCATAACGGTTGACGGTGGCGGGAACGTCTATTTCGGTGGGTCCAGCGGCGCCACGTGGGGATCGCCGGTGCGGGCCTGTTCGGGGAACGATGCCTTTGCGGCCAAGATCAACAGCAGCGGCGTCCTCCAGTGGAATACTTTCCTGGGCGGCACTGGAAATGACATCGCCAATGCCATTGCGGCTGACAGCAGCGGTAATGTCTATGTCGGCGGAACCAGCTCTGCCACGTGGGGATCGCCGGTACGGGCCTATTCAGGAAACGCGGATGCCTTTGCCGCCAAACTGAACAACGGCGGCGTCCTTCAGTGGAATACCTTCGTCGGGGGCATCGGCGACGACCCTGCCGAAGGCATAGGGGTTGACAGCAGCGGGAACGTCTATGTGGGTGGAACCAGTACTTTCAATTGGGGGTCACCGGTGCGGGCATGGATAGGCGCTTTAGGAAGTTACCCTGCTCAGAATGCTTTTGCCGTCAAACTCAACAGCAGCGGCGCCCTCCAGTGGAATACCTTCCTGGGAGGCTATGGGATTGACGCTGGCAATGCCCTCGCAGTGGATAGCACCGGGAATGTCTACATTGCCGGGAATACCTCGAATCCCTATAACAATGACCAGATATACGCCACCTGGGGCTACCCGGTACGGCCCTATACACGAGATTTGGATGCCTTTGCGGCCAAACTCAACACCAACGGCGTTCTCCAGTGGAATACTTTCCTGGGCGATATCGGCATTGATTGGGCAAATGCAATATCGGTTGACGGCAGCAAGAACGTCTATGTCGGCGGACTGAGTAATTACACCTGGGGCTCACCGGTGCGGCCGTATACTTCCGGTACCGATGGGTGGGTGGCCAAGCTCGACCTCAATGGTACCTTCGTTCCCGGCTGGAACTCGTACGATTCAAACTACACCACATCAAGAGAGACTTTTGACAGCGGCCATCGGACCGTCTATATGAACGGTACCAGTTTTTCCGAGACGTCGTATTTCATCGCCTATTACGATGCCAACGGGACTATAAGAGGTTCGGAGACAAAGAGCGCGTCCGTCTGGGGTGTTCTCCAGAGTTCCTATCTTCTGACCACCGACCAGTCAGCCGCCGCTGGTACCTGGCATGCCCTTGTCCAGCCAGCTTCAGGGTACACTAGTTTCGGCGCCAACAGCTACGCCACCATAGCCGCGAGTCCCGCTGTTTACGGTTTGGCGGCAGACGACTCGTTTACCGTGCAAGCCTCGGCCGTCTCAACGCCAACGCCAACGCCGTCGCCAACACCATCGCCTACACCGAGTCCGACGCCATCACCGTCCCCGTCACCATCCCCTTCCCCTTCGCCGAGCCCATCGCCTTCTCCTTCACCGTCGCCAACAATTACACCGAGTCCTACTCCTACGCCTAGCCCATCCCCCGGGGATGTAATGGCCTGGGGGAACAACAGCAGTGGGCAACTGGGCAATGGCACTACCACTAGCAGTTCTGTTCCGGTCCAGGTGTCTGGTTTGAGCGGAGTGACGGCCGTCGCCGCCGGCAGTGGGCACAGCCTGGCGCTGAAGTCCGACGGAACCGTATGGTCCTGGGGGAGTAACACCTACGGGCAACTGGGCAACAACAGTTCAACTAATAGCAATACCCCGGTTCAGGTGGCCGGTCTCAACGGAGTGACGGCCGTCGCAGGGACCGAGTATCACAGTCTGGCTCTGAAGTACGACGGCACGGTATGGTCATGGGGTCGCAACAACTATGGGCAACTGGGCAACAACACTACCACTAACAGCTCTACTCCGGTCCAGGTGCTCGGTCCAGGTGGAACCGGGTTTCTTGCCGGGGTGACTGCCATTGGGGCTGCCGGCGGTGGCGGGTATCACAGTCTGGCGCTGAAGTCTGACGGCACGGTATGGTCCTGGGGATCGAATAACCAGGGACAATTGGGCAACAGCACTACCACTAACAGCTCTGTCCCGGTCCAGGTGTCCGGTCTCACCGGAGTGACGGCTATCGCGGGCATCCTAGATCACAGCATGGCGCTGAAGTACGACGGCACGGTGTGGTCCTGGGGGGCTAACGCCTACGGGCAATTGGGCAACAACACTAGCACTAACAGATCCAGCCCAGTCCAGGTGCTCGGCCCGGGTGGAACCGGGTTTCTAACGGGGGTGACGGCCATCGGTGGCGGCTGGGACCACAGTCTGGCGCTGAAATCCGACGGTACGGTATGGTCCTGGGGCCGCAGCAACTATGGGCAACTGGGTGATGGCACCACCGTCAGCAGCATAAGCCCGATCCAGGTGCCCGGTGTCAGTGGAGTGACTGCGATCGCCGGCCAGTCGTCCCACAGTTTGGCGCTGAAGTCCGATGGCACCGTCCGGGCCTGGGGCCGTAATCTATACGGTCAACTGGGCAATGGTACCACTGTTGACAGCACCGTTCCGGTCCAGGTGTCCGGCCTCACCTGGGTGTTGGCCATCGCCAGCGGCGGTGGGCACATCGTGGCTATCAAGACCCCCGTTTCGCCAACGCCAACGCCATCACCATCGCCATCGCCTACCCCCACGCCATCACCAACGCAGTCTCCGTCACCATCACCTTCTCCCACACCATCTCCATCTCCATCGCCGACGCCTTCGCCTACACCAAGCCCGACACCCACACCTACTCCATCTCCGTC
>ORJL011533492.1_pt1 | contig 16127 bp, 13 predicted proteins | sample 1779941 | NCBI WGS metagenome assembly ORJL01 (sample SAMEA104232317, study PRJEB22302) | groundwater metagenome | biome: forest; feature: aquifer; material: groundwater | place: USA | collected 2011-08-07 | depth 5.8 m | reverse complement strand
TTTCCCGCGCCGTTGGGACCAAGTAAGCCAAAAACCTTCCCCTGCTCTACGGTAATGGAAAAATCGTTTAGTGCGGTAACACGCTCACGGCGGGTTAGCCCGCCTGTGTACGTTTTTGAAAGTGATGTCGTGACGATAGCATTCATAGGAGTAATTGTAATAACTAAGATAAGGTACGGAAATTAAAGCGAATTGTTACCTTCTGGAGGTTGTCGTGTACAATAATGTTCTAAATGAGTCAACCGCTAAGAGCGCAAAGTTTTTCGCAAAGCACCCAAAGAAAACGCCCTACTGCTCACGACTGCGTCCTCGCAGTCGTTTCATTGAGGATTCTACCACTTTTAACCGACAGCGGGGACGCTGTCGGGAGCAACGGTAAATAAAGCAATAAGCATGGTTCACTAATTGCACTGGTTTATTTCCTCACCGTACCACACTATAAATGTATTCATCAATATCAACACCGTTTTTTGTGATTTCTTTTTTCAAACGAGCTTCACATTCAAAGCCCGCCTTATCCAGAACGCGCATCGAGGCATGATTCCATTCGAACACACACGCATAGACGCGACAGACATCAAAGTTGGCAAATGCATACTCTTTCATTGCCCGCACTGCCTCGGTCATAATTCCTCTCCCCCAATATTCCTCGCCAAGCCAGTACCCGATTTCCACTGAACGGCGATAAATATCTTCCTTAAACAAAAATCCGATACCGCCAACCGCCTTTCCATCAACATCAATAGCAAGATTTAATGTCCCGGGTTGAAGCCATCCTTCTTTCACCCACCATGCCGCATGTTCCGGTGTGTAAGGATGTGGAAACACATCCCGTACGTTATCCCAAATTTTATTATTATTCGCGTGGTGCGCAAGCGATTCTTCATCGCCTTCTTTCCAGTCGCGCAAGATACATGTTGATAAGATAATTTCCATAGGTACTACAAAATAACGAACAAGAAGATAAAAGAAAAACCGAGCACCTCTTTATCTCTGATGAGAAGAACCCCGCGTTCTGTTTCTTGGGGAACAGGCTGTATGGCTAACGACTAATCCCGCATGACCATAAATGGTCACGCTACTACAAACAAAGCCCGATAAATCGGACTATATACATAGTCCCGTTTACGGGGCTTTCTTCGTTATCGCGTCCCGATTTATCGGGATGCGGATATGGCTAACCGAACAATAGTATCCTATTCATAACGCTATTTCCTTAACCCGACATCAGCGATATCATCCTCCCCCTTCATTTTCCTCCTTTTTATAGCTAATCTTTAAACTTTTTTCTGTAAAATAAGTCTAAGTATATTACAACACCATATTATGAAACCAATGAAAATATTCCCCCTTATTGTACTCGTTAGCATACTCTTTTTCTCATCCGTTTTGGCACAAACAACCCGCCTCGAAGGAACAATCGTTGAAAAAACGAAAAACAAGCCGCTTTCCGGAGCGCGTGTTAGTCTTATCTACCAAGCCGATACAAGTATATCCTATGTTGCCGCAACCGATTCAAGCGGGCATTTTCAGCTTACCAACCCGAAAACGGGCATGTATCGGTTGCAGGTATTTTTTCTTGGCTATGAAACAGTAAAGAGATCGGTTACGATTGGAACAACATCTGCCGACCTTGGTAAGATAGCTCTTGCTGAACAGGCAATCCCTATGCAGGGGGTTAACATCGAAGAACTCAGTCCTCGCGCAACACAAAAACATGATACAACCGAATACTCCGCACAGGCGTTCAAAGTCAACAAAGATGCAAACGTAGAAGACCTCGTCACTAAAATGCCGGGTGTTACTGTAGAAAACGGAACAGTCACAGCACAGGGTGAAAACGTTCAACAAGTACTTGTTGATGGAAAGCAATTTTTCGGAAACGACCCAACCGTTACATTGCGCAACATGCCGGCAGAAATCATCGATAAAATTCAGGTGTTTGATAAGATGAGCGATCAGGCGCAGTTCACAGGATTCGATGACGGTCGTTCCGTAAAAACTATGAACATCGTTACACGTCAGGATCGAAGACAGGGACAATTCGGAAGATTCAACGGAGGCTACGGTACGGATGACCGCTACATCGCATCGGGGAACATCAACAACTTCAGCGGCAACATGCGTCTCTCCCTTCTCGGACTTTCGAACAATGTAAACCAGCAAAATTTTTCCCAGCAGGATTTACTTGGAGTCATGAACACAAGTGGCGGAGGAGGTCCCCGCGGGAACTTTCGTGGTCCGGGTGGTGGAATGCCCGGCGGAGGAGGACGAAGACCCGGTGGGGTCGGCGGCGGTCAATTTGGTGGCGGTGCATCAAGCAACTTCCTTGTCGGGCAATCGAGCGGCACATCGGTTGTTCACTCACTCGGTACAAATTATTCCGATAGTCTTGCTCAGAACTTGTATGCAACCGGAAGCTACTTCTTTAACCTCACGAACAATCAAAACCCGCAATCATTAAACAGACAATACATCCTCACGGGCGATTCCAGCAGTTACTATAACGAACAATCAGGCGCGGAACGAAAAAATTACAATCACCGTTTAAATCTTCGTATGGAATATGCGATAGATACTTCAAACTCAATTATTGTAACACCCCAAATCAGTTTTCAGGATAATACATCAACAACTTCGGTAAACGGCACAAATTCAGTATCAGAGAGCCAAATTATCAGTCAAACCTTGAGTAATAGCGAAACACATACAACCGGTTATTCATCGGAAAATCACCTCGTCTATCGGCATAAATTCCCCACTATTGGAAGAACTGTCTCTGTTGATTTAGGATTTAGCGGTAACAACAAAGAAAGCGACGGAAACCTTACATCACTGAACAGATACTATCTTACAGGCGGTGTACGTACAGATTCATCGAATCAAAAATCAAATACTGTCACGAACGGAACAACATTTGCACCAAGCCTTGCCTACACCGAACCAATTGGCTCATTAATGCAGTTACAGGTAAATTACAATCCTTCGTTTACGCGCACCACCTCCGATAAAACGACACACGAACTGAACACAACAAACACCGCAGATTCCATTGTTACCGCACTTTCAAATTCATACGAAAACAAGTATACAACACATTCTACCGGCTTAAGTTTACGGTACCGGAAAGATGCTTTCAATATGTCTATAGGTGCATCGTATCAGGTTGCCGATTTACAAAACAACCAATCATTTCCGTACACAGCAATATTATCAAAAACATTCTACTCTGTGTTGCCGAACGTGATGATAAACTATGAAGGATCACAGCGTCAAAGCTGGAGATTGTTTTATCGCGCATCAACAACATCTCCCTCTATTTCACAACTGCAAAATGTTGTTGATAATTCAAACGCATTATTTCTTTCTTCCGGAAACCCGGACTTAAAACAATCATATTCGCACACATTGATGACGCGTCTTTCGTTATCAAGCGCGGAAAATACCAATACAACAATGTTGTTTGTCACATTCGGTATGGTGAAGGATTATATCGGTAACTCAACATTTGTTGCACAGCAAGATACCACACTCCCGAATAATGTCTTTATCAATCAGGGAACACAATTCTCAATGCCTGTCAATTTAGAGGGCAACTGGAACGCGCGTACATTCCTTACTTACGGATTCCCGATTGATTTCTTTAAGAGCAATTTGAATCTCCTTGCAGGTGTTTCTTATAATCGTACACCCGGCCTAATAAACGGAACCGAGAATATTTCTAACGGGTACGCGTTTAACCCCGGCTTTGTCCTCGGAAGCAATATCAGTGAAAATCTCGATTTTACCCTCTCATACAACTCAAATTTCAATAAAACGACTAATTCTTCGCAAGCCAATCTCGATAATTCCTACTTCAGTCACTCGGCGGCACTGCGTTGTACGTGGACTATCTGGAGCGGCGTTGTCTTCAGAACCGATCTGAATAATACGTTATACAGCGGACTCTCAACAGGACTAAATCAAGAACTCTGGTTATGGAACATGAGTATCGGGAAAAAATTATTTGCAAACGATCAGGGAGAAATCACTCTCAGCGTTTCCGATTTGCTCAATCAAAACAAAAGCATAAGCAGAACAGTAACCGAAACATATATTGAGGATTCCGAAACACAACCATTGAAACGATTTTTCTTACTTACCTTCACCTACAACCTCCGGCAGTTTGGAGGAAGTGATGGCGGTGAACGTCCGCGTCGCGACGGACATGATTTCCATTAATTGTTTTTTCACAGATAACTTTTTCCTATTCAACTATGTTTAGAACCATCCATACTACATGTTCAAAACGTTCTGTGCAATACTTAACATTTGCGCTTTATCTTTTCTTTGTCATCGCATCAGGATGCGGTGCAGTCAGGATGAATAGCAAATGGACATCCACACCCATTGATGTTACAAGTATTACTTCCGATCTTCAAAACGAATTACGACCTATTGATGATCAGAAACTCATGATCGGAATCCTTAACGATAGTAACTATCTCTACATCGCATTGGTTACCAGTGACCGCATGATTCAACGGCAAATCCTTGCACGCGGCTTCACAGTCTGGTTTGATAAGATGGGCGGCGATGCAAAACAATTCGGAGTACGTTTTCCGCTCGGTATGCAACCCGGCGATTTCCAGCGTGTGCGCGAAATGTGGAAAAGTGAAAACGAACGACCGATGGATGATTCTCGCCCGCCAATGATGCCCCCGCTCGATACGCTGGAAGCAGATATTTTAGGTCCCAAACTTGGTGCTCACGAAAGGGTTAAAGTTCACGATTTAAAAGACATCGTTGCAAAAATATTTATGACAGATAACCGTGTCCAATACAATATTCGCGTCCCATTAACAGATAACGGTCTGCAACCGTACGCCATAGGCACAACTATTGGCTCAACCATAGGTCTCGGTTTTGAAACTTCAACATTCGAAGATCGCCCCAAACTCATTATGCCTGACGACGATGAAAATGCCGCATCCGGAGGTGGTCGCCCCGGAGGAAGAGGCAGAATGGGTAATGCGGGTGAACGCCCTATGATGGGAAAACGAGCAGAACCATTAGATTTCTGGACTACCGTACAATTATCTAACGGAAAATAAGAAGAAATAATAGTATCTTATTCAAAGTATCAGAATTCACACATTACACACACAAGTACAATAAGAATCAATGAAACGAAAAGAATTTCTTTCAATTATCGGTATCGGCGCCGCGGCTGTAGCATGCACGGCTTGTTTAGGCGGCTGTAAACAAGAAGATTCCATAATTGAAGCGCCAACGGATATCGATTTTACATTGGACCTCACCGACGCCAACACGAATAATGGCCTGAATTCTACCGGTGTTATTACCAATGGTGTTATCGTCGTAAAAACTGCCGGTGGTATCTATCGAGCCGTTAGTTCAGGATGCACACATCAGGGAGTAACAGTATTCTATCGACGCTCTTCGAATGATTTTTATTGTTCCTCGCATGGCTCCAGATTTAACCCCGAAGGCGGAGTAATAACCGGACCTGCAACAAGAGCATTAACACAGTACAATACATCGCTCAACGCAAACTTGTTGAGAGTGTATAGTTAACAACTGAGAGTAGGAGCGAACTCTTTCAACAATACATTTGTTCTTTCGAAATAGACGATGGTGAACGTTCTCACACGTTGCATCGTGTTCATTACACTCATTCGATGTTCTCCTAATTATTACAATGAAATTCACACCCTTCAACTGCATTCTGTTTTTCGCTCTTACCGTAATATCTCTCGGACAAATAGCGTTTTCTCAAAGCTTTATGTCAACAGCGGAGTTTAACCAAAGCATCTCCTCCTTCACACCCGTATTAGCCGATGACTCGCTCCCCCGTATTTCACAACGGAAACTCCTCCCCGATAACATGAGTTTTATGGAGAGTGCATTATGGGGTGAACGCGGCTTCATGCGAACAATCGGAATTGCCTCACCCCTTACCCCAGAATCAAGAAAATCTGAGATTGCCCTTCGAAGAACAATGCTCTCTATGCATCAAATAGGAGGATATATCACACTTGCCTGTATGGGCGCTGCTGTTTATTACGGGCAGGAAATTCTAAACGGAACCTCCGATATAGCGAAATACAGAAGCCTGAAAAACAATCACGAAGCGTTCGTCACAGCAACAATGATTACGTACAGTGCAACGGCATTGTTATCGATTCTCTCTCCGCCACCACTTATTCGCAGAGACGAAAGTAGTACGACGACACTCCATAAAACGCTTGCATGGATTCACGTTGCCGGAATGGTACTTACTCCCATCCTCGGAAGTATGCTTGAACACAGTTCAAACTATGAAAGTGCGGCACGTTTTCATCAATACTCAGCATACATCACCACGGCGGTGTTTGCGACCTCTATGATTGTTATGACATTTTAACAACAAACAATGATCTTACCTCTTCTCTCTCTTCTATTATTGTTCTTATTCCCCGGTGGTGAAAATGGTACAAAAAAAATGGAATCCATTAAGGACAAAACCTCCATTACGTATAAGGTTGTCCACCCACTCCATGAAATTGTAGCAACTAGTACCGATGTTTACGCAAACATAGAAGCCGATATCGAAACAAAAAAAATTAAACGCGTTTCTACGGTTGTTGATGTTATGACCTTTGATAGCGGCAACTCCAATCGCGACTCACACGCAATGGAAATGGTTGACGCTCTTACTTACCCCGAAGCAACTTTTACAAGCACGGGCATCCTTCAATCGAAATCAAACGATAGCATTACCGTTACGGGAAAACTTTTTTTTCACGGCGTTACAAAAGAAGTCACTCTCTACGGCTTCACGGATTGGGCAACAGATACACTCAAGATACAGAGCAACCTCACAACTACCTTGACCGAATTCAACATCGAAAAACCATCGCTCCTCATGATTCCTGTTAAAGACTCCCTGTGGTTTACTATCTCTGCAATGTTTAGAATAAAATGATTCACGCATTCAAAAGTATTGTTCTTTGCCTAATCATTGTTGGATTGTTGTTTGTAACTCATAGCTTATCTCAGGATACAACAAAGCACAAGAGAAGTGTTGCCATTAAAGAACCTTCTCAACTCTTCTTCTATTATCTAAAGCAAGATTATGCAAGAGCAGACTGGGATAATTTTCAACTCATAAGAAATGCAAATGCAGGCGACCCATACGCAGCACACGACCTTGGGTTATGTTATCTAACCGGACAACGATTCATTGCCGATACGGCAAAAGCTGTGTATTGGATTAAAAAAGCGGCAGAACAAAACCTTGTCGCGGCACGGTATAACTTAGGAATACTCTTTCATAACGGTGTCGGTATTCAGTGGAATCCGTTTGAAGCGTACCGCCATTTTCAATACGCCGCGAAGCACAATATGGCTGATGCACAGTACACGTACGGTTTATACTTCACCGATAATCTTGTGGTGGCAAGAAATTATTCAGAAGCCTATACATGGATTTCAAAATCAGCGGCTTCCGGATATGAACCCGCTCTGGATATCATGAAAGAATTTAAGCGTCTTGGTATCTCAGAACAACAACCCGATACCCTCCCGGCAGAAACGAAAAAGAAAAAAGGCAAAAACACCCAAAAGACAACAACTACTAAGCAATCGTCTGCAAAACCTGTTTTTATTGATTTTTCAGCCGATTCTATTCGTCCACCCGCCAAAGAAACCCTCTTAAAGGAAATGCGATCAGAACAACGTTCGCGAAAACAGCATCGGAGTATTTCATCGAATGACAGCACATTAACCGCTGATCCCGATTCAAGCGAAATCGAATCAATTATAAGTGAGGCAAACGCAAATAGCCCTGAGGCGCTCTCGCTCATCGGGTTATGGTACGAACAAGGAACAGTTTTGCCGAAAGATATTGTGTTAGCATCGATATATTATCTCCGCGCTACCCGGTGTTCATCGCGCTGGGCGCCAATGCTTCTTTGGAATCTTACCCGCACGAAAGATTACTATACAGTCCTGAAAAAGAAAATTGATGCTAACGACCCTGCAGCAAAATTTGTATGGGCTGAACTAATATTTTCCGGCATCGATCATCAGATCACACCACAACAGGCGCTTCAACTCCTCGAAGAGGCATCAAAATCCGGTTATATTGATGCAACGGTGGAGCTGGGCATCCGCCTCTGCTCCGGCTCGTTATTAGTGCAAGATATTGAACACGGAAAACTGTTTTTAAAACAAGCGGCTGATGTTGGCAACACGGAAGCGCAGGTTCGCCTTTGGATGATAGAACTTAACGATAACCACGCCAATGCAAGTTCCTCACTTATCGATAGCCTTAAACGCGCCACTGATGCAGGCTCTGTGCTCGCTCAAGCCATGCTTGGCTATTGCTACCAAAAGGGAATCGGAGTGCCGTTAGATTTACCGAAATCAGTTACGTATTACAGAGAAGCGGCGCGAAGAGGAAGCGAAACAGCGTATAGTGCACTGAAAGAAATGTATGCAACCCTTCGCCCCGGTGATCCTGAATTTAAGATTGATGAGTAGGAAACATGTATTTCTTCAACTAAGAATAACCCCTCGATACACCATTGCTTATAATAATCGGTGTATTGTATTCAATAATTCGGTTGTTGTGTAAGGTTTCATCAACTTTGCCTGAACGTTCAGTTGTGTCAAACTTTTCGCATCAATATTTTCGGCATATCCGGTTGAAAGAATAACTTTTAATTCAGGATTGATTTTCCGCAACGCACGAATAGTTGATGGACCATCAAGATTGGGCATCATCGCATCGGTTATAACCAATTGAACCGATTGAATATTTTCTACAAATTTGGCAATCGCATCGATACCATCATGGGCAACGATCACTTGAAAACCATATACCTCTAACATTTTTTTCGTGATGTCGAGAATAGACTCTTCATCATCGACTACAAGTATGAGCTCTCCTGCGCCTTTTGACAACTGCTGGTTTGTCGGGTTCTGTTGATCAACTAATTCCGTTGCTATTGCTGGAAGGTAAATTTGAAATCTCGTCCCCTTCCCCACATCTGAAGTTACGTTAACAAAACCGCCATGTGATTTTACGATTCCCAGAACAATTGAAAGACCTAATCCCGTTCCCTTGCCTATTTCCTTCGTTGTAAAAAACGGATCAAAGATTTTATTGATCTCATCCGTCGGAATTCCGATTCCCGTATCGGTTACAGTAATTAACACATACGCTCCCTCTTTAGCATCTACATGCATATTCACGTTTTTACTATCAAAGTCAAATCGTGTTGCCGTAATCGAAATTGTCCCGTCCCTTGGCATGGCATCACGTGCATTAACGCATAGATTCATCAATACTTGATGGAGTTGTGTTGCATCTCCATAGATACCGGGGAGATTCTTATTGATCGATGTAGATATTGTAATTGCTTTTGGAAACGTCTGACGAATCAGGCTCTCTATTTCATTGATAAGATGTTTCGGCTGTAGATGCACTCTGGCACCTTCAACCCCACGGGCATAGGTTAATAATTGCTTTACGATATTCGCCCCGCGCGATGCGCTACGTTCTAATGTACCGAGAATATTCAATCCGGCAGAATCCGGGTAACGTTGCTTGAGGAGTTCAATTGCCAGAGAGATCGGCGCTAATACGTTATTTAAGTCATGAGCAATACCACTTGCTAATGTCCCTATACTTTCCATCCGTTGAACCCGAATGAGCTGGCTTTCTAATCCCTTTTTGGTAGTAATGTCATGGACAAATCCCTCATAATATTTTATTTCCCCTGTTTCATGTTTAATTGAGTGTGTGGTGACTTGAACCCAAATCACAGTAGAATCTTTCTTTTTCCATTGGACTTCAACATTGCTTACCCAGCCTGATGGTTCATGCTTTTTTATGAGTTCCTCACGATCGTTGCTTTGAAGATAAATATCGGCAATATTCGTTTGAATTAATTCTTCCTCGCTTTCGTATCCAAGCATTTCAACAATCCCGCGATTCACCGTTATAAATGTCCCATCGGGTAAAGTTTGATAAATTCCGAGCGGCGCCCATGTAACAATATCCCTATACTTTTCTTCAGAATATTTCAACTGCTCTTCGGTTTGTTTTCGGCCGGTTATATCTTCTGCAATGCCGGCTATTCTATATGTTTCTCCACTCTTGGTTGTAATGGGAAACGCCTTATCATGAATCCAACGCACCCTCCCATCAGGAAGCAGTATCCTGTATTCTTCATTATAATCGCCATGAATTTGCTTTGTTACCGCAGATCTGCTAATCCTATCCCGATCCTCTTCGTGAATCGAATCCAGCCAGGATTGTGGATTAGCTATCAAACTTTGACAGGTACGTTCCCATATTTTCTCGTAGCCGGGGCTTACATACAGCATCGTATTTTTTTTCGTATCCGTCAGCCAAAACACTTCTCTGATCGCATCTGTCAATTGGCGAAACATTTCTTCGCTTTCACGCAACGCCTCCTCCGATTGCTTACGGTCTGTTATATCTATACTGACACCTACTGTTCCCAGCGGATTACCGACACTATCTGTTAATGAAGTAACGATAAGCTGGACATGAAACGTACTACCGTCTTTGCGAAGTGCAAGGGTTTCACCTTCCCAATATCCTTCAAAAACTGTTTTATTGATAATATCTTTAAAGACATTTACCTGTTGGGAGGGAATAATAACGTCGACTATGTGTTTACCGATAACTTCCTCGGCAGTCCATTGATGATAGATCTCCGAATACTTATTCCAATACATAATACGTCCGTCCAGATCGGTAGCTATCACAGAGTTACGAACCTGATCAAGCATCGAAGCCTGAAACCGTAATTTCTCCGTTCGCTCGTACAGCTCGATGTTCTTTTTTTCTAATTTGGAAATTAAACGTTCATTGTATTCTCTGAGGATATGTTCTTCTGCGGGTAAACTTTTGTATGGTGTGGCTCGCAACAATAATTCTTGAGACGATTGAATTTTTTTTAAAATTAAATCAGCCTGAGAAGGCTTTCTCATAAACCCGTTTGCACCCAGATCGGATGCAAATTTTTCATCTTCTAAATCCGTGTAGGTAGAAGTATAAAAAATAAACGGAATAGTATCATATCTGCGGTCTTGTCGCACCCTCCGGCACAGTTCGTAGCCATCCATCTTTGGCATCAAAATATCGGAAATTACGGCATCTACATCGTGTGCTTCAAGAAAAGATAAAGCCTCCAATCCGTTTATGGTTTCATGAACGATAACTTGTTCGTCTTCCAGGCGGGCGCGAAGTAATTTGCGGTTAAGATCGTGATCTTCCACAATAAGAACATTCATTTCAAACTTTCGTTAGCTGAAATAGTATAGTTAATATAAAGAACAACTATTGATGCTCGACGAACACCAACGATGATTAAAAGTGTAAGAATCTCCGGTTAGTTTAAAAAGCCTGCAATTTGTTCCGGCAATTTACGCGTGTCTATCGGTTTGGTGATATATCCTTGAACCCCGGCATCAAATGCCTTTTGGTCATCGCCTTTCATTGCAAACGCCGTAAGCGCTACAATGGGAATATTCTGTGTCATGACAGCGATTTTCAGCATTCGGGTTAACACAAGTCCGTTTGTCCCGGGAAGTTCTATATCCATAAGAATCAAATCGGGCAGATGTTTGGCTATTTCCGATAGTGCCTCCTCGGCATTCATTGCCCTATCGATTTGATAACCCTCCATCTCCAGAAGATCGCATACAAGTTTGAGGTTTATCAAATTATCGTCTACGACTAATATTCTGATCGCCATCGCATTATTCCTTGATTATTTTCGGGAGAATAATTGAAAATATTGACCCCTTACCGAATTCACTCTCAACCTCAATGCGACCATTCATAAATTCCACAAGCTTTTTTGTCAGAGCAAGTCCAAGACCAGTCCCTTGAAAATGTCTGTCCGCTCCCGTATCAAGTTGTTGAAATTCTGAAAATAATTTGCCTATGTCTTCTTGCTTTATACCGATTCCCGTATCCTTCACCTGAAAGAGAATGGTATCAGTCTGAAATTGACGAACAACCACCTCAACCGTTCCCTGTGAATCAGTAAACTTTAAAGCATTGGAAATCAGATTGTAAAGAATTTGTTTTAATTTATGTTTATCTTGTCTTACTTGATCAATTTCGGGTGAAATGGTTATCGTAAAATTCATGTTCTTCTTTTTTACTGTCGGGCTTACGGTTGAAGTAACCTCTTGTATCACCGTACCGAGAGAAAAATCCTCAAGCACCAAAGAAAGTTTCCCCGATTCAACTTTTGCAAGGTCTAAAATATCGTTAATAAGTTGAAGGAGATGTTTTCCGCTGTTGAGGATATCGTTAAGATATTCTTTCTGTTTGGCATTCAAACTGCCCGGTTTCCCATCAATAAGAAACTCGGAAAATCCGATTATGCCGTTCAAGGGAGTACGAAGTTCATGAGACATATTTGCAAGAAATTCGCTTTTTAATCGAGTTGCTTCTTGAATACGTCTATTTTGTTCTTGTAATTCAGCGCGCCTCTGTTCTTCCTGATTTTTCCGTTCAGTGAGATCACGAATAGAACTCGAGATCAGAGTTCCATCTTCTGTCTCTAACGGACTTAAACTTATTTCAACAGGAAATTCTGTCCCGTTTTTTCTCACTCCGTTCAGTTGTAGCCCCGTTCCCATTCCGCGTACCCTCGGATCAACAGAATATAATCCACGATGCCCAACATGTTTCGACCGAAAACGTTCCGGTATAAGGATCTCAACATTGTTTCCCAAAAGCTCTTGCCGCTGATACCCAAACAATTTTTCTGTCTGCGAATTTACAAGGACGATATTACCATTCTGATCCACTATGACTACCGCATCCGGCGCTGATTCAAGCAAACCACGAAACTTTGCTTCTGCTTTTTTACGTTCACTAATATCGCGAATTGCGCTTAACACTAATGTCCCTTCATCGGTTTGCAAAGGACTCAAACTTATTTCTACCGGAAACTCGGTGTTATCTGAACGCTTCCCGTAAAGTTCAAGACCAAGGCCCATTGAACGTGTTCTTGGAACATTAAGATATCCCGCACGATGCATAATATGACTTTTATGAAAGCGGTCAGGAAGTAATGTTTCTATTGGTTTACCGACCAAATCTTCTCGCCGGTATCCGAACATTTTTATGGCTTGATTATTGATAAGAACAATGCGTCCGGTCCTGTTTACCATAACGATTGAATCAGGCATAGACTCTAGAAGTCCCTTGAATCGATCTTCAAACACCTTTGCATCTCGCAGTGTTTTAAGTAACGTAATATCCTTCTTGACAACCGCAATAAATTGAACCGTTCCTTTGTCATCGAAAACTGCGCGTTTCGATATATCAACAAGAACAAGGGAGCCATCTTTTTTACGCCTCATAGATTCATAGAGAACCGTACCATCTTCTACTGCTCGCCGAAGTGCTGAAACGGTTTCTTCTTTATATTCTTCTGGAACAATAAGTTCCACTGCAGACTTGCCCATTGCCTCCGCTTTAGAAAAGCCAAAAATAGCTTCTGCCGCCTGATTCCAAAACAGTATAATCCCTTCGGGAGACAGTGCTAATAATGCATCGGGAGAATTCTGAACAAGAAGCTCTGTAAATTGCGTTTCAAGCATATTAGTTATCACATCTTTACCATGGTGTCTTGTGCACTCTTTAAATCATATACAAGGAATAATGTTCATAAAAATCATGCATAGCAATTATCTAACATACACCTATAAAGGTAGTGTCAAACGGAAACCCCATGGTCAATGGTGTAAATGTTGCTCTACCAACAACCAGCTAAGACCAATTGCGGGAATGACATTTGCAAGTTCAAGGAAATCAATTGGCTTGGTTATGTATGCAGTAACCCCAAGATGGATACTTTCCCTATAATCCTGATCGGAACGCGATGCTGTTAGGATAATAACGGGAATAGATTTTGTCCGGGCATCTTTTCTCATAAGTCGCAGAACATCCAAACCACTCATGGCAGGTAAACTTAAATCTAAAAATACTACATTTGGGGTTATGCGATTTTTCCCCGTTGTGCCATCTTCGTCCTCAAATAAAATTTGCAACGCTTCCTCTCCCGTCCCGACACATCGAATGGGATTCGTGATACCATTTTTTGCCAGCCCATTCATTGTTAATTCCGCGTGTTTGGAATCATCTTCAACCAATAAAATATTCACCGCTTTATAAAACGAAGCGTTCTCATCTTTTCCCGCCTCTCCACCGTTTCTATTATTCTCGATTTTAGAGAATAGTTCAACAAGGGAAAGATTGAGCGCGCGGGCTAATTTTGTGATACTCTCAAGGGAGACATTACGGTGTCCGTTTTCAATATCGGTAACATACGTCCTGTGCAACTTAGCCCGATCCGCTAATTCTTCCTGAGATAGACCTAATTGCCCCCTTTTATTCTTTACCGCTGCTCCGAAATCCAACAGAATTTCTTTTAAGGTTTGATAATTTGCCATAACCATACAGTAATTAACATAATTTCGTTTCTTTACACCACAGACTATAGTCGACATATATTGTCGTCTACATCCTTAAAATTATAATAGCCTTTTTTACTAAATAAAACACGATGCAGGTTAATCAGATTTGCCATATTTCGTCCGTAATGTTAGCTCCATCACTTTTTATTTACTCACCTAATGCCGGATTTGTAACGAAAAGTTGTTTTTACAGTCTTTAACTACAATATTCCTTATTGTTGTTCGTCTACTACAAAAAAGGAACGTGTTTGACCGATTTACCGATACAGCCTCAAACCTCCTATTCTGTTGCCGATTCCGCCGTAAAAAAAGAACGGAAACGTCTCTTAGATTTCATCAGGCGAAGGGTTCGCACAGAAGAGGATGCTGAGGATATACTTCAAGATGTATTTTACCAACTGCTTGCCAGTTACAGCGTTACGGAGCCGATTGAAAAAATGACTTCGTGGCTCTTCACTGTCGCGCGCAATAAAATCATCGATTGGTATCGGAAAAAGAAAACGGTTGCGCCCCCTTCAGACGAAAACGGACCGATTAATCTTGAAGATATTTTATTCGACACGACACAAAACCCGGACGAAGTCTTTAACCGATCACTCGTATGGACACAACTTGCCGATGCGTTAGATGATCTGCCGGAAAAGCAACGCGAAGTATTCGTTATGCACGAACTTGACGGAAAAAGTTTCAAAGAAATTGCAGAACAAACCGGAGAATCAATCAACACACTCCTCTCCCGAAAACGGTATGCCGTCCTCCAACTACGCGAAAAACTTCAAGAGTTGTACGATGAATTTTAGAATACCTTTCATCGCTCTAAATATTTCTGTCATTGCGAAACATTTCAGCATCACGTATCGGCGGGATGCTGAAGTCCAAAGGATAGCGCTTTGCGCTCACAATCCCCAACCACAAAGTACAATCACACGTTATCGTTTCACGGAACGGTTATCGTTCATTAGTACCTCTGCGGAAAGACCATAACGTTCAGCAACACATAACAATTTTCACCAACACAAGGAACAACCCATGAAATCAAAATGGATTATAAAAGGAATTAAATTTTTAGCCATCATCATACTCGCTATGGTCTTTTTCGGATGCGTTGTTATGATGCTATGGAATGCACTCATACCCGTATTATTCAACGGGCCAAGCCTTACCTTCTGGCAAGCAATTGGATTGTTAATACTTTCACATTTACTCTTACGCGGTTGGTCACCATGGCGACATGCCGGCGGATGGCGGCAAGATAAATGGCGGCAACGCTTCGAAGAAAAACTCGCCGCTATGACACCCGAAGAACGCGAAAAATTTAAGCAAGAATGGAAAGACAGGTGCGGATGGGGGCATGCACCCGGAGATGAACATAACTGCTGATAACGAATGTAGTCGTATCTGCTTCTTCAACTTCTATGACACGGGTAGATAACCATAAGCCTCGTTTCGACTAAATCAAAACGAGGCTCAAAGTTTAAATTCTTTAATATTACCTACACTATCGATTTCAACTTTTTATACCACTCCAATTTTTCATGAAACGTTAAACTCGTATCTGTCCCGCTACTGGAGGGAAGCACAAACACTTTCGAGTCGCCAATATGCTT
>ORJL011169142.1_pt1 | contig 16128 bp, 10 predicted proteins | sample 1779941 | NCBI WGS metagenome assembly ORJL01 (sample SAMEA104232317, study PRJEB22302) | groundwater metagenome | biome: forest; feature: aquifer; material: groundwater | place: USA | collected 2011-08-07 | depth 5.8 m | reverse complement strand
CGAATCACGGGCCTCGTAATCGTAGTCGTAATCGTAGTCGTAATCGTTTTGGCCCGAACGATTACGACTACGATTACGATCGCCGTGGATCGGTGTCACCGAAAAGCGCCATCGGTTGAACCGTGTCGGAAATCGCAATGCGAGGAGGGCGCGCGGATCAGGCGATCGCGTCGCGACCATCCAGGATCGCCTCCTCCATCGAATGGTAGGCCCACCGGCCGAAGCGGCCGGCAAGACGAACGCCGTTGCTCTCGAACCACGCGCGGAACGTGTCGAAGCGTCCCCTCCAGCCGAGGTCGAACAGCGGATAGGCCCAGGGCAGGTCGACGCGATCGATCGGGCGCAGGTCCTTCTCTCCCACGGCCAGCAGCCGGGCGACCTCCGAGAACAACCCCGGGGGGAGGTCCTTCGGCGCGTGCGAGGAGGCAGGCGAGGCGATCTCTACATACAGTAGATGCTGATTCGGCGGTGCGACCTCCGGGCTGAAGAGGGACGAGCACCCCACGCGATAGAACGGGACCGCCTCGTCGGGGACGTATACCCAGTGCACCGGCAGCGGGACGGGCGAGGCCACCGACAGGCAAGTCACCCGATTCGAGCGAAGGCGCGAGGCCGCGTCGGCGACCTCGCCGGGGACCCCCTCGGTCACCCCCGCGAGGACCGCCGGCGGCAGCGTGGAGACGACCCGCTCGAAGGCGACCTCCTCGCCCCCCGCAAGCCGCGCTACGCGCATCGAGAGGTCGAGCCGCTCGACCCGCGTCGAGGGCCTGACGCGCGCGATGTCGATTCGCGCGAGGAGCGCGTCCGTCAGAGCCTGGATCCCCCCAACGCGCGGGTAGGCGACCGTCGCGTTGTATCCAAACTCCTTCGCGAGGGTCCCCTGCGCGCCGCGCTCCACCTCCGCCACGGTCGGCACAGGGACGCGATTCTCGGTCCAGTCGACGTCGAGGTTCGCCAGCGGCTCCGCCCAGACCTTCCGGTTGTAGGGGAGCATGAAGTGCCGAGCGATCCCCTCTCCGAACCGCGCGCGGATCCAGGCCTCGAAGTCCGCTGCGGGCGCCTTCGCCGCCGCCGCGGCGCGGAAGCCCGAGAGGCACTCGTCGCGGACCGCGTCGGGGAGGTCGCACAGGTAGGCCTGGAACGGATAGCGGACCAGGCGGCCCTGGAAGCGGATCGCCGAGCGACGCGGAAACCAGATCAGGTTGTCGCGCAGGAGGTCCTCGAGCAGCGCCTTGCCGTACTCGGTGCGACAGTGGATGAGGTGACCCGTAAGGTCGCAGGTGAAGCCCTGGACGCGGCGCGAGCGGGCGAGGCCGCCCAGCGAGGGCTCCTTCTCGACCAGGAGCCAGTCGTCCTTCGCGTGGAGCGCGGCGGAAAGACCCGCGAGGCCGCCTCCCAGGATCAGCGTTCGGACCTTCGTCACGGCGCGCCCTCCGGCGGCGGGAGCGCCGCGAGCCACCGCCAGTTGAAGTACCCGAACACGGCCGCCATCGCATACAGGCCGAGGGTCATCTCGACCTCGACGAACATCGCCAGGATGCCCATAGAGCCGAGGAGGGCCGACTCTCCCATCGTCCCAAGGACGATCGCCGGCACCGACCTCCCCGCGTTCTTCAGCCGCAGCGCGAAGTGATCGGGGCTGCCGCGGAAGGGGGACTTTCGCGCGCGCAGACGCATCACGACGAGGAACGCCATCTCGAACAGCGGGACGCCGAGGACGAGGAGCGGCACGCCGAGCGCGGCGCGGTGCCGCACCGTGTAGCTCGCCCACATCGCGAGGGCGGAGAGGGCGAAGCCGACGAAGAGGCTCCCTGCGTCCCCCAGGTAGATGCGGGCGGGGCGCCAGTTCCACCCGAGGAAGCCGAGGAGGGCGCCCGCGAGGGCGGCGGAGGCGAGCGCGAGTTGGGCGTTGTGCGTCGCCAGGCCGATGAACACGAACGTCGCGGCGATCACCGCGCACGTCCCCGAGGCGAGGCCGTCCATCACGTCGATGAGGTTCACCGCGTTCGCAACGCCGACGAGCCACATGGCGCTGCCGAGGTAGTTGAGCCAGGTCGGCAGGAACTCGATCTGCAGGCGCACTCCCGCGTGCGCGAGCAGCATCGCGACGACCAGCTCGACGACGAGCTTCACCTGCCACCCGAGGCGGCGGACATCGTCGACGATGCCGACGGCGAGGAGGATCGTCGCCCCCGCGAGGAGGCCCCAGATCGGCGAGGCGTCCCTCATTGGGGCCGCCCGCACCAGCCCGACCAGGGCCGCGGCGAAGGCCAGGTAGACCGCCACGCCGCCGAGCAGCGGGACCGGCGACTCCTGCCGCTTGAGCCTGCCGTCCGGCGAGTCGACGACGCCCGCCGCAAGCGCGAGGCGACGCACGACCCAGGTCGAGACGGCGCAGGTGATCGCCGCGGCCGCCGCGACGGATGCTGCCTCGGCGCCCGGGCTCATCGCGCCTCCTCGACCGCGCGCTGGACCTCCGCGCGGTACGCGTCGGCGAGGGCGCGGGTGACGGGCCCCGGCCGGCCGCCTCCCGCGCGGCATCCGTCGACGCTCGAAACGGCGACGACCTCGGAGAGGGAGTTGGCGACGAAGGCTTCGTCGGCGGCGAGCATCCGCTCGACGCCGAACGGCCGTTCCCGGACCGTGACGCCGATCTGCCGCGCGATCGCGATGATGTGCTTCCGCGTGATGCCCGGCAGGAGTCCCTCTTCGAGGTTAGGGGTGAGGAGGCGGCCTCGTTCGACGAGGAAGACGTTCGTCGCGGTGCCCTCGGCGACGTGGCCCCGGTCGTTCACGAAGAGCGCGTCGAAGGCGCGGGCCTTCGCGGCCAGGCGACGCGCGGCCATGTTCTCTGCGTAGGAGAGGGTCTTGTGGCGGTGCGCGGGGTTCCCCGCGGCGCGGTGCCAGGGCCAGACGACGAGTGCGACGCCCCGCGCGAGCACACGCGCGTCGGGTGGGACGTACTCGCGAAGCAGGATGGTCACGCGACAGGCGGCGTCGGGGCGGGAGATGAAGCCTCCTTCCCACGAGAGGCTGATCCGCATCGCGGCGGAGCGGGGCCTGCAGCGGAGGAGGAGGGCCCGCACGCCCGCGGGAACGGGCGCCAGGTTGGCCTCGGCCGCCACTCCAAGCTCTCGCGCCGAGCGGCGCATCCGCGCGAGGTGGTCGGCGAGGAAGACGGCGACGCCGTCGTAGATGCGGATCGTCTCGAAGAGGCCATCCCCGTGGAGGTAGCCGCTGTCGGTGATCGGCACGGTCGCCCTGGCGATCGGGAGCAGGCGGCCGTCGACCCATGCGTACGGATACCACGCGCTCATTCCTGCACCCCCAACACGTCGAGCCAACCACGCGCTTTCGCCCAGGTCTCGCGGTACTCCGCCTCCGGGTCGCTGTCGGCGACGATCGCCCCCCCCACGGAGACGTGGGCAATCCCGTCCATCACGACCGCGTTGCGAATCGCGATCGAGAGGTCCATGCGCCCGTCCATCCCGAAGTATCCGATCGCCCCCGTGTAGACGCCGCGCCGCACCGGCTCCAGCTCGTCGATGATTTCCATCGCGCGGATCTTCGGGCAGCCGGTGATCGACCCGCCGGGAAACGTCGCCACGAGCAGGTCGACGACGTCGCAACGCTCCCGCATCGTCCCCTCGACCGTCGCGACCAGGTGGTGGACGTTCGGGAAGCTCTCCAGCTCGCGGGCGCGCGCCACGCGCACGGTGCCGTACTCGCAGACCCGCCCGAGGTCGTTCCGCTCGAGGTCGACGATCATGGCGAGCTCCGCGGCGTCCTTCTCACTCGCGAGGAGCTCGGCGGCGAGCCTTGCGTCCTCCTCGGCGTTCTGCCCGCGCGGGCGGGTCCCCTTGATCGGGCGCGTCTCGACGCGGCGGCCGTCGACGCGCAGGAACCGCTCGGGGGACGTGGACAGGACCTGGAACGGGCCCGGGTCAAGGTAGGCGGAGAAGGGCGCCGGCGATGCCTCCGAGGCGAGGAGGAAGAGCTCGGGCGAGGGGACCCGCGTTCGCAGGGAGAGGCGCTGCGAGAGGTTTACCTGGTAGATGTCGCCCGCGGCGATGTGCTCCTTCGCGCGACGGACGGCGGCGAGATAGGTCTCCTGCGCGAACGACGACCTCATCTGGACGGACGCCTGGAACGCGGAGGTCGGGGGCTGCGCCGTCGAACCTGCGGCGCGCCGCAGCCGCTCGACGCGCTGCGCGGCGCGGGCGGCATCCTGCCCCGGCAGGCCGCTCCACCTCACCAGCCGCACGACGGCCTCGGTCGCGTCGTAGACCAGGCAGCAATCGTACACTCCGAGCCAGAGGTCCGGCAGGCCGAGGTCATCGACGGCGCGCCGAGGCAGCCTCTCGATGTGTTGCCCCAGGTCGTATCCGAGGTACCCGATCGCCCCCCCCACGAACGGGAACGGGGTCGGCTGGGGAGGCACCTGGTAGGTCTTGAGCAGCGAGCGGATCGCCTCGAAGGGCGACTCGGCCGTCATCCGCGGCTTCCCCTCCACGAAGAGGAGGCTGACGCCGCGCGTCTCGAGGGTCGCGAGGGGCTCCGCGCAGAGGAAGGAGTACCGCGCGAGCGACGGCGCGCCGCCTCGCCCGTCGAGGAATGCGCATCCCATCCCAGCGACCTCGCGGAACGCGCCGCTCGGGTCTGTCAGCGCCTGCAGGGTCTCGATGTGCAGTTCGGGTTGCATCGCGCCCATGATATCCGCTTTCTGGTCATCCACGAAGCGACACCTGTTTCTCTCCCCTGTCGCCCCCTTCGTGTGTCTTCGTGTGTCTTCGTGTGTCTTCGTGTGTCTTCGTGGATCCACTCACACGCGCGCACGCGGGCCGGAAATCGCGGTTGACCCCCCTTCGCCCGCTGCTATAATGCGCCCGGACACCGGGTGTTGCGTCGACCCGCGACGGGCGCGGTCGGTCCCGACATCCTTCCCGGGGGGAGGTCCGGCGGCGACTTGCCGCCGGCCGGGGTTCGTTTGTCGCTAGGTGCCCATGGCCCGCATCCAGAACGTCCTCTTCGGCAAGCTGGCCGTCTCGACCCGGTTCATCACCGAGGACCAGCTCGAGGAGTGCCTGCAGGAGCAGAAGCGCCTGGAGGCCGCCGGCGAGTCCCCCCCGCGCCTCGGCGAGCTCCTGGAGCAGAAGGGATACCTCACCAAGCAGCAGATCCGCTCCATCCTCGAGACGATGGCTTCGATGCAGCGGAGGCTCTTCGGCGAGATCGCCATCGGCTACCACTTCATCTCCCTCGAGCAGCTCCAGACGGGGCTCGACGTCCAGCGCTTCCTGAAGTCCCCGATGGACTCCGTGCCGCTCTTCGGCCAGGCGCTGATCGCCTACCGCGATTTCGTCAAGCTCGCCCGCGACGGCGGCCCCGTCCCGAAGATCGGCGAGATCCTGCTCGCGATGGGGTACCTCAAGGAGCACCAGGTCCAGGTCATCATCGAGGAGCAGAACAAGAAGATCGTCCAGTGCAAGCAGTGCGGGGCGGGCCTCAACATCGGGAAGTACGGCGAGGGGCAGAAGCTCCGCTGCGGGCAGTGCTCTTCGGTGCTCATCCTCCAGCGGAACCAGTTCGGCGAGATCGACGCGATTCTGCCGCAGGAGGACGAGCCGCTGCCGCAGGTGACGCGGCGCCCGACCGAGGTGCGCCAGATGCTCCCCGTCGGGAGCGGGGCGCCGGTCGCCGCGGGGACCGCCGCGGGCCCCGGGACGAGGACGCAGACCTCCGTCACCTCGCGCCCCTCGCAGGTCTCGAAGTCCCCCACCGTCTTCGGCGACTTCACCATCCAGGGGAAGCTCGGCCAGGACTCGACGGGGACGCTCTACAAGGCCCACTGGGCGGCGAAGCAGCGCACGGTCGTCGTGAAGATCATGAACCAGGCGACGATGTCGGACGCCGTTTTCTCGAAGCGGTTCACGGACGAGGCGAAGAAGGTCGCCGGCCTCGTCCACCCGAACATCAAGAAGGTGTTCGCCATCGGCCAGATCGACGGCCGCGCCTACATGGCGACCGAGTACGTCGAGGGGGAGAGCGTCCACGCCATCCTCACGAAGCAGACGCGCCTCCACCACACGCAGGCGCTCCGGATCGCGCGGAAGATCGCGGAGGCCCTCAAGTACGCCTGGGACGCGGGGAAGATCGTCCACGGCGACATCCGCCCGTCGAACATCCTCATCCTGAAGACCGGCGAGGTGATGCTCTCGGGCCTCGGGATCGCGACGAAGACCGCGGAGAACATCCTGACGATCGCGAAGAGCGGCCAGCTCGCGCCGTTCTACCTCGCGCCCGAGATCGTGACCGAGGACCGCGCGATCGACTGCCGCTCCGACATCTACTCCCTCGGCGCGACGGTCTACCACATGATCGCCGGGCGGCCTCCGTACCAGGGGCAGTCGCCCTTCGAAGTCCTCGTCCGCCTGACGGAGGAGCGGGTCGCGCCCCTCAAGTTCTTCGACGCGACGATCCCCGACGCGGTCTGCATCGTCGTGGAGAAGATGCTCGCGGTCGAGCCGGACGAGCGCTACGCGACCTACGACGACGTCGTCGGCGACCTCTCGAAGATCGAGGAGGTCAGCGGCGACGTCGACGCGAGCCTGCTCCTCGGCGAGCGCCCCTCCAAGGGGCGGAAGACGACCGTGCAGCTTGCAGCGGTCGGCGGGGCGGAGATCTCCGTCTCTCCCGGCGGCACCGGCCCCGACACGGGGACGAAGAAGCGCACGACGACGGTCATCCGGACCGACTCGGGCGAGATCCAGACGGCGCCGACGAAGTCGGGCGTCCCGATCTTCGCCTGGATCGGCGCCGCCGCGGTCGTCCTCATCGCCGCCTTCTTCCTCTTCTCCTCCGACACCGCGTCGAAGAAGGAGAACGACGACTTCGACAAGTGCGTCGCGGAGTGCAACCCGCTCCAGGGGTCGGACCGCTACGACGAGGTCATCCAGAAGTGGAACGACTTCCTCGCCACCCACGTGGGGACGTCCAAGTCCGCGGACGTGCAGAACCGGATCGCGGCAGCCGAGGCCGCGAAGGTCGGGTCCGCGGACCGCGCGTTCGAGGACCTGAAGACGAAGATCAAGACGACCGCGGCGACCGCTGGGATCCCCGCGGCGGCGCACTGGCTCGACGCCGGGCAGATCCCGGCCGTCCTCACCCAGGACAAGTACAAGTCCCGCGTCGCGACGCTGGAGGAGCTGCTCAAGGACTGCGCGAAGCAGCTCTTCGACGACGGGACGAAGGCGGCCTGGGCGCTCGCGAAGGACAAGGGCGACACAGAGGGGGCCCGCGGAAAGCTCAACGAGCTCCGGGACCGCCTCCCCTCCGACCCCTATGCCGAGAAGCTCGACCAGACCCGCAAGGAACTCGAGGCCTGGATCGAGGAGGACAAGAAGCACCAGGAGCAGCTCACCGCGAAGAGGCACGAGGAGGAATCGAAGGCGATCCTCGACAGGGTCCTCGCCGACGTCGAGAAGCTCGCCAAGGACTGGAAGATCGAGAAGGCCGATGCCGAGTGCAACAACGAGATGGTCAACGTGATCGCGGAGCACCAGGCGGTGCTGAACAAGGCGAAGTCGGACCTCCAGGGGCTCGACCAGCTCCGCCGGAAGGTGATCGAGTACTGGTCGCCGATCCTCATGACGAACCAGCACCCGCCGGCGAACGCCGACCCCCGCCCGCTCCTGACGTTCGACCAGGCCGACTACCGCGTCTACGAGATCGGCATGGAGCTGATCGAGATGAAGGACAAGGATGATCGCCTCCTCAAGAAGCACTGGGGTGAGGTGCCCGCGGCCGACTTCTACGACCAGATCGCCGCGCCCGCGATGAAGACCGCGTCCGGCGGGGACGACCACCTGGCGCTCGGCGCCGTGCTCCTCCGCGGCGAGGCCCTCGACCGGGCGGAGAAGGAGTTCAATCAGGCGAAGGACCTGGGGAAGGACGTCGACGTCTACATGGGGCGGATCGAGGAGCTGAACGCGAAGAGCGCGGAGGCCCTGCTCAACCAGGCGAATGCGCTCCTGAAGGGGAAGAAGGCTCGCGAGGGGCTGCGCGTCGCGCTCGAGCTCCGCAACCGGTTCGGCGGGAGGAAGTTCTTCCGCGACCACGATGCGGAGATCGCGAAGCTGACCGAGGACCTCTTCCGCGGCGCCGCGGAGGGATCGGACTACTGTGGCTTCTCCGGCGCGGGCGACTGGGCGAACTGGAAGTCCACGGGCGAGGCGACCTGGAACTGCAACGGCGTCCTCGAGATCTCGGGAAAGAACGGCAGCGCGACGCTGGAGTCAAAGGGGATCTCGGAGCTCCAGGCGATGGTGCAGATCCCCGACGCGAAGTCGCAGCTCACGATCCAGATCGGGAAATACAAGATGGTGTTCCAGCCGACGACCGGCAAGGGGCCGAAGGTCGCGCTGGAGGGGAGGACGGGGAGGAACCCGAAGGACTTCGCCTACGACCCCGAGCACTGGTACTACGTGCGGATGACCCTCGTCGACGGGAAGGCGCACGTCCTCCTCGACGAGCAGGAGCTCGGCATGATCCCCGCGCCCGATCCCGCGGACGACCTCACCGTCACGATCTACGGCGGCGGAGGCGCACACGAGGGGAAGGCGCTCCTCGACCACCTGATCCTGACGCACGAGAAGTAGTCCATCGAAGACGCGGAAGAAGGCGAGGGGCGATGTACGGCTCGGGGTCGCTCGCCCTTCTCCCCTCGCTCATCGCCCTTCGCCCGCAATCCATGGACTAGCAGGCGTCGAGCCCCTCCAGGAGCGCCTCGTAGGTCGGGTAGCGGTCCTCCCGCGACTTGGCCATCATCCGCTGCATCAGCGCGTAGGCGACCGCTGAGACCGAGCCTGGCAGCGAGGAGAGCGGCGGCAGCGGCGACTCCGCATGCGCCCGCATGAGCACCAGCGCGCTCTCGCCGCGGAACGGCGGGTGACCGGCGAGCATGTGGAAGAACGTCGCGCCGAGGGAGTAGATGTCGGAGCGGAAGTCGACCTCCTTCCCCTCCGCCTGCTCGGGCGACATGTACAGCGGCGTCCCCATGACGACCCCCTGCGACGTCAGACCCATGTCGCGGCCGGTCTTCACGAGGCCGAAGTCGGTCAGCTTCACCTGCCCCTTCAGCGTCAGCATGACGTTGTCGGGCTTCACGTCACGATGGATGACCCCCTTCTCCGCGGCCGCGGCCAGCCCGCGCGCCATCTGCGACGCGATGTCGAGCGCGCGCCGGAGCGGGAGCTTCCCCGATTCCGCGAGGAGCTGCCGGAGCGTCGGCCCCTCGATGAACTCCATCGCGAAAAACGGCGGCACCTCCTGGTCGCTGATGTAGTAGATCTGCGCGACGTGGGGCGAGTTCAGGCTCGCGAGGGCGCGCGCCTCCCGCTTGAACCGCGTGACGAAGCTGTCGTCGCGCGACATCTCCGCGGGGAGGACCTTGAGCGCAACGGTGCGCGCGAGCCTCTCGTCGAGCGCCTTGTAGACGATCCCCATGCCGCCCTGGCCCAGGACCTCCTGCACGAGGTAGGCCCCCAGGCGCTTCCCCATCGCGTCCCGCTGGTGCGAGACGTGGAGGGGCTTCATCGTCGCCGCGACGGCCTGCGTCGGGACCGCGGTCGTCGCCTTCTCGCCGAGGACCGCGTACGCTGTCATCGGGCGCGAGAGCCCCTTGAGCGCGACGGACTGCATCTCGACGTCGCACATCCCCTTCACCGCCTCGTACGTCTTCGCCGAGACGAGGATCTGCCCCGCCCGCGCCTCGAGCTGGAGCGCCGAGGCGAGCGAGACGTTCTTGCCGATCGCGGTGTAGTCGAAGCGGTGCTCCGACCCGACATTCCCGACCGTCGCGTAGCCGGTGTGGATCCCGACCTGCAGCTCCACCGCCTCCGTGCCCGCGAACCACTTCCCGCGCAGGTCGCGGACCGCCTCGCGCATCTCGAGCGCCGCCCGCACCGCGCGCTCCGCGTGGTCCGCCTGCGCCACCGGGTCGCCGAAGAAGCCCATGATCCGGGCCGTGAGGAACTTGTCGAGCGTACCGCCGTGGCGGAAGAGGATGCCGGTCATCTCGCGGTGGTAGGCGGAGAGGACCTCGATGATCTCCTCCGACTCCAGCTCCCCCATCAGCTCGTCGAAGGCGGCGATGTCGGCGAAGAAGATCGAGATGAGCCTCTTGTGGGAGACGAGCTCGGCGCCTTCGCTGGAGAGGATCGTGTTGGCGACCTCGGGGGAGAAGTACCGCTTCAGCTTGTTGCTGCGCTCGATCTGCTGGAGCTGCTCCTGGACCTTGTCCTCCAGGCGGCGATTGACGTCGGAGAGCTCCTGCTCGCGCTGGCGCAGCGAGTCGTTGGCGCCGGTGAGGGCCTGGTTCCGCACGGCGATCTCGGAATAGGCCTTCGACAGGCGCGCCTGCTGCTCCCAGAGCTGGTCCTCCAGGCGGGCGATCTCCTCGCGGAGCTGGCGCAGGACCTCGGCGTCATCGGGCATAGATCGCCTTCCGCCGGTAGAGCGGGCTCGCGTGGAGCCAGAACCCGGGCATGAGGGGAATGAGGGGGAGGGCGGAGGTCGTGACGGCGTGGCGGGTGAAGCCAATCCAGATGGAGACGGCGCCGTTCGGGAGCATGGTGCCGCAGCCGAGCGCGGAGCGGACGCCGCATGGGCGGACGAAGCCGTCCTGGGCGGGGATGTAGGGGGAGCCGAGGGCCTCCTCGACGTGGAAGAGGCCGAAGGTGCGCGAGACCCCCTCGAGGTGGATCCCCTTCTCGCCGGCGAGGAGGATGTCGGTGTCGATGCCGATCTGCTGAAAGCAGCGCGCGAGCATGGGGACGGTCGTCACGGTCTCGCGGTTGAGGGGGATGGCGCGGTGGCCGTGGGAGCGGCGGAGGTCGCGCCACTCCTCCTGGTCGCCCCAGGTCCCGAGGAGGCAGAGGAAGAGGTCGTCGGGTTTCGGCGAGAGGCCGAAGGTGTCGCGCGCGAAGGCGGCGCCACCGGCGTCGAGGGAGGAATACGGGAGCGACAGGTAGACGCGCGAGAGGACGAGGGAGCGATCCTCCCCCTTCCGGCAGCGCTCGTAGAGGGTCGAGCAGAGGAGGGTCGCAGCCTGCTCGATCGAGCCCGCCTGGCGGATCTGGGGGGCGAGGTCGTTGACGAGCGCCTCGGGGTCCGCGAGATTGAGCGCAGAGAGGTCCATGGGGGATCCTCTGGGGCGGGAGCGGCATGCTAGACCGGAGTCGGGCGGGTGTCAATGGCCGAACTCCAACTCCAAGCTCCAACTCCAAGAAACTCCAACACGAATTCCAAGAGCGCCTCTCGGCGATCTGGAGGCAACTTGGGGGGTCCTTGGAGTTGAGGTTGGAGTTTCTTGGAGTTGGAGCTTGGAGTTGGAATTCGGCAGGCCTGGACCGCATCTCACGCCCCGTCTTTCCCTTGTATCCGCCGCTGGACTCTCTACAATGACGAATTCCGAGCGGCCTCAGGGGACCCTTGTGAAGGACAGGTTCGAGGCCGCGCTCTACCTCCTGGCACGGATCGTCGCCATCCCGGCGGCCTCGGCCCTGTGGGGCTTCCGCCTGTATGGCTGGCATCGGATGCCCGAAGCGGGCGCGGTGGTTCTGGCGTCCAACCACCAGAGCTTCCTCGATCCCTTCTTCCTCGGGGGAAGCGCCCCGCGGTGCATGCGATTCCTCGCACGCGACACGTTGTTCCGCAGGCCGGTCGGGTGGCTGATCCGCGGGCTAGGCGCCATCCCGGTGGTCCGGGACAGCGCCGACCTCGCGGCGATGCGGGAGGCGGTGGGGGCCCTCAAGGCGGGCGAACCCCTCCTCCTCTTCCCGGAGGGGACCAGGACGCGCGACGGGCGCATCGCCTCGTTCCGACCGGGCATCTCGATGCTCGCGCGGCGCGGCGCGGCGGTCGTCGTCCCCTGCGTCATCCGGGGCGCGTTCGAGGCGTGGCCGCGGCACCAGCCGCTGCCGACGCCCTTCCGCCCCGTGCGCGTGCACTACGGGCCAGCCGTGGTGCCCGCGGAGGGGGAGTCGCCCAGGGAGCTGGCGGAGCGCGTGGAGCGCGCAGTGCGGGAGCTGTGGGTCGCGACGGAGCGCCCCGGCGGCTCCTCAGGATGAGCGAGGGGCGAAGGCCGAGGGGCGAGAAGCGAGGGGCGGTCGATTCGCCCTTCGCTCTTCGCTCTTCGCCCCTCCGATGAAACTGTTGTTGTCGGTGTTTCTACTTTAGGCCAGGGAGTGCTTACATGCTCAACGTGGACCTGTTGAAGGACCTCGGTATCAAGGAAGACGCCATCCTCAAGGAGGTCGAGGAAACCCTCGGCCCCGGCAGCGACGTCGAGTTGAAAAAGGCGTACGAGGAGTCGATCCGCGACTTCGAGGTCGACACCATCCTCAAGGGCCGCATCATCGGCGTGAACGGCGACGACGTCGTCCTGGACGTCGGCTACAAGTCGGAGGGGATCGTCTCCAAATCCGAGTTCCTCAACCTCGCCGACATCGTGATCGGCAAGGAGATCGAGGTGTTCCTCGACTCGGTCGAGGACGACGCGGGCCTGATCTCCATCTCGAAGGCGAAGGCCGACCGCATCCGCGGGTGGGAACGGATCATCTCCTCCAACAAGGAGGGGGACGTCGTCCGCGGCCGCGTGATCCGCAAGATCAAGGGAGGCCTGCTCGTCGACATCGGCGTGCCGGTCTTCCTCCCCGCGAGCCAGGTGAACGTCCGCCGCGTGGAGGACATCGGCGAGTTCGTCGGCCGCGAGGTCGAGTGCAAGATCATCAAGATCGACGAGAAGCGGATGAACATCATCGTCTCGCGCAGGAAGCTGCTGGAGGAGCAGCGCGAGGAGATGAAGAAGAAGGTGCTCGAGGACCTGAAGGTCGGCGACGTCGTCACGGGCGTGGTGAAGAACATCGCCGACTTCGGCGTGTTCGTCGACCTCGGCGGCATCGACGGCCTGCTCCACATCACGGACATGAGCTGGGGCCGAGTGAACCACCCGAGCGACATGGTCCACATCGACCAGACGCTGCAGGTGAAGGTCCTCAAGATCGACAAGACGACGGAGCGCATCGCGCTCGGCCTGAAGCAGCTCACGGAGAACCCGTGGGCGAAGGTGGAGAACAAGTACCCCGTGCAGACGAAGTGCAAGGGGCGCGTGGTCAACATCCTCCCGTACGGCGCCTTCGTCGAGATGGAGCCGGGCGTCGAGGGGCTGGTCCACATCAGCGAGATGTCGTGGACGAAGCGCGTGAACCACCCGAGCGAGGTGGTCTCCATCGGCGACATCGTCGACGTGCAGGTGCTGAACATCAACCGCGAGAAGCAGGAGATCTCCCTCGGCATGAAGCAGACCGAGGTGAACCCCTGGAGCCTCGTGGAGCAGAAGTACCCGGTCGGGACCCTGATCGAGGGGCACGTCCGGAATCTGACGAACTACGGCGCGTTCGTGGAGATCGAGGAGGGGATCGACGGCCTCCTGCACGTCAGCGACATGAGCTGGACGAAGAAGGTCGTGCATCCGAGCGAGATGCTGAAGAAGGGCGACACGGTGCGGGCGAAGGTCCTCTCCGTCGACGCCGAGAAGAAGCGGGTCGCGCTCGGGTCGAAGCAGCTCGAGGAGAATCCGTGGGACACGCGGATCCCCGAGAAGTACCGCGTCGGCACGACGGTCGTCGGGAAGGTCACGAAGCTGACGAACTTCGGCGCGTTCGTGGAGCTGGAGCTGAACCTGGAGGGGCTCCTCCACGTGTCGAAGCTGACCGACCCGCACGCCTCCTCGCCCGACCAGCTCCTCTCGCAGGGGGACGTCGTGGAGGTGCAGGTGATCCGCTTGGAGCCGAACGAGGGGAAGATCGGCCTCTCGATGGTGCGGATGATCGAAAGCCAGAAGAAGAAGGCGCCGCCCGCGGGGCCGATCACGGGCGACCCGACGGCGCCGCCGGAGGAACCCAAGGAAGAACCCAAGGAGGAGCCCAAGGAGGAGCCGCCGGCCGCGGACGCCCCGCCGGCCCCGCCCCAGGCGTAGCGCTGGAGTGACGCCCGCAAGGGCGTCGTGGACTGACGCCCGCGAGGGCGTCAGTCCGCGAACGGATTCGATGCGGAGGTTCCAGATGCTGCGGATGACCACTGTCGCCGTCGCCCTCGTCCTGTCGCTCTCGGCCGCCGCGAAGGCGCGGGCGGAGTCCGACGACGAGGCGAAGACGAAGATCGACGAGTTCAACAAGGCCTTCGCCGCGAAGGACGAGTCGGCCCGCGTCGCTGCGGTGGAGGCGCTGGCGCCCGTGATGAACGCGAGCGTCTCGAAGGTTCTCGCCGGGCTCCTGGCCCGGGACACGCAGGACGTCCGCATCGCGGCGGCGAAGGCCCTGGGCCGCGTCGCGGACGACGCGGCGATCACGGGCCTCTCGGGGGCGATCGAGGCGAACAAGAAGATGCCGGAGGTGCAGAAGGCGATCCTCTCCGCGCTCGGCTCGACGGACAGCGAGAAGGCGCTGCCGGCAATCCACAAGATGTTCGACAAGTACAAGGACGGGGTCGCGGCCGCGGCGGTGGACGCTGCGGACAAGATCTGCTCGCCGGCGTCCATCGACGTCCTGATGGAGGTCTTCCACAAGGCGGACCTGGAGAAGGCGAAGGCGTCGGGGGCTTCGGGGAGCAACCAGGACACGCCCAACCGCGACATCGAGGACCTGTTCGACCCGACGAAGAAGACCCTCGGCGACATCACCGGCGGGAGCGAGGTCTCCTACAAGGGGTGGAAGGAGTGGTACAAGAAGGAGGGCGGGAAGCTGAAGTGGACCTCGGTCTACTGGTGCCCCGGGACGCAGAAGGAATTCGACGTCGCGCCGGGGGCGCAGAAGCTCTGCCCGAACGACGGCGACAAGGTGAAGGGGTGTGGCGTCTTCCTCAAGAAGAAGCCGGCCCCATAGCAACGCGCCATGGCCGGGCGCCCGGCCCGCGTGGCGGGCACCCCGACGCCATGGAGAGGCGCGCGTAAGCGCGCCGTGGATCGGCACGCGTAAGCGTGCCACGCGCGGGGACCACGCCCATGTGCGGCATCGTAGGCTACATCGGCCCTGAACCCGCCCTCCCCTTCCTTCTCGACGGCCTCGCGCGCCTTGAATACCGCGGCTACGACTCCGCGGGCATCGCCGTCCTCGAGGCGGACGGCTTCCGCTGGGACAAGCTCCCCGGCAAGCTCTCGGGCCTGGTCGCCTCCCTCGCCGGCAAGCCCTTCATAGGCACCCTGGGCATCGGCCACACGCGCTGGGCGACGCACGGCGCGCCGACGCGCGAGAACGCGCACCCGCACTTCTCCTGCAACGGCCGCATCGCGCTCATCCACAACGGGATCGTGGAGAACCACGACGAGCTCCGCGCGCGCCTCAAAGCGAAGGGACATCGTTTCCTCAGCGAGACCGACACGGAGGTGGTGGTCCACCTCCTCGAGGACGAGTGGAAGGGGGACGCCGTGCAGGCCCTGCGCGCGGCGGTCGCGCAGATCCGCGGCAGCTATTCGATCGTCGTCGCCTTCGCGGACGCGCCTGACCTGATCCTCGGAACGAAGCTCCACAACCCGCTCGTGGTCGGCCTGGACCGCGGGCGGAATTTCCTCGCGAGCGACGTCCCTGCGATCCTCAAGCACACGCGGAGCGTCCTCTACCTGGAGGACGGCGAGATCGCCATCCTCCGTCGCGATCACGTGGAGGTGATCGGCCCGGACGGCGCGCCGCGGCCGAAGCACCCGCAGACGATCGACTGGGACATCGCGGCGGCGGAAAAGGAGGGATGGCCGCACTTCATGCTGAAGGAGATCCACGAGCAGCCGAAGGCGGTCGCCTCGACGCTCGCGGGGCGGATCACGGAGGCCGGCGAGGTGCGGTTCAAGGACCTGGCGATTGCGGGGCGGGACCTGAAGCGGATGCGCCGGGTGGTGATCATCGCGTGCGGCAGGGGGTGGCACGCGGGACTGGTGGCGAAGTACGCGATCGAGGAGCTGGCGCGGCTGCCGGTCGACGTCTGCCTCTCGAGCGAGTTCCGCTACGGCGACCCGGTCGTGGACGACCGAACGCTGGTGATTGCGGTCACGCAGTCGGGGGAGACGGCAGACACGCT
>ORJL010181769.1_pt1 | contig 16132 bp, 12 predicted proteins | sample 1779941 | NCBI WGS metagenome assembly ORJL01 (sample SAMEA104232317, study PRJEB22302) | groundwater metagenome | biome: forest; feature: aquifer; material: groundwater | place: USA | collected 2011-08-07 | depth 5.8 m | reverse complement strand
TTAAAATTAAAAAGGGAAAAGGAAAAAGGGAAAAACGTGGAAAAAGGCATTATTTAGATAAAAGATGTTTTCCTTACTTTTTACTTTTAACTTTTAACTTTTTAATTTTTACCGATGCCTTTGCCGCCACCGAGGCGGTTCAAAATATCCAATCCACCTACCAATCCACCTCCGACTTGACGGCCGACTTCACCCAGTCAACATATGTCGCCATCCTTGAAAAGACGATGAAGGAACCGGGCAAGTTCATGATGAAGAAGCCCGGGATGCTCCGGATCGAATATACCGGCGCTCATCCAAAGCAATATATCAGTGACGGCAAAAAGCTTTGGGTGATCGAACCGGAGCTTCATCAGTATGAAGTATATAAATTGTCGGACGAATCTGTTCCCAGCGAGGCGCTTGAGTTCCTTAAGGGTTTTGGCGAGATGGAGCGGCTCTTTGAGATCGCACCGTGGCAGCCGGCGTTTCTCACACCAGGCAACACTTACTTGAGGCTCGCCCCAAAGGGGGGTAATGCGCAATACAAATGGCTCGATTGCGAGTTTGGCCCCGGCAATATCCTAAAAACGATCGCGATACATAATAAGTCTGGAAATATTTCCACTTATGTGTTTAGTAATATCAAGTTGAATACAGGGCTGGATGATAAATTGTTCAAGTGGAAGTGAAGGAGGATAACACCGTGAAAAAAACCATGCTTCTTGCTTTTTGCTTCATGCTCCTTGCCTCATGTTTCATGTTCCATGTCCCGGAGGCACAGGCGCGCGTCGAAGGTTTCTATATCGGCGGCGGCTACGAACAGCCTTTCATCTTCACCTGGAAGAAACAATCGGGAACAAGTGACAGGATAAGCATGTTCCCGGCAGTCGGCGCATTCTTAAAGGCCGGCTATGCCTTTCCAAAGGTGGACTGGTTCGACCTGGCCGTTCCCATCGACTGGCATTATATAAGGCTGAACAAGCAGGAATGGGTCATGCTTATAAATGGAGATATCGAGGCGGCGTTCCATTTGGGCGACCCTGAAAAGAAGTTCGACCCTTATATTATGGCCTTTGCCGGTTTTGTCTATATGACCGAGGGGAAGCTAGCGAACGAATCGGCATCGATCGGACCCGATGTCGGCGCCGGCTTCGGCTTCCGCTATACATTATCTGAATACGCGAACGCGGGCTCAACGCGGGTCAAAAATCTCTCCCTCATGGTCGAGATCCCGATCAAGCTCATCATGTTCGTGAACGACTACGACCTCTCCGACAGCTACACAACGACCGTCATCGACGTCCCTATCAGGGCCGGCATCACCTATTCGTTTTGATGTGTAGTTGCCCGATTTATCGGGCCAGAACCCGCCATCTGACCATAAGCCGGATGCTTTTGGATAAGGGCTATCACGTGGCGGACCCGTTATTTGCGTATTACTTGCTAAGGGAATTTTGATTGTCACCGGCCGCCACGGCAAGCCTATATTGAGCTATCGCCCGATATAACTTTCCAATGTGCGCGCGTGTGAAGGCGTGTGTGGTTTTGGAGGGCCGGAGACAGAACAGCTTAACATGCACATCTCAAAGCACTCCGGTTCATAACTGCTTCTGCAAGCGCTTTCACAGTAGTCAACGCAGTTATTCGCGTCAACCCCCTGCCCTGCAGCTACATTTAGCGCCGACCGCACAGCCTGCTTAACGGTTCCGAATTCCATATGTTCCGCCCTCCTTTTGTGAGGAGATAGAAGCATATGGAGAAAGTGTTTGTCAACTCCGAAAAAAAGTAATACGTCACAGGCATAAAGGAGATCTATGACCGACATCCGTAAAATGCACGACCGTATCTTTGTCTTCGACGCCCATGTGGATATTGAAGTAACCTTTCTAATCCCGGACCGTGCGGACGCTCCGGTTCACGATAGGCTCGTCACGATCGAAAAGATGGATAAAGGCGGGATGGACGGGGCCGTATTTGCCATTTACATCAAACAGGACAAAAAGGCCGACACGGACTTCAGCACAGCCCACGCCCTTGCCATGCAAAAGTTCGAAACGATACATGAAGGGGTTGAAAAGACGTTCAAACAACACATTGGCCTGGCCCTCAAGCCGGATGACGTTCAAAAGATCCATTCCTCGGGCAAGAAAGTGGCTCTCATCGGCATGGAGAACGGCTATCCCGTGGGAACCGACATCAAGAACATTCGGAAATTTTACGATCTGGGATGCCGATACATCACACTCTCTCACGTGGGACACAACCAGATATGCTCTTCAAGCGTAAATATCGAATCGAAGCCGGTCAATGACCAAGGGCTCACGGTTTTTGGCCGCGACGTGGTGGCCGAGATGAATCGCGCGGGCATGATCGTGGATGTGGCGCACGTTTCAAGACGAACGACGCTGGAGGTGGCATCGCTTTCAAAGGCTCCCATCATAGCATCGCACACGGCTTGCCGCGCCCTTAACCCCGGGCAAGACAGGATAATGAGCGATGAAGAATTGATGGCCGTCAAAAGAACGGGGGGTGTAGTACATATTGTGGGCCTCAATCTTTTACTCAAAGAGGACTCGCCGGAAAAGACGGCGGCCATTGCAAAACTGAGAAGGGAATTTCACCTCCCGGAGGATCAGTGGGGTTTTGTCTTTGCCTTTATGGCAAGTCCCGACACCTTGCAGGCGGAGTTCACACAACGGTTAGGGGCCTTGCAGAAAGAATTCACCCCCGTCGGCGTGGATGATCTTTTGGACCATGTTGATTATGCAGTGAAGCTCTTGGGAATCGATCATGTCGGCCTCAGTTCCGATTTTTTTGACACCGGTCACAGCCTTGCGGGTTGGGCAGACGCCGGCGAGACATTTAACGTGACACTAGGACTTGCGCGCCGCGGTTACTCCGAGGATCAGATTAAAAAGCTCTGGTCCGAAAATTTCATGCGTGTCTGGCGCAAGGTTGAAGAATTGCGCACCTAAATTTTCCCGCGTTTGAAAAATTATTGCTAATTCTAGGAATAAAACATATAATGCACTTCATGTCGCCAAAAAACTTATTGAATAAATATCCAGTGCTTAAAAGCTTTATCGAAAAGTTCATATCTAAAGATATCAAAGGCATTTCCAAAGTCATTGCCTTTGGTTCGGCGGCAGTTGGTGCAGCTTCCGCCATGTCTGATATTGATATTATTGTACTATCTAAGTCCGAAGATGCCACGGTAAAAAACGCCGTAAGAAAGATCGCATATATGGCCATGGAAGAGGATGGGTTTACCAGACTCATCTCTCTTCATTTTATGGAGGAAAGCCGTTTTGCAATGTTGTTAAGCGCGGGATACACATTTGAGGAGGAGATAGAATCGGAAGGGGTGCCACTATGGCAGGCGGTCTAAAGGAAGAAGTCGCGAAGTTATTGGAACGTGCAGATAAGGCGTTGGCGGTCACCAAGACTCTTATTGATAACGGCCATTTTGGGGATAGCATGTCAAAGGCATATTACGCCATGTTTTATGCAGCCAGTGCGGCACTCATTCAGAACGATGTGATCCGGCACAAACATTCGGCGACCATCTCGGCCATTGGCCAGTATTTTGTAAAGAGCGGCAAATTAAAGGCGGAGTTTCATCAGATGTTGATATCGGCGTTTGAAGACAGGGAAATGGCTGATTATAATGTAGCTTGGAATGCATCGGCCGATGAGGCTAACGAACGCTATTTATCTGCGTGTGTGTTCGTTAAGGCTATTAAGAAAGTCATCTGAACCTCTAGTGAACCTCTGGGAACCCTAAATTTTCCTGTTGACTTTATTCGACAGCGGAGTATTGAGCGGATAATAACAACAACGAGGAGGTAATTTATGGGAGATTGTGGATTCAGTCTTTTTGGATGTTCAAATGAAGTAGCTAGCGCGCAACAGGCGCAGCAAAAGGCCGTGCAATCGTTCGCGGATTCGCCTGAAGCGAAAAATTATGTCTGTTTCGAGACAAAGGGTCTGCCATGGGCTGAACCATACGACATAAACAAAGACGGCAAATTTGGCATAGATGACATGAAAGCACGTCGATACCAGCGTGAGGATTCTCCAATAGACAGCAGTAAGGAAGTGCTAGATGTTAGCTGTGCTCTGGTGAAAATTGATTTTCTCGAACAAGAGGCCAAATGGAAGTTACAGGAGCTCATTGCATGGCAACCGGTATTTCCGTCGGGCGTGTCAATTTTAGGGAATATTGAAACCATTCAATCCGAACTGCTTGCTAAGCTTAGAGCTCTTTCAAATGATGTGGATTCGGTGAGCGATAGGCATAATGCCCGACTTGATAAATGGTCACAGGAACATAAAATTGCAGTTCAGGACATAAACGCAGAGAGACTGAAAGACTTAAACTCTGAATCTACAAAAATTTTAAATGTTGCAAAAGAGTTGAAAAAGGTTGTTCCGCAATTAGAGCATGCGCGCTCTATGGTTACTGAACTGGCGTTGCGTAGCCGCGCTATCGCCAAAGATCCATCAACAACGGATGAACTGTTTGGTGTTGGTTTTGGTCTTATGGCCAATCAAGATTCCGGAAGCTGGTGGCCGCTACAGGTAGGAGAGGTTTTGCCATTTGGCGCGGCGGCCGCGGCGGGCATCCTTGTTGGCGACCGGCTCATGGCAGTTGATGGAAAAAACGTTGCAGAGTTAAGCACAGACGGTTCAGTTAAAGGATTGTTGGATCCCGACACCCACTTGATGCATGGTTTTGCCAAGCCGCGCGATGCTTCAACTAAGCTTACTATAAAAAGAGGTGACAGAGTGTTTGATACCGTCGTTGCCAATAACGTTTGGTCGGGTCGTTACTCTGGAGCCGCCCATACATGGTCGAGCGACTGGGATGGCAAGGTCAGCTATTTGCCAAAGTCCAAATAGCAGAGCGGCGTTTCGAGCATTGAGGAGCAGATGCCTGATCCAATTCAAAAAAGATTGATGATACCAAAAATATGCCACCGCTTTAGAAAAGGCAAAGGGTAACGGGCTTGAATGCCGCGCCCAAAATATCAGCGGCGCGTATGGCGAATTTTTGACTGGACGATGGAAAGTCGTTTGCGAAAAAATTGTCTTAGATTTCAAATCGTTACAACATGAAAAAAGTTAGCAACTTTTTTCGCGCCCTGCCGATACTGTAGTTGCATGTCTACCATACCATTAAATAGAAGTTTGCTGCCCAATCTAGGCTCCTTTGCCGCGGGCCTTGGCGATGCCGCGCTTCAAGGGAACGTCGATGAATCACAAGCACTTGTTGACTCCGGCGATAATTTTGCGCTGGCGCCGGAAGAGGCATCGATATTGACGGCCCACATTCCATCGCCGGGACAGCGCCTCTTTGACAGGTTCGGCGACGCTGCTAGCTCGGTGCTCTCCGCTGCGCCGAACGGCGGAGGGGTGCCCATCGGCAAAGCCAATATCCCCGAACCATTCCGCCCGTTCGTGTCCATTCTTGAACACGGCATCTCAACAATGGAAGACCTTGCAAAAGCTAATGTCCTTTTAAGGCTGATCGATCCGGAACTTTTGGGACACCTGATAGATGCCACAGAAAATGTACCCCACACCTTCGTTAAATTCGAAAGGGCCAAGACCGGCGGCACCGTCCTTGGCGCGGCGACTTTGGGCTTTTCAAGGGGCGTTGAGCGAAAAGGACCGGGCTTCGCCGAAAAGATATCTTTGGCGATCCTTGAAGGGACCGGCCTCGATATCTTCGTCCCGTCACACGAGAACGACCACGCCTGCGACTTCGGCTGCCTGCCGGAAGCACAGAGGGCGGCCATTGAAAAAGAGGACATGCACATCCCGACAAGCGATGCACCTCTCATCGAGATATACAGGGCGATCCTAAAGAACAGGCTCTGGGATGAGGTTCTGGCCTTTTCAACCGCCCCAAGGCTTGCCCAAAAATTTCAGGAGGCGACCGGCGTCAGCATATTCACCTTCGAGGCGCAAAAGAGGTCCGAAAGATATGTCAGAGAATTGGCGGACATCTATGACTCCAAGGGATTCAATGGCCTCTATGAATGGATGACCACAAATCCCCTCTATCTCCCATATAAGGTGGCGGCGCTCTACTTGGCCGTCCTGATAAGGAACGGCCTCACGGAATTTCCAAATTGGGGAGAACTCATGGGTTCCATCGGCGTCAAGAGGGACCGGAACGGGATGATGAGCATCGAACCCGAAAACCTGAAGACCATCTATGCTGATCTTATCAAGCCTAATTTGCTTAGTATCGCCACCTTTGCCGGAGGGCTCAATCCTGCAACACTGAAGCTCGCCCAAAGGGCTGCCCAATATTTCACCGGCGGTCTGTCAACAGGCGCTGCAATAGACTTTCTGCGCAACGACTTTGAGCCCATCGTCCAAGTCGTCGGCCAGGCAATGGGCGACAGGGTCGCCTCCGGGGAAGGCGGGGTCGCAGCAACAAGGATCGAACCGGCAGAGGACGAAACGATGCCCCCAAGCCTCACCGAGCTGAAAAAGGGGGATCCAAGGACGATAACAAGCCAGCCCGAGGCGGTCGCCGATAGGCTGCGGTTGACCGGAAAGTTCGTGGAGTATCTCTATCGGATGGACCAGATATCCGACAACCTCGTCATCGATATGTGGCACGCCTTCATCTCATATGCAAGAATGGCCGACCCGGAGTCGTCGGCCAGGGTCTTCTCGCGCCTCATTGCCCTCGCTAAACACGGCAACTTTCCGAACGCCAATGCTTTTTTTAAGTCGAGATGGAGGCTTGGGCTCGCCCTCCTTCAAGCAGGTCACAAGGGGAATAACGACCGCTATCTGGCAGAGGGCGTTAAGATGCTCGATCTTTCACTGGAGAAGGGCGTCCAAGGGCTCGTCGATAACATCGACATCGATGCGCTCCTTGAGCTCGGTTACGGCAGCCATGTCGAGGCGCTATTTGACCAGCTGGCAAAAGAGAACGAGGCTGCGATAGCGGCATATGAAAGAGACCTTGCCGAATCGCCCGATGAGATTGCCCGTGAGGTTCCGCAGGACATAAATCAGTTTCTGGGTAATCTTTCACTCTTAAAGAGCCGAAAATATCCGGGCAAGATCCCCAAGACCATGGTCAAAAAGATGGGTGCCGTGATGGAGAGACTGTGGGCCATCGATCGGGGCGCAATGGAGCGCCATATCGAAAATTACAGAAAGAGATATGCGCCGCAAGTCGCAACCTTCAGCTCCGTTGAAGAGCTAACAGCCGTAAACCCGCAATGGTATGACGCCAAAAGAACGATGGCAAACGACGCGAACAGGCTTGTGGGCGGAAGCTATGTCGGCTGGACGATGAATTCCGACATCCTCGACATCTGTTTCAGCTATCCGGAACTCTATCCCCTTGGCATCCGAATATTCCGCGAGCTTCCGGAGAGCCAGTCAAAGCTCCACTATCTAATGGAGCTGGCATGGTCCAAAAGATTAGACAGCCGGACGCGCAGCCAGATCGAAGATATACAGCGAACGACGCTCTCCAACCTTGAGGCCGGCTTCAGGGCCTGGGCCTTTGTTCAAGATTTCTTAAGTTCGCCACAATCCAAGCAGGAACATCGGGCTGCGGCAGAGGGTGTTGGCTTTTCCAATACCTATTTCTACTATGACAGCATATCAAGCCTTGCCAGACTGATGCTTGGCAGCAGATCAAGCGCACAGCGGCAAAGGGGCAAAGAGATTTTACTGGGCATGTCTGAAGATGCAACGCCATATCACAGCGTCTTTAATGGACGTGATAGCAAGACAAGGACATTGTTCATCCCCGCCTTGTGGAAGGCCTTCTCCATCGCCAAATTTATCGGCGAATTTCCGAAGGGGGAACGCCCGGAGATGGCCAGGCGCTCCTTTGAGCTGCTGAAAAAGGCAGGGACAAAAGGTAATGATTCCAAAATGAAGGCCCGCCTCCTCCTAGACCTGATGATGATAGGCGTTCAGCTCGATACGAGGCTCGCCGGCGAGATAGTTCAGGCGTGGAATGGCGGGATGGAACAGGAACTGCTGGGCTCTATCGAAAAAGTTAAAGGGGGCGCACCGAAAAAGGCGTTCGATGTCAGGGCCAGGACGATCGTCCCACTCGCAGAGGCGGGCATCGCAGGAGATGAACGCGCACTGGCCACATTAATAGACCGGATCGGGAATGATGTGGCGGAAAAGCGCGGCTACTTCGGCCAAGACGACGTCATTAGCACGATCGAATATTTAAGCGACGACGATGTTCGAAAGAGGTTCAAAGATATTAAAAGATTGGATGCTCGTGTAAAGAGGCTCTCGCATATTGCAATAGACCTCTACCTCCAAAATCTTGGGGAAGAGAAGGGGCTGCAGAACTTCGTCAATATGTTCTTCTCCCCTCTGGCAACGGCACTGCGCGGCCTGCCGCTGACGGCTAAGGATAAGGACGACGTCTTTGCATATCTGATAGAGGAATCGACACCGAAGAAGGGGGTTGCATTAAAGGCGGCCGATGCGGCAGAGGGCCTGCTCAACGCCGCCTCCGGCGGGGAATACATCCTTGGCAATAAAAAAATGCCCCGCTCCGACGCCCTTTTATTGGACCGGCTGGCCGATCTCTTGGAAGAAGTTGATTTCAGCGTCAACGACCGGAGGGCGATGGGGGTCGCGAACGCGCTTTGGGGCATATATCGGCGCATCGCCGATGATTTCCTTATTGATCCGCAGCAAAGGTCTCGATTCGCCCAACTGGCGAGCGATGAAACCTTCACCGATGCGATGAAGTTCCTCTTTGCCTTCACTGAAAGGCCTCCCTTGACCGAAGACGTTGATCTGGCGGCTGCCTCGGCCAAGTATGCCGAGGCCAAATCGGCCGGGGCAGAGGCGCTTCAGGCGGCAGCCTCCGATATCAAGCTGGCGATCGGCGCCGAACTCCGCGCACGCCGCGAGGAGATGCTTGAGGCCAATTCGAAAGGTTCCCGCAGCTCCACCGGCGACCTCTTTCCCGGCATAGGCGGCAAAAATGCCAACTATCTCACCTTTGATTCGCTCGATGGGGGCATTCTGATCCATGTCTATAACGACTGGCGGGCGGCAACGGCGACAAAAGACGAGCCCCTTGCCGAAGCGCTCTTCGATATCTGGGCGATATCTGCAAATGACGATGAGGTCCTGATGAAACGCGCCCTCCATTACCCGGAACTAACTAACCCCGACCGCCCCCTTGAGGTCAAGCGTCGCATCTTCAAAGAGGTGACAAAGGCGAGCGACCCATCAAAATACGCCAAAGAAAAGTGGGATAAACTGGTGAAGGCGGGCGACACGGAACGCGAGGCCATTTTCTATGAACTTGCAACCCCCGTCCTCTATGACAGGGCCTTCGGCAAAGAACCGATCGTGAAAAAGATCGTTGACGGTTCCGATATAACGCAGACGGAGGAGACGTTCGTCGCCTTCCCATCCGATGAACTGGTGGCGCTGGGACTGGAACAGCCGATAACGGAGGCCAGAAAGCTCACGGAGAGATTCAAACGGTTCAGGGCGGCCGATATCCATTCGTGGAGAATGGACCCAATGAACACATATGACTGGGAGATATATGCCGGCTTTGCTCCGCATTATTACAACACCTGGGTGGACAACATGGCGGACCTGTTCCGGACCTTTGTCACGATAAGCGTAGGGAAGTTCAATGCGATCGCTGCGGCAGCGGAACATGTTAGAATGACCCAGCTCTTCACCGCAGAAGAGGACAGGATGCTGTGGCGGCTACTAACGACGGCAAAGGCCGCATGGAACAGGAATCTCGATCCGCGTCATTCAAAGATGACTCGCATGCTCCATCCATATTATTTCACCGATGCCCCGGCCATTGCGGCGATGTTCGAAAGATTACCGACACCGGAGGAGGCAGATGAGTTGCTTTCTGCCTTCGAACAGGTCTTTAGACGGCGCGACCTGATGAAGGACAAGATAAATATGAGCCTCTTCGAAATGCCGGAGGCCTTCAGCGACCGACCCGAACCCGTCCAATTCATGCTCTCCCGTTATTTCCTGAACCTAGGCGTAGGAAAGGAACAAGACCTGCTTCAAATAATGAAGGGCGTCGGCCGCGACACGGCGCTCGTGCGACTGCTCATGCAGACCAATCAATTCAAACTTTCACAAGTGGTGAGCACGCTCCCCAACGTCCCCGAAGACATTCGGGCTGAGGCGGCAAAGGCGCTTGACAGCGTGCCGAAAAGCGATATCGGCGAAGTTACCACTGCTTTAGAAAAGGCCCTTTTACCGGGCGCCGATCGCGACTCGATCCTCAAAAATCTTGGCCTCCATAAAGGGCCGTCCGGCGAAAGGATCCCGTTAGGCTCTGGCTCTATCGGGGACGTTTATTGGAGCGCTCTTGCAAACGGCGAAGAAGTTGCTGTCAAGGTAATAACTGGAACAAAAGAAACGGATTTCTTAAAACAGCTCGATATCTATCGCGAGCTCCGATATCTATTGGAGCTCTATTTCGACGAAAAGCCTTGGGCAAGGAATCTTCATCACTGGATGGGCGCGCTCTTTGAAATGGTGGAGCGCGAGCTTGACCTCTCGCTGGAGGCAAGAACAACAGACGAAGTCCGCTCCGCACTTCCCCAAGGCATCGGCGTCCCTGAGATAAAGAAAGGACTGCTGCGCGAAGGTGAGAAAAAGGTCATGGTCATGGGCTTTGCCAAGGGGGAGAAATTGAGCAAAGTGAGCGAACCCGCCACCCGGCAGGCGTTGACCGACAAGATAAAACAGACATTCATGGCGCTTCTTTTGAGGCTCGGCAGGTTTAGCGCCGACATCCATCCTGGCAACCTTCGCTATAACCAATCTCAAGACATTCTTTGGCTGCTCGACTGGGGACAGACCGGCTATTTAAATGGGGCCGAGCGCGGGCAGATCGCCGTGGCCGTTCAGGCCATCTTGAACAAGAACGCCGCCTTGATCACAGGGCTGGTCATGCAGATGGGCGTTACTTATAAAGATGTTGACCTCGTGAGATTGCAGGGTGATATAGAAAAAGTGCTAGGCAATGGAAAGATCGATCCTGAGAATATTTCGATCTATGTCCAGAATATCTTTGACGCCGCCTTTGATAACGGCATTTTGATCAATTCCCCATTTTTGGTCCTCTTAAAGGGCCTCTTCACATATGAAAATATGGCAAAGACCACATTGGAAGAATAAATGTAGTTGCCCTCCGCCAGAGGCGGACAGGGATTTATCGGGCCAGCACCACCGGTCACGGAGCAAACCTATTATTTCTCTTTATTCGGGGCATTTATTAAATGGCGTCTGAACACAACGGATTTTAATGCTTTTTAGCCCATTTGCTCCGTGACGGATGGTTCATCATCAGAAAACGTGAAAAAACGCTGATTTATTACTTTTAGTAACTTACTATAAGTAATGCAAGATGACGTTATAAAATATATTCTGGATAGCATGTATTATATTCCAAACTATGTATGCAAACTTTGTTCGGATATTTTTGGATCGTTCGAAAACAGCGCGGTGACGATAGCGAACGTTACGGAAACGATCCATCGCACCTATTTGAACAGCCAAAGCCGGTATGCCGAAAAGGTGGCCTTTCTGACAAATAAGCAGATAAAATTGCTTGCGGTATTGGCCGCAAAGAAAAGGGTCAAAGAGATAACCTCAAGGGAGATGATATCCGCAAGCGGGATATCGACCAGGGGCCTTCTGACCATAAGCCGGATGCTCTTGGATAAGGGCTATCTTGAAAGGGACGAGGGCGATTTTCATGTGGCGGACCCGTTATTTGCGTATTACTTGCTAAGGGAATTTTAGGACCTTTGTTAATTTTCCCATTGACTTTATTCGACGGCGGAGTATTGAGCGGATAATAACAACAAAGGAGGCTTATATGCCAAGTATCCCAATCACAGAAAAGCTGGCGAGCGGGCTCAATGGATTTCTAGCCCAGGAATTCATCATGCCGCTGGATGAAGCTGTAAAAAAATATGCGGGCGCCGCTGAAGCTGTAAAAGAAAAAAATGCTTTTGCGAGCGATTATGAAACAAAATACAGCCGCCCATCTACCATCGAGACCGGCAATATTATGGATGGAGAAATTAACTATACGCTATATAGCAGATCCTATGATATACAGGGTTCATACCAGGCAGGCACGATCGGCATCGTAAAGATATTTGGGTGGAGGTGTTTAAACGAGAACTCCAATGCCAGCACTATTTATGGTTCCAGAGCTAAAATCCATTTTCCATTTGATGTGCCTGGGATGGGGGGAAAAAGAGAAGATGTTAACATTGACGACCAATTAAGAACCAAGCTCGCCATCGCCGCACTCTTTGGCACATGGGAAGTTGAGCCTAAATATTTAACAGAGCATGCGCAAGAGATCGACGACCTGCGCGGCCAGATATTCGAAAACTGGCAGAGCGGCGTTTCTAGCATTGATGAATATTTTGTGAAGGAATAACAAAGGAGGATCATATGGGAGGCTATAAATCAACAATAAACTGCACAGTAGTGAAAGCCGATGACACCTTCAAAAAATGCGTCGATGAGTTGGATATAGAGGCGTGCGTTGAAAGGCTTGGCGAAGATACGGTCCTCCCCCTTTGCTCAAAAAAAGAGACCTGGCAGAAAACAAGCCGTTGCATCGACGAGTATCTGAGCAGAAGCGAACTAAAGCTCGATCCGTGGAAATGTGATCCTGATCAGGATAGATCTTATTTTAAATTAAGCTACGAGGGTTTTGCCTTGTGCGATTCTAAAAGCCCCAAATATCTGGCCGATGTAACTTCAACCAATGAATCGTATGAATGCTCGGTCGCGCCGGTGCCCGCCAATATCACCGACTTTCCCGAATCGCACGATTTTGTTCTGCGCAACGGCCCAAATGTCTTGAACGGCTACTGTAATAGACACTTCAGCTGGTCGTATGGAGCTAAGTGTATCGTTCAAAACAATCGGGGCGAAAGTGTCCATGTGGATATGCCTGAGATGAGAACCGTAATTGAAAAAGGGAACGGCAATGTTGATGCTACTCGTCGTGCATACGTCCAGGCTCCTATTGATGCTGCCAGCCCCGGCCTCTTGAAAAAATTTGGCGCAATGGCCGATGCTATCCTAGCAAGAGGGCTCGATTCACTTGGAGTCGACAAGCTCACGTCCGAAGAACTGAAGAAAGAGGCCACATGCAATGCGGGCGAGATCTGCGGCAATAGAGTGAGCCAGGCCGGCGCGCTTCTTGATGCGGTGCGGGTCAAAAAATATATCAGCGGCAAGACGCAACAAGCCAAAAGGGGTAGCGGGGTATCTCTTACAGAATAGAGGCTCCTGAAAGAATTGCCGTACCACCGGTCACGGAGCAAGCCTATTATTTCTCTTTATTTCGGGGCGTTTATTAAATGGCGTTCTGCATATGCACTTGACGCCACTTAGAAGTCTTTGGAGTAGCAGGCTTTAGCCTGCGCCAGTTTAATGCACTTTGGCGCACCCTAAAGGGTGCTACTCCACATTGGTGGCGTCAAGTGCATATGCAGAAATGGCGTCTGAACACAACGGATTTTAATGCTTTTTAGCCCATTTGCTCCGTGACGGGTGGTTAGTTCCTCAGAGGCTTGCCGGTGGATAGCATGTGTTGTATCCGCTCGATCGTCTTTGGCATCCCGCAGAGCGACAAAAAGGCCTCACGTTCAAGGTCCAAGATATGCTGTTCATCTGTCTTGTGAAGTGACGGCATGTCGCCGCCCGTTAAGACATGCGCCAGTTTCTCGCCCAGCACGGTCTCGAATTCGGTCACATCGCCCTTTAAATGTGATTGTTTGATCCCATTGACCAACGCCATCTTGCCGCCCTCGCCGGGAAGGGTGATGTCGTCGCGGTATTTCGGGGGCTGGTAGTTCTTCGCCAACTCTAGCACGGCCTTTTTGGCGTCGCCGAACAATTTTTCCCTGTCGAGGGTTATCCTGTCTTGCGCGCTCATATATCCGATCTTTCTTGCTTCCTTCGCGCTCATTGATACCTTTGCAAATGCGATCGTCTGAAATACATCACGAACCTTCGGGAACGGCCCCCCGTCGGTTGGCGCCATCCATATCTTATTTGCGGGATCGAATTCCTTTCTGTGCCGCTCTTCCATGCGCAGCAGCATGTTCTTGCAGCCCCCACCAGCGGGAATGAGCCCCACGCCCAGCTCAACAAGGCCCATATAGGTCTCGGCCGCCGCGTTGATGTGAGCCGCCGCGATCGATATCTCACAGCCACCGCCAAGCGTCAGCCCGAACGGGGCTGCAACGACCGGCCTTTTGCAAAAGCGTATGCGCTGCGTTGCACCCTGGAACCCTTTGACCATATCCGCTATCTGCCCCCATGCCTGTGACTGCGCGGCGAGGAAGATCATCATGAGGTTCGCCCCCGCGCTGAAGTTCTGCCCGTCGTTGCAAAGGACCAAACCTTTTCCATCGCATTCGGTCATGTCGAGCGCCTGATTAAGCTGCGCTATCACATCGCCGTCGATGGCGTTCATCTTTGTATGGAACTCGCAGGCAAAGACACCGTCGCCCATGTCGGTTATGTCGGCGCCGGGGTTGGATGAAAGGATTTTTTTCTTAAATCCCCCCTCACCCCCCTTTACAAAGGGGGGAAATTCGCGAACTCCCCCCTTTACAAAGGGGGGAAATTCGCGAACTCCCCCCTTTGAAAAAGGGGGGACGGGGGGGATTTTAAGCGCACTCATCTGCTCGAACGGCCCCAACTCCCAGTTAAAACCCCACCTCATCGCCTTATCTATTTCGCCGGTATCGTGAGCGATCTCATCTGCGACAGAGGCCGCGTAATCTATGCTTGCATCCACCAGATATTTTGCGATCTTGCCGGCCTCATCGTCGGCAAGGACCACCGTGCGGAGCCTCTCTGCCGGATCCGAAATATCCCGCGCCTTTCCAAGTGAGGGCGTCTTGATCTTCTGCTGTGGCCGGTATTCAAGCGTTTTTGGATCAATTACCAATATTTCAAATCCCCCCTTACCCCCCTTTGCAAAGGGGGGAACTTGGCTCTTGCCCCCCTTTTCTAAAGGGGGGTTGGGGGGGGAATCGTTCTTTTGCGCTTTTTTATAAAACCCTCCCCCGCCCTTATCCCCGATCATCCCCTTCTTTATCATCTCCTGCACAAAATTCGGCACCTCAAGCCCACTGTTCATGGCAACGAGCGCCAGTGTGTCTAGCCCCACGATATCGGCCGTTCTAAATATCGCGCTCTTTGGGCGGCAGGTTGGCACGCCCATTATCTGGTCAACGACCTCGATCGGCCAGCCGTTCTTCTCCACGGCGTGAAAGGCCATAACCACCGCATGGACACCGATACGGTTCGCAATAAAATTCGGTGTGTCCTTCGCTCGAACCACGCCCTTGCCAAGCCCGTTCTCAAGGAAATCGGCGATCTCGGCGACTATCTTCGGATCGGTCTCGGGACTAACGATCAACTCCACGAGCTTCATGTAGCGGACGGGGTTGAAAAAATGCGTGATGACAAAGTTCTTTTTAAATTGCGGACTGCGCCCTTCTATCAAACTTTTGAGGCGGATACCGGACGTGTTGGATGAAACGATCGTCTTGGGCTTTAAATATTTTTCTATCTCTGTATAGAGTTTTTCTTTGATCTCTATCTTTTCGATCACCGCTTCGATGATAAGGTCACAGCCGACGATCTTGGGAAGATCGTCCTCAAAATTACCGGGGGTGATATGTTTCAGGTCGTCGATATCGAACATCGCGGCCGGCTTGGACTTCTTTAGACGCTCGATACCGTCCAGTGCAAATTTATTGCGTATTTCAAATCCCCCCTCACCCCCCTTTTTCAAAGGGGGGATTGTTCCGTCCCCCCCCTTTGCAAAGGGGGGTTGGGGGGGATTTATAATATCCATAAGCAAAACCCGCACCCCGCAACCGGCCAGATGCCCGGCCAACTGCGCACCCATTACCCCAGCACCCAAAACTGCCGCACGTTTGATTGGCATAAACAAACCTGTCATTGCGAGCGATAGCGAAGCAATCCCGTGAAATTCCCCTTATTCCCCCCTTTGAAAAAGGGGGGCGAGGGGGGATTTGGGGATTGCTTCGGCCTAATGGCCTCGCAATGACAAGCTACAATC
>ORJL010039605.1_pt1 | contig 16137 bp, 9 predicted proteins | sample 1779941 | NCBI WGS metagenome assembly ORJL01 (sample SAMEA104232317, study PRJEB22302) | groundwater metagenome | biome: forest; feature: aquifer; material: groundwater | place: USA | collected 2011-08-07 | depth 5.8 m | reverse complement strand
TAAATATAACATGCCTACATTTACGCAAAAGTCCGAGGTCAACGATCCCCGCCTCAAATCGGTCTGCTATCAGGGTTTAGGGCCTAAAATCCTCTGGAACTTTCGCTGGAAAGCGCCTGAAGGGCTGTGAATTCATCAGCCCAGGGCACAGCGAAGCGCCGCTCTGGGTAACGGTCCACCCCGGGCCCTTGGCATGCGGCGCGGCACCGCCATGACGATTTGGCAACCCCCGCCGAAACCTGGACGGAAAGGAGATCGGCGGCGTTTACCAGAAAGTTGCTACGGGGTGCCGACCTTCCGCCGCAATTGCCCGAGATACGGCTGGTCAGTGGGCAGCATGATCGCGCGCTGCTACGCTTTCTTGAGGATCAATTGCAGAGCTACCAGCACCTTCTCGAAAGCGACCCGCTCGGTTCCGCCTAAACAAGCCAAGGCCGGAAAGAATCCCCTTGTCCCCCCAGAACCTGCTCGACTGGTTAGGGCCTGCCGAGCGTCGGGCGCGAGAAGGAGCACTGCGAGCCTACTGCGGCAAGCGCATACGATAGAACTCTCGAGGAAGTTCGGGCGAAGAATCGTCAAGAAGGAGCAGCGTACCCGTGCCGTCGATGAATTCCAGGTCCAGGCCTGACCCCCAGTTGAGCAAATCCGGACTGCTTTCGAGGGTGAACCTCTGATCCGGCTGACCACCGAACAGGAAGAGGTTGCGGCCTGCGGAACGCGTGTAGTTCACGAAAGAAATGGGCGTCTGGCGCGGAACGATCTGGCTGCGCAGGATGATGCCTTGAACACCCACGGCCACGAGTTGGGCGCCGTCGGACACCACTCCAAAAAGCGACTTCCAGGTGAGGGTGCCGACCTCGGTCCAGGTCGTCAGGTTCGCGCTGGCGAGCACCGTGCCGCCGGTGCCGACCACGAACCATGAGCCATCCAGAAACGTGGCATCGGTGAGCCACGCAGTGACCCCGCTGTTTTGCGTGGTCCAGGTCGCCCCGTCGGAACTGGTGAGAATGGCGCCGTTTTCGCCGACAGCCAGCAGGACGCCATTGAGGTGCTGAACGCGGTAGAGCCAATTGGTCGCGGCCAGCGAATGCGAGGTCCAGTTGGTCCCGTCCGGACTGGCCAAGATCGTGCCCTTGTCACCGACCGCGACCAGACCGCCGGGAAACGAGGCCAGTGACGAAAGGAAACTCGCGGTCGGCGTTGGGCGTTTGGTCCAACTTGTGCCGTTGGTGCTGGTGATGATTGTCCCGTGCGCGCCGGTGGCGAGAAACATATCGCCCCGCACCGCGAACCCCTGCAAATCGTTGGTGGTGGGAGAGGGCTCGATGGCATGCCAGATGACTCCATTGGTGCTGTGGATGATCGCACCGGCAGTGCCGACAACGAAGAAGTGGTTGGTCGCGCCGCCCGCGCCCAGAAAGACCGCGTTCGTCACCGAGTTGGGCACTAAGTTGAGGTCCCAGTCCACGCCGTTGCCGCTCGTCATGACGACCGCATTGGCCCCCACCGCAAGATAGAAACTCGGCGTGCGCGTCACCGCCCAGAGCCAGTCCCGGACCGACTCGCCGGCCTCGCCCCAGACGGTCGCGCTGGCGGCGTTGGTCCTGTAACCGCCCACCCACATGCCGTCTGCCCCACCGAGCCAGTAGCCGGCACCGTCCCACAAAGCGCTGTAGTAGCCCCAATCCGGCGGCGGGGAAGCGGAGCCGCTCGCCAATTGATTTGTCCAAAAGGAACCTTCCCGCAACCGCACTTCCTCTTCCCCGGCGACGAGTTGAGAGGCCGGAGAGGCTGCCGCCGCCGAAAGCGCATTGGTCGCCCCTGAAGACTGCGGCGTCCAGGCAAAGCCGTCCGGACTGGTGAGCGCGCTGCCACCATCGCCAACGGCCCAGAATTGCCCGCCCGCCCACACCACGCGGTTAAGGTGTTGCGAGAGGCCGCTGGCATGCGGAGTCCAATTCGCGCCATCCGCGCTGCTGGCGATGAAGCCGTTTTCTCCCACAGTCACAAACCCGGGCGGTCCCCAGGCCACGCCGCGCAACCAGGTGGAAAAGGAGACAGGCGACCGTCGCCAGGAAACGGCGTTCGTGCTGGTGTAGATGGCGGCATTGTCGCCCACGGCCACGACAAGGTTGGTCGAGGCGGCCACGCTTTCCAGCCAGTCCGGCGTGTTCAGATCCACAAGATAAAACGCGTTCACATCATCCGCGAACAGAATCGTTCCACCCTCGCCGGAAAGAACGATGCGCCCACCGAAGAACGCGGCACTGCGCAGCGAGCGTTCGGTGTGGCTCTGCCGAGGAATCCACAAGTTCATATCGGTGCTGGTGTAAATTTGGCCGCGCTCGCCTACCTGCACGGCCAGGCCGTTGGCATGGTAGGCCGCGTCCGCTATATCCGCTCCGTGCGGCCTGGGGTTGGACCATCGCCAGTCGAGGGGATAAGTAACCGCTTCCAGGGGGAGGCAAGAGCAGGACAATCCCACCACGGCCAGGGCAAATCGTAGAAGATCACTTTTTGACAACATAAAATTCTCTTATCTAGCGTCATCCAATTCGGCGATCGACGACACCTCCCGCGCATCCAGCTTCGCGAGCAATTCGTCGGGCAGGGTCAGCGCAAAGAGACAGCCGTCCGCGCTGCTGCGAACCAGCTTCAGTTCCGCGCCGAGATGCCGGGCCAACTGCCGGCTGATGGCCAGGCCAATGCCGTTGCCGCCCGGTTTGGTGGAGTGGCAGGGGGCAAACAAGTCCTGCCGCAGCGCCTCGGGCAATCCTGGGCCTTCGTCAGCCACTTCGCACACCAGCCCGCTTCGGTTTCGCTTGAGGGTCAGGCAAACTGACCTGCCCTCGGGAGTGGCCTGGATGGCGTTGCGCAACAAGTTCTCGAGAATCAGGGCCATAAGATTCGCGACGCGATTCGAAAGCATGGCGTCGGTCAGGACAACGGATTCGTACCGCACCCCGGACGCTGTCGCGAGCGCCCGAGTTCTAACCGACAGGATCTCCGCCATCTCGGCGAGCGGCAGCTCGTATTGGATGCCGCTGTTTCCATCGTTGAGCACTCGCACGGTCTCCTCGATCAGCGCCTGCATGCGCTGCGCGCTCCGCAGAGCGTCCTGGGACTCGGCATCGTCGGCCATGGCGTGGGCGGCGACAAAATTGTTCAGACCGGCGAACGGGCTGGTCAGACCGTGCATTAAGTGGGCGGTCACGGCGCCCAGTGCGGACGTCTTGGCGGCGAGCGCCAATTCCTGGTTCGCGCGACGCAGGCTGGCGGCTTGTTGTTGCAGGCGTCGGTTGATCTGTTGCAGCCGCCGAAACACCCACACCAGAGCTGCCGCCAAAATCGCCCCGGCCAGGAGAAACCCAGCCACCGCCCGCTGAAACAATTTGCGATCCAAACGGGCAAATTCGCGCGCCATGTCGTGGCCGTCCAAAACGAGCTGGGCCGCCGCCAGCAGGTTTGTTTGCCCCGGAGCGTGGAGGGGTATCAAAACCAAATGCAGCGGCGCCCTCCGTCTGTCGGGACGCGAGGCATCCGCCGGCAAGAGGAAAAACTTGTCCAGCTCCGCCGCCGGTTCGTAGTGGCTGAGCGTGCGCAATTGCGACAACACGGCCAGTTCCGTCGGCGTCAAGTCCGCTCCCAGAAGGTTGACCGGAACAGCGATGATCGACTTGCCGCGCCCGTCGAACAATCGCACGCCCAGCACGCCATCCTTGAGTTTCGACAACTTGAAGGTCATCGCCATCTGGTCGGCCGGGTCCTCGAGCCGCCGGGCGAATTCGCCCGGAGACTCCCCGTTGATTTGCTCCATCCGGGCGACCGCGAGCATCACCTCGCCGTCGTGCTCGATAACCTGGGTGCGGACTTCTTTGCGGATTTGCGCCGTGTCCAGAAAGATTGTTGCCGCCAGAATGGCCAGCGTCAACAGGACGGCCAGGGGCGGGAGCCACTTGGCCCGGCTCAGTTGCCGCGCTATGGGCAGGATTTTTTCCATGTCATTCGCGCTGAATCATGGCCGTAGCCGACTCTGCGTCCGTTGATTGCCATCAGAAAGCATACTCAATGCCCGCCAGACCAATGTTGGATCCATAACGCTCCAACTCCACGTTCGAAACCGAGCGCTCATAATCGTAGCTGGCATACATCTTCCATGACTTCGAGAGTCGTTTTTCCCCCCGGAGGCTGAAGAGGATCGGAGTGCGGCTCTGTTTCGTCGGGTCCGCGGCGCTCAAGGTTCGCCTGTCAAAATCATATTGCGTCACAGACACCTGAGCGCTGGCTTCCCAAGTCGTGGCACGGTAGCGGAGTTGTTCGGCCGCCCGGTATTCCAAAAAGTCGAAGTAGCCCGGACCATTGTCCCGGTTCAACTGGGCGCTCAACCGCGTCGAGCTTCGCCAGCGGCGTTGAGTGTCCCAATGATGCTGCCAGGCCAGCTCCAGGCTTTGGATCCTGAACTCGAGAGGAGCGCCGGCGATCAGTGTGCCATCGAGGCGAGTTTGCTCGAACGTGTCGAACTGCGCCTCCTCAATCTGGTAACGCAACGAAACATCCGAGCCGTGTCCGTAGCTGCGGCCCACTGTGAGCTGCGGCCCGCCTTGCCAGTAGTAGTCCAGGGGGCGTCCGAAGAAATTGCGCGAAACGCCAAAAGTGGCTTCGGCCCAGTATGGGCTGAAATCTTTCCGCACGCCCTGCCGGCCCGTGACCGTGTGCCCCAGCACCTGCTGCCGGATTTGGGTTTGCGTGGTGGCTGAGACGTCGAGCACCTGGTTGAGAAAACTGTATTGCACCGTGGAAAGACTCTTCCACCCGTTGCCCAGCAGCCAGGTCAACTGAACCGAGGCCGCGGCACTCTGCTCGGTGTCCACTCCCACAGACCGTTCGAAGTAGCGGGTGTCACTGCCCGAGGCGAAGAAGTTGAGTTGCCAGTTGTTCCACGGCAGGCGAAAGACGAGCAGGTCGAGACCCGTCGCCTCGAAGGCGCTGCCCTTGGAGTCTATGCTGCTGAGGGTGACATTGTCCTTGTAACCCAGGCCCGTGCGGAGACTGGTTGACATGTTCCACAGCGAAATGCCTGGCGGCAATTCCAGTTTCTCGGCTTCGACCCTGATCGCGCCAACGCACACCCAAAACAAAAAGAACGCCTCCAGAACGTTTCTCGGCGTGGGGTGCGGGTTCATCTTTTGAGAATCGTGCCAGGTGGCCGCTAGACCACCTGGCACATTGCACTCGAGTCTGTCTCTCATCGGGACCGGGACTGATCAGCGACCCCCCATGCCAACGGGCCGTCCCGGCTTGCCGCCGCCCTGCTGGCTTCCTGCGCCGGGCGTCACCACCTGATTCATAAGCCGCTGTTGCTCCATCATTTGCTGCTTCATCTGGTCCAGTTGGTCCATCATCTGCTGGCGCATCATGGCGTGCTGCTCCTTCCATTGCTGCATCTGGCCCTGCATCTGCATCATGAGAGTTTGCCGTTGCTCCTCCGTGGCTCCCTTCATTTGCGTTTCGATCGCCTTTTGCCTGGCGGTGAATACGTCCCGATCCGCCTGGAACCTCTGCATCATGGACTGCATGTCGGCGGGCACGCCCGTCTGGCTGCCGGTGGGTCGTGTTGACGGGCCCATTTGGCCCACGCCAGAGTTCGGCGCAATGACTTGATGGTGGTTGGTCCAGCCCTGCGGATTCGCCATGCCGGCCATCTGGGACATGTTCGTCCACCACATCGCGCCCCCCATCATGTTGGTCCCTGACATGCCCCCACCCGCCATCAGGTTCGTCCCGCCCATCAGGTTGGTCCCCGACATGCCCCCACCCGCCATCATGTTGGTTCCTCCCATGCCGCCGCCGGCCATCAGGTTCGTCCCGCCCATCACGTTGGTCCCCGACATGCCGCCGCCGGCCATCAGGTTCGTCCTCCCCATACTGCCAGCCGTCGTCATGTTGGTGCCGCCCGTGCCAGCCGCGGTGTTTGTCGTCTGGTGACGGGGGCCACCCATCTGCGCAACGCTGTTCACAGCGAGCGTGGCGACGGCGGTAAGAAGAACTGAAATTCTGTTTATCTTCATAATCTGTTTAGTTTTCGCCGGGAATAGTTTCCCGTGTTCGGCCCATCCTTAGCAGGAGGTGTACCATCGCGAAGTCTCGCATGGAAACCCTGAAAACGCTGGGCTTTTTGCAGCTTGTCCCCCGCGCGTTGGCTGGCCGAAGAGTTGAACCTGGGAACAATTCCCAAATCTCCGCCTTTGCTCCCGACGTCCTTTTGGGAATATTCCCAAGCCCGTCGATTTGTTGCCGGCAGCGCCAGCCTGCGGGGTGACGGTCGGGCCCTGTTCCCAGTTTTCTGTCGAACAGAGGGAGGCGACGGCGGGCGGCGCGCCGTGACCCATCATTTTCCCTCCAAGCGGTAGCGCACATAATCTCGCGGCACCCCCAGCAATCGAGCTGCCGCAGACATGTTGCCGCCGGTCTGCTTCATGGCGAGCCGGATCACCCGCAACATGGCCTCTTCTATGGAGAAGCCTTGTGCCGGAAAAACGAACTCTTCGTTGAACCAGTCGGTCTTGCTCGGCGGAGACTTCGCCACACTGTCACGTTCCACGCTCAGATGCTGGAAGTCAAGCGACTCGCCTTCCTGAAACACGACGGCTCGCTCCAATTCATGGGCCAGCTCGCGCACGTTGCCCGGCCACGGATAGGCGAGCAAGCGTTCTCGGCCCGCGGGAGAAACCTCGCGCAGCGGGAGACGATGCCGCCGACACACTCGCTGCAACAAGCTCTCCGCCAGCCGGAGAATGTCTTCCCCACGCTCGCGCAACGGTGCCAGGTTCAAGCGGAACAAATCCAGTCGATGATACAGATCCTCGCGGAACTGGCGGGCGGCAACCAGTTGCTTCAGGTCCTGGCTGGCCGCCGCGATGAGGCGCACATCGATCGCGATGGCCTTGTTCCCGCCCACTCGGCGGACCTTGTGGTCCTCAATGACCGTGAGGACTTTGGCCTGCAAGGCTGGCGACAGACTGGGAAGTTCATCCAGAAACAGCGTGCCGCCATCGGCCGCTTCAAAGAGACCGAGGCGCGCCGTCCGCGCATCCGTGAACGCGCCGCGCTCATGGCCGAACAGTTCTGACTCCGCGAGTGTCTCCGGCAGCGCGGAGCAGTTCACCTCCACCAACGGGAGTGCGGCGCGCGGGCCGTGCTGGTGAATCCAGCGGGCGATGCTGGTCTTGCCCGTGCCGGTTTCCCCTTGGATCAAGACCGGTGAGGGCGTGCCCCGCACACGCTGGTCCGCGGCGAGGACTTTTTCAAGGTGGCTCTTTGCGTCCGCGAGCGACGCGCCGAAGTAAAACTCGGCCAGCCCGGATTCCTCGCGCTGATGCTCTTCGCGCCGGGCGGAGTGGCGGGCGCGCCGCGCCCGGTCGATGACCAGCGGCAGCTCCGCCGGATTGAACGGCTTCACCAGGTAATCCAGAGCCCCCATTCGCATCGCCTCGACCGCGTTGGTCACATTGCTGTGAGCCGTCATGAGGATGACACCGGTGCTGGCCGGGAAGACTCGCTCCTTCAGCAGTTCCAAGCTCAACCCATCGGGCAGGTTCAGGTCCAACAGGGCGAAATCAAAGTCAAGGCTAGCCGCAAGCTGTCGTGCTGCGCGCAAATCCGGCGCATTCGTCACGTCGGCCTCGAGTTTCTCCAGCGTGGCGGCAATCTGCCGCCGCAGGAGCGGATCATCTTCCACGATCAAAACGCTCAGTCCGGTCATACTACAACTCTGCATGAGTCTCTTATCGACACAATCAGCCCGGCTGGCGACACCAAAAAAGGGAAGCCTCAGCAGAGGTCACCCATTGCGCAAATGACTAGACCCACCTGGAATTCGGCAACGAAGCTCGGCAAGCCAACCCTCAGTCCAGGCCCCGATCCTCGAGATCCCCCTCGTCCAAACCGAGGAAGTGACCCAGTTCATGCAGATAGGTGATCCGGATCTCCTCGCGGTAGATGCCCTCGTCGCCCTCGGCGTAGTCCCAGAGGTTCTCCAGGAATAGAATCACCTGCGAGGGCACATCCGCGGCGCCGAATTCGCTCTCGCCAAAGGAGGCGCCCACGAACAATCCCAGCAGGTCCGGTTCAAATCCGTCCGCCACAAGCGCCGCGTTCGGGTGCGGTTCGTAGGTGACAGGCAATCCCTCCGCCTGGCGCCTTAGCCCGGACGGCAGTTTGTGGAGGGTCCGCCGAACCTCGGCCTCAGCGAGGGCGGCCAGATGAGACCAGTTGCCGGTCATGATTCAGCAGGGTCGAACGCCCAAAGCAGCGCGGTGGGGACACCGCGCCCCTGAGGTTTGGACGTTTTTCGAGGGTGTCAGAGCAATTGGAGCCGCACAGGCGGGCATCCGGCCGGGAATCCCAACGGGATTCCGTACCAAAGCCCAGGGTTGGCACCCCGCGCCTACCCTGGGGACACCGCCCCAATGCCCGGCACAACCCGAACGGGGTTGCGTCTGAACGGCTTCGCTCACGGTATTCTTCGGCGCTCTGATCGATCATTGGCGGCATGTTCTTCACTCCACGGACTAAAGCATCTGGTGACGCTGGAGGCAAGACCCACCGAAAGCGTCCGGGTGCCGTTACCACCGCACCGGAGTGTTCTGTCTTTCGACGGACTGGCTTGCCACGGACACGCCAATTGGTGACATCCGCTTGTCAGCCCGGTCCCCGGCGTGCTAGCGTCCGCGCTTCTGAACGAACCTGCGATGGACTACAAAGACACGCTCAATCTGCCGCGCACCGACTTTCCGATGAAAGCCGACCTAGTGACGCGCGAACCGCAACGCCTCGAACGGTGGCGCGCCACCCGTCTCTACGAGAGAATCCAGACCGCCCGGAGCGGGGCTGAACGATTCCTCCTGCACGACGGCCCCCCGTTCGCCAATGGCGACGTCCACATCGGCAACGGCCTCAACAAGATCCTCAAAGACATCGTCATCAGGCACCAGAGCCTGCGCGGCAAGCGCGCCCCCTACGTCCCCGGCTGGGACTGCCACGGCCTGCCCATCGAGTTCAAGGTCACACAGGAGATGCGCAAAGCCGGCAACACCACCGCCGATCCCGCCGCCATCCGAACCGCTTGCGACGCCTTCGCCCGCCGGTTCATCGAGATCCAGAAGACCCAGTTTCAACGCTTGGGCGTCCTTGGCGACTGGGATAATCCCTACCTTACTCTCAGCCGCGAATACGAGGCCGACGAGTTGCGCCTCTTCGCGGATGTCGTCGAGAAAGGCTTCGTCTATCGCGGCAAGAAGCCTGTCTATTGGAGCATCCCGTGTCGCACGGCGCTCGCGGAGGCCGAGGTCGAGTATCAGGACCACGTAAGTCCGAGCGTCTATGTCAAATTCCCGGTCGTCGGTTATCCGGGCCTCTCCATCGTGATCTGGACCACCACGCCCTGGACTCTCCCTGCCAACCTCGCTGTGGCGTTCAACTCCTCGTTCAGCTATTCCATGGTGCGGGTGGGCAACGAGACCTACATCGTCTCCACCCTCCTCCTGTCCGCCGTCGCCGCCAAATGCGGGTGGGACGGATACGAAATCGTCCGCAGTCTCGGCGGCGAAGACCTCCGTACTCTCGAGTATCAGCATCCCTTCTGCGCCCGCACCGGAAAACTGTATCCTGGCGACACCTTTGTCGATAATTCCACAGGCACCGGGTTCGTCCACATCGCCCCGGGACACGGGCTGGATGACTACTTGTTGGGCTCCAAGGCGGGCCTCCCAATCTATTCCCCGGTCAATGACGACGGCTGCCTGACCCACACCTCCGACCTCCCCGCCGACCAGCAGATGTCCACCGAGTTGCTCGGCAAGTCCATCCTGGAAAAACATGGCAAGAGCGACGCGAACACCGCGGTTCTCCACGAATTGGTCACTCGAAAAGCGCTTCTTCACCAGGAGAACTACCACCACAGCTATCCTCATTGCTGGCGCAGCAAGACGCCCATCATCTTCCGGGCCATGGACCAGTGGTTTGTTGCGGTGGACCACTCCGGTTTCCGAGGCCAGGCCCTCGCCACCCTCGACCAAACCGAGTGGGTTCCCGACTGGGGCAAGAACCGGATGGAAGGCGCGATCAAGTCCCGCCCCGACTGGTGCATCTCTCGTCAGCGCTCCTGGGGCGTGCCCATCCCCGCCTTCTACGATGCGCAAGGTCAACCGCTCCTCGACGCTCGCATCGTGCGCAACGCCGCTGACCTCTTCGAAAAGCACGGCTCCAATGTCTGGTTCGAGAAGAGCGCCTCCGAACTCTGGACCCTCCTGAAACCCGCGGGTTGGACCGGGCCCGACCCCGTGGCCAAGTCCAGCGACACCCTGGATGTCTGGATCGATTCCGGCTCCTCCTCGCGGTGCGTCCTCATGCGGCGCCCCGAGTTAAGGCGCTCCACGCCCGACGCGGAACGCTCGACGACGGATTGGCAGGCCGACATGTACCTCGAGGGCAGCGATCAGCACCGCGGTTGGTTCCAGTCGTCCCTCCTCCTCTCGCTGGCGGGCAACGGCGCGCCGCCATTCAAAACCGTGCTCACGCACGGCTTTGTGGTCGATGCGGATCGCGAGAAAATCTCGAAGAGCAAACAAGGGCAGGGCGGCTACGAAAAGCCCCAAACCTCCGAGGCTTACGTCAAGAAATGGGGCGCCGACATCATCCGCCTTTGGGTCGCCAGCCAGGACTACCGCAATGACATCGTGGTAAGCGAGGAACGCATCAGCAAGGTCGCCGAGACCTATCGCGGGCTTCGCAACGCTCTCCGCTACCAACTCTCGAATCTTTACGACTTCGATCCCGGGCGCCACGCGGTTCCACAAAGCCAACTCACCGGCTTGGACCGTTGGATCCTTGGCAAATTCGCCGCGCTCGAAGCGGAGGTCCTCGAAGCATACGACCATCACGAGTTCCATGTCGTCTATCAGCGCGTCAGCCAGTTCATCGCCGTGGAACTCTCCGCCATCTATCATGACGTGGTCAAAGACCGGCTTTACACAGGCGCCGCCAACTCACTGCGGCGGCGCTCCACCCAGACCACCCTCCTGCGGTTGGTCACCGGTCTTTGCCAGATGCTCTCGCCCATCCTCGTTTTCACTGCCGACGAGGCCTGGGAACTCATCCCGGGCAACGCCACGGATTCCGTTCATCTCAGCACCTGGACGCCGGACGCACCCCGCCTGGCCGCCCAGGAGCAGGAGACCTGGACACGGCTTCTTGCGATACGGGAACAGGTCCTGCCTGCCCTCGAGCAGGCGCGCCAGAGCAAGACCATCGGCAAGGCGTTGGAGGCCGGAATAAAGTTACGCGGCCCATCGGAGCTTGTGGCCTGCGCCCTGGCGAACGGCGAAGACCTACGCGAACTCTTGAACGTATCACAGTTGGCGGTGGACAGCAGCCCGACCGAGTCAACGGAAATCAGAGTCGTGAAGGCGGATGGCCAGAAATGCGAGCGTTGCTGGCACTGGGAAACGGACATCGGCTCGAACCCGGGGCACCCGACCCTCTGCGCGCGCTGCGCTGCAGGGGTGTGAAGAGCGATGGGGTCAGTCCAATAATATGACAATGAACTTGCATTGCCATATTATTGGACTGACCCCGTGCGCGGCCTCAGTGGCGCCGTAGGATGAGGCGGTGGTCCACCCTCCGCCTCTGATGCGACTCGAGCGCCGGCAGGTCCGTCAGCGTGGGTGATTCCGTCTCGTTCAGTGTCTCGCGGGCCAGCCTCTGCAGGCCCTGCCATCGATCCCACTCCAGAGAGGGAGCATGGGAGATTTGCCGCAGGAGGCTGCGCCATTCGATGATGATCCGATCGATATCGCCCGGCCCCAGGAACTCGCTGATCCAGGCGTGTTTGGCCAGCGGGTTCTTGTGAATGGCCGCGACGAACTGCTCGGCCCCGGCGCCGTACTTCGGAGGCACCCCCGTCTCCAGATAGCCGGGAACACTCTGCAGCCCGTAAGCCTGGTGGCAGGCGATCGCCAGGCGCCCCGCCCAGCGGTTCTCCTCCCCGCAGAAGCGAAAACCGGCGTCAAGGTTCGCCAAGTCGTAGATCAGCTCGTCCAGGGGGTAACTTGTATCCTCCAACGCCGCCGCGACAGCGAGCCCGTCGCCGTGCGAAAAGAAGCTCACCATCCGCCCCCGGCGGGTGGGAACTCCGCCCGCATCCACCAGCCCGAGGCGGCGCCAGAGCAGGGCGGTGCCGGTGGCGGCGGGCAGTTGACGGCAGGCGCCAACCCAGGAACACCGTCCGCAGTCCGGTGGCAGGACCTCGCGCTCGCGCGGACGCCAGAGCGCCACGCCACAGGAGTCCACAGGGACACGAAGGGTCAGCTCGGCCAGGCTGACGAGGGCGACGATCTTCTGGGGATGGAAGGTGAAACGGACCAAAGGAGTCTTTTCCTGCGCCAGCCGTGAGGTGACCAGGGGAGCGATCTTTTGCTCCCAGTCCGTCAGGGGTGCCTGGCGCCCGTTCCAGTTCGTGAGACGGCGAACCCACTTGGCGATCAGGACCCGGTCTTGGCTGAGGCGTTCGGCCACCGTGAGGGCTCGGCCGTAAACGCGTCGGCCATTCTCCTCGCCGACGACGCACAAGGCGCCGGTGCCGATCCTCTCGAGCGCGGCCGGTTCGGTGAGAACGGAACGCGGGGTGGGTTCGCAAACAGACGCGGCGTCCGGCTCGGGGGCGGCGGTTCCGGCATCGGGAGCCGGGGCGCGCCCATCCGACGTTGGAAGGATGACAATCTCACGGAGACACTTCTCGGCCGGGAGCGGATACGACTCCCATTCGCCCCGGCTGTTGAGGATTTCGCGCACGCGCCGACGCACGTGGCGGGCGCGCTCGGCATCAGTCCCCAAGCCGCAGGGGGCATCCGGGTGCTTCAGGGCTTCCTCGACGCCCAGGAAGATGGGTTTGGTGGTGAACAGGCGCTCCTGGATTTTGACGGCCTCGACGAAAGGGGGCCGGCCTTGATCAGCGGCCGCGCGCATAATCCCGAGCAAGGCGCTCCAATCCACCATGCCATTGCGGGAGAGGTGGCAGGCGTGGGAGTCGAGGAGCCGGATTTCGTTGGCGGTCACGATGACGTAGCCCGTTTCGTCGATGCCCCTTCGTCCGGCGCGTCCAAACATTTGGAGGATTTCATCGGGTCGGAGCGGCTGTTCGATGGCATCGCGGCGGTAGGAGTCGCCGGCCAAAGCGACGCTGCGGAGCGAGAAGTTGATGCCCGCGGCCAGGCCCATCGTGGCGACTACCACGCGGAGCTGTCCGGCCTTGGCCAGAGGCTCTATCACGCCCGCGCGCGCGCCGTAACTCAGCCCGCTATGGTGGTAAGCAATGCGGCATTTCAGCATGCGAACGAGCTGATCCCCCGCGAGTTGGCGTTGTTCGGGGCTCAACTGGAGCGGGTTGGGGTTGGGCAACTGGCGCATCAATTCGGACGCCAGAGCCTCGGCCGCCTGCCGGCGCGGGGCGAAGATGAGCACGGGGCCCAGGTCTTCAGCCAGAACTTTCGCCACAACGCGGGGCCAGTAACCACGAATGTCACTGGGCAGGTGGTAGCTAAGGCTGTTGACGTGGACTTCGTCCAAGGGTACGGGCCTTTGCTCGTAGCGGACCAGGACGGCGTCACGGCCAAGCCGTCGGAGCCACTTCACGACGTCCTGCGGGTTTCCCACGCTGCCGCTGAGGAGGAGCAACTGGGTCTGAGGCGGCGCCAGGGCCAGGGCCAGCTCATAGTTGAGACCCCGGTCAGGATCCGCCAGCAGTTGGTACTCGTCCACGACCAGGAGCGAGGGGCCATCGCCCGCGATGAGGCGGTTTTTCTGAGTTTCGAGAGTGGCCACAATGACAGGAGCGGAGAGGCTCTCCGCCAGGTCGCCGGTGGCGATGCCGACGTTCCAGCCTCGGGCGCGCCATTCCGCCAGTTTGTCATTGGCCAGGGCCCGGGTGGGCACGGTGTAGATGGCTTGGCCGCGGTTCTTCCCCTGGTTGGACCAGAGTTCGAAAATCAGCGTCTTGCCCGCGCCCGTGGGGGCATGAACCACGACGTCCCGTCCAGCGCGCAACGCCCCCACAGCCTCCTGCTGCCAAAGGTCCGGGACGACGACCTGGTTCAGGCCGGGCAAGCTGTCGATCTGGCTGGCAATCGTCTGCACGGACCCAACATAACTGAAACGGGCATTTGTGAAACGCGGATTTTCTCATGAGCGCGGAAACTGGTGGTCCCGGGAGGCTTCGATGGGTACACGTGTGTCATGCGTATGATACGCTATGCTTATGTACATGCAGGAGTGTATGAAATAATTGCTGGACATATGCCGCATTTCCGCTAGAAAAGCGTCGATCTCACCGGCTTGGCAACGCGTGCAAGGGCCGCAGTGGGCACGGCAATTGGTCCTGGAGTCAGAGGGTTCCGTGTTGAGCGGGTTGGCACGCGGGGTTGGGGACGGATTACGGCGGAAGCACGACGCCCGCCGGCACCTGGAACAACGGAATACGATTATGTTAGGTATCGACGATCCATTCGTGTGGCTGGCTTATCTCCTGTGCCTCGCCAGCACTGCCCTGTGCGTGATCTACGGCTGGGTCAACCGCAACCGCGGAGACGAACCGGTGGAGGATGACGATCTCCACTGGGCATCCGAGGAAAAGAAGGTGGACGAGAACCTCTAGGCCCGAATACCAGCACCCCACAGCCCCCGAAAACACTGAAGAAAGACCCCACCGTATGATGCTAGCCCAAGTCGGACTCTTCGACATCGTTGTTGTTCTGATCTATTTGTTCATGACGGCGTATCTCGGCTGGCTGGGATATCGCGGAACGCAGACGACCGCGGACTACCTGGTCGCCGGCAGGAAAGCGCACCCGGTGATCATGGCGCTGAGTTACGGGGCCACGTTTATCTCCACCAGCGCGATTGTCGGCTTCGGGGGCGTGGCGGGCCTGTTCGGAATGAGCCTGCTTTGGTTGACGTTTTGCAACATTTTCATAGGGATTTTCATCGCCTTCGTCTTTCTGGGAGGGCCCACGCGGCGAATCGGGCATCGCCTGGACGCGCACAGCTTTCCGGAACTGCTCGGGCGCCGCTACCAAAGCCGCTTCATCCAGGTCTTCGCGGGGCTGATCATCGTCCTCTTCATTCCGCTCTACGGAGCGGCAGTGCTGATCGGTGGCACGGAGTTCATCGCCACCGCGATGGGGATCAACTACGACGTCGCACTCCTGGTTTTCGCCGTCGTGGTCGCGGCCTATGTGATCATGGGCGGGCTCAAGGGAGTGATGTACACCGACGCCCTGCAAGGGGTCATCATGTTCGTGGGAATGGTCATCCTGCTCTACTACACCTACGCGAATGTCGGGGGGGTCATCGCCGGGCACCGGGCGCTCACGGATCTGGCTGACCTGGCGCCGCCCTCGCTCCAAGCCATCGGCCACACGGGTTGGACCTCCATGCCGCGCTTCGGGTTTGGCCAGACGCAGTACAACCTGTGGTGGACGGTGGTTTCCACCATCGTGTTGGGGGTGGGCATCGGTGTGCTGGCTCAGCCGCAACTGGTGGTGCGCTTTATGACGGTCAAAGACAAGCGGGAGCTCAACAGGGCGGTGGGCGTGGGAGGTGTGTTCATCCTGGCTATGACCGGTGTTGCCTTCACCACAGGCGCTCTCTCCAACGCGTATTTTTCCCAGCACGGCGCCCTGTTCACAGGCCGCGTGATCAAGACCGTGAACGAGCAGAAAGGGCATGTCTTTCTTCAGCTCATGAAGACCAACGAGGCGGGTCTTTGGCTGGATGTGGTGGATGAGAAGGCCAAGGACGGCAAGACCGTCCTGAGCACCTTCCTCCAACAGCCCAAGCCTGGAGGTGCTGGCAAGTGGCTGCTGGCGGCGAAGGGAACGAACGCGGCGGGTAACGTCGTCGAGGGCAAGGTCATCCCCGCAGTGCTGGCCTCCGACGCACCCCGCGCGTTGGCGGGGAGCGACTCCGCACCCGCCAGAGCGCAGGGCAGGAGCATCGCGATCGTCTATGCCAAGGGCAACGACGGGCAGATCATCCCCACCTACATCACCACCGCCATGCCGAAGTGGTTTGGCGTGATCTTCC
>ORJL011298140.1_pt1 | contig 16143 bp, 17 predicted proteins | sample 1779941 | NCBI WGS metagenome assembly ORJL01 (sample SAMEA104232317, study PRJEB22302) | groundwater metagenome | biome: forest; feature: aquifer; material: groundwater | place: USA | collected 2011-08-07 | depth 5.8 m | reverse complement strand
ATCCTGATGGAACACCTGATGGACCAGACGGCGATCACCTACCCCTACACCACCGTGACCGAGATGACCGGGGAGACGATCAAGATCATCCTCGAGGACGTGTGCGACAACCTGTTCAATCCCGATCCGTATTACCAGCAGGGCGGCGACATGGTGCGCGTAGGCGGGCTCGGCTACACCTGCGACCCGAACGCGAAGATCGGCGCCCGCATCAGCGGAATGTCGCTCAGGGGCAGGCCGGTCGAAGCGGCGAAAACATACAAAGTCGCCGGCTGGGCGCCGGTGTCGGAGGCGGCGAGGACGGGGGGCGGCGAGCCGATTTGGGAACTAATGGCGCGATACCTGCGCGGCCGCAAGGTAGTCAAGCCGCTGAAACTCGAACTGCCGCGCCTGAAGAGCATGAAGGCCAATGCCGGCATCGCCTGAGCGCGGCCCGCCCCTCGCGCGAATGCTCGTTGGCTGCGTCTGCGCGCTGCTCGCGGCTGCGGCGGCCGCAGCCGAGGCAATCATGCGGCGAACCGCGTCAACGCCTACGGCACCTATCTGCTGATGGAGCGCGAGTCGCTGCAGAAAAAAATAGCGCGGCGGCGCATCGCCCGATCTAGGCCGAGGCGCCGCGCAACACCCAATCGGTAATAGCCTGCAGGATCTCGGGCGCATCGCCGATGGCGGGCATGACCCGCAGATCGAGCTGCGGATGCTGCTCGAGTATCTTCGCCACCAACAGCGGCAGGTCCTGCTTCAGGTGGCCGCCCTGCGCCATGAATAGCGGCACCAGAACAATGCGCTGCGCGCCACGCGCCGCCGACTGCGCCACCGCCGCCTCCAGCGACGGCGTCATGAAGTCCTGATATGCAAGCTCGACCTGCACCTCCGGCCGCGCCGCCTGCAGTTGCTGTTTAATGATGCCGAAGGGCACCGCCCATTCCGGGTCGCGCGCGCCGTGGGCAAACAGGATGATGGCTTGGACACTCATGTCGGTCGTTACCCCTTCGCGATCAAATCAGTCTCTGCTCTTGGCCGCGGCGGTAGACGAATACCCCGGACCTGCTCATGTTTGCTCTTGAAAAATATTGCGCCAGCGCGTCTGCACGACCGGATAAATACAGCGCCGGCCGAACAGCGCGAAGGCGAAGAGTACCGCAAGGCCGTGGCGCTAGTCATCCAGGCTGTGCGCCGCCCGCGGTCCTGTGCTCTAATAAAGTCCCGTCTGTTTCGAATACGCCGAAGGAGCATCCATGACACACACCTATGAGGAACTCAAGCACAAGCCCCTCGCCGAACTGCGCGAGATTGCCGCCGGCATCGCCCACGAAGCGGTGCAGGGCTACACGCAATTGAACAAGGACCACCTGCTCGTGGCCCTGTGCAAGGCGCTCGGCATCGACATGCACGCGCACAAGGAGATAAAGGGCATAGACAAGGCCGCGACCAAGGCCAGGATCAAGCAATGGAAAGCGAAACGCGACGCGGCGCTGACTGCCAGCGACCGCAAGGCGTTGAAGGTGGCGCTGGACCAGATTCACCACCTGAAACGCGTGATGCGCAAGGCCATGGTCAGGACCGCTTGACATTGTGCAGGCGGCCCGGCGTCCGATCCGGATCAGACGCGGCGCCCAGATCGGCGGCCACCCAAGTCAGCGGGTTACCGATTCGCGAACCAAGCGCCCCGCTCCCGATATCCGGAACGCGTGATACCCAGGGGAGGCGACCGATCGACACCGATCGCGGAGGACTTGCTGCGCCAATGCTTGGAAGAGAAAGATCCAATGACTTTCCCGGGCTTTGGCTTGGCGGGTCGAAAATCGTCGGTGTCTTCGGGTTGCAGAGCAGCGCCCGCGCCGCGTTTACTCGCCGGGAATAGGCCGCGCCGAGGTCGTAAACGCAATTGATCTGCCCACGGGAAGATTCGCGTGGAAACCTTCCACGATCGGCAGACTGGCGGGTGTATCGGCTTTCCAGGAAATCACGAAGTTGGCGCCCGAACCGCCCGTGTCGTCGCTTCTGGGAACAAACAACTCATACGTGCCCATCGGCCCGATGATCCTTGGCGATGTCACGTACTCCCTGAGCGCCTTCCCATCGGTGTCGTAATATTGCGCGGAAGCAATGCGGATTGATTTCACCGGATCGGTATTGCGGATGCTCACGGAAACCGAAACGAGCACCTTCATCGGCTGGCCCTTCTTGTCCATCTCACCGTGCCAAATGTGCGAGTAGATCGGCAAATACAGGTTCTGGCCCATCGATCTGCCCGGCGGAGTCTGGCCGGACGCAAGCCCGCCGGACAGCGCGAACAAGAACAAGGAGCACAACATTGACTTCATAAAACCTCCACCACGGAATAAACCATCCGGACAATATATTGGCGATAGCCCGATATAGCAACCGTCGTTCCCATCATTCAGACAGCCGGAGCTCAAGTGCCCGCCGCGGCGCCCGCCAGCATCAGCGGCGAAATGACTTCGACGTTTTCCGCCAGCGGATAGGGCTCGGCGACCGGCGCGACGACATAGGCCCGCTCCACGCCGAGGTCTTCGCAGGCATGCCAGAAACCCTTCCCGACCTTCGGCGCGTTGGACAGCTTGATTTCATAGCCGACGCTGCGTCCGCCCTCGGTCACCACCAGATCCATCTCCGCCCCCGCCGCCGTGCGATAGAAGGAGAATTCCGCCAGCGGCGGCGCGGCGCCGACAATCTGCTCGATGACGAACCCTTCCCACGACTGCCCTACGATCGGATGCGCGCTCAAATCGTCGATCGTCGCAATGTTGAGCAAGGCATGCAGGACGCCGCTGTCGCGCACATAGACCTTCGGCGACTTGACCAGCCGCTTTCCGACATTGACGAAGTGCGGCTCCAGCCGCCGCAGCATCAGGGTATCGACGAACAAATCGAGGTAGCGCCCGACAGTCGCATGGGCGACACCGCCGAGCGCCGCGCCGAGTTGCGAGGCGTTAAACAAGCAGCCATGCAGATGGGCGCACATGCGCCAGAAACGCCGCAGAGTCTCGGCGGGAATGGTGACGCCGAGTTGCGGCAGATCGCGCGCCAGAAAAGTCTGGATGAAGTCGCCCCTCCAGGCGAAAGAGGCGGCGTCGCCCCGCGCCGTGACACTCGGCGGGAAGCCGCCGCGCAGCCACAGGCTGGATGCCGGCACCGGAGCCGCGCCGACTTCCTCGATCAGCAGCGGCGCGAGTTCGAGATAGGCGACGCGCCCCGCCAGCGACTCGGAACTTTGCCGCAGCAGCCGCCCGCTCGCCGAGCCTAGCAGCAGAAAACGCCCCGGCCGGCGGTCGGCATCGATTTCCGGGCGCAGCACGGCGAAAATTTCCGGCACCGCCTGCACTTCGTCGAGCACCACCAGCCGCCCACGATGGCGCGCGAAAAAGGCTGCTGGCTGCGCGAGTCGCGCCCGATCCGATTCGCGCTCCAGGTCGAGCACCACCGCATCGGGATATTCGTCCGCCAGCACCCGCGCCAGCGTCGTCTTGCCGACCTGTCGCGGTCCGAGCAACACTGCAGCCGGCTGCAGGGCAAGCCGGCGGCGCAGGGCGGCGAGGAGTTTTCGGTCTAGCATCATTGCATTTTGAGCGATAACTGCTCAAAATGCAATAACAAGCGACCAAGCACCGATTACGTCCCGGATGTTCAGCGCAGCGGCCGCTGCTGCCCCTCTTGTCTTGCGCCCGCAGAGCTTTCCCCGGCTTCATGCTCGCCTGCGGGTCGAGCGCTGCCTTGAATAAGCCTCGACGGATTGCAGCAATGCGGCTGAGCGCAGGTCGGCACCGCCCGGCATCTGACGGGAGTGTGGCGCGAAAAGTGGAAACGGGCTGATTTCCCTCATTCGCCGCTCTTCGTGTAATGCCCCTCGATTGTTACCGGCCCTCGCGGCGTCCGCTTGCGCGTCCAAAGCCTTCGTGCCCACGAAAACACCAGTGTGAAAACGGTGAGTATTGCCAAAACGATTGCGAGCGCAAGTCCCAGCCACAGCAAGGCCGCCCCTGCTAGCAGCACAGCGATGCCAATCCAGATGTCGGACCAAGACTGCGCGCGAATTCCAAATTTCTTCACAAACCAAGCTCCTTATCGCTCAGCGCAGCCGGTTCCTAATCTGCGCGCAGCCTTTGCGCAGCTCATCGACTATGAGGCGCACCCCGGCTAGGACGTTCCGTCCCACTCTTAACGCTTCGCTTCCGCCGGCGCGCAGCTTGGGCTTAAGCTGCTGCCACCTCAATTCCAACTTCTGCCATCCATGCCTCGCCTCGGCCTTGCCGAGATGAATCTGTAGATTCAGTTCGTCACGTTGCCGTCGCAAGTTTTCCAGTACGCGACTAAAGTCGATGCTTGTTGGTGTCATGATGGAGCCTCCGTCAGATAACAATGAGCAGTGCCTGTTCCGGGACTCTCAAACAGGACCAGAACGCGCTGCGATGGGCGAACCGGTCTGCCCAATCGCTTCCGAGCTTCGCCGTCCGAAATGGTTACGCCGATCTGCGTATGCATCGCGTCAGTCTGATACCGCTCGAACTGCGGCTCTTGCGCAGGGTTTCCGGCCGCCGCTTTCATTTCGATGAGCGAAGCGACTGCCACAGATCGACAAGCATCATCGCGATGCCGATTGCCACCACGGCGCCGAGCGCCCAGTCCTTCAGCTTGATCATCACCGGCGCGACGAACACGATCAGCAGCCCCGCGGCGACGATGGCGGAAAATATCCTAGTGATCATCGATCATCCGTAGATTAGCCTTGGAAGCCATGACATGAGATCGGGAAAGACGTATACCAGTACCATCGTGGCGAATACCATCGCGAGGAACGGAAAACAGCCTTGGAAGATGGTCCAGAAGGATCTACAGTCCGGAAGCCGAGAAAGGCGGTCGCCGCACCTGCGGCCGCGGCCCTGCGAAGAAACTTGCAGCGCGACGCCCCGGGTTTCCGTGCTTCGTTGCGCATGATCGCTCCTACGCTTGGATGTTGACGGCTTCCTCCGGCACGGGAAAGGCCGTCACCCGATGAATCAAATTGGGACGCTCAAAAAGACGATAGGCCGACGATACTTAAGCGCGGCTTACGTCGCCCGGCCGGCCGCATCGGCGCGGCGTCGACGGTTGACCGAGGCCCACCGATGGCATTGCCGGCCGCGGCGTTAAGTGTGACTTAATCATCACCGGTTCATATTTCGACGCATGCGCGTCTCGGCCTTCTAACGTTTCCGAAAGGAGCAGTATATGAACGCCATCGTCGCCGGTGCCGCAAGGCGTCGACTCGTCCTAATCGCCACCGCGACACTGCTCGCGCTCGGCGCTGCCCAAGGACATGCGCTGGAGAAGGAACAATTCGTGCCCGCCAATTTCTACTGGGTCGGCCCCTACGCCGCGGGCGGCTCGGGCATTGCAGGCGGCATGCTCGATTATCTGCAGATGCTCAATACGCGCGACGGCGGCATCAACGGCGTGAAGTTCACGTGGGAAAAATGTGAAACCGAGTACAACAACGCGCGCGGTGTCGAGTGCTACGAGCGCACAAAGAACCACGGGCCGACCGGCGCCACGCTGATTCATCCGCTGTCCACGGGCATTACCTACTCGCTACTCGAGCGCGCGAGCGTCGACAAAATTCCCATCGTCTCCATCGGCTACGGGCGCGCCGATGCCGCCGATGGCAGGGTATTTCCTTACGTGTTCCCGCTGATAACCACCTACTGGAACCAGGCGGCGACGATGATTCGCTATCTCGGCGAAAAGGAACACGGCCTGGACAAGCTACGCGGCAAGCACATCGCGCTGCTCTATCACGACTCGGCATACGGCAAGGAACCGATACCGGTGCTGACCGAGCTTGCCGTGAGATACGACTACCGGCTAAGCACCGTTGCGGTGCCGCATCCGGGCAATGAGCAGACGTCGCAGTGGCTGCAGGTTCGGGAGCTTCGTCCCGACTGGGTCATCCTTTGGGGTTGGGGTGTTATGAACCCGACCGCATTGAAGGCCGCCGCCCACGTGGGCTATCCGCGCAGCCGGATGCTGGGCGTATGGTGGTCGGGTGCCGAGGAGGATGTCATCCCGGCCGGCGCGGCCGCAAAGGGCTTTGTAGCCGCCGCGCTTAACGTTGCCGGAACCAATTACCCCGTGATCCGGCACATTCAGAAATATGTCTACGCCAAGGGAGGCGGAAACATGGACGACAAGTCGCGTGTCGGCTCGGTCTACTACAACCGGGGCATCGTGTTCGGCATCATCACTGCGGAAGCCGTGCGCGTTGCGCAGAATCGATTCGGCAAAGGCAAGCCCGTCACCGGAAAACAAGTGCAATGGGCTCTCGAACATCTTCGCTTGAACGCTGCGCGCCTCAAGAAGCTCGGCGCGGCGGGCTTCATGCCGCCTCTGGAAACGAGTTGCGCGGATCACGAGGGCTCGGGGCTTGTGCGCTTCATGAAGTGGGACGGCGAGCGCTGGAATATCATCACCGACTGGATGGCGCCGATGCCCGAGGACCGCAAGATGGTCCGCCAAGAATACCTGGAATCGGCAGCCACGTATGCGAAGACAAAAGGCATCACGCCGCGCCGGTGTCCGGGGAGTTCGCAGGCTGTCGATTGACGCTTCCCGAACATGTACCTGCATACCATACTTATGTGGCGGTCGCGCCTGTGCTCGAAGTGGGCACGGCATATGCGGTTGCGGCAGCGATCACCGTTGCCATAGTGCCCCCCTTGTCGCTGGGGCGCGACCGCGGCAGCTCGAGGGGCGCGAGAAACTCAATCTTCAAATGCAGGAGACCCGATGGCGAAATCGTCCCGTCCACTGACCAAGCCTCCGCAGCAGCGCCTGCTTAGCGCGCTGGCGCGGCGGGAGGAAGAGCTGCGAACACAGATCGCGGATCGGCGCGAGGTGCTCGAGCAGCCTACGCCTGCGAGCGAGCCGCCAGGCGACGACATTGAGCTCGCCTTTGCGCGCACATGCGCCGGCATGGATCGCGAATTGATCGATCGGTACCTGATCGAACTCGCAGAGATAGAGCAGACGCGCGTGCGCATCGCCGAAGGTTCTTTTGGCATTTGCCCCGACTGCGGCGAATACATCGGATGGAAGCGCCTCAGGGCAAACCCGGTGGCACGGCGCTGCACCGATTGTCAAACGCTGCGCGAGAAGCGTGCGCCGAGGGCGCTCCAGGCGCACGCGCGCTGATAAACGGGACGGCTCCCGCCCGCAGGCTTGGCCTGCATTTGCGCTGGCGATAGCCCTTGCCGCGCCATGGTTGCCACGACCGTGGTTAAGCAAGACTTAAGCTCTTGCAGCTACAATCTAATGCACTTGACTCCGCTTGGACGGGAGAGCGATGCGGGTGCTGGTAGTCGAAGACGATCCGATGATAGGCCGCGCGGTCGTGGCGGCTCTGCGCCACGGCGGCTATGCCGTGGACTGGGTGCTCGACGGCGCCGAAGCCGAACTCGCCTTCGGCAACGGCGTCTACGAACTCGCGCTGCTCGACCTCGGGTTGCCGCGCCATGACGGCCTGGAGATTCTCAGGAACGTGCGGCGCAGCGGCGCAAAACTGCCCATCCTCATCATCACCGCGCGCGATTCGGTGGCGAACCGGATCGCGGGCCTCGACGCCGGTGCCGACGACTACCTGGTGAAGCCCTTCAACGTCGAGGAGCTTCTCGCCCGCGTGCGCGCTGTCATCCGCCGGCACGAAGGCCGCGGCTCTCCGGAAACCACCTACGGAGCGCTGACGGTCGATCCGGTGCAGCACCGTGTGCTATTTCATGGTGCCGAAGTGGATCTGTCGGCGCGCGAGTTCGCGGTGCTCGAGGCGCTGATGAGGGAGCCCGGTGCGGTCGTGTCGCGCGAGAAACTCGAGGATGCGGTCTACGGCTGGGGCGAGGAAGTAGGCAGCAACAGCATCGAAGTGCATCTGCATCATCTGCGTCGCAAGCTCGACCCGCAGCTCATCCGCAACGTGCGTGGCGTTGGCTATCGGATCGCTCGACTCGAGGGAAGTCAATCCGCGCGAACCTGGTCCGCTGGACGGTAAGCGTGCTCTCGCTGGGGCTGATCATTGTCGTCGCTGTCACTTACGTGCTCATGCGCCAGCAGGTCGACAGCCAGTTCGACGAAGAGCTGAAGCAAGTCGCGCTTGCAGTCCATCTGCGCGAGGACTGGATCGAAGCCGGGCGCGTGCGCATCGCGCGACCTGGGTTCTACCTTTCGGTACGTGCCTACGACAAGGGCGGAAACGTGTATTTCGAGACAGCGTTGCCCACGTTGCCCGACGATTTGCCGCAGTCATTCCGCGAGGGTCTGTCCCTCGCGCTCACGGCCGATGGTCCTTGGCGCGTGTTCACACACGTCACCGAGGAAGGCATCGTGCAGGTCGGCCAGCCGGTCGCCACGCGGGACCAATTGGCACGCGACCTGTTGCTAAGGGTAGTGATACCAATGCTGTTTCTGATTCCATTTCTCGCCGCCTTCATTGGGTGGGCGCTGAAGCGCGGACTGGTTCCGCTCGAGGAAACCTCACGCAGGGTCAGGGGGCGCGACGCGTTGCGCCTCGACCCCTTGCCGATCGGCGATGTCCCGCAGGAACTGCTTCCCCTCATCAAGCAGATCAATGGGCTGCTCGGCCGACTCGAATTATCGCTCGACGGTCAGCGCAGGTTTCTTGCGGATGCGGCGCACGAGTTGCGCTCCCCGGCCGCGGCGCTCGCGCTCCAAGTGCAGCTCGCCCGTGGCGCCCACTCCGAAGACGCGCGGCGTCAAGCGCTGCAGGAGCTCGAAAGCGCAATCGAGCGCATAGGGCGGCTGGTGCGCCAACTCCTCGATTTTGCGCGGCTCGAGCCGGGTGTGCGCTCGGAACCCTTTGCGAGCGTCGATCTTGCGCAGCTGGCGCGCGAAATCGTGGGCACGGCATCGGCGCGGGCGGAGGAGTTGGGCGTTGACCTGGGCGCCGAAGCGCAAGGCGTCGCGACGGTTGCAGGCAGCGAATCCGATCTGCGTTCGCTCGTCGAGAATCTCGTGGACAATGCACTGCGCTATGCTCCGCGCGAGAGTGCGGTAACGGTATCGGTGCAGCGCCAAGTCGCCACGGTGGAGCTCTGCGTCGTCGATGCGGGGCCTGGAATTGCGCCTGCCGAACGCGAGCGGGTCTTCGAGCGCTTCTACCGCGTTGCAGGCGATGCGACGCCGGGAAGCGGACTGGGGCTGGCGATCGTCAGGGCAATCGTCGAGCGCCACCACGCCACGATCGAGCTCGCCGATGCTGGACCGGGCGCGAATCCACCTGGACTGGCCGTCCGCATCCGTTTCCCCGCCGAATAAGCAAGGACGATCTTCGCAGGCCGCGCAGCCTGGCGCTGGCAACATCCACCCGCCTTAACTTCCCCGTCGCAGGGTTAAGTTGCTCATAATCTTTGATTGGTATCATCGAGCCACGAATTCAGCACTTTGAGCACTGCCATGAAGCGCAATATCCTGGCGAACGTGGCGCCTACGACGCGTTTTCCAGCCATGCTCGGCGTTCCGGCACAAACGCAGCCCACTCGAATGGCTGTTGCCGCGGCCTCGGCGCTCAGTGTCGGGGACTGCGCACGCACGCGGCTCGCTCCCACGATTTCTCGTTCACGCCCGGACAGCTGCTGCGGTGCGTTTTCGTTCGAAGGCCTGGCAACACAGGGTCGGCGCAGGCGCGGAAAGGATACCAATAGCGCACTTCTCGAATTTCTGATTGTCGAAGATCTGCCGCTTCTCGCGTAAACATTGCCGAGCGCGGCATCGTGCAGCGCAAACGGCCGCAAGCGCATCACCGCCGCTGCGGCGAGGATTGAACCTGCCGTCGTCCGATCGACAGCGGCCGGGGTATTATTCACTCTGTCAGCGGAGGCTATTATGCAACTCATGTTGATCGTCGGCATCGCCTGTGCCATTGCGGCGGTAGGATTTGCTTTGCAGAACAGCGCGCCGGTGACGGTCGTGTTCGCGCTTTGGCGTTTTGACAGCTCCCTCGCCGTCGTATTGTTGCTGGCCCTCGGCCTGGGCGTGATAATCACCGCCTCGGTCACGTCGCCGGCCATGATCAAGTATCAATGGACCGTCTCGCGTCTGCGGCGCAAGGTCAGCGAGCTGGAGAGCGGCATGGATGCGCTCGGCCGGCACGCCATCGATCTGGAGCAGCAGCTCGCGCGCCTAAGTCCGGAACCTCGGCTCGAAGAGCCAGACCCGAAGCCCTACGTCGGTCTCAAGGCGCTGATCACGGGCGGCAAGACCGAAACGCCCGAAAAGTGACCGGCTGCGGGCTGGGCGTCGCCCGTTTTCAATACCCGGCTAAGGCTCTCCTTTGCCCCCAGCGCCAGCGCCGCTGCCGCTTTGCGCGCGATGCAGCAATACCGTACGCGTCGGGAACGCGAAGTCGACGCCTTCTGCGGCGAAGCGCGCGTAGATTGCGATATTGACGCCCTGCTGCACATCCATGTACAGGTTGTGTAATCGGGAGCGGTCGCAGCGCCAGACGCCTGGTCAGCGCAAGTGCGATCAGCACGGCGATCGTCAAGCCGAGCGCCAGCGCAAAGTCCGCAGGATCGTTGGCTCGCAAAATTGTGTTGCAGAGTTTCATTGCCGGTAATCTCCAGCGGCGCGGCACGTCGCAGGTTCAGTCGGCAAACCTTACGCGGGCCCGCGCGCGCCCATGACTTCAATTCATGCTGAAATCCACAGAACTCGCGCGGCTATTGGCCACCGTGCGCTGTTACGGGATGGAAGAGCCAACAGTCGCGCCCGAAGCTGGGATCAACCCGGCCGGCCTCGGGTTCCGCTGACGCACACGTGTGCCGATAACCTCGTATTCGCCCCAAAGGTCGAGGCATAGTTGTCTTTGGTCTCCAGGGTCCCTGGCATTGACTGTCTTGTGGAATGCAATTTTCCGATCGACATGCAACGCGTGTGCGGCGCACTTGTTGACGCCTGCCGCGCAAGCCTTCACCCGCGGTTCCGCTTCCTATCCTCCGACAACACAAGAAAGAAAGCGCCCACCCTTGCGCGCGGAGCATATGGCACTAACTATTCCTTAGCCGGCGGATCCTGGACTTAAACATTTCTGGAGTGCGCGCGCCGGCCCAGATACCACGTCAAGGCGAGGAAGATACTAACGAGTACCGGCGCAGCCCCGGTCGAGGGAACGGCGCCGGCGGAAAAGAGGCTAGCCCGCAAGCAGCCCTGATTCGAGGTTCCTCGGCAATCTGCTGGCGGACTCCTACTCGGGTTTGGGTCCCAGGCTCACCTGCTTGACGGTGAAGCGATCGTTGGCGACGGCCAGCTCGACTTCGGCCACCTTATCGCCCGCACCCGAGCCATCGGCGCTCTGAAGCGTCGCCTGCGCGCGCATCGAATCCGCGTCGGGCCATGCCTCCGCCTTGATCGTTTCTCCTTTGGGCAGGCGCTTGGACAATTCGCGCAGCCAACCTCGCGCTTCTATTGCAATCCAACGGCCGGAGTGCCAACGGTAATAGCTCTTGCTCATGCGGCCGTCCGCAAACCGTGCCGTCAGCGTGAGGATGTCGCCGTATTTCGTTTGCACTACCAGCGGATCGTCGTACTCGGCCGCACCCGGATCGATCCGCTGCAACAACAATTTCGCCTTGGGCGTATAGGCCCGGTTGGCGAACACCAGAAACGCGCGCTGTTCGCACACGCCGTCGCCGTTCCCGAGGCAGTACTGCGCCTGGTACATATCCAGGATATCGAGCGTGGCAAACCAGCGTCCATGGGTCACAGTGCAGTCCGAATAGCGGCTGTTCGCGCCGAACTTGATCTTGCCCACCTGGACGCAACGCTCCTGCACGCCCTCGAAATCGGTCACATCGCCGCGCGCGTGGACCGGCATGGAGAAGGCCGTGGAAATCAGCAAGCAAGCGAAAGCGATGCGCATCATGGTCTCCTGGTATTGTCGGTTCGTAACCGCGCAAGCATTGCCGAAGTTTCATTGCATGTGAATCAGGCGAAATAGGTATTCGCGAACATGCACCACCCGATATCACTTCAAGGATTCGACGCTGATGTTCCCGTTGGCCCACAGATAGTCGCGCGCGGAGGCGAGCCCCTGCCGGGCCGAGAGCGTCAGCCATTTGAGGGCCTCGTCCAGGTTCTGCGCGGCGCCCTGCCCTTCGGCAAGACTGACCCCAAGGTAGTATTGGGCCAGGGCGTTGCCTTGTCCGGCGCCCTTGCGCAGCCACTCCACGGCCTCGGTATCGTCCTGAGGCACTCCACGGCCTTCCCGATACATGATTCCTATCTGGGTCTGGGAATCCGCATTGCCTTCCTCGGCGGACTTCTTAAACCACCACGCCGCTTCGATCTCGTCGTGTTCGACGCCCCGGCCATCGCGGAACAGCAGACCGAGGTTATGCTGCGCCAATGGCTCGCCCTGCACTGCGGCCATGCGCAGCCATTTCTCCGCTTCGGCCTCGTTCCGGTCCACACCGCGCCCTTCCAGGTACATCACGCCGAGATTGCTCTGCCCGGCGGGATTTTCCTGATCGGCTGCGAGGCGAAACCATTTCACTGCCGCCTCATCGTCCATGGCGACGCCGCGGCCATGGGCATACATGAGTCCGACGTTCGCCTGCGCCTCGGCGTAGCCCTGTTCGGCTGCCTTGCGATACCAGCTGAACGCTTGCGCGTCGTCGGCGGCGACGCCCTGACCCGCGAGATACATGCCGCCTAGCGCGCTTTGGGCCTGGGCATGCCCTCGCTCGGCGGCATCGCGCAGCCAGCGCAATGCCGCGGGGTAATCCTTGTTCGAGAGCGCACGCTGGCCGGCTTCGAACATCTGCGCGGCCGGGTCTCGGGCAGCGTCGGGGTGTGCGGCCGCGACCGGCGCAGCGGCAGCGGTCGCAACGGCGCCGTCTGCATCTGCCGCGCGCACGCTGCAATAATGCGCCGCCGCGGCGAGGCAAATCGCCAGGCGCGCCCACTGCAACCGCCGGTTCACACGCATTTGCGCTTACACCTTTCCGATAGAACCCAGCCGGTGCCGTAAATAGGGTCAGAGTAACATTTCATCAAAGCGATGCCGGGTTGGCCTGAAGCGTTTTGGAAATGTAACTCTGACCCCCTTTTTCCGGCTGCGATCCTTATACCTGTGACAGCCACTTGAACGTGCTGGCGATGTTCTCCGGCGAACTGCGCAGCGCGATGCCGCCCCAGCGGTCGAGCTTGTCGTCGCCGTATCGCCCCATCGCGGTGTGGTTGCCGACGTCCTTGTCCCGTATCGGATCCCAGTCGACGAATCCCATGCCGCGGCGCAGAGTTTCGATATCGGCGGGCTTGCCGGTGAGAAATTTCCAGCCTGGCTTGACCTCGAAGTTCGCGGCGTAATCCTTCAGGATTTTCGGCGTGTCCTTTTTCGGCTGCAGCGAAACCGAATAGAAGAATACGTCGCGCCCCATGCGCTCGCCCAGCAGGTCCTGGACCTTGCGCAGATTGGCCGTCACCGTCGGGCACAAGCCGTCGGTGCACTCGACCAGGAAAAAGTTGATCAACACGATCTTGTCGCGGACGAGGTCGTCATAGAACCTCACCTTCTCGCCATCGTGCGTGATCAGCGGCACGTTCGGCAACATGCCGATCTGCGCAGCGCGCGACATCGGCTTGTCCGTAGCGTGTGCGGCGCGCACGCCGGCCGCGAGCATAAGCGGGGCGAGCCCCAGTCCAAGAAAATCTCTACGCTTCATCGTTCTCATCTCCTGCAAGACCCGAAGCGGTCGGGTTACGCAATGGCAACCCGACCGCTTGCGAGGTAAATTCGCGCCGAAAGCGGACATCGGCTGCAGCCGGCGTCCGCTTTCGGCACACGCGATTACACGATCTTAAACATCACCATCATGGCGTGGTCTTCGTGCACCACGTTGTGGCAGTGCATCGGATAGATGCCCTTGTAGTCGCGAAAGCGCATGTAGATTTCGCACTGCGCACCGGAGTCGAGGCGGATCACGTCTGTGCGGCCCCCTCTCGATCGCGGGCGCGGCCCTGCGGTTGTAGGACAGGATGCGATGTTCTTCGTAGTGAATGTGCACCGGGTGCAGCCACGATCCCCCACCGTTGATGATGGTCCAGTGCTCGGCCGTGCCCTCCGGAATCTGGGCGCTGATCACGTTCCGATCGTAGATCTTGCCGTTCACCGTCCATTCGCCGCCCGAGCGATCGAACTTCCACACGCGCTTCTTCGCGATCGGCTGCTTGATGTCGGGCAGTGGACGCAGCTTGGCCGGGATACGGCTCTCGTCCTTGGCAAATGCACCCGAAGTCACGATGAACTTCAGCACCTGGAAACCCGGATTGAGCAGCTTGCCCGTGGGTCCGCGGCCGTTCACCTGCTCGGCGCGGTTCATCAAAATGATTTCGGTGCCGGGCTTGTACTTCGAGAAGTCCATGATGACATCGAAGCGCTCGGCCACCGTCTGCGGGAAATTCTTCACCAGCACCGGTGCCGGCAGCAGGTTGCCGTCGTTGGCGATGACCACGACCGGCTGGCCGTTGGAGAGGAACCAGTTGTAGGTGCGCGACGGACCGCCGTTCAGCATGCGAAAGCGATACTTGCGGCGCTTCACGGGCATGTAGGGCTGGATCTTGCCGTTGACCGTCATCTTGTCGCCGATGGCGCCGTCCAAGCAGGCCAGCGGAAAGAAGTCCACGCCGCGCGGATCGAACTGGCGGCCATGGAACACCAGACCGACGTCGAACTCGTAGTTGTCGCCACAGGGCAGGCGCCAGCCCTTGGTCTCGTCGCCCAAGTCGCCCATGTTGGGGTTCGGGTACGCGTCCCAGGCATCGCAAATCGAGTTCATGCCGAATAGTCCGGCGTACACATTCTGCGAGGTGAAGTCGAGCTGGTGGTCGTGATACCAGATCGTGCCCAAGGCCTCGTCGGGATTGCCGATGCCGCCGTACTGGTTCACGCCGGCATAGACGTTCGGATAGTGGTAATCGTAGTAATGGCCCGAATAGTTGGTGAACAGCGGATTGCCGTCGCTCTCCGAGGGCGTGTGCATGTTGTGCAAGTGGGTCGTGATGCGGTTGATCCCAAAGCCCAGGTTCTTCGCCGGAAGATCGTTGTGGATGCGCACGAAATGCGGCTCGCCGTAGCGCGTGCGGAACATCGGCCCGGGCACTTGGCTGTCGAAGCCCCAGGCCGCCTGCCCCGCCATGCCCGCGGGCATATCGCGGTGCCAGACGTGGTTGAACTGTTTGACGGGCATTTCATAGAATTTCTGCGGCGCATGGTTGCCGAGCTTGCCGGGTCTGCCCCAAGCCTGATGCGCGAGATCGTGATAGGGGTTGATGTCTTCCAATTCGGGAAAATCGCTGCAGCAGCGGATTTTGGAATCGCCACCGGTCAGCGTGCCGACCGGATCCGGGCCGGGAACGCCGCCGCCGTTGCCGAAATCACAGGCGTCCGCAACGTTGCCCGAGACGGGCTGCTTTTCGGTCAAGCGCGGCAGCTCTTCCATCCAGGGCCGGGTGGGGGGGCTGATCATGCCCTTCCCGGGAACGGGGCAGGCGCTCGCGCCATAGGCGGCGCGCATGGAGAGGCCCGAAATCGGCAACAGGAGGCCCGTGCTGGCGCTCAACCAACCCATCTTCAGCAGGTCGCGCCGCTTTAGCCCTGCCTGGGTAATCTCCCTTTGCACATCCATCGTGCGCTGAATGAGCCTCTCTCGCCAATTCAATTTTCCGATCCTTTGCAAGAAATAGTTAATTCGGCGACTATTGAACTTGTGCCTGCGCCGGTGCGGAAGAAGTCCCGAGGTGCCGCCAGCCAGGTCGATCGATGCTTGCGCCCGATCGCACCGGCCTTGGTCGGCAAGCCGAGTGATGCATGGCACCCCCTTCGGAACTCCTGCCCACAGGTTCTGTGCGTGGTGCCCTACGAGCAGCAACTGTGCCAAATGTCTCGAATTAACGACGGATCGAAGCATATGCATTGGAAAACAGCGCCAAGCTTGGATCTACGCAATATGGTCATGAGCCTGAAAATCACTGTCTGTCTCAACACCGATCGTGAGTTGGGGGATCGTCCCCAATGTTGGGGGTCAAGGCCCGACAAAAGGCGCCCATGGCCCCCTTTTGCTATCCCCCCATCTCAGT